>Ga0307513_10000040_pt1 | contig 169846 bp, 153 predicted proteins | sample 15_EM_MG_FD_202174 | JGI IMG/M metagenome (GOLD analysis project Ga0307513, IMG submission 202174) | Populus trichocarpa ectomycorrhiza microbial communities from riparian zone in the Pacific Northwest, United States - 15_EM | ecosystem: Host-associated > Plants > Roots > Unclassified...
ACCAGTTCAAACGCCTCGCCATCCGCTGGGAACGCCGCCTCGACCTCCATCACGGACTCACCAAACTCGCAGCCGCACTCATCTGCTGGAGACGTCTTATCTGCATAACTTGAAACCAGTTCTAAGGCCGGCTGGTTCGCCGAGGACTCCATGGCCGCGCTGGTACTGCACCTCAACCGCGAGGTCATGGCCCATGGCGCGGAGATCTGCCTGCTGCGCGACCTCTACCGCGCCGGAATCTGAAAGGCTGAGGCGGTGTCCCAGCAATCCCCGCCCGAACCCGTGACGCCCAATGCGCCCGAGCCGATCACCAGGCCGCTGCTCACCCAGTCCTGGCTCGGCGCCGCCTTCCTCCACTGGGCCGCATCGCCCGAGGACGTGGCCCCGCTGCTGCCCGCCGGGACCGTCCCCGACACCCTCGACGGCACCGCCTACGTGGGCCTCATCGCCTTCCAGATGCACCGCATCGGATGGTTCCGCCTCCCCGGCATCCCCTACCTGGGCACGTTCCCCGAGACCAACGTCCGGCTCTACTCGGTGGACGAGGAGGGCCGCCGCGGCGTGGTCTTCCGCTCGCTCGACGCCTCGCGCCTCGTCCCCGTGATGGTCGCCCGGACCGGCTTCGGCCTCCCGTACCAGTGGTCCCGCATGGACATCCGCAAGGAGGGCGACACCTGTACCTACACGAGCACCCGGCGCTGGCCCGGGCCTCGCGGCGCGCACTCTCGCATCGCGGTCCGGATCGGCGAGCGCCTCGCCGATCCGACCGATCTGGAGCACTTCCTGACCGCGCGGTGGGGCTTGCACCACACCGTCCTCGGGCGGCTCCAGTACCTTCCCAACGCGCACCCGCGCTGGCCGCTGCACCGGGCCGAGCTGCTCGAATGCGACGAGGACCTGGTCGCCGCCGCCGGGCTGCCGAAACCGGTCGGCGCGCCGGTGAGCGTGCTCTACTCCCCCGGCGTCCCGGTCCGCTTCGGGCGGCCCGGCAGCCGCAGCGGCCGGTTCGCGTAATCCGGTTGCCCGGTCCGCGCCGCCCGTCGATACTCCGAGGATGCGGACCGACGAACTCGACGCCGAACTCGCTCGGCTCCATGCCGAACGGGACTTCTCCGGCACCCTCCTCATCACCGAGTCCGGCGGCCCGGTCTTCGAAGCCCATGTCGGCCTGGCCGACCGCGCCGCGGACGTGCCGATCGGGCCCCGGACGCGCTTCGCGCTCGGCTCGGTCACCAAGCTCTTCACCGCCGTCGCGGTGCTGTCCCTGGTCGCCGAGGGCGCCTTCGCGCTCGACGCCCCGGTCATCGGCATTCTGCCGCCGGAACGCCGCCCCGCGACGCTGCGCGCGGACGTGACCGTCAGGCACCTGCTCGCCCACACCTCGGGCATCGCCGACTACTTCGAGGAGGAGACGGCCACCGAGAACTGGCCCGAGGAGTACGCCGCGCTCTGGCACGACCGGCCGCTGTACCGGATGCGCGAGCCCGCAGACTTCCTGCCCCTGTACGGCGACCTGCCGCCCTACCGCGCGCCCGGCGGGCGGTTCCAGTACTCCAACGCCGGTTATCTCCTGCTGGGTCTGGTCGTCGAGGAGGCGGCCGGGACCGGGTACACCGAGGCGGTGGACGCGCGGGTCTTCGGGCCCGCGGGCATGGGCGACAGCGGGTTCTTCGCGGCCGATGAGGTCCGCCCGGACGTCGCCGTCGGGTACCTGCGCCCGAGCGAGCCGGGCGGGCTCTGGCGCACGAACCTCTTCTCCGTCCCGATCATCGGCGGCGCCGACGGCGGCGCGTTCGCCACGTCGAGGGACCTGGACCGCTTCTTCTCCGCTTATGCCGCAGGCGAACTGGTCAAGCCGCCGCTGCTGGCCGAGGCCCTGCGGGAGCATGGGCGCATCGGCGAGCGCGCGGCGATGGGCCTGGGCGCCTATCTCATCGGGGAGGGTCCGGGCCGCGCGATCGGCTCCGAAGGCGGCGACCCCGGCGCCGAGGCGGTCATCCGCCACTATCCCGAACGCGGCGTCAACACCATCGTGCTGTCCAATGTGAACAGTGAGACGCGGAGGGCCGACCGGGCGCTCCGTTCCTTCATGGGCCTGGGCGAGCAGTGAAGAAGGGGCCGCCGAAGCGGCCCCTTCCCTTCGTTAACGCCGCGGTCAGGTGCGGTACCACTTCTGCGCCGCGTTGCCGCTGCACGTGACGATCTGGAGGTTCGTCCCGTCGGCGGAGTTCGCCCATGGGACGTCCAGGCACTTGTTCGCCTGTGGATTCACCAGGTCGTTCGCCGAGGAGAGGACCCATTTCTGGGCCGCGCTGCCGTTGCAGGTCCACAATCGGACCGCCGTCCCGTCCGTGGTCGCGCCGTTGGCCACGTCGAGGCATTTGCCGAGCGCGCGGACGGACCCGTCGCCGGCGAAGGTCCACTGCTGCGCGGCGGTGCCGTTGCAGGTGTAGAGCTGGACGGGCGTGCCGTCCGCGGTGCCCGAGGCTTCGACGTCGAGGCACTTGCCGGCCAGGCCGGTGACCGCCCCGCCCGAGCTCGTCGTACCCGAGTAGACGCGGACGTAGTCGACCTTCATCTGCTGCGGGAACTGGGTGCTGGCGTCGGGGTAGCCGGGCCAGGTGCCGCCGACGGCCACGTTCAGGAGCATGAAGAACGGGTGGTCGAAGACCCATTCGTTCCCGCCGGTGTCGGCGGTGGTCTTGGTCTGGTAGTTGACGCCGTCGACCGACCAGGTGATGGCGGTCGGCGTCCAGTCGACGGCGAAGGTGTGGAAGCCGTCGGCGAACGGCTGGCCGATCGAGTAGGTGCCGCCGGGTCCGGAGCCGCCGGAGTAGCCGGGGCCGTGGATCGTGCCGTGGACGGTGTTCGGCTCGTAGCCGACGTTCTCCATCACGTCGATCTCGCCGCTCTGCGGCCAGCCGACCGAGCCGATGTCGTCGCCGAGCATCCAGAACGCGGGCCAGATGCCCTGGCCGCGGGGAATCTGGATGCGGGACTCGAAGCGGCCGTAAGCCTGGCTGAACGTGCCCGAGGTGAGCAGCCGCGCCGAGGTGTACTGGCAGGTGCCGTACCAGCACTGGTAGTTGGAGGGGTTCTCCTTGCGGGCGGTGATGACCATGTTGCCGTTGCCGTCGTGGGCGGCGTTGGACGTGCTGTTGGTGTAGTACTGGTGCTCGCTGTTGCCCCAGCCTCCGCCGCCGGTGTCGAAGCGCCACTTCGAGGAGTTGGGCGCGGTGCCCGCGGCGGCGTTGAACTCGTCGTTCCAGGTCAGCGCCTGGGCTTGCACGCTCGCGTTGCCGCTCTCCTCGGCTCCGGCCGTGGTGAGCGCGACGATGCCGGTGGCGGCGGCCGCCATCGCGGCGACGGCGAGTGCGAGGAGGCGGAGGGTGCGGCCGCGGCTCGGGCGGGTTCGTTCGGGGTCTCGGGGTGGTCTCACGGATAAGTCCTCTCGGTCCCGTGGAAGAGAAAGTGCGGACTTGGTCGCGTTGCGTGACAAGAGAGCGCTCTCTCTTAAGATTCCTATCTTTTTATCATCGGGATAGACCCTTGTCAATAGGGAGGATTCGGAACGCGCTTAACGCAAACGCTCCAGGAACCGGCGCGTCAAAGCGACGATCTCGCCCAGGTTCGTCTCCAGCGCCCAGTGCCCGCCGTCGAGGAAGTGCAGCTCGGCCTCGGGCAGGTCCCGCAGGTACGCCCGCGCGGCGCCCTCGGGCATGTAGCCGTCCATCGGCCCCCACGCGATCAGCGTCGGCGGCCGGTGCTCGCGCAGATACGCCTGCTCGCGCGGGAACCACTCCAGCGTGCTCCCCTGATCGGCGAGCAGGTCGACCACGCGTTCGCGCCGACCGGGCTCGGACATCTGCGCCCACGAGAGCCGCCACAGGTCGGGGCTGACCCGGCCGACCAGCCGCTCCTCGATCTCGCCCACGAACTCGCCGCGGAACCCGTCCTCGCTCACCGCCTCCCCCAGCTTCGCGCGCCCCTCAGAGGTCGGATTCGCCCAGAACTCCTTGAGCGGCGCGTACTTGGGGCCGTGCTGGTCCTCGTAGATGTCGCCGTTCTGGATGATGAGCCCGGTGACGCGTTCGGGCGCGGCCATCGCCAGCCGCAGACCGAACTGCGAACCGTAGTCGTGCAGGTAGATCGCGTAGCGCCGCAGACCCAGGGTCGCGACGAACCGCGCCAGGAAGTCCGCGTACGCGTCGAAGGTGTAGGCGAACCGTCCCTTGTCGGGCGTCGCGCTGTACCCGAACCCGGGGTAGTCCGGGGCCACGAGACGCCAGCGGTCGGCCAGCGCGGGCATGAAGTTGCGGTACTGGAACGAGGAGCACGGGTAGCCGTGGGGCAGCAGCAGCACCGGGGCGTCGGCGGGCCCGGCCTCGCGGTAGAAGGTCGCGATCCCGTCCACGTCCACGATCCGATGCTCCACGGGTGTCACCGTGTCCTGTGCGAGTCTCATGCCCGCGAGGTGCCCGGCCGCGGAGCGGGGTAAACCCGCGGGTTTCGCGCGATTACTTGACATTGACACGGTGACAAGGTCTTAACTGGGGTACCGGAGGTGGTCCCCATCAACACGGAACCCACGAAATCGCCGGACACGCGCCTGATCGAGGCGCTGGCGGCCGACGCGTCCTCGACGCGGCTCAAGGCCGCGCTCACGATCGGCACCGACCCCGATCCGGCACTGGTCGAGACCCTGATGGCGCGGTGCGCGATCGAGCCCGACTTCTACGTGCGCGACATGCTCACGTGGGCGCTGACCCGGCTCCCGCCGGGCGTCACGGTGCCGCGGCTGCTCACCGAGCTCGGTTCGGAGGTCGCGCAGGCGCGGAGCCAGGCGCTGCATACGCTGTCGAAGGTCGGGGACGTGAGCGCGTGGCCCGCGATCACGCGTTCCCTGCTGCGCGATGCGAACGACGAGGTCGCCCGGGCCGCATGGCGTGCCGCCGTGGCCCTCGTCCCGGACGGGCAGGAGCAGGACTTGGCACGGGAACTGGCCGCGCAGCTCGGCCGCGGCGACCGGGAGGTGCAGCTCAGCCTCAGCCGCGCCCTCATCGAGCTCGGCGATGCGGTCGCGCCGATCCTTCACGCGGCGATGGGGAGCGACGACCCGCGCGTCGCCGCCCATGCGAAGGCCACGGAGCAGCTGCTGCGCGACCCGGACTCCACGTTCGAACTCGATGTCAAGGCGGCGAAGCGGGTCTACGCGCTCGGCGCCGAGTGGGAGGCCTGAGGGACATGCTGATCGGTGAGGTCGCGCGGCGCTCGGGGGTGAGCGCCAGGATGCTCCGGCATTACGACGCGCTCGGCCTGGTGCGGCCGACCGGCCGCACCGTGGGCGGGTACCGCGAGTACGCCGAGGAGGACATCCGGCGGATCTTCCACGTGGAGAGCCTGCGGAGCCTGGGCCTGTCGCTGCGCCAGATAGGGCGCGTGCTGGAGGACCCGGAGTTCGCGCCGTCCGCGCTCATCGGCGACCTCATCGAGGCGTCCGAGCGGCGGCTGAGCCGGGAGCGGGAGCTGCTCAAGCGGCTCCGGGCGGTCGACGCGTCGGCGCCGTCCGGCTGGGAGGAGGTCCTGCGGCTCGTCGCGCTCCTGCACGGGCTCGGTTCGCCGAACGCTTCGCGGCGGCAGCAGGCCGTCCTGGCCCCGGAGGCGGAGGTGCCGGTCGCGGCGCTGGCCGAGGCGATCCTGGCCGAAGCCGATCCGCATGTGGCCGGGGCGCTGCGGTGGGCGCTCGCCCGGGCGGACCGCGACGTCGTGGCGAGCCTGGCTCCCGGCCTGGCCTCGGAGGACGTCGACGTCCGGCGGCGCGCGGTCCTGGCGCTGGCCGACGTCCCCGGTGACGGCGCGGCCGAAGCGCTCGCCACGGCGCTCGCGGATCCGGACGCGACGGTGCGCAGGCATGCCGCGCTGACGTTGGGGGCGCGCGGGAGGTCCGAGGCGGTGCCGGTGCTCGTCGCCATGGTGGTCGAGGGCGCGAACGACGTCGAGGCGGCAGAAGTGCTGGGGGCCTTGGCACAGGACCCGGCGAAGGCGGGCCCGATCATGAGCGCACTGGAAGACGGTCTCGCCGCGCCCCCGCAGGACCCTGGAGTGCGGATGCGACTGGTCCAGGCGCTCGCCGAGATGCCGGCCGCCTCCTCGCTGAACGTGCTGCATCGACTGGCTCGAGACGAGGACCGGACCGTGGCCCGCACCGCCTCGGCCTTCGCGAGGATGCTCGAGGACCGGGCCCGAGACGACCCCCGGGACGCCGCGGACTCGTGAGCCGGAATCGGGCGCCCGAGCCGGGGCCGCGACCGTCCCGGTGCGAGCGCCGGAGTATCATTCTCAGCGGTCCGGACCTATCGGCCCGGCCCCGGCCCTGTATTCCAACTGGCAGAGAAGACGGATTCAAAACCCGTACAGTGTGGGTTCGAATCCCACCAGGGCTACCAGAAATATCGGCGTTCACCTGCAAAAACGGCATCCTGCCAAGGGTGCCGTTTTCTGTTTTCAGACTCGTTGTCCGGGAGGTTCGGAAAAAAATCGGGGAAGATCCCCGGTGGGATGTCGAGGATCGCGGTTCGGTTTCGTCTCTGGGGTGTCGGCGGCAAGGGATGCCGCCGGGGAGAGAAGGAGAGAATGATGGCCAAGTACCTGTTGCTCAAGCACTACAAGGGTGGACCGAAGCCGCACGCGAACGCCGAGGCGTCGATGGAGCACTGGTCTCCCGAGGAGATCACGGCCCACATCGATTTCATGGGCCAGGTCATCGAGGAGTGGACGGCGAAGGGCGAGTTCGTGGACGCTCAGGCGCTGGCCCCGGAGGGCGCGTTCGTGCGCTACGACGGGGAGGGCAAGACTCCGGTCACCGACGGCCCGTTCGCCGAGACGAAGGACCTCATCGCGGGCTGGATGGTCATCGACGTCGACTCGAAGGAGCGGGCGTACGAGGCGGCGGCCTACCTCTCCTCGGCTCCCGGTCAGGGCGGCAAGCCGCTGCACGAGTGGATCGAGGTGCGCCCGTTCCACGGTGAGCCCCCGGTCGTGGAGTAGCACGGACACGATGGACGATCGCTTGCTGCGGGATCTGACCCCGCAGGTGCTGGGCGTCCTCGTCCGCCGCGGAGCTGACTTCGCGGCGGCCGAGGACGCCGTCCAGGAGGCCCTGATCGAGGCGGTGCGCCGCTGGGACGACGGGGTGCCGGACGAGCCGAAGGCCTGGTTGGTCACGGTGGCGTGGCGCAAGTTCGTGGACGCGCGGCGGTCGGCCTCGGCTCGGGCGATGCGCGAGGTGGCGGTGAACCGGGAGCCGTCCCCGGGTCCCGCGGGTCAGGCCGACGACACGTTGCTGCTGCTCAGCCGCTGCTGCCACCCCGCGTTGACGGCGGGCTCGGCGATCGCTCTGACGCTGCGGGCGGTCGGGGGCCTGACGACCGCGCAGATCGCGCGGGCGTTCCTGGTGCCGGAGGCGACGATGGCGCAGCGGATCTCGCGGGCGAAGCGGACCCTCACGGGCGTCCGGTTCGAGCAGCCCGGCGAGGTCGGCGCCGTCCTGCGGGTGCTGTACCTGATGTTCGACCACGGGTTCGCCGGCGCGAGCGACCAGGCCCGCGCCGGGGACGCCGACCTGGCGGTGGAGGCGATCCGGTTGATGCGGCAGCTGGCCGCGTCGGTGCCGCGGGACGTGGAGGCCCAGGGCCTGCTGGCCTTGATGCTGCTGCACCAGGCGCGCCGGGCGGCCCGGGTGGACGCCTCGGGCGGGTTGGTGCCGTTGGCGGATCAGGACCGGTCGCGTTGGGACACTGCGATGATCGCCGAGGGCGTGGACCTGGTGCAGGACGCGCTGGCGCAGGATCGGCTCGGCGAGTACCAGGTGCAGGCCGCGATCGCGGCGCTGCACGACGATGCGGCTTCGGCCGAGGAGACGGACTGGTCGCAGATCCTGGAGTGGTACGACGAGCTGGTGCGGCTCGTCCCCGATAATCCGGTGGTGCTGCTGAACCGGGCGGTGGCGCTGGGGCAGGTCGACGGGCCGCTCGCGGGGTTGAAGGCGGTCGAGGCCCTGGACGCGGGCCTGCCGCGTCGGGATGCGGTGGCCGCCTACCTGCATGAGCGCGCGGGGAACCTGGCCGATGCGGCGCGGTTGTACGCGCTCGCGGCGCAGTCCGCCGCGAGCACCGCCGAGCACGCGCATCTCCTCAAGCAGGCCGCGCGGCTCAATCGGGCTCGCGAAAACTGACACCGGTTAAACCCGTTGTGTCCGAGAACGGTTCCGGGTTGAATGCTCGGCATGGAACCAGCGCGACTCGCCGAAGAGCTCGGATTGGGACGACTGCTTCGACCGGCCGAAGTGCTCAAGCCCGAGGATCACAGTCCGGTGTGGAGGTTCGACACTGAGTCCGGCCCGTGGGTGGTGAAGGTCGACAAGCCTTGGGGCGACTTCTGGTACGGGGTCGCCGCCCAGGGCGGGAAGTTCGAGGCCGCGGCCTGGGACGCCGGTGTCGCCATGGCCGAGCCGCATCGTCCCGTGTCGGACGGGGTGGGCCTGTGGCAGCCGATCGGCGAGGGCCGCTTGGCCAAGGCCGCGCGGTTCCTCGAGGGCGCGCACCCGGTGCCGCCGCTATCCGCTCCGCTGGCCGAGTGGGCGGGCGGCACGGTCGCCGCCTTGGCGCGCTTGGGGATCGTGGCCGATCCGGCGGTCGACGCCGATTACGTCATTCACCCTCAGGACGAGTGGGACGAGTGGCTCGGCGAGGCGAGGGACCTCGGCGTCCTCGATGCCGAGCAGGCGCGGGCGCTCAAGGACGCCTCGATCCGGATCGCCGAGATCACCGAGGCGGGGTTGGCGTCGAAGCCGGTCAAGTTGGTCATGCACCGGGACTTCAGTTATCTGAACATCCTGGTCACGGCCGAGGGCCCGGTGCTGTTGGACTTCGACTCCGCCGGTCCGTCGGTGCCGTGGTGGGAGATGATCAGCGTCGCTTGGGAACTGGCCGGTCCCGGGCTCGGCGTCATGGAGCCCGAACGCGCCCTTGTCGAGGCCGGTCTGGCCGGGTATGCCGCGGCGGGAGGGCCGATCGGCGCGACGGACGAGTCGGCGTTCACCGGTCAGCTCGCCGGGCGTCTCTCGTCCACCGCTTGGGAGTTGTGGATGGCCTGCGGGCACCGCAATGCCAGCCCTGCGTCGCAGGCGCAGCTGGGCCGGCACCTGCGGTTGTCGATCCCCGCTCTGACGACGATGCTCGACGCCCTGCCGACCTGGGCGACCTGGCTCAAGGGCTGAGCGGGCGCTCGGAGGTGTCGGCTCGGGCCTCTCGGGTATTCGACCGGTGAGAGATGTTGCGCAGTATTCGAGAGAGGGAGTGTGTGAGTTGAGCACCATCATCGAGTCGGTCGACGTCCAGGTTCCGGTCGCCGCGGCTTACGACCAGTGGACGCAGTTCGAGGCGTTTCCGTCCTTCATGGAGGGCGTCGACAGCGTCCGCCAGCTGGACGACGTGCATACGCACTGGGTGACGAGCATCGGCGGCGTCGCGCGCGAGTTCGACGCGACGATCACCGAGCAGCACCCGGACGAGCGGGTCGCGTGGAAGTCCGTGAACGGGCCCACGCACGCCGGTGTGATCACCTTCCACCGGCTGAGCGACGAGTTCACGCGGGTCACCGCGCAGATGGACATCGACCCGGACGGGTTCGCGGAGAAGGCCGCCGACAAGCTCGGCGTGCTCGACCGGCGCGTCAAGGGCGACATGCAGCGCTTCAAGGACTTCATCGAGGCGCACGGCAGCCCGACGGGCGGCTGGCGCGGCGAGGTCGACCCGCCCGGGATCGGGACCTGATCGAAGTCCACTAAGGGCTACAGGGGCCGTGGTCACCCGATGGTGATCACGGTCCTTCCCTGCGCGTGGCCCTCTTTCCAGTGCTGCAACGCCGCGGCGGTCTCTTCGAGGCCTTTGGCTTCGGTGACCACCGGTTTCAGGGTGCCGTCGCCCAAATAGCCCGCGAGGGTTTCGAGTTCGGCCTTGGTCACGGCCCCGATGAGGCTGCCAAGGCTCTGGCTCGTGAAGGCCGACATCATGGTCGCCTTCAGCTGGCGGTCGACGCCGCCGAGCCAGCGGCCGCCGGTCTCCGAGCCGACGATGACGAGGGTGCCGTGCGGCCCGATGGCTCCACGGAGGACGTCCAGCGGGCGGTGCCCTGCGGTGTCGAGGATCGCGTCGAAGGTCCCGCCGACCCTGAAGTCTTCACGGGTGTAGTCGATGACGTGGTCGGCCCCGAGTTCGGCGACCAGATCCACTTTGGTCGGTCCGCAGACGCCGGTGACCTCTGCGCCGAGGATCTTGGCGATCTGGACCGCGAAGGAGCCGACCGCTCCGCCCGCGCCGAGAATCGCGATCCTCTGGCCCGCTTGCACTCCGGCCTTGTCGCGCAGGGCCTGGAGGGCGGTCGAGCCCGAGACGGGCGTGGCGGCGGCGACCTCGAACAGGACGTTCTCCGGCAGTCGTACGAGGTGATCGGCCTTGGCCCGTGCGAATTCGGCGAGGGCGCCGAGGCCGGTGCCGTAGACCCGGTCCCCCACTTTCAGATCGTCCACGCCTTCGCCCAGCGCGACGACGATCCCTGCGAGGTCGGCCCCGATCACGGGCTGCCGGGGACTGCGCAGGCCGGAGACGAGCCTGACCGGGAACGGCAGGCCGGTCGCGAGGTGCCACACGTCGGCGCCCAGGCCCGCGGCCTGCACTTCCACGAGGACTTCGCCGGGCTCCGGTGCGGGGGTGTCGATCTCGGCGACGGTGAGGTTCTGGGGCGGTCCGTACCGGTGCTGGACTACGGCTTTCATGCTGGCTCCGTTCATGTCTCCGGCTCGTAGCCGAAGACCTCGTCGAGGGGGACCCCGAAGACCCGTGCGATCTGGAAGGCCATCTCCAGCGAGGGCGAGTAGCGGCCCTGCTCGATCGCGATGACGGTCTGTCGGGTGACGTCGATGCGGTCCGCGAGTTGCGCCTGTGTCATCTCGCCGTGGGCGAAGCGCAGTGCGCGGATGTTGTTGGTGACGTTGGTGCGTCGGGCCATGGTCACCAGCCTCGCCGGTAGGCGACGATCTTGGCGATCGACTCGGCCACGGCCGAGGCCACGAAGGCGAGGTAGAGGGCGTTGGCGATCCAGAACGGGGCCGCCTCGAACATCGCCAGCACGAGCGCGAGGAGCGCGCCGAAGATGAGGGTGCGGTAGGCGGCGGTCCGGCCGCGGCGGTCGATGGCGGCGTCGCGTTCGTCGCGCCGGTCGCGGCCGCGCCGCGGGCCGGGGGCGAGGAACATGTTGAGCAGGATCGAGACGGCCACGGCCGCGAGCAGCGGGACCTGGAAGTCGATCTGGTCTGCGGGGGTGGTGCGGGTCCGGTCGAACATGATGGCGCCGTAGACGATCGGTACGGCGATGCCGGTGGTGAGGTAGCCCCAGGTGTGGCGCTCGCCGTAGGTCATGGCCGGTTCGGTCTCGGGTTCGTCGGGGGGCGCGTTCATGCTCGTTCACCTTTGGATGTCAAGAATGTTTTACATGATCGAGCGTAAGGCAGATTTGACATCATGTCAAGAATATTTGACATCCAGATGCTCGAGGGTCACGGACCGTCGCCATTCGCCCTTTCAGGGGAGAACTCGTTCGCTCTGGTGCATTAGGGTGGAGCCCGTCACACGGGGATGATTCGGGTTTTCGGTGAGTGGGAGAAACGGTTGCGGGCTGGGCAGGTCGTGGGCGGTCGGTATCGGTTGGAAGAGCTGCTCGGCGCGGGCAGCCAAGGGGAGGTCTGGCGCGCGGCCGACCTCCGGCTGAGCGAGCGGGCGGTGGCCCTCAAACGCGCTCTGGTCGCGGGCGACCCCGTTGCGGCCCAGAAGGTCCGGCGCGAGGCGGAGACGCTCGCGCGCGTCAACCACCCGCATGTGGTGACGGTCTACGACACCGAGGACGAGGACGGCGACTGCTGGATCGTCATGGAGTACGTCAGCGGCCGCACCCTCGCGGACCTGGCGACGATCTCGGCGGAAGACGCGGCCCGCTACGGGGCCCAGCTCGCCGGGGGCTTGGAGGCCGCGCACGCCGCGGGCATCCTGCACCGGGACATCAAGCCCGCCAACGTACTCGTCACCGACGGGGGTTACGCGAAGCTCGCGGACTTCGGGATCGCGCGGCGAGTGCACGCCGAGCCGACGCTGACCGGGACCGGCGCGGTCACCGGCACGCCCGGCTACGTCGCTCCAGAAGTGGTGCGGGGCGGGAAGTACACGGCCGCCGCCGACGTGTTCTCGTTGGGCGCCACCCTGTTCCATGCGGTCGAGGGCACTTCGCCCTTCGGTGAGGGAAATGCGCACGCGCTGCTGTGGCGAACGGCCCAGGGCGACCGCGTGGAGGCGACGCGGGCCGGGACGCTGGCGCCGGTGCTCGACCGGCTGCTGGAGACCGATCCGAAGCGGCGCATCAAGATCGACGCCGCACGCCTGGCGCTGGGGCGGCTGAGCGGGGAGGCGGTGGTCGGCGCGCCGCGCCGGTCGAACGGGGGACGCCGATGGGTCTGGGCGGGCGCCGCCGCCGCGGCCCTCGTCGTGCTGGCCGCGGCCGTGTGGCCGTCCCTGCGCGACTCCGAATCCGACCCCGCAGGGCCGCAAGAAGACTCGCCGACCTGGACGACCGGGGACCTCATCGGCGACCCGGCGACCCTCGACCCGTGCGCGCTGATCGACGAGGAAAGGTTGAGCGCCTTCGGCGAGACCGGCTTCGACCTCGACAACGGCGGGTTCGAGCGCTGCGACCTCCGCATCGACAACGACGACGGCGGCGCCGACCTCTCGATGTACCTCTACGAGACGACCGGCGATGAGCTCGACGGCGAGGTGACCATGGTCGGGTCGATCGGCGTCGTCCAGAGCGGAAGCGAGTACGAGTGGTGCGAGCGGCTGCTGATCCTGCCCGACGGCGAGCACTTCGTCAACGTCTACGCCGAACAGGACCCCGGCGACGACGCCGATGACATGTGCCCCTTGGTCGATGCCGCGGTCGACGGCGCCATCGCGGTGCTCCAGGCGGGCGAGATCCCAAGGCGCGAACGCGAGGAGGACGCCGTCTCCACGTTCTATCTGGACACCTGCGCGATGCTCGACGACGAGGCGCTCGAAGCCTTCCCGGGCATCGACGCGAACCACCCCTTGGAGGGTTTCGGCGGGTGGGACTGCAAGTGGTTCAGCACCACCAGCGACTCCAATCTGCGGATCCGCTTCGACCGCGACGATCCGCCCGAGGCCGACGACGGCCAGCGCATCGAGCTGGACGGCCGGACGGTCTACATCGAGGGCGATCACTGGGGCGAGGAGTCCTGCCTGGTGAGCGTCATCCACCGCGAGTTCACCAGCGCCAACTTGAACGGCACGGTCACCGCCGAGTACGTCAGGATCATCGTGTCGGGCGAGGATCCGGTGGAGGACCTGTGCGATCTGGCGGTGGCGATCGCCGGGCCGGTGGCGGAGGCGCTGCCGGAGGTGTAGCTCGGGAGTGGTCCCGAGCGCGGCGTGCGACGCTGGTCGGGTGGAAGTGAACCGGAGGTCGACATGACTGACATCTCCCAGGTCGAGGGCCTGGAGCCGCTGCCGCCGAGCCACGCGAGCCTGGCGTTCGGGGTGCCCGAGTCCACGCCCGGCACGATCTACGCGCTCTCGGTCTCCGGCGGTGTCCGCTTCCGCCCCAAGGAGGAGCGGGAGATCCTGTTCGGACGCAACCGCCCCGACGTGCACGTGTGCGTGGGCGAAGACGACCGCCGCATCAGCCGCACGCACGGGCGCCTGGCCCGGCTCGGCGCGCACTGGTGGCTGAGCAACACCGGCCACCTGCCGATCCAGCTGCCCGGCTCGCGGACCCTGTTCCCCGAGGACGATCCGTTCCCGCTCCAGGACGGCTACACGCCGGTGTTCATCTCGGGGACCGCTCGCCGCAGGCACCTCGTGGAGCTGTACGTCGCGGGCGTGGACGGCCGGCTGCCGAGTCCGGCCCCGGCCGAGGCGACCCTGAAGGACAAGCCGTGGAAGCTCGACCCGGCCGAGCGGGTCGCGCTGGTGTGCCTGGCGCAGCGGTACCTGCTGCACGAGGCGTACCCGCAGCCCGGTTCGTGGAAGCAGGTCGCCGACGAGCTCCAGCGGCGCGACGAGAACGGCGGGTGGCGGCCGAAGACGGTCGAGCACCGGGTGGTGGGCGTGCGCAAGCGCCTGTCGGCGGCGGGCGTGCCGGGCCTGACGCGCGAGGAGGTCGGGGAGCCGGTGGGCAACATGCTCAACCACAACCTGATCACCGAGCTGCTGCGCACGCGGACGCTGGTGCCGCCGGATCTGCGAATCCTCGGCGAGGACTGAACCCCGCTCTTCAGACCCGTAGTTCGACATCGGGTCCGCGCATGGAGGAGACTGCTTCCATGTTGATCGCAGTTCAAATCCTGGCGGCGCTGGCCGGCCTCTTGCACGTGTACATCTGGGTGATGGAGAGCCTGCGGTTCGCCGATCCGAAGGTGCACCGCGGCGTGTTCCGGGTCGAGACGGCGAACGTCGAGGTCGTGAAGTCCTGGGCGTTCAACCAGGGCTGGTACAACCTGTTCCTGGCGGTCGGCGCGCTCGTGGGCGTCGCTGTGGTGCGTTCGGAAGCGGCCGTGGGGTGGACGCTGATCGTCTTCGCGTGCGGTTCGATGCTCGCCGCGGCGCTCGTCCTGGTCCTGAAGGACCGTTCGATGGCGCCTGCCGCGTTCAAGCAGGGTTTGTTCCCGGTGCTGGCGCTGCTGCTGAGTTTGACGCAGTTGTGAGCGGGCGCTGGGTAAGCTGACCGGTCCCGAGACGAGTGGAGTTCGATGTGGACGACCGGCGGTTGGTGAAGGTCTCGAAGTACCTGTCGCGGCATCTGCGCCACGACCCGGGCCGGATCGGCATCGAGCTGGACGAGCAGGGCTGGGTCGACGTGGACGTGCTGCTCAAGGCCCTGGCAGCGCAGCGGTTTCCGGTCACGCGCGAGGAGCTGGACGAGGTCGTGGCCCGCAATGACAAGCAGCGCTTCGCGGTTCGTGAGGGCCGGATCAGGGCGAACCAGGGTCACACAGTCGACGTGGACTTGGATCTGGTGGCGGTCGAGCCGCCGCCGGTGCTCTTCCACGGGACGCCCGAGGGGTACCTGGACGCGATCCGCGAGGAGGGCCTCAAGCCGATGGAACGCCACGACGTGCACCTCTCCCCCGACCGCGAGACCGCGGTGAAGGTGGGGTCGCGGCGGGGCAGGCCGGTGGTGCTGGCGATCGACGCGGCGAAGATGGCGCGCGAGGGGCACGAGTTCTTCCGCTCCGAGAACGGCGTCTGGCTGACCGAGTACGTGCCGGCCTGGGCGATCACGGTCCCCGGAGAATGAGTCGAGGGCCGTCATCCGCAGTGGATGACGGCCCTCAGGCGTTTCGTTAGCCGACCGCGGCCGGGACCTGCCCGCCCTCGACCCCTTCGGCCTCTCCAACCGCATCGACCGCTGCGGCCTTGCGGGCCTTGATGACCGTGACCGCGATGACCAGTGCGATCACCGTCATCGTTGCGGCCACGTAGTAACCGATGCGGAAGCCGCCGGTGAGGGCCTCGGCCTGCGCCGCGCCGCCGTCCAGGAGCGAAGTGGTCCGAGCGGAGACGGCCGTGCTGATCACCGCGAGGCCGACCGCCCCGCCGACCTGCTGCGCCGTGTTGAACAGACCCGAGGTGACCCCGGCGTCCTCGGGCCGGGAGTCGGCCATGCCGAGGGTCATCAGGCCGGGCATCGCCAGGCCGAAGCCGAGCGGCGCGGTGATCATGCCGGGCAGCACGTCCATCAGGTAGTTGCCGTCGGCCCGCATCTGAGCGAACAGGACGAACCCGGCGACCATGAGCGTCAGGCCGACGATGACCATCGGTCGGGCCCCGAACTTGGTCAGGAGCCGCGGCGCGAGTGCCATGGAGACCACTGCGATCACGATCGGTGCGGGCAGGAAGCCCAGGCCGGCGGCCAGCGGCGCCAGTTCGAGGACCTGCTGGAGGTAGAGGACGGTGAAGAAGAGGAACCCGAACGCCGAGCCGACCATGAGCGTCTGCGACAGGTTGGCCCCGGTCACGTTGCGGGAGCGGAGGATCCGCAGCGGGATGAGCGGCGCGGCGGCCTTGGCCTGCCGCACGAAGAACCCGGCCAGGAGCACCGCCGCGAGGGCGGCGAGGCCGATGGTGCGACCCGAGGTCCAGCCGTAGCGCCCGGTCTCGATGAGCGTGTACACCGCGAGCATCAGACCCGAGGTCACCAGGGCCGCACCGAGGATGTCGGCCCCGGCCTTGATCCCGATGCCGCGTTCGGCGGGCAGCAGCTTCAAGGCGAACACGGCGACGAGGATGCCGAGCGGGAGGTTCACGTAGAAGACCGATTCCCAGCCGAAGGTCTCGGTGAGCACGCCGCCCACGACGCTCCCGGCCGCGCCGCCCCCGGCGGAGGCGAAGCTGTAGAGGCCGATGGCCTTCACCTGGTGCTTCGGTTCGGGGAAGATCGTGACGATCATGCCGAGGAGCCCGGCGGCCGTGATCGCGCCGCCGATGCCCTGCACGAAGCGGGCGCCGAGCAGGAAGCTCTGGGTGTCGGCCAGCGCCGCCGCGACGGAGGCGGCCACGAACAGTCCGAGTCCGGCGAGGAACACCTGCTTGCGGCTGATGAGGTCGCCGAGTCGCCCGGCGAGGAGGAGCAGGCCGCCGAAGGGGATCACGTAGGCGTTGACGGTCCACACGAGGTTCGCCTGGCTGAACGCGAGGTCGTCGCGGATGGCGGGGAGGGCGATGGTGACGATGTTCTGGTCGAGGACGATCATGACCTGGGCGGCGGACAGGACGATCACCGCGAGCCAACGGGCTCGGAGGCTGCGTGCGGGCTCGGTGGACATGTGGGGCTTCCTCTCGGAACACGGTCTCGAAAGGCCATGGGGAACGATTTGTTCCTGAGGCAATCATGTGTTCCAATTGGAGAATCCGTAAGAAGGCACTTTCATGTGCCAGGGGGGACATGGATGTTCCTGTCCAGGTCATCCACCCAATCGGCCGCCTGTGAGGTGCGCCACTAGGGCAGTGTTCCGCCGTCGAGAGCGGCAAGTTGAGGGGAACGGGACCGATGAGCGACGAATGCGTGATGCCGCAGTCCGACGTGCAGGCCGAGGCCTGCCCCATCGTCCAGATCATCGACCGCGTCGCGGGCAAGTGGTCGGTCTCGATCCTCGTGGCCGCCATCCGCAAGCCGGTGCGCTATACCGAGCTGGAGCGGAGCATTCCGGGTGTGAGCCGGAGGATGCTGACGCTGACGCTGCGGAACCTGGAGCGGGACGGCCTCTTGGAGCGGACGGTTTATCCGACGGTGCCGCCGAAGGTGGAGTACAGCGCGACGCCGAGCGCGCGCGAGCTGTACGGGCACTTGACCGGGTTGCTCGACTGGGCCGAGCGGCACCAGCCCGACATCATCCAGGCGCGGCGCAACTACGACGTGGCGCAGGCGCTGGCGGCGTAAGCCACGGCTAGAGGACACCGAAAGCGCAAGGCCCGCAAGGACCTTGCGCTTTCTTGGTGCTTAGACGCGGGCGCGCAGGAACTTGGCCGTTCACGCGCCCAGCAACGGAGGCGGCATCCTAGGCGCGAGCGCGCAGGAGCTTGTCGAACAGCTCGATGTGCTGGCCGGTGACCCGGCTGGGCTCGTAGTGCCTGGCGGTGGCGAACGCGTTGTCGGCGAGCTTGCGCCGCAGCGACGCGTCGGTCATGAGGCGGCGCAGCGAAGCCGCCAGCACCTCGGGCTTTTCCGGTTCCACGAGCAGACCGTTCTCTTCGTCGTCGATGAGGACCAGCGGGCCGTGCTTGACCGCGCTGCACACCACGGGAACCCCGGCGGCCATCGCCTCGACGATGACCAGGCCGAACGGTTCGAAACGCGAGGGAATCGCGGCGATGGAGGCCTTCTGCCACTCCTCGCCGAGCGCCGTCACCCCGCTGACCAGCTCCACGCGGCCGGTGAGGTCGTGCTCCATGACGAGGCCGTTGAGGAACGTCTTGGCCCGGCCCCGACCGAAGATCTTGACCTTCCATTCGGGGAACTCGTCGGCGAGCTGCGCGAAGGCCTTGATGAGGACGTCGAAGCCCTTCATCCCGGTCATGCGACCGGCGGTCATGATGACCGGCTCGGTCAGTTCCGAGGGGGCGTTGGCGCTGGCCGGGACCGCGTTGGGAACGAAGACGACCTTGTCCGCGTGGTCCGGCAGGGCCTCGCGGTAGACGTCCGCGTCGGCCTCGGTGATCGTGACGATCGCGTCGAGCTTCGGGTAGTTCGCGATGATGCGCCGCCGGACGCCGTCGGTGTAGACGTCGAGGTAGAGGTGTTCCTGGGCGACCATGAGGTACTTCTCGGGCCTGCCGTACTCGGCCATGTAGAGGTTCACGGCCACTTGGGTGCCGACGAGGACGTCGGTGTCCAGGTCACGCAGGAATCGCGCCACCTTTGTATCGAGCAGTTTCGATGACTCGCCCATGTTGTTGACTTTGTCGGCGTCGAGGTACGACGGCTTGCGTCTTCGCCAGCGGTCCAGAAGAGAGAGTCGGTCGCCGCCTTTTTCGCGACTGCGGACGTCCCAGAGAGAAATGATCTTGATACGGGGATCGATCGCGAAGTCGGGCCTCTTCTTGGTGCGCACACAGGACACGATGGTGACATCGTGACCCATGCTCACCAGCGCTTCGGTCGTGTTCAGCGTGGTTTTGATGGTGCCGCCGATGCCCCAGATGTTCCGCACCAGAAAAGTGATTCGCATGTACTCGAAGGCCCTCTCACAGCATTGCAGCTCACAGCCACAACAGACGGTCGATGCTAGACGCCGGTTACCGTCCGCAAAGTCCTGACGCGCCAACCATCGTTTTAGGTTGCAACTGTCATACAAGCCACATCGACGGGAAAACGTGACCCGCTTCCGCGATCTTGAAGATCGCGGAAGCGGGTCGAGGAGGATGCCGCAGAGAATGCAGCCGGAAACGACAACCGGCGATACGGAACGGCAAGAGGCGGCTAGGAGCGGTAAGGCGTTGTCGGGGTTGGCGATGAGGGCGTGGGCCTGTTCGAGGATCCAGGGGCACCACTCATCGTTCTTCCAGCAGCCGTTCCACTCCGGTGGTTCGGTGGGGTCGGCGGTGAAGCGGCAGCACTCGCGGGCGCCGGCGCCGTCATCGACGTCGATGAGGTATTCGGCAGGGCCCGGCGTGTAGCGGTGTGGGACCGGTGAGACCTGGTAGAGGACGAATACCGCAGGGCCCCTGCGGAAGTCACCGAGGTACCCGTCGATGCCGGGCTCACCGTCGGAGCGAAGGTTGTAAGGGTCGTCATCAGCAGGACCACGGTCAGGGTCGTCAGCAGGGCCGGTCGGGTCGGCGGGAGTCGCGGTCTTAGCCATTGCAGAACCGCCAGGAGATCGGGGCCGAGTCGATGCGGTGGCGGTAGTAGACCCGGAACGCCTGCTCCTCGATCCAGATCTTCGACTGGGGCTTCAGACCCGACCAGAACCGGCCCCAGGTCGCCTTGAGCTCCCCGGAGTTGATCCCGGACACGACGAGCACGACGTCGTCGCCGCGCGCACCGGTGATCACCTGAAACGAGTCCGGCGCATCCGCACTAGAGACGCGGACCGTGTAGGTCCGGTACTGATCCTGGAAGGTCCCCCGATTGAGTGACTCGGCTTCGAGTCGCCCGGCCTGATTCTCATTCGATTTCATCACTGCTCCCCTTAGGACTCTGTCGGGTTCCCGACAGTTTTGCGCTAGGGAATCGGGCCTCCGATCGAGAAGAGCGGACCCGCACATCCCCGCTTGGCCGGAACTCGTCTGTATCGAATGCCGACAACCATGAATCTAGGCGGTGTTTCCGCAGGTCACAAGAAGGAACTTGGTTGCGGTGAGCCATAGTCGGAGTATCCGTGGTGGAGTTTTCCCTACCCGAATGTCCCACCTTGCCAACTCCGCCAACGACTCTCCGCAACTTCTAAGTTCGACGATTCTGTGCCATAGTGATGACTCCGCTACAACAAGGGAGATCCGGGGGCAATCCATGGTGGATCAAGACACGGGCCGATGGTTTCTTAGGACCATGATTCTCAAGGGCCGCAACGCAACTGGTATGTCGCAGCGAATCTTCGGCGAGGAGATCTTCCGGTCGAAGGACACGATCCTCGATTGGGAGAAGGGGAGGGTCGATGTCCCGCCGGGCATGATCGAAGCCATCGCCAGCGCCTGCGGGCACAGCGATGAGGTCCGGGACTACATGAAGGCCGTGGCGAAGGCCAGGAGGGCCGGCGTTCCCGTGGAGGCGGACACGCGATTCAACGCACTGTTCCTGGCATTGCTGGAGGAGTTCGCGGGCTTCATCTTCAAGTTCGATGCAATGATGATTCCGGGGCCGCTCCAGAAGCGCGAATACCATTTCCGGGTGGTGCGCCCGGCTGACCCGTTCGCCCTCGCCGAGTCGAAGGACAACGGTTGGCCGTTCAAGGAAGAGCGCGCCGAGATCTTGGAAGGCCGGATCGACAAGCCGACCATGCACTTCCTCATCGGCGAGACAGCACTCCTTCAGCTCCGGCAAATCTCTGAGGATCTGTACCAGGACCAGATGGCACACCTGCGCAAATGGGCGAAGCGGCGGGGCGTTTCGATCCGGATTCTTCGCGAACCCGTGCTCGCCCGTCTGAGCAGCTTCGAGATCTACATGGAGGGCGGAAACCCGCTCGCATGTCCGACGCTCGTCTATACCGAGATCCCCGATTCCAGCTACCTCATCAACGACCTCAGCCGCATCGCGAGCTACGATGAGCTCCGCAAGAAGCTCTGGAAAATGGCGATTCGGATCGAGGTCTACCAGGATGACAACGGGCGTGTCCACTTGGCGTAAGAGCACTCGCAGCGGCGCGAACAACGACTCCAGCTGTGTTGAGGTTCGCCGTGCCTGGCGCAAGAGCACCCTCAGCGGCGCTGACAACAACACCAACTGCGTCGAGGTCGCCTTCTGCTCCGACGATTCTGACCATGCTGGCTTCCACCTGCGGGACTCGAAGCTCGACACCGACTCCCCGGTGTTCGACCTGTCCCCCAAGGACTTCGGCGCCCTGATCAACGCCGCTGGCTGAGCCGCAGACCGAATAGGTATCGGCACCATGACAGGTCCGCAGGTCATCGTCTTCACCGGGCTTCCTGGGACCGGCAAGTCGACCGTGTCCGAGAAGCTGGCGCGGACATCCGGTACACCGGTGTTCTCCGGGGACTGGCTGCTGGGTTCGCTCACGCCCTACCGCATCCTTCACCACCTGGACCGCCCGAACTACCTGGCTCTCTACAATGGCCTGTTGGAGACCCTGTTCGTCCGCCAGCTCATGTTCAGCCAGTCTGCGATCACCGACTGCGTCGTGAACGACGAGATCGCGCGGAGGTGGGGCGACCTTGCCGCTGAGCACGGCGCCCGCCTCCGCGTCATCGAATGCGTCTGCACCGATACGGCACTGCACCGCAGCCGGATCGAAGGCCGCCAGCGCGGCATCCCCGGTTGGCATGAGATCGACTGGGACCACGTCGAACGCATGCGAATCGACTTCCCGGCCCTGACCGTCGAAAAGCTCACCATCGACGCGGTCGACCCGCTCGAGGCGAATTCAGCACGGGTCCTGGACTACCTGTCCGACCCAATCCATAGTCCCGCCGAGTAGCCGCCGCGCACAGCTACCACCGCTCAGTCGGCACGTAGCCACCGCATCGCCGTCACCCCGTAGCCGCCACTGCAAACAGGTGGCGGACCCGGAACGCTAGCCCCAAAACAGGATTCGCGATCAACTCCGAGATCCGCCACCCCGAGCACCGACCCGAGGTCCCCGGCTGAGCCGCTAGGCGAAGAGGCCGCTAGGCGAGGAGCAGGAGCACCGCGATGACGACCATGGTCGCGGCGGTGGCGAAGTGGACGCCGTAGGCGGCCGCGCGGGGTCCCTTGGCGCGCAGGACGATCAGTCCGTCGAAGACCGGCATCACGGCGGCGGCGAGCATGACCCAGCCGACGAGCGAAGTGGCGCCGAGCGCGGTCACGACCAGGAGCATGAGCCCGGTGCCGATGTCGCGTCCGCCCTTCACCGTGAGCCAGGAGTTGAGGACCGGGTCGTCGGCCGGGGTGCCGGGGATGCCGAATCCGGCGAAGAACTGGGGCTTGAGCATGCCGGTAGTGCCCATGGCGACGACGGCGAGGCCGATGAGTCCGGCGAGGGCGGTGGCGATGATGGCGAGCATGGGGGTGGTTCCTTCCAAGAGGTGTGTTAATGAATCTAGCATTGCTAGTTTCATGTTCAAAGATAGACCCATGACCGCCCGAAAGTCTAGCGATGCTAGAATGTTGTGGTGACTGCCACTGAACGCCGCGAACGGCAACGCGCCGAACGACACCAGCTGATCATCACCGCCGCCCGCGAACTGGCCGAGGCCGAGGGCTGGGAGGCGGTGACAACAAGGAAGCTCGCGGACAAGGTCGAGTACAGCCAACCGGTGCTCTACGGGCACTTCGCCAACATGGAGGCCATCCGGGACGCCGTCGCCGTCGAGGGCATCGCCGAGATGGCCGAGCAGCTGCGCGAGGCGCGCGCGGCCGCCCCGGAATCCGAGGGCATCCGCGCGATCTGCAACGCCTACCTGGCGTTCGCCGTCGCGCACCCGGCGGCCTACCAGGCCATGTTCACACTGCCCACCCAGGTGAAGTGGGCCAGCGCCGAGACCCCGGCGCCCCTGCGCGCCGCTTTCGGAGAGATCGTCGGCGCGTTCGGTCCGTTCAACGACCGGAACGCGGCGCTCGCCGAACTGATCTGGGGTTCGCTGCACGGCATGGCGATCCTGCTGCGAAGCGGACGGATTCCCCAGGACCTGCAGGAGCAGCGGCTCGACATGCTGATCGCGCTGTTCGCGAACGCCCCCGAGTAATCGAATCTGGGGCGGGATTCGACCCCCGGACCATTTCGGATCGGATCTGGGGCGGGATTCGACCCCTCCATTTCGGATCGGATCTGGAGCGGGATCCGACCCCCGGACCATTTCGGATCGAACACGTCGGACCCGCTTTCGCTGAACGCGCGGAGGATCGATCGGACCCGGTCCTCGCCGGAACCACCCGAGCGACCAACCCGGTCAGGCCACTAGCTCGCGGTGCAATCACCCAGTGTCGACGCGTCCCCGACGACGGTGCGCGCCGCCTCGACCGCATCCTCACGGATGGGCAGCATGGCCTCCCAGTTCTCCAGACCGTCGGAGAACCCGCCGCTGATGTCAACCAGCGCAGTGGAAAGCACCGCGAGTGCATCAGCGACTTCCGTCGGCACGGCGGCCTGCAGGTCAAGCGCCCATTGCGCGAGCCGGTCCGCCTCCGCGATGAGTTCGTCGGCACTCATCGGCTGTGCGAGCGGCGAGTTCTGGTAACCGTCGTTGTCGAAGGTGTTGACCATGACCAGGAACTCGTACAGCTCGGCGCAGTATTCGGGAGGTGCCGGGCTGGACGGGGTCTCGTCAGGAGTCGGGGAATCACTCGCCGAAGGCGAGTCCCCAACCCCGGAAGAAGGCGAATCCGCCTGGGGGTCGCCGCCACAGGCGACGGCAAGGCCCAAGACGCCCGCAAGCAGGACACCGATCACCGAGTCTCTCAAACGCATGCCCCCATTCTCACCGAAGTGCACCGGGACCCGTCCCGCTCGGCACCGCACCGCACCGCACCGCACCGCACCGGGCACGCTCGGCGCACCGCCGTGGTTGCGGTGGTAGCGGTAGTCGCCGCTGGCGCGGTGGTCGCGGTGGTCGCGGTGGTCGCGGTGGTCGCGGTGGTCGCGGTGGTCGCGGTGGTCGCGGTGGTCGCGGTGGTCGCCTTGGCCGCCTTGGCCACGGTGGTCGCCGCTGGCGCGGTGGCTGTCGTCCGTGCGGTTCGCCGCGCTCGCGAAGACTCGCGGCCGAACCCCGGCCCCTGAGCGCCGCGCATCCGGGGGGACGATCGTTCGATGCCTCCCACGCCTTCCATGCCTTCCACGCCTTCCGTGCCTTCCGTGCCTTCCGTGCCTTCTATGCGCTCCATGACCGTCCCCGCCGATGACCGAACCGCGCTCCACGTCGGGGTCACCGGGAGCGGGCCCGACGTCCTCGTCCTCTCCGGCGGCCCGGGCTGCGTTCACTACCTCGAACAGGACTCGATCGCGCCTCGCGGGATGCGGGCCTGGTACCCCGAGCCTCGCGGCGTCGGGCGCTCCTCCGGCGGCCCGCACACCATCAGCCAGGCCATAGCCGACCTCGAAGCGGTCAGACGCGCTGCGGGCCTTGACGACTGGATCGTCCTCGGCCACTCCTGGGGCGCCGACCTCGCACTTCGCTACGCTCTGGACCACCCGTCCCGCGTCCGCTCGGTCGTCTCGATCGCCGCTCACGGCCTCCACAAGGACCGCACCTGGTCGCAGGTCTACGAGTCGCTGCGAGACACCGAGCCCAAGATCGACATCAAGTGGGATCCCCCGGTCCACCGCGCCCTGATGGACTCGTTCCTGGAATGGATCCACGAGCCCGACCTGTACCGGCGGGTGGCCGACTGCACCGTCCCGATCAGTGTCATCGCCGCCGAGCACGACATCCGCCCCCAATGGCCGCTACGCCAACTCGCGGCGCTGGCCCCGCACGGCACCTTCACCGAGGTCCCCGGCGTCCCGCACGACTTCTGGTCGACGCACCCGGAAGTCTGGGTCGACGTCATCGCAAGCGCCTGCCGCAATCCCGGCTGACCTCCGCATAGACGCGGCTTACCGACAGTTCACCGGCTCAGCCACTCGCGTGCGGGTCGGGTGAGATGCTCCGCGCCTCGGGCCGCTGCTGCGCCCCGCGCCGGCTCAACACCCGGCGCCCGCTCAGAACCGGAACCGCCGCCAGCGCATCGCGCTGGCGGCGGTTCCTTTGCTGCTCGTCCTTGCTAGTCAGGCGAGTTCGTTGAGCAGTGATCGGTGGATGCCCGGGCCCGCCGCGACCACCGAGACCGCGCCGGGGCCGTAATCCACTCCATCAAGATCGGTCACCAGCAGGCCCGCTTCGCGGGCGATGACCGTCCCGGCAGCGACATCCCAGAGGTTGATGCGGTCGTGCCAGACCCCGTCAATCCGGCCCGCGGCGAGCCAGCACAGGTCCAGCGCCGCAGTGCCGAGCATCCGGATCCGCTGGACCTTCGGGACCAGGCGCTGAAGGATCGCGAGGCGGCGCTGGTTGCGCCGGTCGGCGTCGTCGCCGACCGCGAAGTCGCCCAAGGCCACAACCGCCTCGCTGAGGTCGACCGGTCCGGTCGCCGCCAGCGCCCGCTTGTTCAAAGCCGCGCCATGGCCGACCGCGGCGCTGAAGCGCTCCTCGGACATGGGGGCCTGCACGACGCCGACTACGGGCATCCCGTTGCGGGTCAGCGCGAGCGACACGGCGAACATCGGCGAGCCGTGGGCGAAGTTGATGGTCCCGTCGATGGGGTCGAGGACCCACTCGTAATGCGATTCGGTGTCGCCGGTGCGGCCCCGCTCCTCCCCCAGCAGCGGGATCGCGGGGGTCTCGCGGGCGAGGAAGGCGCGTACCGCGTCCTCGGCCGCGTAGTCGAGGTCGGTCGCGAAGTCGCGGTCGCCCTTGCCGCTGATGGCGCGCTCGCGCCCCAGCCCCGATCGGATCGCCTCGACCGCCGTCTCGGCCGCGCGCTCGGCCGTGCCCAGGAAATCCAACAACTCGCTCATTATTCGGTTCCTCGTCTCCGTCTAACCCACCCGACGGACCTCATCCTAGAGGTGTGAGACCAAGCAGCCCTTGGACTCCCGGTACGACGCGCGCACCGGGCGTTTCGGATTGCGGGGGCCAGGCCTACCGGTGCGCACCTAATTCGGTGCGCACCGGTTCGAAACGGTCAGCGCAGAGGCTGCCCCACGCGTAACTCCGTCAACCCGGCGGCGACCGCACGCGCAACGCCGTCAACCCAGCGGCGGCTTCACCCGCAACGCCGTCAACCCAGCGGCAGCCATACGCGCATCGCCGCGGGTTCGCGCGTCGCGCGGAGCCGGAACGGGACGAGCGGGACCTCGGCGGCCTTGCCGTCCTCACCCGCGGCGGCCGGACCATACGGCCAGGCGTCGGGGCGGTCATGGATCTGCGCCGCCACATAGACGCGCCCGTCCCGCTCCACCGGCGCGACCGCGGTGTCGACGGTGAGCTCGTCGAGGTCCCCGCCGGGCAGGTCGAGCGACTCGGCGCAGAGCACGACCGGTCCCTTCTCCACGGCGGCGCAGCCGCGCACGGCGTCCACCCGCGGGTCCGGGAGCGTCCAGCGCGGCGCCATCGGCAGTTCGAGGCGGATCTCGTCCCCCGCTTGGAACTCGTGGACCTGGCCCACGGACCGCTCCCCCGCCGCGACCTGGTACTCCGCGCCGCTCGCCAAGATCAGCCGCGCCCCCTCGGCCCACGCCGGAACCCGGAGCCGGATCTCGCGGCGTCCGCCCTCGTTGGCGTCGACGCGGACGGTCACGGTGCCCTCGTCGGGGTAGTTCGTCTCCACGGTGAGCGCGAACCGCGAGCCGTCCACAATGGTGTCGATCGTGGCCGGGGCGAACTGGTGGATCTGGACGCCCTGCTCATCGGCGGTCGCGAGGTAGGTCGCGTACTGGGCGAAGATGCGGGCCAGGTTCGTCGGGCAGCAGGACACGTCGAACCACTGGGCGCGGCGCCCGCCCGCGTGGACGTGCGGGAGGGCGCGGTCGGCGGGCGGCTCGGGGTCGGCGGTGCGCAGGTGGAGCGGGTTGGCGTAGAAGAACGACTTCCCGTCCGGGGCGGCCGCGCCCGCGAGGACGTTCCAGGAGATCCGCTCGATCATGTCCCCGTATGAGGTCTCGCCGGTCGCCAGGAGCAGCCGCCACGCGGTCATGACCGCGGCGATCCCCGCGCAGGACTCGGCGTAGGCGCGGTCGGGGTTCAGCGCGAAGTCGCGGCCGAAGGCCTCGTCCTGGTACTGCGAGCCCATGCCGCCGGTGAGGTGGGTGCGGCGGGCGACGGTGCGGTCCCATTGGCGGCGAACGGCTTCGAGCAGTTCGGTGTCGCCGGTCTCGACGGCCACGTCGATCGCGCCCGAGGAGAGGTAGAGCGCGCGAACCGCGTGGCCGCGCAGGACCTCGGCGTCGCGCACGGCCACGTCGTCCTGGTAGTAGGCCCCGGATTCGGCGAGGGTCTTGCGGCCGTGCCGCTCGATGAACAGGCGCGCCTGCTCCAGGTAGCGCGGCTCGCCGGTCGCGCGCGAGAACTCCGCGAGGGCCACCTCGATCTCGGCGTGGCCGCAGATCCGCTCGATGCCGCCGGGGCCGAACGTGTCGCACACGTGGTCGGCGACGCGGCGCGCGACGCGCACGAACTCGTCCTCGCCGTGGTTGCGAAGGCGGGCGACGGCGGCCTGGATCAGGTGCCCGGCGCAGTAGAGCTCATGGCCCCATTCGAGGTTGGAGTAGCGGGGCTCCTGGCCGGGGTTGCCGAACGCGGTGTTCAGGTAGCCGTCGCTCTGCTGGGCCGCGGCGATGCGGGCGGTCAGCTCGGCGAAGGTCGCCTCCAGGGCCGGGTCGCCGGTGCGGCCGATCTCCCAGGCCATGGCCTCGGCGAGCTTGTAGACCTCCGAGTCGGAGAACTCGCGTCCGGCCCGCTCGAAGGGCCTCCCGGGCTGCGCCCCGGCGGCGGTCCGGTCGAAGTTGGCGATCCAGTCGAGCTCTTCGAGCCAGTGCAGGCAGTGCTGAATGGTGGCGGTGGCGTTCACCGTCTGCCGTTCGCTCCAGTAGCCGCCGGTGAGGCGGACTTCCTCGGTCCCCAGGGGTCGCAGGGCTCCGGTGGTGGGCATTACGGGTGTTCTCACGTTCATCCTTTGAGTGCTCCTGACATGAATCCTCGGACATAGTGGCGTTGCAGCAGCGCGAACAGCACCAGGCAGGGCAGCGCCATGACGACCACGCCCGCCTGTGTCGCCCCGAAGTCGACGGCGCCCATCGACTGCTGGCGGAGGTTGGCGATAGCGACCGGCAGCACGGCCTTGTCGGCCTCGCTGACGAGAATGAGCGGGGCGATGAAGTCGTTCCAGGCGGCGAGGAACGAGAAGAGGCCGACGGTGATGAGGCCGGGCGAGACGCTGAAGAGCATGATGCGGGTGAGGACGCCGAAGGTGCCGGCGCCGTCGCACATCGCGGACTCCTCGATCTCCTTCGGCACGGCTTCGAACGAGATGCGCATCATGAACACCGCGAACGGCAGCTGGTAGAGGGTGAGTACGAGGGCGAGGCCGACGAGGGTGCCGCGCAGGCCCATGTCGCCGAGCATCGAGTAGAGCGGGATCAGCAGGGTCGAGTACGGGACCATGAGGATCGCCAGGGTGATCAGGAACAGGGTGTCGCGGCCGCGGAAGGTGAAGCGCGCGAACGCGTACCCGCCGAGGATCGACAGGACGAGGGTGAACGCGACGGTGAGGACCGAGACGTACGTGCTGTTCCACAGGTAGCGCAGGAGCCCGACGTCGTAGTCGAGCAGGGCCACGTAGTTGTTGAAGCCGTAGCCCTCCTGCTGGGCGGTGGCGCCGTGCGGGGCGACCGAGGCGTAGCCGGTCCAGATGAGCGGGAACAGGAACAGGACGGCCATGCTCCCGGCGAGGACGTAGTACGAGGTGGTCCAGAGCTTGGTACGCATCAGTGGTCCCTCCGGAGGGCGCGGAACTGGACGATGTTGAGCACCAGGAGCGCGGCGAGGACGACCACGGAGATGGCCGCGGCCGCGCCGAGGTCGAAGCGCTGGAACGCCTCCCGGTAGATCAGCTGCACCACCGTGACGGTGGAGTTGTCGGGGCCGCCCTTGGTGAGGATGAAGAACTGGTCGAAGGCCAGGAGCGAGCCGGTGATCGAGAGGATGAACACCAGGCCGAGCGCGGGCCGCAGCAGCGGGATCGTGATGTGCGCGAAGGACTGCCAGCGGCTGGCGCCGTCGAGGCGGGCCGCCTCGTAGACCTCCGGCGGGATCGACTGGAGGCCGACGAGCAGGATGATCATGAAGAACCCGGCGAACTTCCACACGATGAGTACCACTGTGGACCACAGGGCGGCGGTGGGCGTGCCGAGCCAGGAGACCGGGCCGAGGCCGAGCGCCTCCAGCAGCGGGTCGAGCGGGCCGATGGCCGGGCTGTAGAACCCGAAGAACAGCAGGGACGCGGAGGCGAGCCCGAGCGTGGTCGGCAGGAAGTAGGCGCTGCGGAAGAAGCCCGTGCCCTTGCGCTTGTCGGTCACGATGAGCGCCAGCAGGAGCGAGAGTCCTATGAGGAGGACGACCACGATCCCGGTGTACTTCAGGGTGAAGCCGACGGCCGGCCAGAACAGCGGGTTGTCGGCGATCCCCTGGTAGTTGGCGGGCAGGTTGACGCCCATGTCGCCGGACAGCAGCGGCCAGTCGGACGCGGACATGCGTCCGACCAGCAGCAGCGGCGCGACGAAGAAGACCAGCGTGAACAGCGCCACGGGGGCGGCGTAGGCCGCGCCGGCCAGCTTGCGCGAGTGTCGCATATGGAGTTTTCCTTCGCTAGTTGGACAGAGAGGCCGTGACGTCGGCGTTGAGTGCGGTCAGGTCGGCGTTCGCCTCGCCGTAGACGGCCTCGCGGACCAGCGGGAGCCAGGGGCCCTGCGGGTCGTTGAAGGTCTGGCCGAACTTGAGCGCGTAGGGGGTGCGCCCGACCGCGACGAGGTCGTTGATGATGACCGCGTTCGGGTTCGCCGCGTAGTACTCGTTGTCGGCGAGGTCGGTGCGGGCCATGACGTCGCCGTTCGCGGCGAGCAGTTCGACCTGCTGCTCCTCTTCGAGGCTCCAGCGCAGGAAGTCCCAGGCCTGGTTCGCGTGCTCGGAGTTGGCGCTGATGCCGATCGAGTCGCCGCCCACGAAGGTGGACTCGCCGCCGGTGAGACCCGGGATGGGCGCGACGCCGACGTTCAGGTCCTCGGGCATGAGCCCGAGCATCGTGGAGGGCATGGGCATGACGCCGATGTTGCCCTCGGGGAAGTAGGAGACCCAGGTCGCGCCGGTCTCCTCGTTGTGGCCGGGGGCGACGACCTCGTCCTCGACCAAGCTGCGGTAGGTCGCGTAGAGCTCTTGGGCCTCAGGGGAATCCAGAAGGGACTCGGTGCCCTCCTCGTTCATGACCTCGACGCCCTCGGCCCACAGGGTGGGCCACCAGGTGAAGACGAAGCAGCCGCCGCAGTTGCCGCCGAAGAAGGTGCCGTTCACGTCGCCGCCGAGCGCGTCGACCGCGCGGGCCTGCTCGGCGAACTCCGCGAGGGTGGTCGGGGGCGCCTCGGGGTCGAGCCCGGCCTGCTCGTACAGGTCCTTGTTATAGAACAGGACCGAGAGGTCCAGGGTGTGCGGGACGAGGTACTGCCGGTCGTCCACGGTGCCGACCTCGATGTGGGAGGGCGCGAGGGCGTCGGCGAAGTCGAGGGCCGCGATGCGGTCGGTGATGTCGAGGTAGGCACCGGCGGTGGTGAAATTCGGGGCGAAGACCACGTCGAGGGCGAACAGGTCGGGCAGCTCCTGGTTGCCCGCGGCGGTGCCCACGCGCGTCTGGTAGTCGTCGGTGGGGATGACCGTCAGCTCGATCTGGTTCTCGTGGCTCGCGTTGTAGGCATCCACAAGGGCCGTGGACTGGGCCTCGGTGGCGGCCCGCGTCCACATGGTGAGGGTGGTGCCGTCGTCCACGCCTTCGAGGACGACCTCCTGGTCGGACGGGCCACCGCCTTTGCCGCTGCAGGCGGCGGCCAGCAGAACCGCGACGCTGCCGACGGCGATCGCCGAGGCCGCGCGCCGGGCCGGTGAGGGGCGCTTGTCGAATCTCATGGTGCTCCTGTCGGTTAGGGATCGAAAGGGGTTGGGCGGCACAGGTTTCGGAGGTGTACGCGGACCCTTGGCAGGGGCCCGCGAACCTACTGCCTGCGCCAGTAGAGGTGGTACGGGTCGCCGTTCCCGAGGTGGAGCGGCGCGAAGGTGTAGCCGTCGGCGGTGAACTGGAGGGGTTCGCCGGTCGGCTCGAACGCCTCCAGGTCCTCTCCCACCGAGAGGTCGATCAGGCCGGTCGCGAGGTCGTCGCCGACGGCTTCATGCTGGAGGGCGAGCAGGGTCGGTCCGCAGTAGACGGACTGAATCTGCGGGTCGTCGAGGGCCGCTTCGGTGTGGAGATGCAGCGGCATCGCGATGTCGACGGTGTCGCCGCCCTTCCAGTTGCGGCGCAGCGTGACGTAGGTGCCCGGGACGGCGTCGAGATGCTGAGCGCGGCCGTTGACCTCGACTTGATAATCCGCGGCCCAGGCCGGGACGCGGAGCCTCAGGTCGAACTTGCCGCGTCCCTTGCCGCGGAAGATGAGTCGGCTGGCGCCCTCGAACGGGTAGTCGGTGCGCTGCTCGACGCTGAGTCGCCTTTCGGGCCAGGACAACTCGGCGGACATGTAGAGGTTGACGTACAGGGCCCCGCCGTCCACGGCGGCGAAGTAGACCGAGTCCTGGTACTTGGTGTGGTTCTCCATGCCGGTGCCGCCGCAGCAGGTGCCGGTGTTCCCGAACTCGCGCCACTGCCCGGGCCGCACGGGCACGAAGTAGGTGACGTCGGGTTCCTCGTCGCCGTCCGCGTCCCGGCGCGAGCCGAGGATCTGGTTGTAGAGCGCGCGCTCGCAGTACTCCATGTACTTCGCGTCCCCGGTGTGGAAGAACAGGTTCCGGGCGAGCTTGAGGAGGTTGTAGACGCAGCAGGTCTCGGCGTGGTTGGGGTCGTTCGGGTACTGGTAGAGCGACCCTGCGACGACCCCGCGCCTGCGGAAGATCTCGCCGACCCCGGTGCCGCCGTGGCTGTACGCCCGGTGGGGCACGACCATGTCCCAGAAGTTCGCGGCGGCCGTCCGGTAGTCCTCGCCCGCGCCCCGCTCGTGCATCCGCAGGTAGCCGGTGAACTGCGGGATGTGCTGGTTGGCGTGCTTACCGTCGAGGAGGTCGGTGCCCGCGGCCGTGGCCTGGAGCAGCGCGGTGTTGTCGAAGAGCTTGGCGGCCTCCAGGAACTCGGGGCGGTCGGGGAGCGCGGTGGCGAGGTTCGCGAGCGACTCGTTCATGCCGCCGTACTCGCCCGCGATGTAGATCGACCACATGCGGTCGAGCCGTTCGCGCGGGAGACCGGCGAGTCGCGAGTGGACCCATTCGCCCATCCCGGAGGCGAGTGCAAGGGCCGCTTCGCTGCCGGTGAGGCGGTGGGCGTCCAGGAGCCCGGCCGTGATCTTGTGCGCGGTGTAGTAGGGGGCCCAGATCCCGGCGTTCCCGCCGTAGGTCGCGAACTCTTCGAGCCGCAGGAACTGGGTCTCGGGGTAGGCGGCGAGGAAGCCGGGGTGGCGGCGGCCGTCGCCGGGGCCGATGAGCTGGACGTCGCGCCCGTGGCCGCTCGCGTCCGCGCACACCGGCCCGGGCTCGTCGTCGAACCGGTACGCGGCAAGGTCGCCGCCCTCGCCCTCCCCAGTGGCGAGGGCGGCGATCTGCCCGGCTCCGAGTGCGGAGCCGTAGACGTGGAACTCGTCCACGTCGGCATTGAGGTACTGGACGCTTCCCTGCGGGAACTGGCCGCGGCCGATCCAGTTCGCCGCGGTGGCACCGAGATCGGCCGGTGTCACCGTGACCGGACCGGAGGCGGCGGCGGTGCCGTTGACGTAGAGGACCGCAGTGCCGCCGCCGAGGGTGACGGCCAGGTGGGTCCACTCCCCCGCAGGCAGAGGCGCGGCGGCGGTGACGCGTTGCTCGGCGGTCGCGCCGCCGGTGGTGATGGCGAAGCGCGGGAACGGATTCGCGTTGTCGGCGCGGATCGTGAGGTACAGGTGCCGGTTCGCGTCGGACCCGAAGTCGAAGACCTTGACGCCGTTGGCGAGCGGCGCGGGATCGGCGTTCGGGTCGGGCAGTCGCGAACGGTCCACTGTGCCCGGTTTGATCCAGACCGCTACGGTGAGTGCGGTCAGGCCGTCGATGAGCCCGGCCGGGAGCTTGAGGTGCTCGGCGTGGCCCAGCGGTGAACCCGTCAGGCGCACAGCGGTACCGGTGCGCCCGGCCACCCGCGGCGTCGGCGCTGCGGCCGCCGCCGCGAACGCGTCCCGGCACTCGACCAGCCCCGCAATGAGGTGGTCGAGTTTGCGCCGGTAGACGCGCCGCCCGGTGCCCGCCCAGGCTTGGGCGAGCATGGACATGAAGTGGCCGCTGTAGTGGCCGCGCAGGTAGCCGTTGGCGTCGTCCCAGCTGCCCGGCGGTTCGATCCCCTCGGGGTTCGCGATCCCGGCGGCGGCCCGGAAGTTGTAGAGCATCCGGTCCGGACCCGCGAGTTCGCCTCGGTCGGACTCGTAGCCGAGCGCGTAGCCGAGCATCCGGTCGCGCTTGGCGGTGAAGATCGAGTCGTCAAGGGTCACTTGGTCGAGATCGAAGGGCCGGATCGCCCACGAGTCCGGAATGGACGATGCAGCATCCGTGCTCGTCTCGGCCAAGCCCGCCGAGCTGTAAGCGAGCCCGGCCGGTGCGGCGGTCGCCAAGGCGCCCAGTCGGAGTGCGGTCCTGCGGGTGAGAGCGGGGTTCATCAAGCGCCTCCTCTGGTCTGCACGACCTTCTGCATGGTGCCGTCCGCGTTGAAGAAGAGGTCGTCGATCGCGACCGAGCGGCGGTAGTTGCCGCCGCCGGGGGCGTCGGCGGTGTGGTAGACCATCAGCCACTGGCCGTCGGCCTCGATGATCGCCGGGTGGTTGGTGGTCGAGGTGACCTGGCCGAGCACGACGCCGCGGTGGGTCCACGGACCGGCCGGGTTCGACGCGGTCGCGTACCGGATGCAGGCGTACGCCGAGTCGGTGACGCAGCCCGTGCCGCCATTGGAGGCGTAGGCCATGTAGTAGGTGCCGTTGCGCTCGAACATCCAGGGCGCCTCCCAGAAGTCGGTGAGGCCCTGCGGAGTCGTCACCGCGCTGGCGAGCGAGGTCATGTTCTGATTCAGCTTGACCATGCGCGGCTGCCAGTAGGAGCCCCAGTACATGTAGATCTGGCCGTCCGAGGCGATATGGACCGTGGGGTCGATGTTGAGCGCCGAGGAGTTCGGGGTCGAGTCGGAGATGAGCGGCGCGCCGATGGCGTCCTCGTAGGGTCCGAGCGGGTCGTCCGCAACGGCCACACCGATGTTCATCCACCCGTTGTCGGTGCTGCCGTCGACCGAGACGAACCAGTAGTAGCGCCCGTCAGGGCCTTCGACCACTTCGGACGCCCAGGCGTTGGCCCCGGCCCAGTCGAAAGTGTCGAGGGAGAGGATCGCGCCGTGGGCCTGCCAGGAGGCCGGGTCGTTGTCCGGGGAGGTCGAGGAGAAGGCGTGCCACTCGTCCATCACGAAGGACTGCTGGCCCGCGGCGGCCTCGTCCCGGCCGGTGAACAGGTAGGTGGTGTCGCCGACGACGAGCGCGGCGGGGTCGGCGGTGTAGATGTTCCTGACGATCGGGTTGCCTGCGGCCGTACCGGAACCGGAGCCGTAGACCTTCCACTCGAGGACGCCCACGCTCGCCGTCCCGCTCTGCATGACGGCCCGCAGCGCGGTGGTGGTGATCGAGGAGAAGGCCACCGTGTTGTACCGGTTCGCCGCCACCCCGTAGGTCGTCGTGGCGCTCACCGGGGTCCAGGTGGACCCGTTCAGGTACTCGATGCGCCAGGACGCGGGGACGCGGACGCCGCCGGGGCCGCTGTTGTACGAGTCGTCGAAGAAGTACATGTCCGAAGAGGACACCGTGACCGGCTGGGTCCAGGTCAGCTGCACCCATTGAGTGCCGGTCTGAGGCCAGGTGCCCCAGCGCGGGTTCACGGTGTCGTTGGAGCTGGGCGGGTTGATCCCGTCGTTGACGGCCGCGAGGTGCTCCCACGGCGAGGTGTAGGAGGCCGACGGGGTCGCCGAGAGGGCGACGTTCGTGCCCTGGGCCTGGGCCGGGACCGCCGCTTGGAGGCTCCAGGCGAGGGCGGCCGCCAGTGCGACCAGGAGTGTTCGACGGATTCGCTTCGTGGTGTGCATGGCTTGCTCCTAGTGCCGGTGGGAGTTCAGCTCGTGACGGTGACGACGGCTTCGGCGGCGAGCGAGGTGCCCGCGACGGTGCCGGTGACGGTGAAGGTGCCCGGTTCGGCGTACGCCGACGGGTCGACGGCCTCCCAGGTGACGGTGGTGGTGACGTTGTCCTTGGAGCCGTCGTTGAAGACGGCGGTGACGGTGGGCGGCAGCTGGGGTGGGGTTCCGGCGGTGGTGGTGGCCGCTTCGGCCTCCAATGCCGTGATCTCCACCTGGTCGTGGAGTCTGACGTGGACGGTGGCGTGCGCCGGGAGGGCGAGGCCGGTGACCAGGCCGGTCACCTCGACGGTGGTGGCCGGTTCGGCCACGTCCTCCTCGGTGAGCGGCGCCCACACGACGGGGAGGTCGAGGCGGGTGCCGTCTGCGTAGACACAGGTGACGGTGGCCGGCAGGTCCGGCACGTTCCCGGCGGTGGTGGGCTGATGGACCGTGCGGACCTGTTGCGGCGCTTCGGCGAAGGTCTTCCATTCGAGGACGCCGACGCTCGCTTCGCCGCTTTGAATGACCGCCCTGAGCCCGGTGGTGGTGACCGGGTCGAAGGCGACCTCGTTGTACTGGTCGGGCTCGGTGCCGTAGGCGCCCTGGGCGGTCACGTCGGTCCACTCGTCGCCGTCGCGGTACTGGATCTTCCAGGAGGCCGGAACGCGCACGCCCCCGCCGTCGTCGAGGAAGTACAGGTCGGAGGAGTCGAGGCGGATCGGGGTGCCCCAGTCGAGTTGGATCCACTGCTCGCCGGTCTCGGGCCAGGTGCCCCAGCGAGGATTGGTGCCGTCGTTGGAGTTCGGCGGGTCGATCCCGTCGTTGATCGCGGTGGTGTTCTCCCAGGGCGAGGTGTAGGAGGCGCTGGGGGTCGCGAACAGGGCGGCGTTGGTGCGGAGGTCCGGCTCGGCGATCTCGACCTCCACTGTGGAGGTCGAGTCGGCAGCGCCGTCGCCGGCGCTGAGCTGGAGCGTGTACGTGCCAGGCTCGGTGAAGGTGGCGATGGTGCTCGACGCGGCCGAGTCCTCGAAAACGACGGCTCCGGGGCCCTCGAGGGCGGTCCACTGCGCGGTGAGGTCGCCGTCCAGCGGCAGGCCGTCGTCCTTCACGACGCCGGTGAGCAGGGCCTGCATGGGCTGGCGGAAGCTCAGGTCCTGTCTGGCGAGGGTGTAGGGGGCGACGTTCTCGGGTGGGTCGGCGTCGTGCTTGCTGCGCACGACCTGGAACTCCTTGAGCCCGGTCGAGTGCCCGTCCTGGTGGTCGAGGAGGACGCGGACGCGGTCGGTCTTGACCGTGGGGAACTGGACCAGGTTGTAGTTGGCCTGCGGTATCGCGGGAGTCTTGGATTGGTCCTCTATGGTCACCCAGTCGGTGCCGTCGTGGTACTGGATCTGGTAGGTCGCGGGTTCGGCGAGGCCGGTGGCGGTGCGGTCGCGGTAGAAGTACAGCCGCACTTCGTCCACTTTGGTGCGTTTGCCGAGGTCGACCTCGTACCAGTCGGCGGCCTCGCCCGAGCCTTCGGCGCTCCAGATGGGGTCGCTCCAGGTCGCGCCGTCCACGGCCGCTTCGACGGCGGTGTCTTCGGCGGTGAAGGAGGCGGTGGCGGTCTTGCCTTCGGCGAGGTTCGCGGCGTCGCCTTCGATGTCGGCGCCGGCCTTGGCGAAGACGTCGACGACGCGGCCGTCGAGTTCGACGTCCTCGGGTGCGGAGAGGTCCTTCATCTTGCGGCTCTTGAGGACCGTGCCGCCTTCGGCGAGGGTCACGCGGCCGGTGTCGGGGTCCCAGACGGCCGGGACGAGGCTGTCGATCGTGAAGGCGCGGGTGCCGTCGATGTAGACCGAGTAGCCCTCGGGGACACCGGGGTAGTGCACGGTGCCGTCCCCGGGCTTGTCCCACACGATGCTGAGGTCGGCGTCCCGGTAGCGGAGGTTGTTGACGGTGAAGTGGTCCCAGCCGATGTCGATCGGGGAGAGCTCCACCTTGTCGTCGGTGCGGGGGCGCAGGCCCGCCACGTCCTCCACATAGGTCCAGATGCTGGAGCCGAGGGTGGTGTGGTGGATCCAGGAGCGGTAGTCGATCTCCTCATTCGCCGGGTCCCAGTCGGCCCAGAACTCGTTGGAGTCGGGCCAGGCGGTGTCGCCGTCGATGAAGGTGGACCAGGCGTTCCAGTAAAGGAGCTGTTTGTAGTCCTCGGTGGTGATGGCGTCGGTGTCGTAGTCGCGCAGGACCGAGGAGAAGAGGCGGAACTGCACGGTGGAGTTGATCTGGGAGAAGTTGTTCGAGCCGGGGTTGCCCGCCTCGGCGGCCTCGGCCTTGTCGGCCTGGTTCGCGGTGTAGAAGGGGAAGACCGGGTACTGGGCGGGGTCGGCGAACAGGCGCAGCGCATCGGTGTAGGGCTCCTCGTTGGGAACGGCCCCAACGGAGAAGGGGTAGTAGTTGTTGATCTCCTTCCACGGGACGTGGTCGCCGGACTCGACGTGGACGTGCTCGAACAGCTGGGTCTCGGGGTTCCACAGGACGTCGGTAATCGCGGCCTTGATGGTGTCGGCGAGGGCGCGCATCTCGTCGGCCTTCGCAGTGTCGCCGACCAGTTCGTAGGCCTCGGCGGCGGCCATGGCCCCGGAGTACTGGTAAGCGGACTCGGCGCGGTCGAGGTTCCCGTCCCGCCAATGGAACGACACGGCGTCCGCGTCGTTGCCGGTCATCGCGCCCCAGTCGTACTCGATGAGCCCGTTGTCGTTCGAGTCGAAGGTCTCCAGCTGGCCCTTGACGTCGCCCTCGGCGTACCGGGCGAGGTTCTCGGCGATCGGGAGCGGGCCGCCGTGCACTTGATATGAGCGCCAAGCTGCTTCGGCGATGTACTGGGTGTAGGAGTTGGACCAGTTCTCGGGGTCGCCGGGGTTGTCCATGAAACGCCCGCCGCCGGAGGACTCGCCGGTGGAGACCCAGGGCCCGTAGGAGTAGGCGGGGTCGCGCAGGTACTTCAGGTCGTCGATGAACATCGGGACGGTGAGGGCGATGGCGTTGTTGTAGCCGGTGACGCCCTCGATGGAGGTGGGGAACTGGAAGTCGTTGCCGGGGATGTCCGCGTCGAGGTAGTTGTAGCGCATCAGCCACCAGCGGTAGTAGACGAACTTCTTGTGCGCCTCGTCGGGGAAGTCGAAGTAGGGGACGTTGTCGGCCCACCACTGGTTGTAGGTCTGGACGTGCTCGGCGAAGGCGGCCTCGGGGGCCGCGGCGCGGTAGGCCGCGTACTCGGTGGCGGACTCGGGGATCTCCTCGGCGATCATGCCGAGCTGCACTTTGAAGGTGGCCGATTCGCCTTGGGCGAGTTCGAGTTCGCCGGTGAGGGCCCCGTCCTCGGGGGTGAGGCCGGTGCCCGACAGGCGCGGGAAGACGGTGGTGAGGCGTTCGCCGCGGGAGTTCTGGGCGTCGAGGACGCCGGTGAGCTCGTCGCCGTCGGCGCTCCAGGCGAAGTCGGAGTCCACGCGCAAGGGCACCGTGGCGTCCGATCCGGCATTGTGGACGGTGAGGTTCGCGACGGCCACGTTGTTGTCGGTGATGAACTTCTGCACCTCCACCGTGAGGTCGCCGCTCTCGTGGACGCTGGTCCAGTGGCTGGGGGTCTGGCGGCGCTCGTCCACGACCTCGGTGAAGCCGCCGTCGCCGATGTCGACGGTGAACCCGTCGGTGTTCGAGGCGCGGTCGAAGTACGGGTCGTAGTAGGCGAACTGGCCGCCGAAGCCGATCACGTCGGGGTCGTGGACGCGCATGAGCAGGGCCCGGCCGCGGGTCATGAGCCACTGGTCGCCGGCGGGGTCGGCGCCTTCGCGGGCGAGGAGGCGGTCCATCCAGAAGTCGGTGCCATCGGCCTCGGCCTCGAACATCGCGGGCATCATGCCGTCGACGTCGTAGGGGACGGGCTCGGGTGGAACGGCGTCGCCGCCGGTGAACTCGGGGTAGCCGATGGTCTGCTGGGCCGCGGCGGGGCCGTCCCCGATGGTCAGGGCGCCGGCGAGTCCGGCGGTGAGGGCGAGCGCGGCGGAGAGGAGCCGGGTGGACGGGGGGCGTTGCGACATTGCCTGCCTCCGAGTCGTGGGGGAACTCTGGTCGGTCGGGGATGCGGTCGAGCGGGGATGCCGAAAGCGACCGAAAACCTTTTCGGTCAGAGTGTCGAGAACGATGCTAGAGGTAGCCGGGCCGTCATGTCAATGCATTGATTTCGATCAATTCCAAGCGAGACGGGGACCTGCGGCGGGCCTCCCGAAAGCCGGTGCGGCAAAGTTTCGGCTCGTCGGCTACAGTCGAGCCGCACCCTTCCGAAACCGCAAACGACCGATAATCCCATGAAATGGGAGGCGGACGGTTTCGCGGCGGGGCCCCGGCAGAAGGAGGACGACGTGGCCCGATCCCCGGCACCGCGCGGCACGCGCGCCGCCACACTGTCCGATGTGGCCCGACTCGCGGGCGTCTCGGTCGCCACGGCCTCCAAGGCCATCAACGGCCGCAACCACGTGCACGCCCAGACCCGCGAGCGCGTGCTCGAAGCCGCCGCGCAGCTCTCGTTCTCCCCCAACTCACTCGCCCGGGGCCTGCTCGCCGGGCGCACCGGCACCGTCGGACTCCTCACCTCGGACCTGGTGGGGCGCTTCAGCCTCCCGATCCTCATGGGGGCCGAGGACGCCTTCGGCGCGGGCCAGGTCTCGGTGTTCCTGTGCGACGCGCGCGGCGACGCGATCCGCGAACGCCACCACGTGCGGGCCCTGCTCAGCCGCAGGGTCGACGGCCTCATCGTCGTGGGCTCCTCCACCAACCCGCGCCCGCCCCTGGCCGACTCGGTCGACATCCCGGTCGTCTACGCCTACGCGCCCTCGGAGAACCCGGACGACCTCTCGATCGTGCCCGACAACGTGGGCGCCGGACGCATGGCCGTGGAGCACCTGATCGCCTGCGGGCGCACCAGGATCGCGCACATCAGCGGCGACCGGCACTACAGCGCCGCGATCGACCGCGTCACCGGCGCGCAGGCCGCGCTCGACGCGGCCGGCCTGCCCCTGATCGGCGACGTCGCTTACGGCACTTGGGAAGAGGGCTGGGGCCGCGCCGCGGCAGGGATGCTCCTGGACCGCTCCCCCGAGGTCGACGCGGTGCTGTGCGGCTCGGACCAGGTCGCCCGCGGGGTCCTCGACACGCTGCGCGACCGGGGCCGCCGCGTCCCGGACGACGTGGCCGTCATGGGCTTCGACAACTGGCAGATCATGACCTCCGGAGCGCGACCACAGCTCACCAGCGTCGACATGAACCTCGAAGAACTCGGCCGCGCCGCCGCGAGGGCCCTCTTCGAGGCCATAGACGACGAGCACGGCAAAGGCGTCCACACCGTCCAATGCAGAGTCACCGTCCGCGGCTCCACCGCCGCCGACGCCTGAGGGCCACACCGGGCACTCCCGTCCCACCACGTCGAATCCGCGACCGGTAGGTTTTCAGTTCGTGACCGAGCAGATGACCTCCGAACGCCATGCGACCTGGCTCGAGCTGTTCTTCGACCTCGTGGTCGTCGCGGCCGTCTCGCAGCTGACGCACCTGTTGGACCACCCGACCGGGTTGACGCTCGCGGCGTTCTTCATCCTCTACGCGGCGATCTGGCTCATCTGGACCTCGTTCACCGTCTACGCCAACGCCGCCTCCGAGCGGACCCGCACGCGGACCATGCTGCTGGGCATGATCGGCCTCGCGGCCATGGCCGCCGCGATCCCCGAGGCGACCGCGGCGCACTCGGCCGTGTTCGCCGCCGTCTACCTCTACACCAGCGGCGTCGCCTCCCAGGGCCTGAGCAGGACCGGGACGATGGTCATGAGCTGGTCCGCGGCCCAACGGAACGTGGGGCTCCTGCCGTGGATCGTCTCGTTCTGGGTCGACGACCCCCGCTACAAGCTCGCGCTGTGGGCGCTCGGCGTCGCCATGACCCTCACCGGGGCGTTGGTCGCCGAGGGCGACCCGAAGCGGATCGAGGAGTTCCGGGAGCGGATGCAGCAGCGCGCCGAGAAGAGCAGGCGCCAGGTGCCGGAGTTCAAGATCGCGGGCCTGCACGAATCCCACCTCGGCGAGCGGCTGGGCCTGTTCGTCATGATCGTGCTCGGCGAGGCCGTGCTCCAACTGGTCGGGGCCGTCGGCGAGGTCGAATGGGGTTGGAACCAGGTGGCCGTGGGCCTCACCGGTTTCGGGCTCCTCATCGCCCTGTGGTGGCTGAACTTCCGGTTCGGCTTCGACGAGGAGAGCACCGCTGCCCCGCGCTTCCTGCTCGTGGCGCACCTGTCGGTGGTCGTCTCGATCACCCTCATCGCGTTCGGCCTCGGCAAGGCCGCCGAGCACGCCGCCGAGCCGCTGCCCGCGCTCGAACGCTGGCTGCTGTGCGCGGCGCTCGCACTGTGTTTGCTGCTGTGCGCGTTGTCGAACCGGGCCTGGTGGGGCACGGGCGCAGTGGTCGTGATCGCGGCGCTGGCGGTGTTCGGCGCTTCGGTACCCGCTGCCGTGGTCGTGGTCGCGCTGGCGGCCGTCACCGGGCTGTTCGTCCTCTACTTCGGCCGCCGGTCCCAGGTCGAGCCCGCGGCGGCCTGAGTACGACTCGGATTCTCGGACTGTTTGGAGATTATTTTCTTCTCGGGGCCTTCCCGTGAAGCTGATTTTCATGGGATCTTGTGAGGGACCGCGAACCGCCACTCCCCCGAAGGCAAGGTCCACCGTGCGAACGACCCCTTGGCCCCTCGCCGCCGCCGCACTGGCCGCGACGCTCCTCGCACCGCCCGCCGCCGCGGCGGACGCCGCCTCCGACGCGGCCTTGACCGTCGACAGCGCGACCGAGACGCTCGCCCCCGGCGTCACCCTCGACTCGTACGACCGGTGGGAGGACCAGGGCTGGCTGCGGGCCGACGCGGTCACCGTCGACCTCGCGGGCGTGCGGCCCGAGTACCTCTCCCCCGGGTCCGTGGCCGCTGCCGCGCCGGTCCGCGAGCAGGTCGCCGGGGTCGAGGACGCGGTCCTCGCGATCAACGCCGACTTCTTCGACATCAACGACACCGGCGGCGCCGAAGGGGTCGCGATCGCGGACGGCGAACTGGTCAAGTCCGCCGACTCCGGGACCGCCAACGTGATCGGCTTCGACGCCGAAGGCCGCGGCACGATCGAGACGATCGGCTTCACCGGCACTGCCACCGTCAGCGCCGCCGCTCCCGACACTGACACCTCCACGGCTGCGGCCACGCTCGACCTCCACGGCCTCAACACCACCGAGCTGCCGGTCGACGGCATCGGCGTCTACGACGCGGACTGGGGCACCGCGAGCCGGGCCCGGGTCGCCGAAGGCGCTGCGGGCCTGATCGAAGTGACGATTGTGGACGGTCTGGTCACCGCGGTGACCGGCACTCCCGAAGAGGGCCCGATCGCCGAGAACGCCCTCACCCTCGTCGGCCGCGAGGCCGGAGCCGCGGCACTCGCCGGGCTCGCGATCGGCGACGGCGTCACGGTCGACTACGCCGCGGTCCTCGACGGCGAACTGCCCGAGACCGCTGTCTCGGGCCGCCAGATCCTCATCGAGGACGGCGAAGCGGTCTCCCACGCCGACCAGGCGCGCCATCCGCGCACCGCAGTCGGGCTCTCCGAGGACGGCACGACCCTCTATGTGATCACTGTGGACGGACGCCAGGCTGCCAGCGGCGGTTACACCCTCGACGAACTCGCCGCCGAACTCCTCGCACTGGGCGCGCACAGCGCCCTGAACCTCGACGGCGGCGGCTCCTCCACACTGCTCGCCCGCGCCCCCGGCACCGACGACCTCCGCACCGTCAACAGCCCCTCCGACGCCGCCGAAAGGGCCGTGGGCAACGGCCTCGCCCTCACCGTCCCGGCGGGCGACGGCGAGCCCGCCGGTTTCGCGGTCGACCCGCAGGCGCCCTTCGCACCCGGGGCGATCGACGGCACCGACTACAGCCGCGTCTTCCCCGGCCTGACCCGCCCGCTCGCGTGGGCCGCCCACGACGCCGCGTTCGGTCCCGCCGAGGCGACGCCGCGCTGGCGGACCTCGCCGTCCCGGGCCGGATACGTCGATGACGACGCGGTCTTCCACGCCCGCAACGCGGGTGGCGTGACCGTGACCGCCAAGTCCGGGCGGGCGAACGGCTCGACCGAGCTGACCGTCCTCGGGCCACTGGCCGCGATCGCACCCTCGCAGCGGCTGCTCGCACTTCCGGGCGCGGAGGCCGCGACCTCGTTCCAGCTCATCGGCACCGACGCGGACGGCTTCACCGCGCCCATCGACCCGGCCGACGTCGACCTCTCCTACGACGAGGACCTGCTCGCCGTCGTACCCGACGGCCTCGGCGGCTTCACCGTGACCGCGAGGACCGACAGCGGATCGGGCACTGTGGACCTCACCGTGGGCGGTCACGAGACGGCCCTCGCCGTCACCGTCGGGCTCACCGAGACACCGGTCGCCGATTTCACCAACGGTTCACAGTGGACGTTCACGACGGCGCGGGCGACCGGTTCGATGACGCCAGCCCCGGGCCATGAAGGCCAGGGGCTCAAGCTGACCTACGACTTCGCGCAGTCCACCGCGACCCGCGCCGCCTACGCCAGGCCCCCGGCGAACATCGCCGTCGCGGGCCAGCCGCAGCGGTTCGGCATGTGGGTCAAGGCGCAGGGCGACGGCGAATGGCCGTCGCTGCACCTCAAGGACGCCAATAACACCGATGTGGTGCTGCGCGGCGACTACCTCACCGAGGAGGGATGGCACTGGATCGAGTTCGCCGTGCCGGAAGGGACGAGCTACCCGGTTTCGGTGTACCGCTTCTACGTCGCCGAGACCAGGCCGGACGCCGCCTATCAGGGCGAGATCACCATCTCCGGGCTCGTGGCGTACACCGCCCCGGACGTGGAGCTGCCGACCGTCGCGGCCGAGCGCGACCCGCTGGTCGCGGGCGATCTCGACGGCGCGGACTGGACCTTCGCGGTCATGTCCGACGCCCAGTTCGTGGGCGAGAGCCCCGACAGCGCGATCGTCGCCTCGGCCCGCCGCACCCTGCGTGAGATCAAGGCCTCCGAAGCGGACTTCCTGATCATCAACGGGGACTTGGTGGACGAGTGCGAGAGCGACGACCTCGCCCTGGCCGAACGGGTCCTCGATGAGGAACTCGGCGAGGACATGGACTGGATCTACGTCCCGGGCAACCACGAGGCCATGGGCTGCGACATCGAGGACTGGTCCGCGGCGTTCGGGCCCGCGTACCAGACCTTCGACCGCGGCGGCACCCGCTTCGTCACGCTCGACACCTCCGGGCTGACCATCGCGGGCGGCGGCTGGGAGCAGATCCTCATGCTCCGCCAGGCCCTCGATGAGGCGGCCGCCGACCCGGACATCGACTCGGTGGCCGTGGTCGCCCACGTGCCGCCGCACGATGTGAGTCCGCAGCAGGCCAGCCAGCTGGGCGACCGGCTCGAAGCCGAAGTGGTCGAGCGCTGGCTCGGCGGCTTCGAGGCCGGCAGCGGCAAGGAGGCGGTCTACATCGGCGCTCACGCGGGCTATTTCGCGGCGGACACGATCGACGGCGTCTCCTACTGGGTCAACGGGAACTCCGGCAAGGCCCCGTCGAGCACCCCGGAGGACGGCGGTTTCATCGGCTGGACCGAGTTCGGCGTGAGCGACGCAGGCAGGTCCTGGGGCGGGCAGGACCAGTGGCTCGCGGCCCAGACCAGGCCCCAGGTGGACGGCCTCACGGTCGAGGCGGCGGACCTCGCGCCGGGCGCGACCGTGGAGGTCGAAGCCGAACTGACCCAAGGCAATGCGGTGCTGCCCGTGGGTTATCCGATGGGCGTCGACTGGAGCGGCGCGGACGGCCTCTACGTGGGCGCGAACCCGCCGGGCCCGTTGCAGTGGTGGCGCTACGACGCCTGGTTCGACCCCGAGACGCAGGAGCTGCGCGCCTGGCGTTCAGGCACGGTCGAACTCACCGTCGAGGTCAACGAGGTGGAGGCGGCCGCAACGATCACCATCGGCTGACCGGCACGGGCCGGACCAACGCGATCGAGCGTTTCAGTGCGAAACGGAGCGGTCGACCGCCTGGTGCAGCCCGGGCGGGACCGGTCCCGGCCGAGCGGTGCGAGCATGAGCGGAGTTCCACAGCCGCACAATGATAGTCGCCCAAAGGAGTCCCCATGCGCACCCACAAGCTCGCGGGTTTCGCCGCGCCGCTCGCAGTGCTGTTCCTCGCCGCCACGACAGGATGCGGCGCAGCGTCCGAGGATCCGCCGAATCTGATGGAGGAATATTTCAGGTCCGACGAGGTCGTGAACGACCCGTTCGACACGGGCACCTGCTGCGAGGACCGCATGGCCGGTCTGGCTTCGCTGGGGCCGCCGGAAGCGGTGCTCGGATCGCTGCTCGGCGCGATCCCGTGCGAAGACGAATCGGGTTGCGTGCTCACGGAAGCTGCATCCCTCGCGTCGGACGCCTTCGCCGGGAGCGACGGCGCGCAGTACTCGCGCGGCCTCCTGGTCAAGCAGGACGGCGGTCCTCTGGAGTACACGACGCTGATCGTCGCCGAGAACGCCGACGGGGACGCCGTGCTCGTCGATGTCGACGGCAGCAAGTACGACAGCCTCGACGATTTCCGCTCCGGCAACGACACGTACGACTCCGACGACTGGATCATGGCAGCCGAGAACATCACTGAAGTGGAGGGCCGCAACGAGATCGTCACCGTCTCGGGCCACACGGCCCCCGTGTGGGTCCGCTGGCTCATCGGCGGCGCCGTCGCGGCGGTCGTGCTGGTCCTCGCCGTCGGGGTCGCCATCCGCGTCCGCTACCACCGGGCGCAGGTCCGGCCCGAAGAGCCGCGGTAAGCCGACGCAGCCGATGCCGGTCCGGCTTGGGCCCCTTGCCGTCAGGGCTGCTCGGCGACGTGGCAGTCGGCGAGGTGGTCATCGACCATGCCGATCGCCTGCATCATCGCGTACGCGGTGGTCGGGCCGACGAAGCGGAAGCCGTGCTTCTTGAGGGCCTTGGCGAGGGCCTTGGACTCCTCCGTGACGGCCGGGATGTCACCGAACCGTTTCGGGCGGGCCCGGCGTTCGGGCGCGAAGGACCACACCAGGTCGCTCAGTCCGCCGTCGAGTTCCTTCGCCGCCTTAGCGTTCGCGATCGTCGCGGCGATCTTCGCGCGGTTGCGCACGATCCCGGCGTCGGCCAGCAGCCGCTCGGCGTCCGCCTCCGTGTAGGCGGCGACCGCCTCGATCCGGAAGTCCGCGAAAGCCTTGCGGAACGCGTCCCGCTTGCGCAGGATCACCAGCCACGACAGGCCCGACTGGAAGGCCTCCAGGCTGACCCGTTCGAACAGGGCGTCGTCGCCGCGGATCGGGCGGCCCCACTCGTCGTCGTGGTAGTCCCGGTAGATCTGCGGGTCCACGCCCCAGGGACACCGCGCCAGACCGTCCCCGTCGAACGTCAGGGCATCGCTCACAGCCACCTCACACACCTCGTGATCATCGCGCCGAGCCTACGCGGCGCCACCGACAATCCCGATCACAGTCCGCGCACCCGCTGTCTTATTGCAATATACTTGCAATAAGATGGTGCGGTACCGACCCCCTTGAAGGAGCGCCATGACCCTCGACCACTCGATCCCCGACCTCGTCATGGCCTGGGGCCGCGGACGCGCCGTCTCGCGCCAGACCGCGCAGCCGACCCCCGTCCCCGGCGGCTTCACCGCCGCCGTCGGCCGACCCAGCCGCGAGATCCGCGAGGTCTTCCACACCTACACCCCCGAAACCCTCGCGGCCGCCGCCGAGCGCCTGTCCGAGCCGGAACGCCAGATCATGATCTCGGGCCCCACGGCGCTCCTGCGCGAAGCAATGCCCTCCACCTGGACGATGGACGACGCCGGGCACCTCATGGCCACCAGGTTCGCACCCACCCGCTACGCCATCGCCGACTCCTACCGCCTGAGCATCGAGACCGAAGGCGAGCTGACCATCGCCCGGGCGTTCTACGACACCGGCGACCTCGCCGCCTCGGCCCGCCTGGGCCGGTCCGGGGAGTTCGGCGTCTTCGACAAGGTCGTGACCAACCCCGCCCACCAGCGCCGCGGCCTCGGCTCGACCCTCATGCGGGCCCTGTCCGGCCACGCCGTCTCACTCGGCATGCAGTGGGGCCTCCTGGTCGGCAGCGACGAGGGCCGCGCACTGTACGAGCACCTGGGCTGGACCTTCGTCGCCGACTTCCCCGGGGCGCGAAGCAAAAGCGAGTAAATCGCTTGCCCGACCCGGCCAGCCGCTGCGATCGTGGGCGCATGAGCACCGCACCCGAATCCCCCTGGCGTGAGGCCAACCGGGCCATGTGGGACGAGCGCGTCCCGATCCACGCCGCCAGCGCCTTCTACGACCAGGACGGCTTCCGCGCCGGGCACGGCGACGTCAACGACTTCGAGGCCGCCGAGGTCGGGGACGTGACCGGCAAGCGCCTGGCCCACCTCCAGTGCCACATGGGCCAGGACACGCTGTCGTGGGCGCGGCGGGGCGCGGCCCGCGTCGTCGGATTGGACTTCTCTGAACCGGCGGTCGCGGTCGCGCGGGGTCTGGCGGCGGATCTGGGCTACGGGACCGACCGGGCCGAATTCGTCGCCGCCGACGTCTACGAGGCGCGCACCGCGCTCGGCGGCGAGGTCTTCGACATCGTCTACACCGGGATCGGCGCCCTGTGCTGGCTGCCCGACATCGAGCGATGGGCCGAGGTCGCGTCCTCGCTGGTGGCCCCCGGCGGGTTCCTGTACCTGGCGGAGTTCCACCCGCTGTGCAACGTCCTGGACTGGGACACCGGGACGCGCATCGAGCGCGACTACCTGGGCGGGGAGGCGATCGTGGACGAATCGCACGGCACCTACACCGACGGCCCCTCCGACACCGTCAACAACCGCAGCTTTCAGTTCACGCACCCGATCGGGGCGGTGGTCTCGGCGCTGGCGGCGAACGGGCTGCGCCTCGAGTTCCTGCACGAGTTCGACTGGACGCTGTTCCAGCAGTTCGTCTCGCTCGAGAAGGGCGAGCGCGGCTTTCGGCAGCCGGAGGGCACGCCGCGGGCGCCGCTGATGTACTCGATCCGGGCCTCCAGGCCCCAGTAGCGCCTGTCGCGCTCCAGTTTCCCAACCTCCTCTGATCTCATTCCCAGTCGAACGGCGAGGTTTCGCCCGAAGATTGGTGGAACATCCAAGGTGAGAGGAGCGGGCAGTGGCCGCGAGCAAAGAGGGAACGCAGACGTATCAGGGGCGACCGTACGCCAAGCCGGACGAGGAGCTGGTCGACCAGGGCCTGCAGTTCGACATCGGGACGCTGCTGAGCCGCCGCGGCGTGCTCTTCGCCGGGGCCGGGGCGGCGGTCGCCGGGCTGGCGGCGTGCGGCTCGACGTCGACCGATGCGAGCAGTGCCGACAGCACCACCAGCGCGGCGGCATCGGACGATCTCACGGAGATACCCGAGGAGACCGCCGGGCCCTATCCGGGCGACGGGTCGAACGGGGCGGACGTCCTGGAGCAGAGCGGGGTGGTGCGCAGCGACATCCGCTCCAGCTTCGGCGACAGCACGACCACCGCCGAGGGCGTGCCGATGACCCTCGAACTGACGATCTACGACATGGCGAACGGCAACGCCCGCTTCGAGGGCGTCGCGGTCTACGTGTGGCACTGCACCCGCGAGGGCGAGTACTCGATGTACTCCGAGAACATCGCGAACGAGAACTTCCTGCGCGGCGTCCAGGTCGCGGACGAGGACGGGGTCGTGACGTTCACGAGCATCTTCCCGGCCTGCTATTCGGGCCGCTGGCCCCACATCCACTTCGAGGTCTACCCGGACGCGGACTCGATCACCGATTCGACGAACGCGATCGCGACCTCGCAGGTCGCGCTGCCGGAGGACACCTGCGACGCGGTGTACGCCGAGAGCGGCTACGAGGCCTCGGTCTCCAACCTCTCGCAGGTGGCGCTGGACTCGGACAACGTGTTCAGTGACGACGGCGGCGTGTCGCAGCTGGCGACGGTGACCGGCGACGTCTCCGGCGGGTACACGGTGTCCTTGGCGGTGGGCGTGGACACGGGCACCGACGCCGGGGGCGGCGGGGCCGCTCCGTCCGACGGCGGTGAGGGCGGGCCCGGCGGCGAGCCGCCGACCGAGACCGAGTCCGAAGGCTAGAAAGCAGAGGAGGCCGCCGTCGCGATCGCGACGGCGGCCTTTCGCTTGCGCGGGCTCAGTGCAGGACGACGAGGCCGTTCAGGCCGAAGAGGGTGGCCGCCAGGGACGGGCGGTTGGCGGCCTTGACCGGGAGCTTCGCGCCGATCGCGTTGATGGGGCCTTCCACTTGGGCCGGTTCGGGGTGGAGTGCTTCGAGGCCGACCAGGGGCACGATCGGCAGGTTCGCGGAGGGGTGCGGGGCGCCGGCCCAGTCGATGAGGAAGGGGACGAGGCCGCTGTGGCCGCTGTCGGCGTCGACGGTGAGCCGCCACGAGAGGCGGTCGCCGTTCGGGATCTGGCGGGACATGTCCGCGGCCTCGCCCGGGTCGTATCCGGCGTCGCGGGCGGCCGCGATCGCGCCGTCGATGCCCTCGACCTGCACCGCCCAGGTGACCAGGCGGGCTTCGGGGAGGGTGTCGATCCCGAAGGGACGCGGGCCCTGCGGAGCGCCCTGTTCGAGGTCGGGGCCGACGATCTCGAGGTAGGCGCCTTCGCCGAGTCCGAGGAGGAAGTTCCTGGTGCCCCGGTCCGGGTGGCTGCCGCCGTGGACCGGTCGGGTCCCGGTGAGCCGGTGGACTTCGGCCACGGTGGCGGCGAGGTCGGGCGTGGCGAGGACGAGGTGGTCGAGTGAGGACATGGGCCGCAGTCTAGTCACTTAGCGCGACAGACGTAACGGGCATCCTGGGGTTCAGCGGCGCCGATCGGCGAGCGCTTCGATCATGTCGTCGGTGGCGTCGGCGAGGGCCTGTTCGACCGGTTCGGACTCGCCGGGGCCGTATTCGACGCGGCAGCCGTCGCGGGTGTACGCGGCGTCCGGTTCGGGCGGTTCGGCGTCGCGGCGCATGAGGTCGCCGAGGCCGTTCTCAAGGAGGCCGAAGGCGTGGTGCGCGGCGGGCACGGCGGCGGCGCAGATGTCCTCGATCGACTCCCCGCTGAGCACGCGCGTGACGTTGACCTCGATGAGGATGTGCTGGGTGTGCAGGAGCTGGGAGGCGACCAGCCGCGAGGTGAGCTGGCTGTTGCCCTCGCGTATGAGCTCCTCGGCCAGTTCGATCGCCGAGCGGCGGCGGAAGTCCATGGCCTTGATCATCAGGGCGGGGGTGGCCATCAGGAGGCGCTGGACCTGGAGGAACAGGGAGTTGTCGCTGAGGCCGGTCTGGGGGGCGCGCCGCTCCAGGAGGTCGAGGTAGTGCTCGCGCAGGGCGGTGTGGGGGGTCTGGCCGGCGGGGCGCTCGCGCACGATGCGGGCCGCGTCGCCGACGTGGTGCTTCATGCCGCCGATGACGAGGTCTTCCTTGCTGGGGAAGTAGTTGAAGACCGTGGCCTTGGAGACCTCGGCGGCGGCGGCGATCTCGGCGACCGACACGTCCTCGTACCCGCGCTGCTCGAACAACTCGAGGGCGGTCTTCTTCAGAAGGCCCCACGTGGCGTTCTTCTTGCGCTCGCGCAGACCGATGTGTTGCTCCACCCTTTTACTGTACCAGATCAAAATGTGAACCGGGAAAAAAGTTGTACCCGGTCCAATCATACTGCTATGCTCGTCGACATGACAGGAAAACCACCCGCACCCCCGGCCCCGAAGGGCGAACCAGACGGCGAGGAACCCCAGCCTGAAGGCTCCGTGGTACGCCTCCTCGCCGAATACCTCCGGCCCCACCGGCGCACCCTCGCACTCACCGTCCTCTTCCAGATCATCCAGACCATGGCCACCCTCTACGTGCCCACACTCAACGCCGACCTCATCAACAACGGCGTCGCACAAGGAGACTCCACCTACGTGCTGCGCCACGGCGGCTTCATGCTCGCCGTCACCGTCGTCCAGATCACCGCCGCCGCCTTCGCCGTCTACTTCGGCGCCCGAACCGCGATGGGACTCGGCCGCGACCTCCGCGCCGACCTCTTCCGCCAGGTCCAGCGGTTCTCCGCCACCGAGATGGACCGCTTCGGCGCGCCCTCCCTCATCACCCGCACCACCAACGACATCACCCAGATCGTCACGATGCTGGTCATGGGCCTCACCCTGCTCCTGACCGCCCCGATCGCCGCCATCGGCGGCCTCGCACTGGCACTGAGCCTCGACGTCCCCATGTCCGGCGTGCTCTTCGCCGCCATCCCCGTCGTGGCCCTCGTCATCTCCTTCATCATCCGGGCCATGGTCCCCGCCAGCCGGATCATGCAGCGCTGCATCGACTCGATCAACCAGATCATGCGCGAGCACATCACCGGCATCCGCGTCATCCGCGCCTTCGTGCGCGACGACCACGAGCAGGGCCGCTTCAACGAGGCCAACGCCCGCCTCACCGACGCCTCACTGCGCGTCGGCCGCGTCCAGGCCTTCTTCGGCGCCTCCGCCATGGTCTTCGGCAACCTCACCTCGATCGCCATCGTCTGGATCGGCGCCGGGCGCATCGCCGACGGCACCCTCCAGATCGGCGACCTCATCGCCTTCCTCACCTACGCCGGGCAGATCCTCGGCGCCGTCATGATGTCCATGGGCGTGTTCATGATGCTCCCGCGCGCCAAGGTCGCCGCCGGACGCATCCGCGAAGTCCTCGACACCCGTCCGAGCATCGCCGACCCCGCCGACCCCGTCACCGAACTCGTGGGCGGCGTTGGAGGCAGCGTCGAGCTCGACCTCGCGGGCGTCACCTTCCGCTACCCCGGAGCCGAAGAGGCCGTCCTGCGCGACGTCGACCTGGTCGCCCGCCCCGGCCAGACCACCGCCGTCATCGGCTCCACCGGCGCGGGCAAGACCACCCTGCTCCACCTCATCCCCCGCCTCTTCGACGTCGACACCGGCACCATCCGCGTCGACGGCGTCGACGTCCGGGCAATGGACCGGGCCCTCATCGCCCGCACCATCGGACTCGTCCCCCAGCGGGCCTACCTGTTCTCCGGCACCGTCGGTTCGAACCTGCGCTACGGCGACCCCGATGCCAGCGACGAAGCCCTCTGGCACGCACTGGAAACCGCGCAGGCCGCGGACTTCGTCCACGCCATGCCCGACGGCCTCGAGACCGTCATCGGCCAAGGCGGCACCACCGTCTCCGGCGGCCAGCGCCAACGCCTCGCCATCGCCCGGACCCTCGTGGCCCGCCCCAAGATCTACCTCTTCGACGACTCCTTCTCCGCATTGGACACCGCCACCGACGCCGCCCTGCGCGCCGCCCTCGCCACCGAGATCGCCGACGCCGCCCAAGTGATCGTGGCCCAGCGGGTCTCGACCATCCGCGACGCCGACCGCATCGTCGTCCTCGACGCCGGCCGCGTCGTCGGCACCGGCACCCACGAGGAACTCCTGGCGACCAACCCCGTGTACGAAGAGATCGTCACTTCCCAACTCACCCTGCAGGAGGCGCTGTGACCATGCGCGGACCCGGAGGGCCGGGCGTGCCGGTCCTCAAGAAGGCGGACGACTTCCGCGGCACCCTGTTTCGCATCCTCGCACTGCTGCGGCGCGACAAGCTCCGCCTCGCCTCGGTGATCGGCTTCGGCGTCCTGATGGTGTGCGGGATGCTCTCCATCCCCACCGTCCTCGGCCGCGCCACGGACCTCGTCATCGAAGGCGCCACCGGGTCCGGCGGCCTGGACTTCGCGGCGCTCGCCCGCATGCTCGGGCTCGCCGTCGCACTGGCGCTGGCGACCTTCCTGGTCACGGTGCACAACGGGCGCACGATCGCGAAGCTGGCGCAGACCATGGCGTTCGACCTGCGCGCCGAGGCTGACCGCAAGGTGTCGGCACTTCCGTTGCGGTACTTCGACTCCCGCTCGCGCGGTGAGGTGCTGTCGCGGGTCACGAACGACATCGACAACCTGACGCAGACCGTGGGCCAGGTGACCCAGCGGATCGTGCAGGGGCTCCTGTTCATGGTCGGCGTGCCGATCATGATGCTCACGATCTCGCCGCTGCTCACCCTGGTGGTGATCCTGACGATGCCGCTGACGGTCCTGGCGACCAGGCTGATCGGCAAGCGCAGCCAGCCGCGGTTCGCGAAGCAGTGGGAGACGACGGGGCAGCTCAACGGCCACGTCGAGGAGATGATCACCGGGCACCAGCTGGTGACCCTGTTCGGCCGCCAGGCGCAGGGCGCGGCGACCTTCAAGCGGCACAACGAGGAGATGTACGACAACACGGTCCGCGCGCAGTGGGTCTCCGGGCTGCTCGGTCCGGCGATGGCGTTCCTGGGCTCGGTGACCTATGTGCTCGTGGCCGTGGTCGGCGGGCTCCAGGTGGCCGCGGCGGTGCTCACCTTCGGGCAGATCCAGGCGTTCATCCAGTACACCGGGCAGTTCTCGAACCCGCTGAACATGCTGGCGGCCCTGTTCGGCCAGGTGCAGTCGGCGGTCGCCTCGGGCGAGCGCGTCTTCGAGTTCCTCGACGCCGAGGAGCAGTCGCCGAACCCGGACGCGGACGCCGAAACGCTCGAAGCGGTCGACGGACGGGTCGCGTTCGAAGACGTGTCCTTCCGGTACCTGGACGATGAACCGCTCATCGAGAACCTCTGGCTCGCAGCCGAACCGGGCCAGACGGTCGCGATCGTCGGCCCCACGGGCGCGGGCAAGACCACGCTGGTCAACCTCCTCATGCGCTTCTACGACCTGGACGCGGGCAGGATCACCGTCGACGGTGTGGACGTCTCCACACTGGAGCGTGAGCGCCTGCGCCGCCGCATCGGCATGGTCCTGCAGGACACGTGGCTGTTCGACGGCTCCATCGCGGAGAACATCGCCTACGGCAAGCCCGAGGCCACGCGTGAGGAAGTGGTGGCGGCCGCGGCCGCGGCCCACGCCGACCACTTCATTCGGACCCTCCCTGACGGCTACGACACCGTGGTCGGCGCCGAGGAGGGCAGCCTGAGCGCCGGTGAGCGCCAGCTGGTCACGATCGCCCGGGCGTTCCTGATCGACCCGTCGATCCTGATCCTCGACGAGGCGACCAGCTCGGTCGACACCCGCACCGAGATGCTGGTGCAGCAGGGCATGGTCGCACTCCGGCAGGGCCGCACCAGCTTCGTGATCGCCCACCGCCTCTCCACGATCCGCGACGCTGACGTGATCGTGGTGATGGAGCACGGCCACGTGGTCGAGCAGGGCAGCCACGAGGTGCTGCTGAACTCGGCCGGCGCGTACGCCCGCCTGTACGAGGCCCAGTTCGCCCAGCCCGCGATCGAAGAGGAGCCCACCGGCGCCCCCGGCGGCCGCACCTGACCCGAGACCGAAATCCAGGCACTGCATGGAAACCAGGGCCCGAAGAAAGACGCCGGTCCGCCGGTGCGGGAGCCTCGGCGGACCGGCGTCTTCACAGGCGCACCGCTACACGGTGACGGTCCGGCCGTTCGGAATGCGCTGGTACGACTCGCCGATGAGGTTGGCGAGCACGCGGTCGACGATGGCGAGGCCGTCGTCGCTGAGGATCGCGTCGTGGATCGGGTAGACCGAGGGCGCGTCGACGGCGCGGATGTAGTCGACGGCCTCGGAGAGTTTGAGCCACGGCGCGGCGACCGGCGCGAGGAGGACCCGCACGGGGTGCTCGGGAACGGTGAACGAGTCGCCGGGGTGGAAGATCCCGTCGATGAGGTAGCCGGTGTTGGCGAACACGGGCAGGTCGGCGTGGATGAGCGCGTGGTGCTCACCGAAGACCTTGACCTCGGTGCCCGCCACGGGGATCGCGTCGCCCGCGCTGACGACGGTGAAAGGCAGGTCCCCGAGCACCTCCGACAGCGAGTCGGGCCCGTAGAGGCGCACCTCGGGCCGGTCCTCCAGGAGGCGCCGCAACACGGGGTCGTTGCAGTGGTCGGGGTGCTGGTGGGTGATGAACACGGCGTCGGCGCCGTCGAGGGCCGCGGGGTCGGAGAGCACCCCCGGGTCGATGACGACGGAGCCCTGGTCGGTGTCGAAGCGAACGCAGGAATGCCCGAACTTGGTCAGTCGCATGCCTTCACCGTAGAACCCCGGGGCGACCCGAGGGCGCCGCATTCACGGATTCGGCGCGAATGGCACCCGAGGACGAGGCGAACGGGGCACCGGCCGGCCGTCGACCAGCCTTCGCGACCCGCTCAGGCCGTGGCGCGGATGCCCGCCAGGAGGACGCGGAGGCTGTAGGCGAAGTCCGCGTCGGGGTCGTGCATGTCGAGCGTGTCGCGCGTCTGCCAGATCAGCGGGTAGCGGCGCGGGTCGTACAGCTCCGCGAGTTTCTCACTGCGGTAAGGATTCTCGTCGTAGTCCTGGCCGAGGTGGGCCTGCTCCTCGATGGTGAAGCCGATGGTCAGGTGCAGCAGGGCCGCCACGCAGCGCGCGGTGTGCGCGGGCGCGACCCCCTGCTCCTGGAGCGCGTGCAGAGTCCGCTCCATAAGGTCGAGCATGCGGGGGTGCTCGATCATGGTGCCGGCCATGACACGGGCGCCATCCCGGTAGCGGAGCATGACGGACCGCAGCCGCTGCGCCCAGTCGGCCAGCCCGCGCTCCCAGTCGTCGCTCCCCTCCTGGATCTCGGTGCCGTCGGTGGCCTCCAGGAACATCAGCGTCGCCATCGCGTCGAGCAGTTGCTGCTTGTTCTTGACGTGCCAGTACAGCGCGGGCGCCTTGACCTCCAGGCGCCCGGCCACGGCGCGCATGGTGAGCCCGGCGAGCCCGTGCTCGCTGAGGAGTTCGAGCCCGGTGCGGGCAATGAGGTCGGTGGTGAGCTTCACATCGTTCCTTCCGGCGGTCGGCGTTGACAGCTTAACATCGTTCAATTTATCCTTAACGCTGTTAGATTTAACAACGTTAAGGAGTTGTCATGGAGACTGCGGACGTCGTCATCGCCGGTGCCGGGCCGGTCGGACTCATGCTCGCCCGGGAACTGCGGCTCGCCGGAGCCGAGGTCGTGGTACTGGAGGCCCGCACCGAACGCACCGACGAATCCCGTGCGGGCGGCATGCACGCGCGGACACTGGAAGTGCTCGACCAGCGCGGCATCGCGGAGCCGTTCCTCGCGGCGGGCCGGGCCATGCAGGTCGGGCACTTCGCGGGAATCCCGCTCGACTTCAGCGGCTTCGCCACCCGGTACCCCTACATGCTCTTCCTCCCCCAGATCCACGTCGAGCGGATCCTCGAACCGCTCACCACCGACCTCGGCGCCCGGATCGAGTGGGACAGCGCGGTCACCGGCTTCACCCAGGACGGGCACGGCGTGACCGTCGAGGCGGGCGGGCGGAAGATCACCGCGTCCTACCTGGTCGGATGCGACGGGGGCCGCAGCGCGGTCCGCAAGCTCGCCCGGATCGCCTTCCCCGGCACCGAGGTCACCACCAACTCACTGCTGGCCGACGTCGTGCTCGCCGACCCGCCGCCGGAGTCGATCTTCCAGCGCCGCACCGAACTCGGCAGCTACTCGGCCTTCTCGTTCGGCGACGGCTTCCACCGCGTCATCGTCACCATGCCGGACGCCACCGACCACCGCGGCCAGGCGCCCGGCCTGGAGGACCTGCGCCGCGAGTTCAAGGCCATGGCGGGCACCGACTTCGGGATGCACTCGCCGAAGTGGCTCTCGCGCTTCGGCGACGCCGCGCGCCAGGCCGAGCAGTACCGCGACGGACGGGTGCTGCTGGCGGGCGACGCCGCACACGTCCACTTCCCGGCCGGAGGGCAGGGCCTCAACCTGGGCGTCCAGGACGCGGTGAACCTCGGATGGAAGCTCGGGGCCGTGATCGCCGGGCGCGCCCCGCGGTCGCTGCTGGAGAGCTACCACGCCGAGCGCCACCCGGTGGGGGCGCGCGTCCTGCACAACACCCGCGCGCAGACCGCGCTGACCTGGCCGGGGAGCCACACCGATGCGCTGCGCGAGGTGATCGGCGAACTCGTGGCGCTCGGTGAGGCCAACCGGCACCTCGGACACATGATCACGGCGCTCGACGTGCGCTATGCGACCGCGTGCGCGCACCCGCTGGCCGGGCGGCGCGTCCCGGACGCCGATATCGAAGGGCCGCAGGGGCAGCGGCGAGTGTTCGAGCTGCTCCACCGGGCGCGCCCGGTCCTGCTCGATCTCGCCGGTGAGGTCGGGGTGGCGGAGGGCCGCGTCGAGGTCGTCGCGGCCAAGAGCATCAACCCGGAGTGGACCGATCCGGTCCTCGGCGCGGTGAAGGTCCCGGCGGCGGTGCTCATCCGCCCCGACGGGCATATTGCCTGGGCCGCAGACGAACCGGGCGAGACCGGTGGACTGGACGAGGCGCTGGCCGAGATCGGCGTTTGAGCGATCGGTGCAAAGCTTAGGGACGTTTCTCGCGTTCAGCGCGCTGGGCGGCATCGGCGATCTGCCGGCAGATCGCCGATGCCGCCCAGCCGAGAGTGAGAAGCAGCAGTCCGGCAGAACCGATCGCGCTGCCGAAGAACTGGCCGACAAGGCTGGAATCGGTTGCACCGCCGTACGTGCCGCCCGGGTCGGCATCCGTGTTGGCGAGCCGGATGATCAGGCCGAGGACGAGCAATGCTCCGCCGGTGAAGAGCATGGCCGACAGCGGAGCGTTGTCAAGGGGTCGCTTGTTGTTCATCGCCCCACTGTAGGCAGTGTCGCGCGATCCGGGAAACCACCGAACGGTCGGCGCCTGGCGCCTTCTGGACCGCGATCTATATGAGCGTGGTGAAGGTGCCGTAGGCGAGACTGATCCCCACCGCCGCGGCGCAGACTGCCGCTGCCAGCGCGATCAGGACCCAGTCGGCCCTGCCCATGCGCTGCTCCCTCGCATGGGTCCTCGGAATCTCGGAGTCGAAGCCTCGCGCGTCCATCGCAGCGGCGAGGCGTCCGGCCCGGCGGATCGCACCGACAAGCAACGTGAACATCGTCGAGGCGAACAACTGCAAGCGCCGCAACGGGTTCCAGCCCCCCTCCAGACCCCGTGCACGGCGCGCGGTCGTGATCTGGCGCCATTCGGCCCCCAGCAGCGGCAGCAACCGCAAAGCGGCCAGCGCCCCGATGGTGAAACGCGCAGGGGCCTTGAGCTGCTGCGTGAGCGCGTCGGCCAGATCGGTCGGGTCGGTGGTGGCGAAGACGAGGACACCCGCCGTCGCCGCGACGCACACCCGCAACCCGATCGCGGTGCCGTCCACCAGCGCATCGGAACTGATGACGATCGGCCCGGCCTCGAACAGCAAACGTCCGGTCTGCTCGGCGGCGAAAACGGCGTTGACGATCACCACCGTGCCTGCGGCGAGCCACAACCACCTGAGCCGCTGGGCGAGTGCACCAACTCGGATGCCGCTGAAAGGAACCGTGACCGCGAGCGCGGCGAGCAGGAGCAGCGGGGTCAGCCAGTCGGCGGCGACCAGCGCGGTGGTCGAGACCGCGGCAACGGCGAACAGTTTCGCGACGGGATTGCGGCGGGCTGCGGGCGCCTCCGCGTCGCACACGGGCGCGAGCGTCAGCACGGGCACCTTCGGGCGGTCATCGGTGCGTCTCCTCGGCGAGGCGGCCGCCCTTGAGGACGAGTTCCCTTCCCGCGAGCGCGGCGGCGAAGTCGCGGTCGTGGGTCACGGCCAGCAGCGCGGTGCCCTCGTCGCGGATGTCGGCGGTCAGATCCACCAGCTCGCCCCAGGTGCGCCGGTCCTGGCCGAAAGTCGGCTCATCGAGGATGAGCACACCCGGCGCGGCAGCGAGCGCCCCCGCGACCGAGAGACGCCGGGCCTCGCCGCCCGAGAGCGTGTGCGGGTTCGCTTTCGCCAAGGGCGCCAGTCGGAGTCGTTCGAGCAGTTCGGTCACCCGGGCCTCGATCCGCGCGGCGGGCCACCCGGCCTGGCGGGGTCCGAAGGCGAGTTCGTCGCGGACCGTGGGCGTCACGAACTGGTGCTCGGGGTCCTGGAAGACCGAGCCGACGCGCGTGGCGAGACGCCGGGCCGGGAGCTTGTGCAGCGGCCTGGTCTCGCCGGGGACGGTGGCCGCGCCGCCGGTGGGTTTGACGAGGCCGCCCGCGAGGAGCGCCAATGTGGACTTGCCGGAGCCGTTGGATCCGGTGACGGCCACCAGTTCGCCTTGGCGCAGTGCGAAGGAGACGCTTTCGAGCGCGGCCTGCTCGTTCCCGGGGTAGGCCAGGGTGAGGCCGTCCCCGCGCAGCGCCACCGCACCGGCGGGTCCGGCGGGCCGAGCGGGAAGCGCTACGCCGGGGACCCAGACGCCTTGGGCGGCAAGGCTCTCGCCGTGCTCGGCGAGGACGGCGGCGGCGGGGCCGTCGGCGAGGAGGGTTCCGCCGGGTCCGAGGGCGATGACGCGGTCGACCAGGTCGAGGATGTCGGCGACGCGGTGCTCGACGACGATCATGGTGGCCTCGGAGTCGGCCAGCGCGTGCCGCAGCGCCTCGCGGACCGCTTGGGCGCCTTCGGGGTCGAGGTTCGCGGTGGGTTCGTCGAGGAGGATCAGGTCGGGGCGGCGGGCGAGGACTCCGGCGAGGGCGAGGCGCTGCTGCTCGCCGCCGGAGAGGGCGTGCGTGGGTCGCGCGGCGTCGTAGGGGAAGCCGACCGCCTCGAGGGCTTCGTGGACGCGGGGCCAGATCTGGTCGCGGGGCACGGCCTGGTTCTCGAGGCCGAAGGCGACGTCGTCGCCGCTGCGGGCCATGACGAGCTGCGTCTCGGGGTCCTGGAAGAGGATGCCGACGCGGGTCTGCTGGTCGGGGGCGGGCTTGCCGTCGAGGAGGACGTCGCCGTCCTGGTCGCCGGAGTCGGCGGTGAGGAGTCCGGCGAGCGCGGCGAGCAGGGTGGACTTGCCCGACCCCGAAGGGCCGAGCAGGAGCACCCGCTCGCCGGGCTCGACGCGCAGGTCGACGTCCGCGACCGCCTGGGCGCGGCGGCCGGCGTGGCGCCAGGCGAAGCCGCGGAACTCGACCGAGATCATGGCCGCGTCAGATCCGGGCCCGTTCGCGCCCGGCGGGGAACCGGTCGAGCACGCCGGTGGGGAGCATGGCCTTGACCAGGGCTTTGGAGCCGAGGCCGGCGACGATCGCGCCGGAGACCATCGCGAAGGCGATGTAGGGGACCTTGTAGGCCCAGAGGTCGAAGGTCGGGTAGTAGGCGATGACGTCGAAGAGGGTCGCGGCGAAGGCGGCGAGCGCGCCCGCGGCGACGGCGGTCAGGGTGCCGAAGCGGCGGTAGCGTCCCGCGGCGAAGGCGAGTTCGCCGCCGAGGCCCTGCACGAGGCCTTGGTAGACGACGAAGATGCCCCAGATGGAGCCGAGGAGGGCGGAGATCGTCGCCGCGAGGGCTTCGGTGAGCAGGCCCGCGCCGGCGCGGCGGACGATGAGCGGGGCGAGGACGGCGGGGATGAGCCAGACGCCGTAGAGGATGCCCTTGAGCGGGGGCAGGAACAGGAGGGCCGGTTCGAGTCCGGCCCAGACGAAGTTCCAGGCCCAGAAGACGACGCCGAAGGCGACGGCGAGGACGGCGCAGGTGAGGATGTCGACGGTGCGCCAGCGGGCGGGGGCGTTGAGGGAGGTGCTGTCGGGCATGGGCATGCCTTTCATGAATGTCATGGACACGACGCGACAGCGGTCGACGAACGACTTCCTCCGCCGGTATTACCCGGATCAGGTGTGAGGGTCTGCGGTCGGTTCCGCACTCTCAGCCAATCGGCTCCCCTGTCGGGTTCGACGTTAACACCAAGTGGTGCGTTCGTAGCGGGTGAGCGGGACCGGGGTGGCGCCCGCGGGCTCTGCGGAGTCGGGGTCATGCCCGCGGGCTCTGCGGGCGGGCCCGCACCCCGTACATTGCCGGGATGACCACTGAACGGGATTGGGAGCTGGTGCGCCGGGTCGTGGACGCGCTGCCGGAGGGCACCTGGACCTCGTACGGGGACCTGGCGGAGCTGATCGGGACCGGGCCGCGGCAGGTGGGCGCGTTCATGAAGGACGACGGCGGTGTGCCGAGGGCGTACCGGGTGCTGACGGCGGGCGGCACGGTCTCGGAGGGGTTCCGCTGGTCGGACGGGCGCGGCGGGCGGGATGTGCCGGAGCTGCTGCGCGAGGACGGCGTGAAGGTGAGTGCGGCGGGCAGGGCGGACCGGAGCCAGCGCATGTCGGTCTATGACCTGAAACTCCTCGCCGCCGAACTCGACGACGCCCCCGGAGCCGAAGGCGACGGCTCCGAGGACGACTTCGACGAGGACTGAGTGTCACAGTGCGACAGCGATGACCGGAGATATCCGCAAATATCGTGATATTCCCGGTCTTAGGGACCCCTGGCGTAAAAGTACCCGCCGGGTATGACATCAATGCAGATGCGAGTCCGGCTCAGTTAGCCGCCAGGCGGTGAATTCGACGGTGAGGCCCGCCCGGCTCGGGGCGCAGCAGTAGGGGCCCGCCTCGGCGGCGGCGTCCGGGTCGAGCGGGGCGAGGCGCACCAGGCGCCACGGCTCCTCCTCCACGCGGGCGCGCACGATCACCGCGTCGTCCAGGCGGCTGGCCCGGACGGTGACCTCGCGTCCGGCCCAGTCCGGCACCGGCGCGACCGACCAGTCGGACTTCCCCGCGGTGACCACCGCGCCGAGTTGCGGTGCGCCGTCGACGAACTCGACCCCGGCCTTGATCCAGTGCTCGGCGTCGACACGGATCATCAGCCCGGCCTGGTCGAACTGGGCCTCGAAGGCGGCGGCGAAACTGACCTCGACGGCATTCCCCGCGTCCCAGGTCTCCAGGAGCGCGTGCTCGTCCTCGTGCACGAACCCGTAGCCGGTATGGCGCCACGCGTCGCTGCCTTCGGCCGCGGTGACGAGCAGGCGGCCCGGGGACTCCTCCGCCGCCGCCGGCAGCGTGGTCCAGGCGCCGGACTTCCATGGAATGTCAACTGGTGCGTCGATGTGCATCGCCCCGAGCCTAGCTGCCGGACGAGACCCGCAGCCACCCCCCAGTGCGGCCACGGACTGTCATACCGGTGCGGTAGAACGGTGCATATGGCAGAAAGCACCGCGGAGCAGGTCAACGAAACCACACTCAGAGACGAGGCCGAGACGCTGCTGCGCGCCCTCGCGGGCGACACCGCGCGCCTGCGCGAAGACCAGTGGCGGGCCATCGAAGCCCTCTGCGACGGCACCGGTCACCGCGTGCTCCTGGTGCAGCGCACCGGCTTCGGCAAGTCCGCCGTCTACTTCACCGCCACCGCGCTCCTGCGCCGCCGCGGCGCCGGCCCCACCGTGATCGTCTCGCCGCTCCTGGCGCTCATGCGCAACCAGATCGACGCCGCCCAGCGCGCGGGCGTGCGCGCCCGCACCATCAACTCCGCAAACCCCGAGGACTGGGACGCCATCGCCGAGGCCATCGCCGAAGACGCGGTGGACGTGCTGCTCATCAGCCCCGAACGCCTCAACAACCCGTCCTTCCGCGACTACCAGCTGCCCAAACTCGCCGCGGGCTGCGGCATGCTCGTGGTCGACGAGGCCCACTGCATCTCCGACTGGGGCCACGACTTCCGGCCCGACTACCGCCGCATCGCCACCTTCATCGAGGACCTGCCGGGGAACGTCCCGGTCCTGGCGACCACCGCCACCGCGAACGCGCGCGTCTCCGACGACATCGCCGAGCAGCTCGACAAGGCATCAGACGAGAAGGCCCCCAACGACAATGCTTCTGACGGCAGCGGCGCCGAGGACTCGGCCACGCTCGTGCTGCGCGGGAGCCTCGACCGGGAGTCGCTGCGCCTGTCGGTCGCCGACCTGCCCGACAACGCCCACCGCCTCGCCTGGCTCGACGAGCAGCTGCACCGCTTCGAAGGCTCGGGCATCATCTACACGCTCACCGTCGCCGCCGCAGAGGAGGTCAGCGACTACCTCGGCTCGCGCGGCCACACCGTCGCCTCCTACACCGGCCGCACCGAGGGCGCCGACCGCCTCGAACGCGAGGAGGCCCTGCTCGGCAACCGCCTCAAGGCCCTCGTGGCGACCAGCGCCCTGGGCATGGGCTTCGACAAGCCCGACCTCGGCTTCGTCGTCCACTTGGGAGCACCGTCCTCGCCGGTGGCGTACTACCAGCAGATCGGCCGCGCCGGGCGCGCCCGCGACAGCGCCGAAGTCGTGCTGCTGCCCGGCAGTGAGGACCGCGCGATCTGGGAGTACTTCGGGTCGCTGTCGTTCCCGGCCGAGGACGCGGTCCGCCGCACCCTCGACGTGCTCGACGCCGAGGGCCGCGCGCTCTCCACCGCGGCCCTGGAGACGCGGGTCGACCTGCGCCGCACCCGCTTGGAGATGATGCTCAAGGTCCTCGACGTGGACGGCGCGGTCCGGCGCGTCAAGGGCGGCTGGGAGGCCACCGGCGCGCCGTGGACCTACGACGCCGAGCGGTACGCGAAGGTGACCGCCGCGAGGTTGCACGAGCAGCGGCGGATGCTCGCCTACGAGGCCACCGGCGACTGCCGCCTGGAGTTCCTGCGCACCGAACTCGACGACGCCGAGGCCGCGCCGTGCGGGCGCTGCGACAACTGCACCGGCACCCGCACCGAGGCGGGCGTCTCGAACGAGGCCGCCGCCGGCGCGGCGGCGGCGCTGTCGAAACCGGGCGTCACCGTGGAGCCGAAGCGCATGTGGCCCACCGGGTTGCAGGCCATCGGGATCGACCTCAAGGGGAAGATCCCGCTCGATCGCAGTGCCGAACCGGGCCGGGCACTGGCGCGGCTGTCGGACATCGGCTGGGGCGGGCCGCTGCGCGCGCTCCTCGCCGACGGTTCGGACCGGGACGTGCCCGAGGACGTGTTCGGCGCCGTGGTGAAGGTCCTGGCGTCCTGGGACTGGGCCGAGCGCCCGACCGCGGTCGTCTCGATGGGCTCGCTCTCGCGCCCGCGCCTGGTCAACGGCCTGGCCGAGCGGATCGCGCGACTGGGCCGCATGGAGTACCTGGGGGCGCTGGGCCGGTCCCCGGGGGCCGGTTCCGGTGCGCACCGGGCGAACAGCGCGCAGCGGCTCCAGCAGGTGCTGCACGCGTTCACTGTGGACTTCGAGGTTCCGGCGGCGAGTGTGCTGCTCGTGGACGACGTGCGCGACTCCGGCTGGTCGGCGACCGTGGCGGCCATGCGGCTGCGCGAGGCGGGTGCGGCGGCGGTGCATCCGCTGACGCTCGCGTTGCAGGCCTGATGGTGCGATCGTTACCTGAAGAGCGCCAAGGGATCTGGACAACGGCTCCCTGATGGTCGATCATCTGTTGCAGCAGTCCATCAGCGACCCACAAGGGAGCAGGCGACATGAAGATTCGCAACATCACGGCGGCCGCATTGGCGGGCCTGGCGCTCGCGGCGGGCGGCGCGCAGGCCGCGTCGGCCTCCGCGACCGCGGACGGGTACCCGGTCTACTACGACACCTATGCGACGCAGGGCGAATGCACCTCCGTGGGCAAGCAGCAGGCCTACGCGGGCACCGCCGACGGCTACTTCTGCGAAGAGCAGGCCGACGGCTGGGACCTGTACCTGACGTACTGGGTCTAGCGGGCACCGTCGGGGGCGCGACGCGTCCCCGACGGGCCTCCCTCAGCCGCCGGTGCGGCTCCCTCGCACGGGAGCCGGTGCGCGCCCGCTCGTCTCGGACGGTTGGACGAGATCCACTACTGTGACCCCATGGTCATCTCCTTCAACACAACCGGTCTCCAGCAACAGGACGCGACGACGTGGACCGACCCGCGCACCGGCGACGTCGCCGCCGTGACGGTCGTGGAGGGAACGCCGTTCCCGGGCGAGTGGCTGCAGGACCCGTACGCGCTGCGCCGCGGCTTCGCGGGCATGTACGCCGAGGCCGGGTGCCTCATCGAGGTCGACCTGGTGAACCTCGGCGGGGTGACCGCCGTCCGCCAGCTCGTGAAGATCCCGAACAAGCAGGCGCAGAGCGGGCAGAAGTTCTTCGCCTCGTTCACGTTGGCCAAGTCCCCCAACTACGCCCAGCTGCTGTACATGGCGGCCGAGCACGGCATGACGGGGATGCGCGAGGCCGCGCTCATGGCGCAGGTGGGCTTCGACAACTGGACGATGCCCCACCCGTTCGACCCGCAGCTGCAGACGCTCCTGCCCTTCCACCGCGGCGACGACCCGGCCTTCGACCCGCAGTTCCCCGACCACCCGCTCACGCGGGTGCGGGCCTGGACGTGGAACGTGGGCCGCTACGCGACGGTCGACCCGGGCTTCGCGGCCCTGCCGGACCGCTGGTCCTGATCTTGTGGTTTCGATAGTGAGTCGAACGGGCCCTGCGGCATCGCCGCGGGGCCCGTTTTCCGTTAACGCTCAGAGCGCGCGGGCTATGGCCGGGAAGTAGCCGTTGGCGTGGCCCAGGGCGTTCGGGTGGTAGGACTCGACGAAGGGGTGGCGCAGGCCGTGGACGTACGCCACGTCGTCGCACACCGCATGGTGGGCGAAGGCCTCGCGAACGTCCACATAGGTGAATCCGTGGGAGTAGGCCGCCCCCGCGATGGTGTCGGCGAGCAGGTCCGCGGCCTGGTTCATGCGGCGCTGCTCGGACAGCGAGGTCTGCCCGAAGGCGTCGCACTCGTCCAGTTCGTTGAACAGCTTCGGATAGCCGAGGACATAGACCGAGGCTTCGGGCGCGCGGTCGCTGATCGCGCCGTAGACGCCGTCGAGCAGACCCGGCAGTTCCGTGCGGATGCGCTCCTCGGCGGCCTCGATGTCGTCCAGGCACCTGGCGAACGGGGTGATGCAGGCCTTGACGGCCTCGGCCCAGCCGATGTCGTTGCCGCCGATGGTGACCGTGACCAGGTCGGTGCCTTCGTCAAGTGAAGTGAGCTGTTCGAGGAGCAGGTCCGAGCCGGTCGCCCCCGAGCACGCGGCGAAGGTGAGGTCGGCGCCGATGCCGTTCGCCAGCAGCCGCGGATAGGCCAGGTCGGAGCGCAGGCACTCCTGGTCGAAGTAGTCCCCCGCGCCGGTCCCCGAAGAGTAGGAGTCGCCGAGCGCGACGTAGTCGACCCGTCCCGATTGCGCCTGGACCGCGGTGGCGGACAGGAGGACGAGGGCGGCGGACGCGGCGAGCGCGGCGGCCGAGAGGCGGGCAGGGATCATGCTGGCTCCGTTCCGAATCGGGTTCGAGGTGGACTGTATTGCCCGATCAGGCGGAGACAGGCCGAAACCCGCCATAGATGGTGAAAACTGGCATCCGCGGTCGACTGGGGCAGTGGAGTGGGGCGGTCGAGAGGGACAGAGGAGTGGGACGCCGGTGCCGGATGCGGCGCCCGGGTGCGGTGCTCAGGCACCGCGCTCAGAAGCCGTGCTCAGAAGCCGTGCGCACAAGCTGTGCTCACAAGAAACCGGCGCCGCCGGCACGCGGCTCGCTTAGGCTGAGGACATGGCTGAACCGACCGCGCCGCGCCGTCAGACCATGTCCGACCAGGCGCTCATCGAAGGCACGGGCGCGAACTGGGAGACCTGGCTGGCCCTGCTCGACGAGCGGGGCGCGGTCGCACTCGACCACGCCGCGATCGCGCGGATGCTGGTGTCGGAGTTCGAGATCGACGGCTGGTGGGCCCAGTCCATCACCGTCGGCTACGAGCAGGAGCGAGGCCTGCGCGAACCGGGCCAGCGCGCCGACGGGACCTTCACCGCGAACGCCTCCAAGACCCTCGCCGTGCCGATCGGCACGGCCTTCGAGCAGTTGGCCGACCCCGACGCGCAGGCCGGATGGCTCACCGATCTCGAACTGTCCCAGCGCAGCGCCGCACCGCCGAAGTCGGTGCGGTTCGACGCCTCGGACGGCACGCGGGTGCTCGTGAACCTCACCGCGAAGGGCGAGGCGAGGACGGCGGTGCAGGTCCAGGTCGAGAAGCTCGCCTCGGCCGAGGAGAGCGCGGCGGCCAAGGCCGCGTGGAGGACTCGTCTGGAGCGTCTGGCCGGGCGGCTGGAGGACTGAGTCCCCGGGCCGCCCGGGAGCGGTCAGGACTTGGCGGCGGGCGCGGCCGCGTCAGTGGCCTCGACCGGGGGCAGCTGCCCCGCGTCCTTGTCGGCCTTGCCGCGCGAACGCGAGATCGCGACGCCGAGGAGTGCGAGCGCGCCGCCGGCGATGGTGAGCCAGGTCGGGACCTCGCTGAGGAACAGCCAGGACATGCCGACGACGATGGCCGGGACGACATAGGTGGTCGCGCCGAGCTTCCCGGCGCTGGTGAACCGCAGCGCGTACGTCCAGGTGAGGAACGCCAGCGCGGTCGGGATCAGGCCGAGGTAGAGCACGTGGAGCGTCGCGGAGGCGGGCGCGGCCTCGAGCTCGTCGAAGAGGAGCGGGGCGAACGGCAGGCACAGAACCGCGGCGATGAGGTTGCCGAAGCCGGTGAACTGCAGTGCGGTGCAGTGGCGCAGGGTCGGCTTCTGGACGACGACGCTGATGGCGTAGGCGACGGCCGAGACCAGGCAGAGGAGGACGCCGACGACGGAGGAGGCGCCGTCTTGGGAGGTGGAGAGGCTGACGAGGGCGACGCCGCCGAAGGACACGGCCATGCCGATGAACAGGCGGGGCGCGAAGCCTTCCTTGAGCAGCCAGCCGCCGAGGAGGGCCATGAGGATGGGTCCGATGTTGACGACGAGCGCGGCGGTGCCAGCGTCGACGAGCTGCTCGCCCCAGTTGAGGGCGATCATGTAGACGCCGAACCAGAGGACGCCGGCGGTGATGATGCCGGGCCAGGCTTTGCGGCCGGGGAGGCCTTCGCGGCGGAGGGCCCAGACGGCGAGGAGGACGACGGCGGCGACGGCGGCGCGGCCGAGGGTGAGGGGTCCGGCCGAGAGGTGTTCGCCGGCGGCGCGGATGGAGATGAAGGCCGAGGCCCAGCATAGGACGGTGATGCCGATGGCCACGGCGGCACGGGTGTTGAATCGTTCGCTCATGGGCGGACGCTCCTCATGGTGGGCGGCGGGCGGCCTGGTTCGGGCGGGTCGCACTGCGGGGCTGAGTTTTGGCGCGGGTGGCGCCGCGCACAAATCTAGCACTGGTGTCCGGTTTCGGTTATCTGTTATCCGACTGGGAACCTTCTTCCGGTGATCGGCGTCGAAGGGACATGATGGGACACAAGACATTGCAGCGCCTCCTCCCGGTCGCCGCGGTCTTCGCGCTGGCGGCGTGCGGGCAGGGGGCCGATTCGGGCGACGCGGGAGCGGGCGCCGACGAGTCTTCGGACGGGACGCAGTCCGATGCGGGGACGTCTGCGGACGGAACGGTCTACCAAGGGGCGCTGACGGTGCTCCAGGGCGTGGAGCGGGACGCGGCGGAGCTGTGCGCCGTGGTCGCGGAGTCGTACCCGCCGCAGTGCGGGGGCCTGCCGGTGACCGGTTGGGACTGGGACGCGGTCGACCACGAGGAGGCCGAGGGCGTCCGCTGGGGCTCGTACATCGTGACGGGCACGTTCGACGGGAAGTCGCTGGTGCTCACCGAGGACCCGCTGCCGACCGAGGACGTGGACATGGCGGACTACCCGAACCTGCAGTACACCGAGCCTGAGATCGGCGACCCGGCCGAGGACTTGAGCGTCGAGGAGCTGCAGGCGATCGCGGACGAGCTGGCCGCGGAGTTCCCGGTGGTGGTGAACGGCGGCTGGGCCGACGAGCAGAACGGGGTGGCGCTGGTGGACGCGCTGCTGGTGACGCCGGAGCTGGAGGCCTATGCGGCCGAGCACTTCCCGGAGGACACGGTGGCGTTCTCGGAGGTACTCAAGCCGGTGGAGTAGGGCGAAAGCCTTCGAATACCGCTTTAAGATGATATTTCCACCCTAAGGGACCCCTGGCACAAAAATACTCGGGGGGTATGACATCGCCGCGCGACCGGAAGGTGAGGGATACCCGCCTCTCGGGGCGCGGCGTTGCCGCCTTAAGTTAGAAACCGGTATCTATGTGTTTTGCTAGCCGTTGGAAAAAGTGGCGCGAGGACTGGCACCGCGGGCACGGCATGGCGGACAATTAGCGAGCCCCGACCGTCGAACCGAGACGAGGCGGCCGCGCGCGAGCGCGGCAGCTCGGCGGGACGGGTAAGACGTCCGGCAACCAGTACCGAGCCGGACCGATCGCATACTGGAGAGGGAACCTGGCGATGAGCCGAACCGATTTCACCTACGTGGAAAGCGTTAGCCCCGGAAGCGGGCGGCGCGATCCCCGGGCGGCGCTGGCCTCCGACGCCGCCGCGCTCAGCCTCGACGGCGACTGGCGCTTCCGCCTCGGCGCGGGCCTGCACGACACCACCGACGGCTTCGAGGCCCCCGCATTCGACCCGGACCACACCGACACCGGCGCCTGGGACACCCTCGCTGTGCCGTCCATGTGGCAGATGCACGACCTCGACGGCGAAGCGCCGTATGGCAAGCCGCAGTACACCAACACCTACTACCCCTTCCCCGTCGACCCGCCCCGGATCCCCGACGCGAACCCCACCGGCGAATACCGCCGCACCTTCACCCTCCCCGCCGAATGGCCCGCCACCGGCACCACCCTCCTGCGCTTCGAAGGCGTCGACTCCGCGTTCGCCGTGTGGGTCAACGGCATCCTCCTCGGCGACGGGAAGGGCTCGCGCCTGCCCACCGAGTTCGACGCGACGGCACACCTTGTCCCCGGCGAGAACACGGTCGCCGTCCGCGTCCACCAATGGTCCGCCGCGTCCTATCTGGAGGACCAGGACATGTGGTGGCTCTCGGGGATCTTCCGCCCCGTCGCCCTCGTGCACCGCCCCGAGAACGGCCTCGACGACGTCTTCGCCCACGCCGACTACGACCACCGCACCGGCCTGGGGACCTTGAAGGTCGACGCCGCCGAAGGCGCCCGCGTCCACGTCCCTGAGCTCGGCATCGACATCGCTGCGGGCGAGAGCGCCAGCGTCGCCGTCGAGCCGTGGACCGCCGAGACCCCGCGCCTGTACGACGCCATCGTCGCCACCGCGACCGAGCGCGTCACACTGCGCATCGGCTTCCGCACCGTCGAAATCGACGGCGGCCTCCTCAAAGTCAACGGCAAGCGCATCCTCCTGCGCGGCGTCAACCGCCACGAATGGGACCCCGACAACGGCCGCACGCTCTCGGTCGAGACGATGCGCCGCGACCTCGAACTCATGAAGCGCCACAACGTGAATGCGGTGCGCACCAGCCACTACCCGCCCGACCGCCGCTTCCTCGACCTCTGCGACGAGATCGGCGTCTGGGTCATCGACGAATGCGACCTCGAAACCCACGGGTTCGTCCACCACGACTGGCGCCAGAACCCCAGCGACGAGCCCATGTGGCGCGAGGCCTACCTCGACCGCATGGCCCGCATGGTCGAACGCGACAAGAACCACGCCTCGATCATCATCTGGTCCCTCGGCAACGAGAGCCACACCGGCGAGAACCTCGCCGCCATGTCCGAGTGGGCCAAGCAGCGCGACCCCGGCCGCCCGATCCACTACGAGGGCGACTGGGACTCCGCCTACGTCGACGTCTACTCCCGCATGTACGCCGACCACGCCGAGACCGACCGCATCGGGCACAGGACCGAGGACCGCACCAAGGACCCCGCGCTCGACGAGCACCGCCGCAACATCCCCTTCATCCTGTGCGAGTACGCCCACGCCATGGGCAACGGCCCCGGCGGCATGAGCGAGTACCAGCGCCTGTTCGAGCAGCACGACCGCTGCCAGGGCGGGTTCATCTGGGAGTGGATCGACCACGGCGTGCGCCGCCACACCGCGGACGGCCGCGAATGGTTCGCCTACGGCGGCGACTTCGACGAGCCGATCCACGACGGCAACTTCGTCGTGGACGGCCTGGTCTTCCCGAACCGCGAACCCTCCCCCGGCCTGGTCGAGTTCAAGAAGGTCGTCGAACCCGTCCGCATCACCGCCGAACCCGGCGCCGCCACGGTCTCCATCGCGAACCTCCGCGACTTCGCCGACACCGCCGACCTCCAGTTCACCTGGACCATCGAGGACGAGGGCCAGGTCGTCGCGCACGGCGACCTCGACGTCCCCGCCGTCGCCGCCGGCGAATCCGCGAACATCCCCTTCCCCGCCGCTGCACTCGCCGCGGCCGAAGGGGAACGCTGGCTCACGGTCCGCGCCGTCCTCGCCAAGGACGAGCCCTGGGCCGCCGCCGGGCACGAGATCGCCTGGGGCCAGGCGCAACTCAACGCGGGCACTGCCCCGGCCCCGGTCGGCACCGGCGCCGCACCCGCCGCCGTGGACCGCGGCCACCGCCTCGGCGACGCAGCGTTCGACGCCTTCGGGCGACTGACCGCCATCGGCGGCCTCGAACTCGACGGCCCCCGCCTCGACCTGTGGCGGGCCCCCACCGACAACGACCTGCTCTCCTGGTATGCACCGCTGGCCGACCAGTGGAAGGACCGCAACGCGGCCCTCTACCGGCTCGAGCACAAGGTCCTCGACATCCGCGCCGAAGCGGGCGGGCTCACCGTCGCCACCCGCGTCGGCGCCGCCGGGGCCGCACTCGCCATGGGCGCCGTCTACCGGTGGAAGCTCGCCGACGGGAAGCTGTGGCTCACCGTCGAAGTGAACCCCGAGGGCGACTGGGACTTCCCGCTGCCGCGCCTGGGCGTCCGCGCCGCACTGCCGAAGCACCTCGACCAGGTCGAATGGTTCGGCGGCGGGCCCGGCGAGGCCTACGCCGACACCAGGGCCGCCGCCCGCGTCGGCCGCTTCACCTCGACCGTGGCCGGGCTCCAGACCCCGTACGTGTTCCCGCAGGAGAACGGCTCCCGCATCGACGTGCGCTGGGCGAGCCTCACCGGCAACGGGCAGGCCCTCAAGGTCTACGGCGCGCCGCACTTCGCACTCACCGTGCGGCCGTGGACGAGCGAGGACCTGGCAGCCGCCGCGCACCAGACCGACCTGGTCGAACGCGACCGGCTCTACGTCAACCTCGACGCCGCGCTCCAGGGCATGGGCTCCGCCGCGTGCGGCCCGGGCGTGCTCCCCGAGCACCGCCTGCTGCCGCGGGCGACCGCCTTCACCCTCGGCTTCGCGGCGACCGAATGACGGCGGCCTGAAGGGCGGCGGGTTCGCACGGAACCGGTTCACCAGTGGTGAACTAGTCTGAATGCGGACCCGCCGCCCCCGCACATGTTCGAGAAAGGCCCCCGTTGCCGAAGCGACCGCAAGCCGAGACCTCCGCGTCCAGCACTCGCGGCAGCGCACCGCGCCCCACCATCAGGGACGTGGCGGCCCGCGCCGGCGTGTCGGTCCCGACGGTCTCGCGGGTCCTCGGCGGCACCTACCCCGTCGCCCCGGCGACCCGTGCGAAGGTGCTCCGCGCCATCCGCGACCTCGACTACGTGGTCAACGCCCACGCCCGCGCGCTGGCTGGGGCGACCACCAAGACCGTCGCGTTCGTCGTGGACGACGTCACCGGCCCCTTCTACGCCTACATCGCGCGCGGCGTCGAGCAGCAGGCCGCGTCCGAAGGGCGGCTGTGCCTGCTGTGCACCACGCACGGCGACCCTGAACGGGAACTCGCGGTCGTCGAACTCATGCGCGAGCAGCACGCCGAGGCCGTCATCGTCGTCGGCGGCTCCTGGGACGACGGGAAGTACAACGAGCGGATGCGCTACTTCGCCTCCGCGCTCGACCGCTCCGGCTCGCGGCTGGTCCTGTGCGGGCGGCCCTCCCTCGGCGACGACGTCCCGGCATCGGTCGTCCACTACGACAACGAGGGCGGCGCGTACGCCATGACCTCGCACCTGCTCTCCGCCGGGCACCGCAGGATCAGCTACATGGGGATCGGCATCGGGCTCTCCACCACCGACGAACGCGTGCGGGGCTTCCGCCGCGCGCACGCCGACTACGGGGTGGCCGTGGACGAGGCCCTGCTGCTGCAGGGCGAGTTCTCCAAGCAGAGCGGCATGGAGCTGACGAAACGGCTCGTGGCCGAGCACGACGACGTCACGGCGGTCTTCGCCGCCACCGACATGGTCGCCGCCGGGGTGCTCAAGACCCTGCGCGATGCCGGGATCAGCGTCCCCGGGGACATGTCCGTGGTCGGCTTCGACGACATCCCGCTGGCCTCGGACCTGACGCCCGCGCTCACCACCGTGCACGTCCCGCACGAGGAGCTGGGCCGCGAGGCCGTGCGCCTGGGGCTGCGGCGCGACACCGACCAGGTGGTCCTGGGCACCCACATCGTGGTGCGGGAGACCGTGGCGCCGCCGCGGCGCGCCGCTCGCGGCTGAGCGCGGCCGGACTCAAGACCGTTGGGCCTGAAGGCTACTGAGCGCGAGGACAATCCAGTCTGACGACGACCGATCCTGAAGACAACCCAGTCTGAAGACGACGTTCGGGGCCGGACCGCGCTGCGGTCCGGCCCCGACCGGTCTCGGCGACCGGAAAGCATGGAGGACAGGCCTATCGGCCGTCCTTGCCCCGGTCTTCTTCGCCGGTCAGGCGGTCCTTGGCGCCCCGAAGCGTGTCCTGGCCCTCCTCGCGGAGGTCATGCCACTCTTCCTTCGCCTTGCCCTTGAGCTGATCGGCGCGACCCTCGTTCTCGAGGCTCTCGTTGTCGGTCTTGTCGCCCAACTCCTCCTTGGCCTTGCCAATGAGCTGTTGGGCCTTGTCCTTCGCTTTGTCGAAAGCGCCCATGTGCTCTCTCCCTTCGCGAACGGTGTGTTGGACCCTCCGGGTACCCGTTCGGCCGCCGATCACACCTCAATGCTCAGTCGGCGGGCGTGACGTACGTGTCGAGCGCGGGCAGCGCGGCCGGATCCTCCGGGTAGGGCAGGGGCACCACCGGCACCCACTTACCGCCCGGGTTGCCGCCGCGGTTGTCCGCGAAGCTCAGCGTCCCGGACGCGCCGCGCACCACCTGCTCGCTGTTGAGCAGTAGCAGGTGCTCGCGCACATCCTCGGGCGCGGGCGCCTCGACCTCCCAGGGGTTGGTGATCCGCACGGCGGTGATCGCGGTCGCCAGCGCGTCGTGGTAGGTGACGGCGTAGCCGTCGGACAGGGCCGCCGGGTCGGAGTCGACGAGTGCGGTGAAGTAGGAGCGGAACTCGTCGAAGCCTTCGGGTGCGGCGATCTGGCCGCCGGCCCAGCCGGGGTCGGCTCCGGCGGCGTAGAGCACTTCGAGGTTCGCGTCCTCGATGCGCCGGCCGAGTTCCTCGTCCTGCTGCATGTCGGTGCCGGTGACGCCGAACAGGACGGTGAGGGGCTGGTCGACGCAGGCGCGCACGCTGAGCGCCTGGAGGAAGACCTTGAGGTCGGGTTCGCGCCCGGCGAACAGGACCGCGTCGGATTCGGCGGCGCAGATGTTGCGGGTGATGGGGTCGAAGACCTCGGGGCCGCCGGTGGCGATGGAGCGGCCGGGGAAGGGCTGGTGGGAGCCGGTGATGTAGTCGCCGAGTTCGGTTTCGTAGGCGGTGCGGAGGGTGGTGGTGTAGCGGTCTTCGGCGGTGCTGTCGTAGACGAGCATGGCGGCGTCGAGGTCGCCGCGCCACTGGAGGTAGCGGTGGAGGGCGACGGCGAAGTCGGTGTTGCTGGGGGCGGCGCGCAGGAGGCCGTCGATGTGGTCGTGGTCGATGCCGTCGGCGGTGGTGACGCCGGTGACCATGGGGATGCCCGCGGCGGAGAGGCGCTGGGCGGCGGCGACGGTGCTGTCGCTGCTGATGCCTTGGCCGATGACGGCGACGAGGGGCACGTCGTCGTCGGTCATCTCTTCGATCCGGTCGACGGCGGTCTCCCAGTGGGTCTGGCGGGCGCCTTCGTTGGCGAGGTAGAGCTGGACGTATCGGGTGCGGTCGCCCAGTTCCTGGGTGCGGTTGGCGCGGTGGAGGGCGACGAGGGCGCCTTCGAGGGCGCTCTGGATCTTGTCGGCGCTCATGGCGCTGTCGGCGGTGGTGGTGAAGGTGGTGAGCAGGGCGATCCTGACCAGGGGCAGGCCTTCTGCGGCGGCTTGGTCGGCGGCCCAGTCGTTCTCCTCCACGATCGCCTCTTGGACTTCGGCGAACTGGTCTTGGAAGACGTAGGTGCCGTCGGTGACGCCGACGCATTCGCCGTCGATCTTGCGGAGGTCGCCGCCGATCTCGCCGCAGCGGGCGGTGGCGATGCCGATGGGGCCGAGATATGCGGCGGAGGCGGCGAGGAGGAGGACGCTGGCGAGGAGGGCGAGGCGGCGGATGCGGCGCTGGCGCCTGGCCCAGCGCAGTGCGCCGTCGCTGGGCGGGAGGTAGAGTTCCGCGCCGCGGCCTGATCTGTCCACTGTGGTGGTGCTCATTCGTCGTCGCCTCCGTCCTGGATCGGGGTGCGGCCGTCAGCGATGACCAGGAGCGGCGGTGGCGCGACTCCGGCTTTCTCGAGGTCGGCGAGTTCGGATCGCAGGCGCTCGCGCAGGACGGCTCCGGCGCGGGTGCGGGAGTTGCGCAGGAGGATGACGCTGCGGTACCAGTCGTGTTTGGACAGTCGGCCGTGACCGTAGGAGTGGCGCAGGTCGGCGAGCATGGCCTCGATGAGCTGGCGGTCGCGCAGGCGGCGTTTGGGGACGCCGTGCTCGCCCGCGGGGTGGGCCCAGTTGTTCAGTTCGCCCAGGCGCGACTCGGGCACGTGGCGTGGCCCGGGCCGGTCGCGGTGGCCGTACCACTTGTAGAAGTCGTACAGGGAGGGGTAGCGGCGTTCGAAGAGCCAGGCGACGATCGCGCCCGCCAGCGCGATCCGCGGGCCGACCTGGGCCAGGAGGGCGACGAGTCCCTGGGCGTCGCGCCTGGAGGTCGCGGGCGGGGCGATGATTCTGCGTGCGGCGGCTTTGAACGCCTTGGTGTAGGCGATCTGGGAGGTCTCCTCGATGCGCCGCTCGATGACCACGAGTCCGACTTCGAAGCGGCGGAACCACAGGCGGGGGTATTGGGGGCAGGGCATGGCGAGGCGGGTCTTGGCGGCGGCGAGCAGTTGCGGGAGGTTCTCGTGGGAGAACTCCTTGCAGTCGATCACGGCGTGGGGCGCGCGGCCGTCGAGGGCCGCGGCGATGCGGTCGAGGAGGTCGGCGGGTGCCGAGGGGGACAGTTCGAGGTCGTGGACGGCGGCGGCCGTCGGCGGGTCGAGGAGTGCCTTGACCTTCTCGAATTCGTCCTCAGGGGACACTGCGGGCATGGGGGTTCCCTTCGGGGTCGCCTTGACAGGCAGGGAATCACGTCGTCGTGAAGAGTGACATCGATCCTAAACGATACCGGTGACTCCAGGGACCCCTCCCGAAACGGCTCGGCCCAGCGGTGATCGGCCGTTCGGTTTGCGGCGTGGGCGAAACCGGCGAGGCCGCCTTCGGCCGCGAGGTCCTGTCGGCCCGCGAAGAGGTTGACGCCGCGAACGGCCCGCAATCCGGTGGCCGAATGTCAGTCCCGCGCGGCAGAATCTCCTGGTGTCCTCTGATTCCGCGTTCCAGATCCGCCCAGTCCTCGCCTCCGAGCACGACGCCCTCGGCGAGTTGACCGTCCGCTCGTACCTCGAGGGCGGTTTCCTCATCGGCGGCATGGACGACGATTACGCGCCCCACCTGCGCGACGTCGCCCACCGGGCCGCCAGCGCCCACGTCCTCGTCGCGGTCGACGACCGCGCCAAGGCGGCGACCGGACCTGACTCCGATTCCGGCGGCCCGGGTCTTCTCGGCGGCGTCACCATCGCCTTCCACGGCAGTCCTCTCGCGGAGCTGGGCGGGCCCGGGGAGGCCGAGATCCGGATGCTCGCGGTCGATCCCGCCGCCCACGGGCGCGGAGTCGGGTCGGCGCTCGCGGCCGCGTGCGTGGAGCGGGCGCGCGCCGAGCCCGGCACCAAGCGCGTGGTCCTGTGCTCGCAGGAGACCATGACCACGGCCCACCGCATCTACGCGCGGCTCGGTTTCGAGCGCGCTCCCGAACTGGACTGGTCGCCCATGCCCGGTGTCGACCTGTGGGCGTTCGGCCTCGACCTCTAGGCCCGCAGGCTGGCAGGCTGGCAGGGCCTGAGAACGCAGAGCCTTAGAACATCGCGGCGTACGTGCGCTGGTAGTCGGCGAACACCTGGTCGACCTCGCCGCCCGAGAGGCCGTAGCGGGCCAGGTCGTATCCGCGGCCGCCGCTGCGGTTCGCGAGGGCCGCTTCGAGGGCGGCCTGCTCGACCTGGCCCCAGCGCGCGCCGACGCGCGCGAAGAGCTCGGGAATCCGTTCGCGCGCCTGGTCGGTGAGATGCCCGTAGGGCACGTCGATCACGGTGTGCTCGGACAGGCGCGCCCGCACGGCGCGGGCCCGGTCGAGGCCGGTCGCGGTGAGGCCCAGCCACATCCGGCCGATCTCGCGCGGGTCGACGTGGCCCGCGTTCACGGCGGTCACGGTCTCGGTCATCGAGCACAGCGAGGCGAGCGCGGTGGCCGGGTCGCGGTGGGTCCACAGGATCTGCGCGTCAGGGAAGGCCTTCAGGACCGCGCCCAGGTGCCACAGGTGCGCGGGCGCCCGCAGGACCCAGCGGCGGCGCGGCCGCCCGTGCTGGAGCACCTGGAGGGTCTGCTTGAGGTAGCGGTAGTCGCCCGCGTAGTCGCGTTCGAGCATCCACTGGACGTAGCCGGGCGGCTGGGCGCGCACGAGGTGGGCGGCGCCGTGCGGGAGGACCCACACGCACGAGTCGGGCTTGTCGGCGTGCATCTCGTAGACGGTCCCGAAGGTGGGCACGGCCTTGCGCATGACGTCGACGGTGCGTTCGGTGCGGCGGTGGTCGCCTGAGTGCGCGTCGGCCAGGTCCGGGTGCATGAGTTCGTGCAGGAGCGGCCCGCGGTGGCCGTCAGCGGCGGCGAGGAGGCGCTGGAGCATGGTGGTGCCGGTGCGGGGCAGGCCGGTGACGATGAGGGGCCGGGAGATCGGCTCGTCGGCGATCTCGGGGTTGAGGGCGTGGAGCTTGCGGATGCGCAGGCGGCTCTCGAGGCGGTCGGCGACCTCCTGCTGGACGCCGACCCAGCCGGTGACGGTGAGGCCGTCGATGTCGGCGTAGCCGGTCAGGAGGACGCGCATGTCCTCGATGAAGGCGTCGTCGCCGTGGGCGGTGGAGCCGGTGCGGTGTTCGGCTTCGCGAACGGCGCGTTCGATGATGCGCTCGATCTTCTTGCGGCGGCCCGCGATGGCGGGCGTGAGGACCGTGTTGACCGCTTTGAGCCAGGGCGCGACGCGTTCCATCCAAAGCACTCCTTTTGTCCCGATCAGGAAAACGAGGTGAGCCTACATTCGACGGCGAATGCGGGCCCACCTCGGTGCGGCGCAATGTGTTCCGGGACTACTACTGCGAATCGGCCGTTTCGTCGGTGTCGTCGGGGACCGCTTCGAGCGGGATCGCGGCGGCCACCTGCGGGACGAGTTCGGCCACGAAGCGCGCGGCGAGGTGGTTGGCGTCGCGGTAGACCAGGAGGTTCCCCACGACCACCGGGCAGGTGCCCCGGGAGACGTCGCACATCCACGGGATCGAGTCGACCACGTGGGCGCCCGCGTCGGCGACGGCGGCCATGAGCCGTTCGCGCCGTTCGGGTTCGATGATGACGTCGTCGAGCTGCCCGACGCAGGTGCTGGCGTCGTCGGGGTTGTCGGCGAGGCAGCTGGGGACGTCTTCGCCGAGGTCGGGGTTGTCGGCCATGTAGTAGACCTCGCCCGCGGCGTCCCCGAGGCGCTCGACCGTGCTGACCCAGCCGTCGATCCAGGCCTGGTCGGGGTCGTCGGCGATGACCTCCTTCTTGTCCAGCGCGGTCGTGACGACCACGTCGGGCTCGAGGTCGTCGAGGAGGTCGAACACGCCGTCCCGCCACTCGCGGCACTCGGTGTACTCGCGCCCGAGCTTGGCGTCGAACTCCGTGACGTCGGCGACCGAGCAGTTGGCCTTCGCCATCACCAGGAGCTTCCAGCCCGAGGCCTCGGCGATCTGGTTGATCGCCGGGAACCACTGGGCGGCATGGGAGTCGCCGAGCAGCACCACGGTCTTGGAGCCGTCGGGGTCGCCGTACCAGCAGCGGTCGTCGTTCTTGATCTCGGTGCTGTCGCGGTCGGTCATGCAGCCGTCGGCGTACACCGCGGGCGAGTCGAGGCGGGCGTCCTCCAGCGCGGGCGTGAGGTTCGCCGGGACAGTGTCCACATCGGAGGACTCACCGAGGAGGTCCCAGACGGTGGTGCCGTCCCCGGTGACCACCTCGGCCTCGTCGTTCTGCGCGGTCGGCATGGGCTGCACCGCCGCGAGGATCGACACCGCGAGCGCGGCCGTGATGAGGCCCCCGCCCATCGCCAGGGCCCGGGAGGGCACCTGGACGAGCGGCTTGCGGGTCCGGATCGGGTTCTCCACCAGGTAGAACGTGGCGACGGTGAGCAGGAACGCGGCGGCCATGAGCAGCAGGTAGTCCCGCAGGCGCGGCTCCTCGATCCCGAGGATCCGCGGCCCGATGACCACCAGCGGCCAGTGCCACAGGTACAGGCCGTACGAGATCTTCCCGACGTACTGCGCGGGCGCGATGCCCAGCAGCATGGTCGCGCCGAAGCGGTGCCGGGCGCAACCGGCGGCGATCACCAGGGCCGTGCCCGCGACGGGCAGGGCGGCGGCGTAACCGGGGAAGACCGTCCGCTCGTCGATAGTGAAGATCGAGAAGACGATGAGGGCCAGGCCGACCCAGGAGACCAGGGCGGCCAGGTACGCGGGGACGCGCTGAAGACGGTTGGCCGCCACCGCGACCAGCGCACCGACAGCGAGTTCCCAAGCGCGCGTGTGGATCCCGAAGTAGGACCACACCGGATCGGGCCCGGACTGGGTGACGCTCAGGAAGAACGACCCGGCCGCGATGAGGATGAGCACCACGGCGATCGCGGTGGTGCGGCGCCGGTGCAGGTGCCCGCGGCGCGCGAAGCGGCCGCCCCAGATCCGCCTGGCCGCCAAGGCGATCGCCAGAAGCAGCAGCGGCCACGCCAGGTAGAACTGCTCCTCGACCGCCAGCGACCAGAAGTGCTGCAACGGGGACGGGTCGGTGTCGGCGTTCAGGTAGTCGGTGCCGGTCTGCGCGAGACGCAGGTTCACGACGTTGAGCGCCGCGGTGGCGGCGTCGGTCGCGATGTCCCCCAAGCGGGTTCGCGGCAGCCAGATCCAGGAGGCCACGAGCGTCGCAACGAGGACGACCGCGGCCGCGGGCAGGAGCCGCACGGCGCGCCGGGCGTAGAACCCCGCGATCGAGACGCGACCGGTCCGGTCGATCTCGCGCAGCAGCAGCGACGTGATGAGGAAGCCGGAGATGACGAAGAAGACGTCGACGCCGACGAAACCGCCCGCCGAGTAGAAGAAGCCGATGTGGGCCGCGATCACCGCGCCGACGGCCAGGGCTCTGAGCCCTTCGATGTCCGGTCTCCAGTGACTGGGGCGTGCGCTGGCGGCCTTCGGTTGACCGGCCGCCGCGGCGGCCGGTTTTTCTATGAGGGCGGCGCTCGAGGGCGTCGCCGTTTCGCTAGCGTTGGTCAGACGCATAGATTCGGTCTCCGCAGAAAGTTCACCGGGCAAGGGTTCGGTCCAGCCGTTCGGGCGGCGACTGGTCTGACAGGGGGTCGGTACCGGGGACGAATGGAGACCATAACATTCGTGGATTACCCGGACCGACCCCCTTTAACCGGGTGATATCAGCCTCAATCAGCTGGTCACCGCCAGTGATCGATGGTTACGGAATGCCCGCGGGCGTCTCCGGAGTGCGACGCAGGAGACCCTCCTGGGTGGCCGAGGCCACATGCGATCCCGACGCGTCGAAGAACCGGCCCTGGGCCAGGCCGCGCCCGTCGGCGGCGGTCGGCGACATCGAGTCGTACAGGATCCAGTCGTCGAAGCGGAACGGCCGGTGGAACCACAGGGCGTGGTCCAGGCTCGTCCCGAGGTAGCCGCCGGGGCCCCACACCGCGCCGTGGCGCGACAGGACCGAGTCCAGCAGCGTCAGATCCGACGCGTAGGTGAGCACGCACACGTGGATGAGCGGGTCGTCGGGCAGGGTCCCGTCGGCCTTCATCCACACCCGCTGGTGCTCCTGCGCCGGGCGCTCGCCCGAGGCGGAGAAGCCCGAGCCGCCCCCGGCGTAGCGCAGATCGATCGGGCGCGGCACCCGCGCCCACATGCCGAGCCGGTCGGGGTGGGCCTTGAGCTGCTGGCTCAGCGGCGGGATGTCCTCGGGGGCCGGCAGGCCGTTCGGCGCCCGGTCAGAGTGCTCCAGGCCCTGCTCGCCGGTGTGGAACGAGGCCGACATGAAGAAGATCATCTGCCCGTTCTGGAGGGCCACGGTGCGCCGCACGGAGAACGAGCGGCCGTCCCGGATGTCCTCGACCTGGTAGACGATCGGCTTCGACGAGTCGCCCGGACGCACGAAGTAGCCGTGCAGCGAGTGGACGTGGCGGTCGGCCGGGACGGTGCGCCCGGCCGCGACCAGGGCCTGCCCGGCGACCTGGCCGCCGAAGACCCGCTGGAGGCCGACCTCGGCGCGGGGCCCGCGGAAGAGACCTTCATCGATCTCTTCCAAGTCGAGGACGCCGAGGAGCGAGTCCACGGCGTCCTGTCCCACGAGGACCTCAGGCATCAGGAACCGATCTGGTGGACCCGGACCGTGTTGGTCGAACCCGGCGTCCCCGCCGGAGTGCCGGCCACGATGACCACGAGGTCGCCCGGCTGCGCCAGGTGGTGCTCCTGCATGGTCTTGTCGACCAGCTGGAACATCGCGTCGGTGTGGTCGACGTGCTCGACCAGGTACGCGTCGGTGCCCCACGACAGCGCCATCTGGTTGCGGACGCTCTCGATCGGGGTGAGGCCGATGATCGGCTGGTCCGGGTTGAGGCGGGCCAGGCGCTTGACGGTGTCACCGGTCTGGGTGAACACCGCGAGGGCCTTCGCGCCGATCGCCTCGGCGATCTGCACGGCCGCGTGGGTGACCGCGCCCGGCTTGGTCTTCGGGTCGTGCTGGAGCTGCGCGAGGCCGATCGGGCCGCCCTCGGTGGTCTCCACGATCTTGGCCATGGTGCGCACGGTCCCGATCGGGTACTTGCCGACCGAGGTCTCACCGGAGAGCATCACGGCGTCGGCGCCGTCGAGGACGGCGTTCGCGACGTCCGAGACCTCGGCGCGCGTGGGCCGGGCGTTCTCGATCATCGAGTCGAGCATCTGGGTCGCGACGATCACCGGCTTGGCGTTCTCGCGGCACAGGCGCACGATCTCCTTCTGGACGATCGGCACCTCGTCCAAGGGCATCTCGACGCCCAGGTCGCCGCGGGCGACCATGATGCCGTCGAAGGCCAGGACGATCGACTCGAGGCGCGCGACGGCCTCGGGCTTCTCGATCTTCGCGATGATCGGGCGGCGCACGCCGACCTCGTCCATCACCTTGTGGCCCAGGCGGGCGTCGTCGGGGCTGCGCACGAACGACATCGCGATGAGGTCCACACCCAGGTTCAACGCGAACTTCATGTCCGAGATGTCCTTCTCGGACAGCGCCGGAACCGAGATGTTCACGTTCGGCAGGGACAGGCCCTTGTTGTTCGAGACCGGGCCGCCCTCGACGACCAGGCACTCGACGTCGGTGTCGTCGGCGCCGAGCACTTCGAGCGCCAGCTTGCCGTCGTCGACCAGGAGGCGGTCGCCCTTGCTGACCTCGGCGGGCAGCTTCTTGTAGGTACAGGAGACGCGGTCGTGGGTGCCGTCGACGTCATCGGAGGTGATCTTGACGCGGTCGCCCTCCTCCCACTGCTCCACACCGTTGGCGAAAGTGCCCAGGCGGATCTTGGGGCCCTGCATGTCGGCCAGGATCGCCACGGGCTTCCCCGCGGCCTCGGCGGCGTCGCGGACCATCTGATAGACGGCCTCGTGGTCGGCCTGCGCGCCATGGCTGAAGTTCATGCGGGCGACGTTCATGCCGGCGTCGATCAGCCCGGCCATGCGCTCGGGCGTGGCGGTGGCAGGCCCGATGGTGCATACGATTTTTGCTCTACGAGTCACCCTGCGAGCTTATATCGGACGCACACTCGCACTCAGGGGGTCACCGCAGATGAGAGCTGGAATTCACGGTGTCCGGAATGCAAAAGAAAGGTAAGCGGAATTGAGCCGAAGCGAATATTCACTTGGCTCAATTCCGCTTATTGCACGCTATGCGGCGAGCGGTTGTGCGCTCGCGGCGACCGGCGCGGGCAGCGCCGTCTGGCCGCCGAGGTACCGGTGCGCGGCCGCGGCCGCGGCGCGGCCCTCGGCGATCGCCCACACGATGAGCGAGGCGCCGCGGTGCGCGTCGCCCGCGACGAACACGCCCGGCGCGTCCGTCTGCCAGTCCTCGCCGCAGTCGATCACGTTGCGCCTGGAGCGGTCGATCCCGAACTGGCGCAGCAGCGGCTGGTCCTCCGTGCCCGCGAAGCCGATCGCCAGCAGCACCAGGTCCGCCGGGACGACCCGTTCGCTGCCGGGCACCGGGACGATGTCCCTGCGGCCCTGCGACTTGTCCACGGCGACCTCGCTGAAGCGCATCTGGCGCACGTGCCCGTGCTCGTCCCCGATGAACTCGGCGGCGGCCGAGGCGTAGTCGCGCTCCCCGCCCTCCTCGTGCGCCGGGTAGTTGCGGACGATGACCGGCCAGGTCGGCCACGGGTCGCGCCCGGCGTCCCGGTCGGACGGCGGCGTCGGGTACAGGTCGAGCTGGCGGACCGAGGCCGCGCCCTGCCGGTGGGCCACGCCCAGGCAGTCCGCGCCGGTGTCGCCGCCGCCGATGATGACCACGTGCTTGCCCTTGGCGTCGATCGGCGCGAACGGGGCCTTGCCCGCCACGACCTGGTTGGCGCCCACGAGGTGCTCCATGGCCTGGTGGATCCCGGCCAGCTCGCGGCCCTGCTGGTCGGTCTCGCGGCCTTCCAGAGCGCCCACGGCCAGAATGATCGCGTCATGGCGCTCGCGCAGGTCCGCGGCCGTGAGGTCCAATCCGATGCTGGTGTCGCACACGAACTCGACGCCCTCGGCCTCCATCTGGGCGACGCGCCGGTCGATGTGGTGCTTCTCCAGCTTGAAGTCCGGGATGCCGTAGCGCAGCAGACCGCCGGGGGCGTCGTCGCGCTCGTAGACCGTGACGGCGTGGCCCGCGCGGGCCAGCTGCTGGGCCGCGGCCAGGCCCGCCGGGCCCGAGCCGACCACCGCGACGGACTTGCCGCTGGAGGACTCGGCCGGGCGCGGGGCCACGTTCGCGTCGTCGAAGGCCCGGTCGATGATCTCGACCTCGATGTTCTTGATGGTCACCGGGTCGTCGCCGATGCCGAGCACGCACGCGGCCTCGCACGGGGCCGGGCACAGCCGCCCGGTGAACTCCGGGAAGTTGTTCGTCGCGTGCAGCTGCTCGATCGCCGCGCCCCACCGGCCCGTGCGGGCCAGGTCGTTCCACTCCGGGATCCGGTTGCCCAGGGGGCAGCCGTTGTGGCAGAACGGGATGCCGCAGTCCATGCAGCGCGCGGCCTGCGCCGTCACCAGTTCCTGCGACGCGCGCGTGTAGACCTCGCGGTTGTCGAGGATGCGCACCGGCACCGGGCGCCGCTTGGGCACCTCGCGGCCGTGCTCGAGGAATCCGCTCGGATCAGGCATTCGCGGTCTCCTTCTCGGTCAGCACCAGGGTGCGAGACGTGACCTTGTCCAGGGCTTGCTTGGCGAGGACGGCCTTGTACTCGCGGGGAATGACCTTCGTGAAACCGGCGGCGGCCCGCGGCCAGTCGGCCAAAAGGTCGGCGGCGACCGTCGAACCGGTGGCCCGGCCGTGGCGCAGCAGCAGGGAGTGGACCAGGTCGATGTCGGAGGCCGACAGCGGGTCGAGGTCCGCCAGCGCGGTGTTGGTCCGCGACTCGTCCAGGCGCCACACGTAGGAGACGCCGCCGGACATGCCCGCCGCGAAGTTGCGGCCGGTGGGTCCGATGACGAGGACGGTGCCGCCGGTCATGTACTCGCAGCCGTGGTCGCCCACGCCTTCGACGACGGCGACGGCGCCGGAGTTGCGGACGGCGAAGCGCTCGCCGACCTTGCCGCGGATGAAGACCTCGCCGGAGGTGGCCCCGTACAGGAGCGTGTTCCCGGCGATGACGTTCTCCTCGGCCTTGAACGGCGCGCCCGCGTCGGGCATGAGCACGAGGCGGCCGCCCGAGAGGCCCTTGCCGACGTAGTCGTTGGCGTCGCCGACGAGCTTGAAGCTCGCGCCTCGGGTGAGGAAGGCGCCGAAGGACTGCCCGGCCGTGCCGTGGAAGGTGAGGTTGACCGAGCCGTCGGGCAGGCCCGAGCGGTGGGTGCGGCTGACGGCGGCGCCCAGGAGGGCGCCGACGGAGCGGTCGGTGTTGCGGATGTCGAGTTCGGCCGTGACGCGCTCGCCGTTTTCGATGGCGGGGCGGGCGATCTGGACGAGCCTCGCGCCGAGGGTGCCCTCGACGCCGTGGTCCTGGACGGTGGCCTGCGTGCGCGGGCCTTCGACCGGGGCGGCGATGACGTTGGACAGGTCCACGCGGGCGGCCTTGCGGCCGGGTCCGGGGATCTGGCGGAGCCGTTCGACGTCCCCGATGGCCTCGTCGAGGGAGCGGTAGCCGAGTTCGGCCAGGAGCTCGCGGACCTCTTCGGCGATGTAGCGGAAGAAGTTCTCGACGAATTCAGGGGAGCCGGTGTAGCGCTGCCGCAGGACGGGGTCCTGGGTGGCGACGCCGACGGGGCAGGTGTCGAGGTGGCACACGCGCATCATGACGCAGCCGGTGACGACGAGCGGGGCGGTCGCGAAGCCGAAGCCTTCGGCGCCCAGGAGGGCGGCGACGATGACGTCACGGCCGGTCTTCATGGCCCCGTCGACTTCGAGGCGGACGCGATCGCGCAGGCCGTTGCGGATGAGGGTCTGCTGGGCTTCGGCGAGGCCGATCTCCCACGGGGTGCCCGCGTGCTTGATGGAGTTGGCCGGGGAGGCGCCGGTGCCGCCGTCGTAGCCGGAGATGAGGATCGTGTCGGCCTTGGCCTTGGAGACGCCCGCGGCGACGGTGCCGACGCCGACTTCGCTGACGAGCTTCACGTGGACCTCGGCGTCGCCGCCGCCGGCGTGCTTGAGGTCGTGGATGAGCTGGGCGAGGTCCTCGATGGAGTAGATGTCGTGGTGCGGGGGCGGGCTGATGAGGCCGACGCCGGGGGTCGCGTTGCGGGTCTTGGCGATCCACGGGTGGACCTTGTTGCCCGGGAGCTGGCCGCCTTCGCCGGGTTTGGCGCCCTGGGCCATCTTGATCTGGATGGCGTCGGCGGTGGCCAGGTACTCGGAGGTGACGCCGAAGCGGCCGGAGGCGACCTGCTTGATGGCGCTGCGCCGCTCGGGGTCGTAGAGGCGTTCGGCGTCTTCGCCGCCCTCGCCGGAGTTGGAGCGGCCGCCGAGGCGGTTCATGGCGATCGCGAGGGTCTCGTGGGACTCCTGCGAGAGGGCCCCGTAGCTCATCGCGCCGGTGTGGAACCGCTTGATGATGTCCGCGGCGGGTTCGACGTCGTCGATCGGGATCGCTTCGCGGGTGTCGTGGAAGCCGAGCATGCCGCGCAGGAGCCCGGAGTCGGCGGCGAGCGCGTTGACCTTCTCGGTGTAGCGCTTGAACACGTCGTACTGGCCCGAGCGGGTGGCGTGCTGGAGCAGGAACACCGTCTCGGGGTTGAACAGGTGGACTTCGCCTTCGCGGCGCCACTGGTAGTCGCCGCCGGGGGGCAGCGGCTCGTCGGCGTCGACCTTGCGCTCGTAGGCGGCGCGGTGGCGCTCGGCGACCTCTTTGGCGAGGGTCTGGAGGCCGATGCCGCCGACGAGGGAGTCGGTGCCGGTGAAGTAGCGGTCGACGAAGTCGGCGTCGAGGCCGAGGGCTTCGAAGATCTGCGCGCCGGTGTAGGAGGCGATGGTGGAGATGCCGATCTTCGACATCACCTTGAGCACGCCCGTACAGACGCCGCTGATGTAGTTCTCGATGGCCTGGGCCGGTTCGAGGTCGACCACGCCCTGGGCGCACAGCTCCTCGATGGAGTCGAAGGCCAGGTACGGGTTGATAGCGGCGGCGCCGTAGCCGAGGAGGACCGCGGCGTGGTGGACCTCGCGGCAGTCGCCGCTCTCGACCAGGAGCGCGACCTTGGTGCGGGTCTGCTCGCGGACGAGGTGCTGGTGCACGGCGGCGGTCAGCAGGAGCGAGGGGATCGGCGCGAGGTCGGCCGTGGAGTCGCGGTCGGAGAGCACGAGGATGCGCACGCCGTCTTCGATGGCCTCGGAGACGTGGCGGCAGATCTCGACCAGGCGGTCCTTCATGCCCCGCGAGCCGTGGCGGGCCTTGTAGACCCCGGAGACGCGCACGGCCTGGAAGCCGGGCATGTCGCCGTCCTCGTCGATGTGGAGGATCTTCGCGAGCTCCTCGTTGGAGAGGATCGGGCGCGCGAGCTCGATCTGGCGGCACGAGTGCGGGCCGGGTTCGAGCAGGTTGCCCTCGGGTCCGACGGTGGTGCCCAGGGCGGTGACGAGCTTCTCGCGGATGGCGTCCAGCGGCGGGTTGGTGACCTGCGCGAACAGTTGCGTGAAGTAGTCGAAGAGGAGCTTGGGCCGCTTGGAGAGCCCGGCGATGGGCGTGTCCGAGCCCATGGACACGAGCGGCTCGCCGCCGGTGGCGGCCATGGGGGCCAGGAGGAGGCGCAGCTCTTCGTCGGTGTAGCCGAAGGTGAGCTGGCGGCGGCGCACCGACTCGGGGTCGTAGGCGACATGGGCGCGTTCGGGGAGCTCTTCGAGGCGGATGAGGCCCGCGTGGAGCCAGTCGCCGTAGGGGTGCTCCTTGGCGAGGGAGTCCTTCACTTCCTCGTCGTCGAGGATGCGCCCGGCGGCGGTGTCGACCAGGAACATGCGGCCCGGTTCCAGGCGGCCCTTCTGGGCGACCTTGGACGGTTCGATGTCGACCACGCCGGTCTCGGAGGCGAGCACGACGAGGTCGTCGGTGGTGCGCCACCAGCGGGCGGGGCGCAGGCCGTTGCGGTCCAGGACCGCGCCGATCTGGACGCCGTCGGTGAAGCAGACCGCGGCCGGTCCGTCCCAGGGCTCCATGATGGACGCGTGGTAGCGGTAGAAGTCGCGGCGCTTGGGGTCCATGGTCGCGTTGTGCTCCCAGGCCTCCGGCATCATCATGAGCATCGCGTGGGGCAGGCTGCGCCCGCCCAGGTGCAGGAGCTCGACGACCTCGTCGAAGTTGAGCGAGTCCGAGCCGCCGGGCGTGTTGATGGGGAAGAGCCGCCGCAGGCGCCCGGGCAGGGCGTCGGTGGCGAGTTCGGCCTGGCGGGCGGTCATCCAGTTGCGGTTGCCGCGGATCGTGTTGATCTCGCCGTTGTGGGCGACCATCCGGAACGGGTGGGCGAGCGGCCACGACGGGAATGTGTTGGTCGAGAAGCGCGAGTGGACCAGGACGATGGCGCTCTGGAGGCGCTCGTCGGCGAGCTCGGGATAGAACTGGGGCACCTGCGCGGGCGTGAGCATGCCCTTGTAGACGATGGTGCGCGAGGAGAGGCCGACGATGGCGGCCCCGTCGAGGTGGCGTTCGCGCAGTTCGCGTTCGGCCTGCTTGCGGACGGCGAACGCGAGCCGGTCGAGGTCGAGCCCGGCGGCGACGGCGTCCTCGGCGGCCAGGAAGACCTGCGAGACGCGCGGCTTGGAGGCCAGGGCGGCGGCGCCGAGCCCGGAGGCGTCGGTGGGCACGTCGCGCCAGCCGAGCACGCGGCAGCCCTCGGCGACGGCGTACTTCTCGAGGATCGAGCGGGCGCGCAGCGTCGCGTCGTCGCTCTCGGGGGTGAAGACCAGGCCCGCGGCGTAATGCCCGGCCTCGGGGAGCGCGAAGTCGACGATCGCTCGGTAGTAGGCGTCCGGGATCTGCAGCATGATGCCCGCGCCGTCGCCCGAATTCGGGTCGGGGGCGGTGGCGCCGCGGTGCTCCATCCGGACGAGCGCGGACAGTCCCTGCTCGATGACGGAATGGGCGGCCCGGCCTTGCATGTCCGCTACGAAGGCGACGCCGCAGGCGTCGTGCTCCCATGCGGGGCGGTAAAGACCGGGTGATGAGTTCAGGGCAGAACGCAACCGTGGCCTCCTTCGTCGTCAAGCACTCGCAGCAGTTGGGGGCGCTGGAGCACAACGGTGTTTCATACGGGACGACGTCGGCCCGAGCGAATGCAAAGTGTCAGACGAGTGTAATGCATCGCTCATCTGGCGGACACCATCGTCCTACGATCCGAGCAGGTGGAGCGGTTTTTCTCATCATCCGCTCGGAGGCCACGCAACCGCTTCGTAATGGCCGCGTAACAGGTGGCGGGCCCTGGCCGCTCGTGGCGGCCGGTGGTTAGAGTGAAGCCATATATGCACGGCGCCCATCCCCGTGCTCGCACACCCCTTCCACAGTACGTTCGCAAGGAGCAATGCACCAATGACCTACCCACCGCCCCCTGGCTACGGACAGCAGCCCCAGCAGCCGGGATACCCGCCGCAGCAGCCCGGGGGATACTCGCCCCAGCCGCCGCAGCAGCCCTACGGGCAGCCTCAGCAGCCCGGTTACGGCGCCCCCCAGCAGCCCGGCTACCCGCCCCAGCCAGGCGGCGGCTACGGCGCCCCGCCCCCGCCCCCGGGGATGCCCCCGACCGGCGGCAACGGCTTCGGCCAGTTCGCCAAGGACACCGGCAAGGGCCTGGTCTGGAAGATCGTCCCGGTCATCCTGGTCGTCCTCGGCCTCGGCATCTACTTCGTGGTCAAGCTCGCGGGCGGCGACTCGCTGTCCGACGCGGCCGACGACCTCGGCGACTCGGACACCTCCGCCAGCGTCGAAGCGGGCGAGTGCCTCATCGAGGACCTCAACACGACCACCAGCACCGACACCGACCCGCTCGCGGGCATGACGGCCGAGTGCGACGCGGCCGAGTCGTACTGGACCGTGAGCACCGTCGAGGACGACCCCGACCTGCGCGCCGACTCGCTCGGTGAGCTCGAGGACCTCTCCGGCGTCGGCACCGCGTGCGGCCAGGAGGCCATCGGCTACGCGGCCGGCCAGACCTGGAAGAGCTACTTCTACGTCTACGACTGGGACGGCGGCAAGGTCGACTACCTGCTGTGCCTGGAGGCCATCGACAAGGAGGACGCCGACGGGCGCCGCCCGGTCGTCCCCGACGCCGGCGACTGCACCGACGACGGCTCCCTCGGCCCGGTCACGGTCGACTGCACGCTCCCGGCCGCGCTCTACAAGGTCGACGAGGTCGAGACCTACGACCCGCCGATCGAGGAAGCCGCGTTCGACTACGAGACCGCCGTGGGAGGCTGCCCGGACTCGGGCTACTACGCCACCTCGGTGTACGGCGCGGACGACCTCATCTACCTCGCCTACTGCAGCAGCGACAACGCGTAACCCGGTCACCGACCGGCACTGAGGGCCGCCCCCGATTCGGGGGCGGCCCTCACGCGTCTCCGCAGGAGTGCCCGTTCGCAGGAGCGCAATATGATGGATACGCGCATCACTTCCGCCCGGCCACGCGACGGAGAGCCCCATGACCTACCCCCCTCCCCCGAACCCCTACGACCCCTCGCAGCAGCCGGGCTACGGCCAGCCCACGCCCGCCCCGCAGCACTACACGACCGACGCCGACCCCTACTCGCGTCCCGACCCCTACGGGCCCGGCACCGGCTACGGCAACCCCCCGCTCAACGTGCACCCCGGCAGCGCCCCGCCCGGCCAGCCCTACTCCCCCGCCGGCTACGTGCCCGGGCAGCCCACCGGCTACCAGCCGGTCGGACCGCCGCCCGGCCCTCCCGCAGGGGCCTTCCAGCCCGGTCAGGCCGCGCCCCCGCCGCCCCGCGGCAACTCCAACACGCCCTTGATCATCGGCCTCGTGGTCGTCGTCATCGCCGTCCTCATCGGCGGGGTCATCCTCGCCATGAGCCTCGGCGGCAAGGAGGACCCGCCGGTCGCCGACCCCGCCACCAGCGCCGCCGAGGAGACCACGGAACCGGCCGAGGAGACCGCCGAGGCCGAACCGTCCGAAGAGGTCACCACCGAGGCCGGCTCGAGCTACCGCGTCCCCGAAGAGGGCGAGTGCATCGAGAACGTCACCTCCGGCTTCTACGTCGTCGACTGCGCATCCGCCGACGCCTACTGGAACGTCGTGCGCATCGTCGCCAACCCCGACGACCCCGAGCCCGCCGACGAATGGCACTCCGTGGCGGCCGCCGACGCGTGCGCCGACTCCGGCCACACCCAGTACTACTTCACCGACACGGCCGTCACCGCCGGACGCGACTGGGACCCCGAGATCGACACCATCACCGCGATCTACTGCGTCAAGGAAGCCGCATAGGGCAGGGCCGCTTCACGACACGGGACGTCCCCCGTCGCCGGGGCTACGATCGGGGCATGTCCCTCACCGCGACCGACGTCGACCGCTTCGAGGCCTCCAGGCCGCGCCTGGAGGCCATCGCCTACCGGCTCCTGGGCTCGGCCGCCGAAGCCGAGGACGCCGTGCAGGAGGCCTTCCTGCGCTGGCAGGGCGCCGACGTCGAGCGCATCGAGGTCCCCGAGGCGTGGCTGACGAAGGTGCTCACCAACCTGTGCCTGAACCAGCTCACCTCGGCCAGGGCCCGGCGTGAGACCTATGTGGGCGAATGGCTGCCCGAGCCCCTCCTTGCGGGCGACCCGATGCTCGGCCCGTCCGACACCGCCGAGCAGCGCGAGTCGGTCTCCTACGCGGTGCTCACCCTCATGGAGCGCCTGTCGCCCAACGAGCGGGCCGTGTACGTGCTGCGCGAGGCCTTCGACTACCCGCACCGCGAGATCGCCGCGATCCTGGACCTCACCGAGGGCGCCAGCCAGCAGATCTTCCACCGCGCCAAGAAGCACGTCGCGGACGGCAAGGCGCGCACCGAGATCGACGAGGCCGCCGCCCGGCGGATCGTCGAGGAGTTCCTGGCGGCCGCCACCGGCGGCTCGGTCGCGCCGCTGGTGGAACTGCTCACCGGCACGGCGGTCGCGATCGGCGACGGCGGCGGGAAGGTCCCGGCCCGCGCCAGGACGGTCGAAGGCGCCGCCGCGGTCGCGAAGTTCATGTGGGGCCTGTTCAGGCCCGCGCCGGCCAAGCGCGCCTACGCCGGCGGCTCCCCCGAGGTCTACGTGACCACGGCCAACGGCGGACCCGCGGCCGTCGCGGTGGTCGACGGCCGCGTCGTCGGCGTCATCTGCCTCGAGGTCACCGCCGAGGGGATCGCCGCGTTCCGCAACCAGGTCAACCCGGACAAACTCGAACGGGCGACCGCGCTGTGGGCGACCGCCGATCACGGGAAACCCCTGTTCAACGCCTTCTGACCCGCATGTGAGGTGCTTCACTTCCGCTTCCTGTCAGGAATCGCGGGGCCGCCCGGTTCAAGTGGCGAACCCGCATCAGACAGGAGCAAGGCCATGCAGCACCGCATCATCGTCCTCGGCGCCGGATACACCGGGGCCATCGCCGCCGGCCGCCTCGCCAAGCGGCTGCACCGCGAGGACGTCCAGATCACCCTCGTCAACGCCGAACCCGACTTCGTGGAGCGGGTCCGGATGCACCAGGTGGCCGCCGGTCAGGACCTCAAGCCGCGCCCGTTCGCCGAGATGTTCGCCGGGACCGGCGTCGAGCTCAAACTCGCGAAGGTAACGGGCGTCGACGCCGACCGCAAGACCGTGGCCGTCGTCGATGCGGACGGCGCCGCCGAACTCCCCTACGACACCCTCGTCTACGCGCTCGGCAGCGCCTGGAACACCCAAGGGGTGCCCGGCGTCGAGGAGCACGCCCATCAGATCGCGAGCCGACCGGGCGCCATGCGGCTGCGCGAGCGCCTGGCCCGCTTGGACGCCGGAAGCACGGTCACCGTAGTCGGCGGCGGCCTCACCGGCATCGAGGCGGCGACCGAGTTCGCCGAGGCCCGCCCCGACCTGGACGTGGCGGTCGTCGTCCGCGGCGAGTTCGGCGACTGGCTCTCGCCCAAGGCCCAGGCGCACCTGCGCCAGGTCGCCTACAAGCTGGGGATCGCCGTCCACGAGCACACGGCCGTCACCGAGGTCGGACCCACCGCGGTGACCACCGCCGAGGGCAAGGTGATCCCGGCGGCGGTCACGGTGTGGACCACCGGCTTCGCCGTCCACCCGATCGCCGAAGCGACCACAATGGAGACGACCGAGCGCGGCCAGATCGTCGTGGACCGGATGATGGCCTCGGTCTCGCATCCGGACGTGTACGCCATCGGCGACGCGGGCTACGCGATGGGCGACGCCGGTGAGCCGCTGCGGATGTCGTGCGCCTCGGGCATCCCGATGGCCTGGCAGGCCGCCGACACCATCGCCGCGAACCTCACCGGAGGCAAGCACAAGAACGCGCCGCTCGCCTACGTCCAGCAGTGCATCTCGCTGGGCCGCAAGGAGGGCCTGATCCAGTTCGTGACCCCGGACGACAAGGCCAAGGACGCCTCACTGCGCGGCCGGACCGCCGCGCTCTACAAGGAACTGATCTGCAAGGGCGCGGCCTGGTCGGTAGCCAACCCCACAGTGGGAATCCCAGTCCGCCGCAAGCGCATCGCCCAGGTGCGGACCGAGACCGGCTCGACCGTGAAAGCACTGGCCTAGCCGGGAAGACGGCCGGGGCGCCTCCACGATGCGGAGGCGCCCCTGCCGTGCTCGTGCTATGCGGTCTCGGCCGCGACGATGCTCGGGTGGAGGTCTTCGGCCGGGGGGTTCCAGGCGTCTACGTCTACTGTGGTCTGGTCGCCGGAGCGGATGTCCTTGATCTGGGTGCCTTCGTCATTGGCGAAGAGCACGAACGGGATCCCTCGCTTGTCCGCGAACTTGATCTGCTTGCCGAACTTCGCCGCCGAGGGCGAGACCTGGGTCGGGATGCCGCGCTTACGCAGCCGCTGGGCCAGCCCGTTCGCCGCCGCGCGCTCCTCCTCGTTGGCGAGCGCGACGAGCACGCAGGTGGGCACCTCCCGGGTGGCGGTCAGCGCGCCCGAGTTGAGCAGGGGCACCAGCAGGCGCGAGACGCCGATCGACAGGCCCACACCGGGATAGGTGTTCTTGCCGTCCGAGGCGAGCTTGTCGTAGCGCCCGCCCGAGCACACCGAGCCGAGGTGCTCCTGGCCTTCGATGAAGACCTCGTAGACGGTGCCGGTGTAGTAGTCGAGGCCGCGTGCGATCTTCATGTCGGCCACGACGAAGCCCGGGGCCTCCTTCGCGACGGCGTCCACGACGGCCGCGAGCTCGTTCAGGCCCTCTTCCAGGAGCGGGTCGGTGACGCCGAGGGCGCGGATCTCCTCCACGAACGACGTGTCCTCGGCGCTGATCGAGGCGAGCCTGAGGCAGGCCTCGGCCTGCTCGGGGGTCGCGTCGACGCCTTCGATGAGGAGCTTCGCGACCGCGTCGGGGCCGATCTTGTCGAGCTTGTCGATGATCCGCAGGGCCTCGTCGGTGTCGGCGATGCCCACGCCCTGGTAGAAGCCCTGGGAGAGCTTGCGGTTGTTGACGTGCATGCGCACCTTGGGAATCGGCAGGCCGCTCAGGGCGTCGGCGATGACCAGCGCGACCTCGACCTCGTAGTGCGCGGGCAGTTCGCCCACGTCCACGATGTCGATGTCGGCCTGCCAGAACTCGCGGAAGCGGCCCTCCTGGGGGCGCTCGCCGCGCCAGACCGGCTGGATCTGGTAGCGGCGGAACGGGAAGTTGAGCTTCCCGGCGTTCTCCAGCACGTAGCGCGCGAACGGCACCGTGAGGTCGAAGTGGAGGCCGAGCCCGGCGTCGCCCCCCTCGGCATCGGCCTGGAGGCGGCGCAGCACGTAGACCTCTTTGGAGGTCTCGCCCTTGCGCAGGAGCTGGTCCATCGGTTCGACGGCCCGCGTCTGGAGGTTCGCGAAGCCGTGCAGCTCGAAGGCGCGGCGGAGGTGGTCGACGACCTGCTGCTCGACGATCCGCTGCCGGGGCAGCAGTTCGGGGAAGCCCGAGAGCGGCTGGGGTCGTGACATGGCTGTCTCCTTGTGGTGAACGGCAGAGTTTCGATCGGTTGATAGAAAATGCGCGCGGCGAAGGCGCGGCTAATGGGCGCGCTGGGCCGCGCGCTTGAGGTACGGGTTGCGGACGCGCTCGACCGCGATGGTGGTGCTGGGCCCGTGCCCGGGCAGGACGACGGTGGCGTCGTCGAGCGGGAGGACCTTGCGCCGCAGGCTGTCCCACATGGCGTCCTCGCTGCCGCCGGGCAGGTCGGTGCGGCCGATCGCGCCGCGGAAGAGGACGTCGCCCGAGAGCGTGTAGGCGGCCTCGTCGCCGGCGGTGTGGAACATCGCCGAACCTGCGGTGTGGCCGGGGGCGTGGTCGACGGTGAAGCGCATCCCGGCCAGTTCGACGACGCCGCCGTCGTCGAGGGTCCGCACGTCGTCGGGTTCTTTCCAGTCCAGGCCGGTGCCCACGAGCGACATCATGTTCGCGCTGAAGCCCTTGGCGGGGTCTTCGAGCAGGTGGGCGTCGTCGGTGTGGATGTAGGCGGGGACGTCGTTCGCGCCGCACACCGGGGTCACGGAGAAGGTGTGGTCGAGGTGGCCGTGGGTCAGGACGACGGCGACGGGCTTGAGGCCGCGCTCGGCGAGCAGGTCTTCCAGGCGCGGGGCGATGCCCATGCCCGGGTCCACGACCACGCATTCGGCGCCGGGACCGGAGGACAGCAGGTAGCAGTTCGTGCCGAACGCATCCGCCACCAGCGTCTCGATGAGCACCCGCTCCCCCCTCCTTCGCGCGCCCAGGATACACGGGGCATCCTGCTATGACACGTCTGACGTGACCCGGCTAAACTCCGGAACTCGTAACCCCTGAAATTGGGCGATGTGCAGTTACGGCTCGCATTCATCGCCGAAATCGGCCATTCGTAGGAGGCCAGGTGCCCGCCAAGTCCAAGCACATGGAGCAGCGCAAGCAGCGCATCGCGAACGCGAAGAAGAACGCGCGTCTCGCGGGCAGGCTGCGCAGGCGCCGCCGACTCCAGGCGCTGGGAGGGCTTCTCGCGGTCGCGGCCGTGCTGACCCTGGCATATCTTTGGCAGTCGGGTTTCTTCACGGACGAGGAGCCCGCGGCGGAGGAGACGCCCACCTCCGAGGTCACGGATCCCGCCTCCGTGGACCCGAGCGCCACCGATCCGGCCACGGCCGAGTCGACCGAGACGCCCAGCGCCGATCCCAGTGAGACCCCGTCCGAGACAAGTTCTTAAGGGCACGACAGTCGAGTAAGCAAGCACCCCTACCCGCGCGAAGGAGATCCGACGGTGGCGTCGAAACAAGCCCAGCGCCTGGCCGCCCGGCAGCAGTTGCAGCACCGCATGGCTGCCAAGGCCGAGGAGGAGAAGCACAAGCGAACCGTGGTCTGGGGCGTCGGCGGCGTCGCCGCCCTCGTCGTCCTGGTGGCGCTCGTCTTCGTCGCGGTCAACGTCTTCGGCCCGGACGAGGACGCGGCTTCCGCCGTGGATCCCGACGTGGCGAAGCTCGTGGAGAACGCCGAGGCCGCCTCGACCCGCTGCGACGGCGTCGAGCCCAGCGGCGAGGGTGCGTTGGGCACCGCCACCGAGGGTCTGACTGACGGCCGCCCGGCCCAGGACGTCTACCTGGAGTGCACGCAGTTGAGCACCCCGGACGCGTCCACGACCGAGTCGTGCATCTACACCTCCATGGACGGCGTGAGCCCGACCCCGCAGGCGCTCCAGCCCGCGTCCGGGTCGCAGGAGATGACGATCGTGACGAACCTGGGCGCGATCACCGCGGACATCGAGACCGCTGACGCGCCGTGCACGGCGGGCGTGTTCACGTCCCTCGCGATGGACGGCTACTTCGACGGCCAGCAGTGCCACCGGCTGACCACCGACGGGATCTGGGTCCTCCAGTGCGGCGACCCCGACGCGCGCGCCGCGATCGAGGCCGGCACTCCCGAGATGGCGGGCCAGGGCTCCCCGGGCTACCAGTACGAGGAGGAGAACACGCCGGTCGAGGCCGAGGCGAACTACCCGGCGGGGACCATCGCGATGGCCAACGCGGGCGTCGGCACCACCGGCAGCCAGTTCTTCATCGTCTACGAGGACTCCACGCTTCCGGCCGACTACACCATTCTGGGTCAGATCACCTCCGGCCTGGACATCGTCGAGCAGGTCGCCGCCGCGGGCGCGATGTAGCCCCTTATCACCAGAGTGGGCGGCGTCCCAGCATCGGTGGCGGATCACACCGCCGCGCAACGCTAGGATTGGGTATCGAAGCTTTGTTGAGGCTTTGAGAAGCACTTGAGCCGTTTCGAGACCGAGGAGGCGTGCGTGGTGACCGAACGAGCCGCGTCCGGCAAGACCGCCGACGCTGCGCCGACCTCGGGCGGCCCCACGGGGCCCCCGACGGGACGGCGCATGAGAGCCAGGCTGGCGCGCTTCAACGCGCCCTGGCAGTCCTCGACCCTCCCTGAGGTCCTGGAACCGCTCGTGGCCGCCCACCGGGCCGCTCACCCGCGCGCCGACGTGCGGCTGCTCCAGCAGGCGTACACGAGGGCCGAGGAGCTGCACAACGGGCAGTTCCGCAAGTCCGGCGACCCGTACATCACGCACCCGCTCGCGGTGTCCTCGATCCTGGCCGAGCTGGGCATGGACACGAACACGCTGGTGGCCGCGCTCCTGCACGACACCGTCGAGGACACGGACTACCAGCTGGACGAGCTCTCGGCGGAGTTCGGCGGCGAGGTCGCGCTCCTGGTCGACGGCGTCACCAAGCTCGACAAGGTCAAGCTCGGCGACGCGGCGAAGGCCGAGACGATCCGCAAGATGGTCGTGGCGATGGCCAAGGACCCGCGGGTGCTCGTCATCAAGCTGGCCGACCGCCTGCACAACATGCGGACCCTGACGTTCCTGCCGCCCGAGAAGCAGGAGCAGAAGGCCCGCGAGACGCTGGAGATCCTCGCTCCCCTGGCCCACCGCCTGGGCATGAACACCATCAAGTGGGAGCTCGAGGACCTCTCCTTCGCGACGCTGTACAAGAAGCGGTACGCGGAGATCGCGCGCCTGGTCTCGGAGCACTCCCCGCAGCGGGAGATGCTGCTCCAGCAGGTCGTCGCCCAGGTCAAGGACCACCTGAAGAACTCGCGCATCCGCGCGGAGGTCTCGGGTCGACCGAAGCACCTGTACTCGATCTACCAGAAGATGATCGTGCGCGGCCGCGACTTCAACGACATCTACGACCTGGTGGGCCTGCGCATCCTGGTCGAGAACGAGCGTGACTGCTATGCGGCGCTCGGTGTGATCCACGCGAACTGGCAGCCGGTGCCGGGTCGCTTCAAGGACTACATCGCGATGCCCAAGTTCAACATGTACCAGTCGCTGCACACCACCGTGATCGGCCCGAACGGCAAGCCCGTCGAGATGCAGATCCGCACGTGGGCGATGCACCGCACCGCCGAGTACGGCATCGCCGCGCACTGGAAGTACAAGGAGACCAAGAACTCGACGGTGGCCGGTCCTCCGGCGCACATCGACGACATGGCCTGGCTGCGCCAGCTCCTGGACTGGCAGCGCGAGGCCGCGGACCCGTCGGAGTTCCTGGACGCGCTCCGGTTCGACCTGGCCTCCTCCGAGGCGTACGTGTTCACGCCCAAGGGCGACGTGATCGCCCTCCCGGCGGGCTCGACCCCGGTGGACTTCGCGTACGCGGTCCACACCGAGGTCGGCAACCGGTGCATCGGCGCGCAGGTCAACGGCAAGATCGTGCCGCTGGAGTCCACGCTCTCCAACGGGGACGTGGTCGAGGTGTTCACCTCGAACTCCGAGAACGCGACGCCGAGCGAGGACTGGCTGGGCTTCGTGAAGAGCCCGCGGGCCCGCACGAAGATCAAGCAGCACTTCAAGCGCGAGCGCCGCGAAGAGGCCATCGAGCTGGGCAAGGACGAGCTGACGCGGGCGATGCGCAAGCGGCGCCTGCCGTTGCAGCGCATGCTCTCGCACGACAACCTCACGTCCCTCGCGAAGGACTTGAACCTCAAGGACGTCGAGGCCCTGTACGCGGCCCTGGGCGAGCACCACGTCTCGCCTACCGCGGTCGTGCAGCGCCTCCTGGAGGTCCAGGGCGGCGCCGAGGGCGCGACGGAGGACATGGCCGAGGCCACGGCCCCGACCCAGCCCGCTCGCATCGTCCCCGAGGCGCACGGCGACATCCACGCCGCGGTCACCGTGGCGGGGATGGAGGAGGGCGAGATGCCGGTGCGCCTCGCCCACTGCTGCAACCCGATCCCGGGCGACTCCATCATCGGCTTCGCGACCCGCTACCACGTGATCTCGGTGCACCGCAGGGACTGCGAGAACGCCGAGGAGCGCATCGAGCTCCAGCCGGACCGGGTGCTCGAAGTGCACTGGTCCCATGAGGACGATCAGGCGACCTTCGTGGCGTCGGTGCAGGTCGAGGCCCTCGACCGGCACCGCCTGCTCGCGGACGTCACCCAGGTCCTGTCGGGCGAGCGGATCTCGATCCTCTCGGCCACGGTGACGACGACCCGAGACCGGGTCGCCTTGTCGCGCTTCACGTTCGAGATGGCCAACCCCGAGCACCTGGACCACATCATCAAGGTGATCCGCAAGGTCGACGGCGTCTACGACGCCTACCGCCTCACCGGCTCAGAGTCCACCAAGTAGCGGCGCAGTCCGCCCCGAGGTGAAGCGCGACGATCAGGCTGAGCGCTCCCAGTCGATCGTGTAGGCGTGCTGCCAGTCGAGTTTGTCGGCTCCGGCGAAGCGCTCCATGAAGAACGGCATGAGCGCGTCCCTGAAGCGCGCGGCCACGGGCCCAGCGGCCTTGGACTGGTTGGTGCGCGCCGCCGCGGCTATGACGCGTTCGACGCGGTCGCGGCGACCCGCCTCGTAGGCCTTGAAAGCCTGCTCGGGGGCGAGGTCGCGCAGGCAACGGGCCAGTTCGACCGCCGATTCGGCCGCCAGGCTCGCGCCCTGCCCCGAGGAGGGCGAGGTGGCGTGCGCGGCGTCGCCGATCAAGGCGATGCGGCCCTTGGACCACACCGGGACGTGCGGCACGTCCTCCAGTGGTGAGGGCGTCGAGAAGCCCTCGGGCGTGACCTTGTCGAGGATCTGAAGCGCCGGGCCGGCGTCATCGCTGAAGGCCGCCCGCATTCGGGTCATCCACTCCTCGAACGCGGTGGCGCGCACCGCGTCCCGGTCGAGGTGTTTGACCGGCATGTTCGCGAACCAGCCGGTGCTGTCGCCTTCGACGACGTAGCCGAAGAAGGCGCGGCGGCCGAAGATGAAGTGCCAGGAGCCGCCGGTGTCGGCCACGCCGGTGCCGTCCACGTACCCGCCGAGGCCGATCAGACCGGTGTAGCGCGGGCCGGGCGCGGCCGGGTCGATGCGGGAGCGCACCGTCGAGCGGATGCCGTCGCAGCCGACGAGCACGTCCGCCTCGGCGGTGGTGTGGTCGTCGAACTGGGCGATGACGCTGTGCCCGGTGTCCACCGCGTCCACGAAGCGCTTCCCGAAGCGGAATTCCACGCCCTGGTCGGCCGCGGCGCGCTGGAGGGTCTCCACGAGCGCGCCGCGCGGCAGCGTCACGCGCGGGGGCAGGCCCGGCAGGTCGTCCATCGACGCGAGGACCTTGCCGGTGCCGGACTGGATGATCATGCGGGGCGTGGGCCATCCGGCCTCGCGCACGGCCCGGTCCGCGCCGACGAGGGCGAGGGCGTTCTGGCCGTTGGAGGCGAGGGTGATGGGGCCGCCCCGGTTGCCGGTGCCGGGGGCGTACGGCTCGTACACGACGGCTTCGATCCCGGCCTTGCGCAGGGCCATGGCGGCGACGGGACCTGCGACGCCGCCGCCGACGACGATCGCGGTGCGGGCCCTGGTGGGAGCTTCGGTGCTGTTCATGGAGACGACGCTATGGGGCAATCGGCGCGTCCCGCGTCATCCTCCGGTAGCGTTCGGGATTCGACCGGGGATGTATGTCGAAATCGCTTCGCGGTCATCGAGCCGCCCATATAGTGAATCCGACTCACAGTAGGGAGGGGTTCACCGTGGGTATGCAGGACAAGATGAACGAGTGGAAAGACAAGGCGTCCGACGAGGGCGGGGACATGAAGGACAAGGCCGAAGATCTCTACAACAAGGCCAAAGAGTCCCCGATCGGCGATAAAATGGACGACATCGCCGACAACGTCAAGGACAAGGCGCGCGACGCGATGAGCAAGTTGAAGGGCGACAGGGGCGCCGAGTAGTCAAGGCCCTTGCCGCCGGTTCCCGACGGGAGCCACCAGCTGAGAACGGCGGGCGGACCACACCAGGTCCACCCGCCGTTTCGCATGTGCCGTTCGGTCAGCGCCGTTCGGCGCGCCCGCTCAGCGGCGCCTGCGCCGCTTCGAGCCGCCCGAGCGGGACGAGGCACCGGCCTTGGCCGGGGTGGGCTCCTCGATCAGCTCCAGCGGGATCTCGTCGGTCTTGGCGAGCACGAGGCGGTCGTCGTCCTCGTCCTCGTCGATGACGGCCTTCCCGTTCTTGCGGGCCGGCTTCTCCCCCGCGTCCTCGGAGCGCTTGGCGGCGATCTTCTGGTTGTGCCGCTGGTAGACCGCACTGCGCTCGGCCATGTCGACCAAGGCGGGCGAGGCCAGGAAGATCGACGAGTACGCGCCGACGACCATGCCCACGAACAGGACCAGCGCCAGGTCCTTCAGCGTGCCGACCCCCAGCACGCCCACGCCGACGAACAGCAGCGCGGCCACCGGCAGGACGCCGATGAGCGAGGTGTTGATCGAGCGCATGAGCGTCTGGTTGATGGCGTCGTTGACGCCCTCGGCGAAGGTCCGGGTGCGGGTCTTGAGCAGCTGTGCGGTGTTCTCCTGGACCTTGTCGAAGACCACGACGGTGTCGTAGATCGAGTAGCCGAGGATGGTCAGCATGCCGACGATGGTCGAAGGCGTGATCTCGAAGCCGACCAGGGAGTAGATCCCGGCGGTCAGCACGAGGTCGTGGATCAGCGCGCCCAGCGCGGCCAGGGCCATGCGCCGCTCGTACCGGATCCAGATGAACGCCGACACCAGGATCAGGAACACGATCAGCGCGATGAGGGCCTGGTCGGAGACCGCCTTGCCCCAGGTCGCGGAGACCTCGGAGACGGAGATGTCGTCGACGCCGACACCCGCCTCCTCGGCGATGGCCTGGCGGACCACGTCCTGCTCGTCGCCGGAGAGCTCCCCGACGCGCACGATGTACGCGCGGCCGTCCCCGGAACCGGCGACCTGGCCCGAACCGACGTCGGCCCCGGCCGACTCCGCGGCGCCCTCGACGTCGTCGAGGCTCACCGAGGAGTCGGTGGCGGGCACGCTGTACTGGATGCCGCCGGCGAAGTCGATGCCCAGGACGAAGCCCCTGGTGAGCATGACCACGACGAGCGCGGCGATGATGATGGCGGAGGCGAGGTAGAACCGCTTCCGGTTGGCGACGAACTGGAAGTCCGTCTCACCGCGGTAGAGCTGGCTGAGGACGCCCGGCCGCTTCTCGGTCTGCTTGGTGCTCATCGTTCCTTAGCCTTTCGCAGCCGCGTCGCCGGTGACCGGGGTGGTCTTGGTGTGGAGCCCCGACAGGTGCTGGTTGTTGAGGATCCTGCCGCGGGAGAGCCACTCGGCGATCGGGTGGGTGAACAGGAAGACGATCATGATGTCCACGAGCGTCGAGATGCCCAGCGAGAACGCGAAGGCGCGCACCGGCCCGATGGCCAGGATGTACAGCACGACCGCGGAGATCATCGAGATGGCGTTCGCCGACAGGATCGTCCGTCGCGCCCGCACCCAGGCCCGGGGGATGGCGGAGCGGGCCGAACGGCCCCCTGCCATCTCCTCCTTGATGCGTTCGAAGTAGACGATGAACGAGTCGGCGGTGATGCCGATCGAGACCACGAAGCCCGCGACGCCCGCGAGGGTGAGCGTCAGCCCCATCTGGGAGCCCAGGAGCGCGATCGCCGGGTACAGGACCGCGGAGGCGACCAGGAGGCTGCCGAGGACCACGAAGCCGAGCAGGCGGTAGTAGAACATCGAGTACAGGAACACCAGGACCAGGCCGATGAGCATGGCGAGCATGCCCGCTTCGAGCTGGTCGACACCGAGGGTCGCGGTCACCTCGTTGACGGTCTCGACCACGAACGTGGTCGGGAGCGAGCCGAAGTTGAGCTGGTCGGCGAGCTGGTTGGCCTCGGTGGCGGTGAACTCGCCGGAGATCTGCGTCGAGTTCGAGGACGCCTCCTGGATCGTGGGGGCGCTGACGACCTCGTTGTCGAGGACGATCGCGACCTGCGATCCGACGTTCTCAGTGGTGAGCGTGCCCCACTTGTCGGCGCCGGCGGTGGAGAACTGGACGTTGACCACGAACTGGCTGGAGTTGGCCTGGTCGCTGCCGACGTCCGCGGAGGTCACGTCCGAGCCCAGCACGGTGGCGGGCTGGAGCAGGTACTTGTAGGAGAAGGTCAGCGACGGGTCGTCGGTCGCGGCAGGCTCGGGAGCCGAGCACGCGGTGACCTCGATGTCGGCCTGCTGGACCGCGCCCGGCGGGCGGTTGTCGAGCTGCTCGCAGGTGATCTGCGGGACGAAGAACTGCACCGCCCCCGGCAGGAGCGAGACCTCTTCGGCCGTGAGTTCGCCGAAGGGCTCCAGGAGCGCGGTGGTCGCCTCGTCCGCAGGAGCCGCGGTGAGGGCCTGCGCGGCGGCGGCGGCGTCGGGGCCGACCTTCGCCCACACGTCGTCGAGCGTGATGTCGGTGTCGTCGGTGGTCGCGGCCTGGCCCGAACCGGTGGCGTCCTCGGAGGTGGCCTCGTCGGTCGGGGTCTCGGACGTGTCACCGGTCGGGGTCTCGGAGGCGTCCGCGGTGGGAGTCTCGGAGGCGCCGTCGGTGGGCTCCTCGGTCGGGGTCTCCTCGGCGAGGGCGTCCTCGAGCGCGGAGGTGTCCGCGACGGAGTTGGTGACGATGCGGAACCGCAGCTCGGCGGGGGCGCCGACGTCGCGCAGCGCGGTCTCGTCGATGTCGTCGCCGGCCACGTTGACCACGATGTTCTCTTTGCCCTCGACATAGACCTCGGGCTCGGAGACACCGGTGGAGTTCACGCGGTTCTCGATGATCTGCCGGGCCTGCTCCATGGTCTCGGGAGTGGGCGGCTCGTCGGTCCCCTGCTGGTAGGCCGTCAACGTCATCGACAACCCGCCCTGCAGGTCGAGACCCAGCTTCGGCGTGGGGAACTTCCAGCCGGAGCCCGCCAGTGCGGACACCCACAGGACGATGAGCACCAGCAGCAGCGACACGAAGTACGGGGCGACTGGGAGGCGCTTGCGCTGGATCTTCTTCCGTGGGCGGTCAGCGCCCGTTACTGAAGCCAATGGTTCGGTCTCTTCCTCGGAACTCGGATAGGGGCGAGCGCGAACGCCCGCGCAGACGGTAGCGGGCGCCGGTCGGCGCGAAGGCCGACCGGAGGGAGTGGGCTCGCACACGTACCCTCGGCGGGGCTCATTCTAGGACGGGTACCGCAAAGGCGGGAAAGCGCCTAGGCGGGAACCCCTAGTACTCCTTGCGGTCGGGGTTGCCCGCGTGCTTGCCCTTCTCGTCGTCGCCGGTGCTCTCGGCGGTGTCCTCGGCGCTGGCGCGGAGCTTGTCGAGGTCCTCGTCGGAGAGGGTCGCGTCGGCTTCGGCGACGGGCTCTTCGGCGGTCTCGGCCTCAGGCTCGGTCTCGGCGGGGGTGACGACCTTGGCGATGGCCTGGCGGGCGAAGACGAGGAAGTTGTCGTCGCTGGCCTCGAGGGTGACGGTCTCGTCGTCGGAGTCGACGACGGTGCCGTAGAGGCCGCCGATGGTCATGACGCGGGCGCCGGGGGCAACCGCGCTCTGCATGTTCTGCTGCTCGCGCTGCTTCTTCTTCTGCGGGCGGATCATCACGAAGTACATGAGGGCGATGAAGCCCACGATCATGATGAGGAACATGATGTTTCCGCCGCCGGCGCTGTCCTGTGCGAGGACGTCGGTTGCAAGCACGTTGGTGCCTTTCGTTGTGGTTGGTCACTGTCTCGATGGGTGACGTGGCCGGAGTCTATCCCGCGTGCGGTGACGTTCCGTCCCCGCCTGTTCGCGTATACCCGGCCGTGGTTCCCGGAGCGTCTCCGGGGCCCACCCTACGCGTCGCCCGATCCGAACAGCCCTGCGGCGTTCGGGGGCTGGAGGCCGAGGTGGTGCCAGGCGGCGGCGGTCGCGACGCGGCCCCTGGGGGTGCGGGCGAGGAGCCCGGCGCGCACCAGGAACGGCTCGCAGACCTCCTCGACGGTGTCGGGCTGCTCCCCCACGGCCACGGCGATGGTGGAGAGGCCGACGGGGCCGCCGTTGAAGGTGCCGATGAGGGCGCGCAGGACGGCCCGGTCGAGGCGGTCGAGGCCGAGGTCGTCCACGTCGTAGAGGGCGAGCGCTTCGGCGGCGACCTTCAGGGTGATGACGCCGTCGGCGCGGACCTGCGCGAAGTCGCGGACGCGGCGCAGGAGCCGGTTGGCGATGCGGGGCGTGCCCCTCGAGCGCCCGGCGATCTCGGCGGCGCCGGCGGGCGCGATGGCGACGTCGAGGATGCCCGCGGAGCGGGTGACGATCGCTTCGAGCTCGGCGGTGTCGTAGAACTCGAGTTGGCCGAGGAAGCCGAAGCGGTCGCGCAGGGGCCCGGTGAGGAGCCCGGCGCGGGTGGTGGCGCCGACGAGCGTGAACGGTTCGAGTTCGAGCGGGATCGCGGTGGCGCCGGGGCCTTTGCCGACGATGACGTCGACGCGGAAGTCCTCCATGGCGGTGTAGAGGAGTTCCTCGGCGGGCCGGGCGATGCGGTGGATCTCGTCGATGAAGAGGACTTCGCCCGGGCCCAGGCTGGTCAGGATCGCGGCGAGGTCGCCGGAGCGCTCGATGGCGGGGCCGGAGGTCTGGCGCAGGTTCACGCCGAGTTCGGCGGCGACGATCATGGCGAGCGTGGTCTTGCCGAGCCCGGGCGGGCCCGACAGCAGGAGGTGGTCGGGTGGGGAGCCGCGGCGCTGCGCGCCTTCGAGGAGGAGGCTGATCTGCTCGCGGACGCGGGTCTGGCCGATGACGTCGTCGAGTTTGCCGGGGCGGATGCCCTCTTCGACGAGGCGTTCGAACTCGGTGGCCTCGGCGGCGGTGAGGGCCGCGTCCCACTCCGCGGGGCTGACGCCGGTCTCGGTGCTGAAGTCTTCGGGCTCTTCCATCGCCTATCGCTTCCCGAGGAGTCGGATGGCCTGCTTGAGGAGCGTGGGCACGTCGGTGCCGTCGGCGCCTTCCGCGTCGAGCTTCTCGATGGCGGTGTCGGCCTCCTTGGCGGTCCAGCCGAGGGCCTGGAGCCCCTGGCCGACCTGGATGCGCCAGCCGCCGGGGCGGCCGTCTGCCTGCTTGGGCACGCCGCCGAGGTCGACGGGGCCGATCTTGTCGGCGAGGTCGAGGACGATGCGCTCGGCGCCCTTCTTGCCGACCCCGGGGATGCGCGAGAGCGTGGCGGTGTCGCCGGTGGCGATGGCGTGGCGGATGACCTCGGGCCGCAGGACCTCTATGGCGTCGCGGGCGATGCGCGGGCCGATCCGCTGGGCGCTCTGGAGCAGTTCGAACAGGTCGCGTTCCTCGGCGGTGTTGAAGCCGTGCAAGGTGATCGAGTCCTCGCGGACGATCGTGGAGATGGCGAGCACGACCTGGGAGCCGACCTTGAGGTTGGCGAGGGTGTGGGCCCCGGCGTGCACGGCGTATCCGACCCCGCCGACGTCGACCACGGCGTAGGACTCCCCTGCGGCGGCGACGGTACCGGTGAGTTGGGCGATCATCGGGCGTTCCCCCTGCGGGCCTGCGATGCGATGAGTTCCTGCTGCTTCGCGGCGGCCTCGGCGATGCGGGCCTTGACGCCGCCGCGCCACAGGTGGCAGACGGCGATGGCGAGCGCGTCTGCCGCGTCGGCGGGCTTGGGCGCCTCCTTGAGGCGCAGGATGCGGGTGACCATGGCGGTGACCTGGCGCTTGTCGGCGTTGCCATTGCCGCAGATCGCGGCCTTCGCTTCCGAGGGCGTGTACGTGGCGGTGGGAAGGCCGAGTCGGGCGGCGGCGAGCAGGGCGATCCCCGAGGCCTGCGCGGTGCCGATGACACTGGCCACATTGTGCTGCGCGAAGACCCGCTCCACCCCGACGGTCTCCGGCCGGTGCTCTTCGAGGAGCTCCCGCAGTCCGTTGTCGAGGGCCAGGAGCCGCTCGGCAAGGGGCGCATCGGGATCGGTGCGGACGACCGCGACGGCGACCATGGTGCCCGGAGCACCCGGGCGGCCGTCGACGACCCCGACGCCGCATCGGGTCAGGCCCGGGTCGATCCCCATCACGCGCACACGTGCCTCCTGTCGCTCGGTTCGCGTCAGCTTATCCGGCCGCACCGACGATCCGGTCGCAAGCACGAGCGCGGGTGCGTTCGAAGCGGATCGCGGCGTGATCGAACGCGTGGTCGAGGCAGTGAAGCGTCGGCGGCGAAGCGGCGGGCCACAGCGGCCGCATCGCGGTCGCGTCGGTTACCGCGGGCCCGACGGGCCGTCGGCACGCATCGCGATTGCGACCATGATGCCGACGGTGTGGAAGAAGACCCGTGGGCTTGCCCATAAACCACTTGCCGGTCGGCAGGTCACATGATTTCGTTGTAGGCGGCCGGACACACCGCGCACGCCCCCCATCGGCGAACGAGGCGGGCGCCGGGACCGGCCCTGCCGTACCTTCTTCCGCACCGCGAACCTTTGGTTGGACTCACTGTGTCTGCTGCCGCATTCATGCCGCCCGTCGCCGCCCCCGGACACTCACGACGGTTCATCGCCACGATGGTCTTCGTGCTCGGCGCGCTCTCCGCGACCGCGCCGATCGCCATCGACCTCTACCTCCCGGCCTTCCCCAACATGGCCGACGCGCTCGGCTCCACCGAGAGCCGCATCCAGCTCACCCTGACCTCCATGATGATCGGGATGGGCCTCGGCCAGGCCGTCCTCGGCCCGCTCTCGGACCGATTCGGCCGCCGCAAGCCCCTGCTCATCGGCATGGCCGTGTTCACCCTGACCTCGCTGCTGTGCACGGTCGCGACCAACGCGGACCTGCTCATCGCCATGCGGTTCGTCCAGGGCCTGAGCGGCGCGGCCGGAGTCGTGGTGGCCCGCGCGGTCATCCGCGACCACTTCGCGGGCGACGACATGACCCGCTTCACGGCGAAGATGATGTTCGTCACGATGCTCGCGCCGATGCTCGGCCCGATCGTCGGCGCGCAGCTCATCAGGTTCGGCCCGTGGCAGCTGGTCTTCCTGTTCATGGCGGTCCTGTCCGCCCTGTCGACCTTCCTGGTGTGGAAGTTCCTGCCCGAAAGCCTCCCCGCCAAGGAGCGCCGCACCATGGGCGGACGCGAATTCGCCGCCTCGCTCGGCACACTCGTGCGCGACGCGCGCTTCATCGCGCCCACGCTCGTGGTCATCATGAACTTCTCGATGCTGTTCACCTACGTCTCGACGTTCAGCTTCGTCTCGCAGGAGGAACTGGGCGCCTCCGCCGGGTTCTACTCGCTGCTCTTCGCCGTCGGCACGCTCGCGCTCCTGGCCGGGAACCAGGCCAACATGCTGATGATCGACAGGAGCACCCCCGAACAGCGCATGATCGTGGGCATGGCCATCTCGCTGGTGGGCGTCGCCTGGCTCGTCGCGGTCCAAGTCGTGGACGCGGCGAACCTGTGGACGGTCCCGGTCGGGATCGTGCTCATGATGCTGGGCTGCGGCGTGGTCTTCCCGAACGCGGGCGCGGCCGCGATGTCCTCGCAGCCGCCGCAGATCGCGGGCACCGCTTCGGCGTTCATGGGCTCGCTCCAGATGGGCGCGGGCGGCGCGATGCCGGCACTGGCGACCATCGGCGGCGTGACGCTCGCGAGCATGACCATGGGCATCGGCGTGTACGCGCTGGCCACGGCGGCGGCGGTCGTCTGGACCATCCGCGTGTACCGCAGGGAGCCCGCGGTCGCAGCGGCCTGAGGACAACGCGAGAGGGCCCGGAACGCCATGCGTTCCGGGCCCTCTCGCGTTCGTCTTATTCGGCGTCGAGCGCCGCGAAGACCTCGTCGGAGATGTCCGCGTTGGTCCAGACGTTCTGGACCTCGTCCGAGTCCTCCAGCGCGTCCACGACACGCAACACCTTGCGCGCCCCTTCGACGTCGACCTCGATGTGCACCGAGGCCTGGAAGCCCGACTCGGCCGAGTCGTAGTCGATCCCGGCCTCCTGCAAGGCGGTGCGGACCGCGACCAGGTCGGTCGGCTCGCACGTCACCTCGAAGCCGTCCTCGCCCAGGTCGTTGACGTCGTCGGCGCCCGCGTCCATGACCGCCATGAGGACGTCGTCCTCGGTGAGCTTGGCGTCCGCGGAGACGATAATGGTTCCCTTGCGGGAGAACATGTACCCGACGCTGCCAGCCTCGCCGAGCGCCCCGCCGTTGCGCGTCAACGCCACGCGGACCTCGGCCGCCGCCCGGTTGCGGTTGTCGGTCAGGCACTCGATGAGCACCGCGACCCCGCCCGGCGCGTAGCCCTCGTACATGAGCGTCTCGTAGTCGACCCCGCCGCCGTCGAGGCCGCCGCCGCGCTTGACCGCGCGGTCGATGTTGTCGTTGGGGACGGAGCTCTTCTTGGCCTTCTGGATCGCGTCGAAGAGCGTCGGGTTGCCCGTCGGGTCAGGACCACCAGTGCGCGCCGCGACCTCGATGTTCTTGATCAGCTTCGCGAAGATCTTGCCCCGCTTGGCGTCGATCGCGGCCTTCTTGTGCTTGGTCGTCGCCCACTTGGAGTGGCCACTCATCCGGCGTTCCTCGTTCCTCTTACTCGACCGGTCCGGCGTTCGCGCTGCGGACCATATCCACGAAGTACTCGTGCACCCGCGCGTCGGGGGTCACCTCAGGGTGGAAGGAGGTGGCCAGGCAGTCGCCCGCACGTACGGCGACGATCCTACCGCCCGGCCCGTCACCGGACTCGTCACCGCTGTCCACGCGGCCCAGAACGGCGACGCCCTCGCCGACCCGCTCGACCCACGGGGCGCGGATGAACACCGCCCGGAACGGGCCGCCCGCGATGCCGTCGAGACCGATCTCGGTCTCGAACGAGTCCACTTGGCGGCCGAAGGCATTGCGGCGCACCGTCATGGGAATGACCCCGAACGAGCGCTGATCGGGTCGCCCGTCGAGCACCTCGTCGGCGAGCAGGATCATGCCCGCGCAGGACCCGAACGCGGGCATCCCCTCGTCCAGGCGCTTCTTGACCGGGTCGAACAGGTCGAACACGTCGAGCAGCTTGCTCATCGTCGTCGACTCCCCGCCCGGGATCACCAGTCCCTCCACCGCGTCCAGCTCCGAGGCGCGCCGCACCGGCACGGCCCGGGCGCCGGCGGCCTCCAGCGCGCGCATGTGGTCGACCACGTCGCCTTGCAGGGCGAGCACGCCGATCGTGGGCACAGCCATCAGAGAACTCCAAAAGTCGGATGCGTCGGGCCTTTCAAGCGTAATTCCGCCCCGGCACGCCGCCTACCTGCTCGATCAGTACTGTGACGGACACCGGGCTGAACTTCGCGGCGCGGTGACGATCCGTTAAAGTCTGCGATCGAACGTGATGCACCCCTTCATGCCCGGGAGATAGAAGAGAATGGCCAAGACCTCCAAGCGCAATCCGATGCCCCGCGCCGTCCGGGCCGGACGCAACGCCATGTGGATCGAAGCGGCGATCGCCCTGGTCGCGGGCGGTCTCATCGTTCTGCTGCATCACACCGAGCGCGACTTCGTGCCGGACGCGGCGAAGGACGACGTCTACCGCGCCGGGGTCGGCCTCGGCGCCCTGGCGGTGTTCTTGATCCTCGCCACGATCCTGATGCGGTTCCAGTGGCGGATCCTGTGGCTGCTGGTGCTCCTCGTGCAGGTCGCCGCGTTCGTGGGCCTGGGGTGGCTGCTGTTCACCAACGGACTCTACTGGGCGCTGTGCATCGGCCTGGCGATCGTGCCGATTACGATCATCGGAACGCTGACCGAACGCTTCGCGCGCCGCTGGTTCAACCACTAGGCCGCGCCAGGCGACCGATCCCTCGGTCGGTCGGCAAGACAACTGAGAGGCTGACGCTGATGCTGCCGCAACCGAACTTCGGACGCGAACGAGAGCCCGACCGGGCCGCCCCCAAGTTCGGGGACTCGGATCCCGACCCGGACGCGAAGCCCCGCAAGCTCCGCCGGTTGCAGATCGCGATGTGGGTGCAGGTCGTCTGCGCCGTCGTCGCCGGGAACATCCTCGCGTTCTACACGTTCTCGCTGCGCTCGGCCACCGTCGCCGACCTCACCGACGTCTACGAGCAGTCCTCGAGCGACATCGACGACCCGGCCGGGCTGGCCAAGCAGGCGTTCGAGCTGTACCAGAGCACGAACTTCCTGGTCTCGAACCTCGTCATCGCGGGCTTCGCGATCCTCGCCGCGATCGTGGCCGCGATGTGCGCGATCCGCTTCAAGACCCGCCTGAAGGCCGTGCGCTGGTGGGCCGTGGGCGCCACCGCGATCCTGTTCATCGTCGGCATGTTCATGTCGACGGTGTTCCTGCTCTACGTGGCCCCGTGGGTGTTCGCCTCGATCCTGGCCCTGTGGTGGCTGTTCTCCGCCGACCTCCGCCACTGGATGGACCGGACCCAGGCGACACGCGTCGCGAAGGCGCCGAAGCCCGCGAAGGCCGACGAGCCCGCCAAGCCCGCAGAGCCCGAGGAAGACGCCTAGTCGCTCGACTCGTCGTCGGCGACGGCGTGCTTGCCGATGTAGTCGATGAAGGCCGCGCGCGCGAGCGGTTCGGCCGAACCCCAGTCCCCCTTGGTGCCCTCGCGCCACATCCCGAGCAGGTCGTCGATGGCGCTGCCGATCTCCGCCACGTCCGGGTCGAAGTCCTCGGCTTCCAGGGCGGTCGGGGTGTGGCGGAACAGCTCGATGAAGAAACGCCAGTCGTGGCGTCCACGCGCCAGGGCGAAGGCGCGCTGCTGGAGCTCGGGGGTGGGCAACTGGTCGAGTTCGCTTGCGTTCATGGGTCATAGCCTATGCCGAGGCCGGTGTGTCGGAACGCGATTGTGGCCCTTCCGATCCTTAGGATCGGCCCATGAAGAAGCTTTCCGTCGGCGCCGCCATCGCGGCCGCCGCTGCTCTCATGGCGCTGGGTTCCGCTCCCGCCCATGCCGAACCCGTTCCGGTCGACCCCGGCATCGGCAACGGCGGCACCGGCCTGGTGTTCCTTTCGGTCGACCGCGAGAGCGGCGTGAGCGACGCCCGGATGCTCGCCTGCCCCGAGGGGCAGGGCCACGCGCAGGGCTTCGAGGCCTGCACGCAGCTGACGGCCGTGAACGGCGACTTCACCGCCCTGTTCCCGGTCGACGGGGTCTGCACCAAGGAGTACGCGCCGGTGACCTTCCGGGCCTTCGGGTTCTGGGAGGGCGAAGTGGTGTTCTACGAGCGGGAGTTCGCCAACTACTGCACGGGGCTCCACGCCACGGGCGGCGCGGTCTTCGACCTCGCATAACGAAAGTAGAAGGGCCCGAGCGATGCCGCTCGGGCCCTTTCTTCGTTCTCGGTCTACCAGCCGCGCTTGGCGAGCTTCTGGTCCTCGGGGAGGGTGTCGACGTTGATGCCGACCATGGCCTCGCCCAGGCCGCGGGAGACCTCGGCGATGACCTTGGGGTCGTCGTAGAAGGCGGTGGCCTTGACGATGGCGGCGGCGCGCTTGGCGGGGTCGCCGGACTTGAAGATGCCGGAGCCCACGAAGACGCCTTCGGCACCCAACTGCATCATCATCGCCGCGTCCGCCGGGGTGGCGATGCCGCCCGCGGTGAAGAGCACGACGGGGAGCTTGCCGAGCCTGGCGACCTCGGCGACCAGCTCGTACGGGGCGCGCAGGTCCTTGGCGGCGGCGTAGAGCTCGGTCGAGTCGAGGTTGGTGAGGCGGCCGATGTCCTGGCGGATCTGTCGCATGTGGCGGGTCGCCTCGACGACGTTGCCGGTGCCGGCCTCGCCCTTGGAGCGGATCATGGCCGCGCCTTCGGAGATGCGGCGCAGGGCCTCGCCGAGGTTGGTGGCGCCGCACACGAACGGCACGTTGTACTGCCACTTGTCGATGTGGTTGGCCTCGTCGGCGGGGGTGAGGACCTCGGACTCGTCCACGTAGTCGACGCCGAGGGACTCCAGGACGGCGGCCTCGGTGAAGTGGCCGATGCGGGCCTTGGCCATGACCGGGATCGAGACGGCCTCGATGATCCCGTCGATCATGTCGGGGTCGGACATGCGCGAGACGCCGCCTTCGGCGCGGATGTCGGCGGGGACGCGTTCGAGCGCCATGACCGCCACGGCTCCGGCGTCCTCGGCGATCTTGGCCTGATCGGCGTTGACGACGTCCATGATGACGCCGCCCTTCAGCATGTCGGCCATGCCGCGCTTGACGCGGGCGGTCCCGATCTCGGCCTCGGTCTTCTGGGTCTCTGACACGGTCACCGGCTCCATCTGAGGTAGTTCGTCACGGTCGGGGCTCGGCTCGGAGGCCTCGCCATGAGGGGTGATCTGACCTGCCCGATTCTACGCCGCGACCCGCCTCACAGGCCCCTTGATACAAAGCGGTCACACGGGGCCCTACGGCTACTGGACGGGGTCGTCGATGTCCCAGTACGCGGGGCGCGGCAGGCGGTGGTGCAGGCGCAGGACGACCGACATCGGCAGGGAGCGGGAGGCGACGGCGTCGCGCACGAAGTCGGTGTGGATCTGGCGGGCGAGGGCGACGCGGCGGTTGGCGGAGTCGAGGTCGTCGGTCCAGACGGGATTGGCGACGACCTCCCGCAGCGCGCGGGTGAGGTCGTTCTCGGCGTACTCGCGCAGTTCGCGCTGGCGCTGGGTGTCGGCGGGGACGGCGACCACGGAGAGGGCCAGGGCGATGACCTCTTCGAAACCGGGGTTGCCGACGAACTTGAGGACCGTCTCGGCGCGGTCGTCGAGTTTGGCGAGGAGGGCGCCTTCGGCGGCGTGGGCGCGGCGGTGCAGGCGTTCGACACGGGTGACCGTCCACGTCGCGTACGCGCCGACGACGGCCACGAGCGTCACGAGCACGGCCAACCACCACATCGGGATAATCGTACGGGCATACGGCCACGGCCGGGTGTCCGGCCGTGGTCGCCCCGATGTCCCTCAGGTCAGGGTCGGGCGCTCCATCATCTCCTCTGCGGCTTCGGTGCGAGAGCCGCGGACCTGCCAGGCGGCCATGAGGCCGAGGAGGAAGGTGAGGGCGCCGATGACGAGGTTGTTCCAGATGAGGCTCATGCCCGGGTCGGTGGCGATGACCCAGGGCGAGAAGCACATCCAGACGCCGACCGCGCACATGGCCCAGCTCATGCCGTACATGCGCTCGGGCGCGATGGTGAAGCCCAGCGCGAGCAGGCCGATCGCGATCCCCATGATGAGGTTGTGCGTGGCGAGGTCGGCTTGGGCGGCGGCGAAGCCGACCACCCACGGCGAGATCACGCAGTAGAGGCCGACGAGGAACACGGGCGCGTCGATCAGCGCCACATCCCTGCGGCCGAGCATCTTGTCGTAGCGTGCCCGCATTTCGTGGACGTCCGGGTGGGTGGTGAGGTCACCCTGGTGCGAGACATCGGTCATTCCGACTGCCCTCCGTCCGGTCCGTGCGCGTGCGACTGCACGGGTATACACGGACCGCTGTCCTCATTATGGACCCGAAATGACCGTAAGTAAACGGTTGAACACTCAGTGGCGTTCGGTGCCCGCTTCGATGGCGGCCCGGTAGACCTCCAGGAGGCGCCCGGCGACCTCGGGCCAGTCGTAGCGCTTGACCCATTCGTTCGCGGTTTCGACGTACGACGTGCGGAGTTCGGGGTCGTCGAGGAGGCGGGCGGCCTTGGCGGCGAGGTCGGCGGCGTCGCCCACGGCGAAGAGCGCACCGGCGTTGCCGTCGTCCAGGACCGAGCGGAACGCCTCGATGTCGGCGGCGAGCACGCAGGTCCCGGCGGCCATGGCCTCGGTGAGGACCATGCCGAAGGACTCCCCGCCGGTGTTGGGGGCGACGTAGAGGTCGACGCCGGCGAGCATGGAGGCCTTCTCCTCGTCGGGGACGGCGCCGAGGAAGCGGATGCGGGAGGCGACGGCGGGGTCGAGTCCGGCGACGGCGGCCTTGGGGTCGCCGCGGCCGACGACGAGCAGGTGGAGGTCGGGCCGGTCGGCGGCCAGGCGGGCGAAGGCGTCGCGGAGGATCGGGAAGCCCTTGCGGGGCTCCTCGTAGCGGCCCATGAAGCCGATCGTGGGGCCGTCGGGCTTGTCGGCGAGCGGGGCGGCCTTGCGGTAGAAGGCGACCGGGACGCCGTTGGGGATCTCGACCGCGCCGCCGCCGAGGTGCTCGACCTGGACTTTGCGGGCGTAGGGGCTGACGGCGATGCGCGCCGACAGGTTCTCCAGGACCAGCTGCGCCATGTGCTTGCCCGCGGCGAGCATCCGGGAGCGGGTCATGGCCGTGTGGAAGGTGGCGACGACCGGGCAGCGCGCGTTGAGGACCGCCAGGCACGACAGGCTCGGGGTGAGCGGTTCGTGGACGTGGATGACGTCGAAGTCGCCTTCGTTGCACCACTTGCGGACGCGAGCGGCCGAGCGGGGACCGAACGCGAGGCGCGCGATGGACCCGTTGTAGGGCACGGCCATGGCCTTGCCGCCGGGGACCACGAAGTCGGGCAGGCCCGCGGTCTCGGTGGCGGGGGCCAGGACCGAGACGTCGTGGCCCGCGTCGATGAGCGTCTCGGCCAGGTCGCGGATGTGGAACTGGACGCCGCCGGGGACGTCGAAGGAGTAGGGGCTGACGATCCCGATCCGCAGGTCGCCCATCACGGCTCCACGGGGGCGAAGTCGGCCGGCCACAGCCGCTGCAGCATGTGCCAGTCGGCCGGGTGGGCCCGGATTCCCTCCTCGAAGGCGTCGGCCATGCGCTGGGTGGTGGAGGCGACGCGGTCCCGGAACGAACCGGTGCCGGTGTCGACGGGGCCGGTGATGTGGCAGACGGCCCGGTCGCCCTCGTAGTGGATCGCGGCGGTGAACAGCTCGACCTTGTTGCGGACGGCGAGCAGGGCGGGGCCGGTCGGGAAGGTGGTGGTCTCGCCGAAGAACTTGACTTCGGTGCCGCTGCGGCCGAGATCGCGGTCGGCCACCAGCGCGATCACGTGCCCGGCGTCGAGCGCTTCGCCAAGGGCCGCTTGGGGGTTGCGGTCGCCTCCGGAGGTGGGGATGATCGTCATGCCCAGCGACTCGCGGTATTCGACGAAGCGGCGGTAGACCCCTTCGGGTTTGAGCCGCTCGGCGACCGTCGTGAGGCGGTCCCCGGCCACGGCCGGCACCCAGGCCCCGGCGAGGTCCCAGTTGCCGCAGTGCGGCAGGGCCACGATCGAGCCGAGGCCGCGCTGCGCGCGTTCGTGGACGGGCTCGTAGCCGTTCATCTCGAAGCGGCGCTGGAGGTGCGCGGTGCTCATCGACGGGAGTCGGAACGACTCGACCCAGTAGCGGGCGTAGGAGCGCATCGCGTCGCGCACCAGCGCGTCACCGGGTTCGGCGCCGACGACGCGGGCGAGGTTCTTGCGGAGCTGGCGGACGGCCCGGCCGTCCTTGCGCACGGCCCGGTCGGCGAAGGAGCGGCTGAGCGCGTACGCGGCCGACTCGGGCAGGAGCCGCACGCTGCGCCAGGCGGCCAGGTAGGCCAGCTCGGTGAGGCGCTCAGACATCGACGCGCTCCTCGGCGGCGCTCAGCAGCGCGTGGGCGCGGGCGAGGCGCTGGACCACGGTGATCGAGGCGAGCAGCGCGAGCAGGCCCATGCCGATCTCCATCGCCCACGGGACCCCGAGGACTTCGGTCAGGACCGCGGCGCCGGCGACGATGAGCCGCTCGGGCCGTTCGGCGATGCCCACATTCGTCTCCGCGCCCAGGCTCTCGGCGCGGGCCTTCACATAGGAGACGATCTGGGAGGCGATGAGGGCGAACAGGGCCAGCGCGCAGCCGAGGAAGCGGTCCTCGGTGAGCAGCCAGTAGGCGAGGCCCGCGAGCATCGCGCCGTCGGCGAGGCGGTCGCAGGTGGAGTCGAGGAGGGCGCCGAAGCGGCTGGTGGTGCCCTTGACGCGGGCGATCGCGCCGTCGAGCATGTCGGTGAGGACGGACAGGCCGACGACGATGAGTCCCGCGAGCAGGTGGCCCTGGGACAGGAGCAGGATCGAGGCGGCCACGACGATCGCGGTCCCGGCGATGGTGACGGCGTTGGCGGACACGCCGACGCGGATGAGGATCTTCGCGGTGGCGTCGACGTAGCGGCGCACGCCCGCCCGGCCGGAGGTCCGAAGGAACTTCGCCATGGTCTCCTGATTTCTCGGCATCGCCCAAGTGGGTGTTCGGGCGAGTGGGTGCAGGTTGCCGCCCCGGCCGGAGGACCGGGGTGTGGGCACAGCCTTGACTCTAATAGTGCCCGGCCGGTCACACCCGCTCCCATGCGGCCGCGAGTTGGTCGCGGGTGTCCGACAGCAGTTGCGGGAGGGTCTTGGTGCGGCCGATGATCGGCATGAAGTTCGCGTCCCCGCCCCAGCGCGGGACGACGTGCTCGTGCAGGTGCCCGGCGATGCCCGCCCCGGCGACCTGGCCCTGGTTCATGCCGATGTTGAAGCCGTGCGCGCCCATCGAGGCGCGCAGCACCGTCATGGACCGCTGTGTGAGCGAGCCCATCTCGGCGACCTCGTCGGCGTCGAGGTCGGTGTAGTCGGGCACGTGTCGGTAGGGCACGACCATGAGGTGCCCGGAGTTGTAGGGGTACTTGTTCATGACGACGTAGAGGTTGCGTCCGCGCGCGACGATGTTGCCCGCGGCGTCCTCGAGCTTCGGTATCTCGCAGAACGGGCAGCCTTCGATGTCGGCGTCGTCGCCGGTGGGCTTGCCCTCGCCCTGGATGTAGGACATGCGGTGGGGGGTCCACAGCCGCTCGTACCCGTCGGGCACGCCGACGCCTTCGTGCTCTTCCACGGGACGATCCTAGGCGATGGCGAAGCCGAGCGGAAACGCGACGAAAACCCCGGGACACGCCGCGGCGGATAAACTCCGGACGTGACGTTGCCCCAGCTGTACCTCGTGCTGCTCCTCGGCTGCGCCACCGTGCTCGTCTCGATCGCCGCGATCCGCGCCACGCACCGCCTCGGGCTCCCCGCGCTGCTGGTGTTCCTCGGCGCGGGCATGATCCTCGGTTCGGACCTCGTCGGCGTTCCCTTCCAGGACTTCGCACTCGCGCAGGTCATCGGCACGACCGCCTTGGCGCTCATCCTCATCGAGGGCGGCCTGTCCACGCGGTGGCAGGCGATCTCGGGGCAGCTGGCCCCGGCCTCGATGCTCGCGACGCTCGGCGTGGGCGTCTCGGTGACGGTCACCGCCCTCGGCGCGCACTACCTGCTGGGCTTCGCCTGGCAGGTGTCCCTGGTGATGGGCGCGGTCGTGGCCTCCACCGACGCGGCGGCGGTGTTCTCCGAGCTGCGCGGCATCGGACTGCCGAAGAGGCTCAGCGGCACCCTCGAGGCCGAGTCGGGGTTCAACGACGCGCCCGCCGTGATCCTGGTGCTCGCGTTCTCCTCGGCGGCGGGCATTCCCAGCGCGGCGCACCTGCTCGGCGACCTCGCGTGGGAGCTCGCGGCCGGTTCGGCCATCGGCGTCGCCGTCGGCTTCGGCGGGGCCTGGCTCCTGCGGCGCCTCGCGCTGCCGGTCTCCGGGCTCTACCCGCTCGCGGTGTTCAGCCTCGGTCTGGCCGCGTTCGCGGCGGCCGGGGCCGTGCACGCCTCGGGTTTCATCGCGGCGTACCTGGCGGCGCTCATCCTCGGCAACTCGCATCTGCCGCACCGGGCCGCGACGCAGTCGTTCGCGACGGGCCTGGGCTGGATGGCGCAGCTCGGCATGTTCGTGATGCTGGGACTGCTCGCGACGCCCGCGAATCTACTCGACGCGATCGTCCCCGGCCTGATCCTCGGCGTGGTGCTGACACTGGTGGCGCGGCCGCTGTCGGTCTGGCTCTCCTTGCTGCCGTTCCGCTTCACGATGCGCGAGCAGGCCCTGCTGTCGTGGGCGGGACTGCGCGGCGCGGTGCCCATCGTCCTGGCCACGATCCCGCACGCGGCGCAGCTCCCGGGCGCGCAGTCGCTGTGGGACATCGTGTTCGTGCTCGTGGTGGTCTTCACGCTCCTCCAAGGGCCGACGCTGCCGTGGGTCGCGAAAAAACTCGGCCTCGTCCAGGCCGAGTCGGTGCGCGAGGTCGACATCGAGGCGGCCCCGCTCGACGCCGTGGACGCCGAAGTGCTCACCATCGGCATCCAGCAGCGCTCGGGCCTGGCGGGCCTGCGGCTGTTCGAACTGCGCCTGCCCGAAGGCAGCGCGATCGCGGGCGTGGTCCGGGGTGAGCGCCTCTTCGTCCCCGCGATGGGCGACCGCCTCCGCAGCGGCGACCAGCTCATCGTCATGACGGCCCCCCGGCTCCGCGAGGCCACCGAGGAGCGCCTGACGGCGCTGGCGCGGGCCGGGCGGCTCGCCCGCTGGCTCGGGGAGACCGGAAAGGACTGAAAGGGCCCCGTTCGGGGGAGCCGCCGAGTGGCGGCGGCGGGTGATAATGGACGCCAAGCGCCTTCCACCCCCTTTTTCACGGAGGCCTGTGTGCCTGCGAGCCCGCCGCCCGAGTCCGATCAGCCCACCCGCGCTCAGACCGTGTTCGACGAATGCGTCCGGCTCCTCCAGGGGCACGGGCCGTCCGCGCCGCTGCGCGAGGAGCTGCACCGCGCCCGCAGGCGGCTCGGCGAGCCGCTGCGCGTGGCCATCGCGGGCCAGGTCAGCCGAGGCAAGTCCACACTGGTCAACGCCATGCTCGGCGTCGATGTGGTGGCCGTCGGGCGCGGCGAGACGACCGACGCCGTCACCGAGCTCTTCCACGCCGACCGCCCGCGCCTGACCGTCCGGTACGAGGACGGCGCCGCGGCCGAGGGCGAACCCGCGGACCTGCACCGCTTCACCGTGCGCGGGAAGGAGAGCGGCGGGGAGCGGCGGATCGAGCGGGTCGAACTGGGACTGCCCGCGGACTTCCTCAAGGCCTTCCGGCTCCTGGACACCCCCGGCCTCGCGAGCATCCACGAAGAGGACGCGCTGCTCACCGAGACCGCACTCGGTCTCGACGGTCCCGACCTCGACGGCGTTTCCCTGGACGGCGCCGCCTCCGGGAGTGCCGCCCGCTGGCACCGCGAGAGCGAGGACGCCCTCGAGACCGCTGACGCGCTGGTGTTCATCTTCGACAGCGACGTCCACGAGCAGGACTTCGCCGTGGTCGAACGCTTCGCCGCCAAGTCCCCCGGCAAGGTCACGCCCGTCTACGCCATCGGCGTCTACGCCAAGTGCGACGTCCACTGGAAGCCGGGCGGCGCCGACCCTCTGGAGGCGTTCCGCGAGGTCATCGCCGCCAACCACCGGTCGCTGCCGATGCTTTCGCGGTCCTTCTTCGACATGGTCGCCGTCGCCGGGATCGTCGCCCACGGCGCCGCCCGCCTCACCCCCGAACTCCTGGACGCGCTGCGGAAGCTCGCCGAGGCCGACCCGCGGGCCCTCGCCGCGAGCCTCCGGTTCGAACGCCGCTTCGTGGACGACGGCGCCTTCGCTCCCGGCGTCGACGCCGAGGACCGCCGCGTCCTCCTCGACGCCCTCCAGGCCTGGGGCCTCTCGCGCGCCTGCGACCACCTGCGCGAACACCCCGGGGCGGGGATCGAGGAACTGCGCGCCCACCTCCGGTCCCTCAGCGGCGTCGAACGGCTCAACCGCAAACTCCTGCAGCACTTCGGGAACCGCGCCTCGTTCATCAAGCTCCACGCGGGTCTGCACCGCGTCCGCCAGCAGCTCGCCGCCGTCAGGCGCGCCTCCTCGGGCCCGGACCGGGCGATCCTCGCGGTAGTCGAGGCCCGGCTGGACGAACTCGAGACCGAGGACTCGAGCCTGCGCGAACTCCAGGCGCTCGCCGAGTTCTACGCCGCCGACCTCGGCTTCACCGACGCCGAACGCGAGGAGGTCCTGCGCGTCACCGGCGAGGAGGGCACCCGCTGCGAGGACCGGCTCGGCCTGCCGAGCACCGCCGCACTGTCCGAAATGGAACATGAGGCCGAGCTGCGGGCCGCGCACTGGGGCCTGCGCGCGGAATCCCCCGCACTGACGGCCAAGGCGCGCTGGGTCGCCCGCATCATCGCGCGCACCTACGAGCGGATCTTCAACCGCGTCAGGCAGGCCCATTCGATCCTGGACATCAGGGAGTGACACCGATGAGCAACCGTCTGTTCGCGCGGATCGCCGCCCTGCGGGCCAAGTCCGGCGGCGCCCGCTACCGCTCGCTGCTCATCGCGGCCATCGGCATGCGCGTGGCCGACCTCCACCAGGTCCCCGCCGCCGACCCGCCCTGGAAGACCGGCGACACCGAGGCCCTGGAGGCCATCCTGTGGGCGCTGCGGCCCGCCGCCACCGGCCGGGACGGCAAGGCGCCCACCGGGGACGAGCCCGTGGAGCTGCCGATCACGCCGCGCGAGGCCGAGCACCCCCCGGCGATCGTCGACTCCCTCGTGCGCACCTCCGACTGGCTCACCGCGGCCGAGGCAGCTGCGGCCGCAGCCGCCAAAGCAGCCGCCGCGGAGGGCGCGGAGGTCCCGCCCACCGCGAACGAGGCCCACCTCCTCGAACGGATGCGCCGCTCCCTCGATGAACTCATGGCCCAGTGCGACGTCTCCCTCATACAACTGGACGGCCCCGTGCGCCTGCCCGAGCACGAGGTCATCGCCGTCAAGGAGACCGCCGACCGGTCCCTCGTGCACCACGTCGCCGAAACGCTGCGCCCGGGCGTGCGCTGGCGCGGGCGCATGATCCGGGCCCAGCAGGTCGTCGCCTACGTCCACGAGGACGGGAGGCGCCGATGACCGCCGCAGCCTTCGAACGGGCCTCCGAGCTGCGCCACGACGCCCTCACGCTCCACGACGACGTGGGCACGACCGCCGGGGACGACCTCTCCGCCGTGGGCCGCACGCTCCTGGCCGCCAGCCGGACCCGCCTCGAAGCGGGCGAATTCCTCGTCACGGTCTGCGGCGAGTACGGCCGCGGCAAGTCCAGCCTCATCAACGCCCTCATCGGACGCCCCGACCTCCTGCCCGTGGGCGTCGGCGCCACCACCTCCGCCGTCCTCATCGTCCGGTGGGGACCGGAGGAGACCGCCACCGTGCGGTACACCGACACGACCGGCCGGCCCCGCTCCGAGCGCATCGCGGTCGACCGGATCGGCGACTACGCCTCCGAGAAGGGCAACCCGAGGAACCACCGCCGCGTCCAGTCGATCGCCGTGACCGTCCCCTCCCCCGTGCTGCGGCGCGGCCTCGTCCTGGTCGACACGCCCGGCCTGGGCACCCTCTACCCCGAGCACACGGCCGTCACCAACGCGTTCCTGCCGCGCACCGACGCGATCCTGTTCGTCTCCCGAGTCCTCGACTCGCTCCTCAAGCACGAGACCGAGTTCCTGACCCGGGCCGGACGGGCCTGCCCCGCGGTCATCGTCGCCGCGACCTGGGCCGACCGCGTCTACGACGCCGAAGCCGCGGTCGGCGACCTGACCGAGCGCGTCGGCGCCGCGATCGGCGCGGACCGCGTGAGCGTCACCGCCGTCTCCTCCTCCGAGCGCGAATACGAACTGGAGGCCGGGATCGGCGACGACGAGGCCGTCTCCGGCTTCCCGCAACTGGAGGCCCGGCTGTGGCAGGGCCTCGCCTCGACCTGCGCCGCCGCCCGCATCGGGCACGCGCTCGACCAGGTCGGCGCCGTCCTGCGCGAGACCGCCTCGCCGATCGCGAACGAGCTGGCGGGCATGGCCCCCGACATGGACCTGGACCGCGCCCGGCGCGACATCGACGACGCCCGCGACCGGGCCGAGACCCTGCGCGACCCGAGGGCGCCGTGGCGGCGCGACCTGCGCGACCGCGTCGGGGAGGTCGAGCGCGAACTGCGCCGGGAACTGGACCAGCGCTGCAAAGAAGCCAAGCGCCGCTTCAAGACCGCACTGGACACCCCCGACGTCGACGCCCGCAAGCTCCTCAAGGAGGTGTGCGCCGAACTCGGCGGCATCGTCGACGAGGTCGAGACCGAACTGGTCGAGCAGGTGTGCACCGCGGCGGCGGCCATCGCCGAACGGAACGCGGTCCCGCTGACCGTCCCCGGCGCCGAGGACGACGAGTATCTGCCCGTCATCATCCTGCCCAAGGAAGTCCTGAAGAGCCGCCGCAGGCTCGGGTGGCTGCGGTCTGGATTCAGGGACGGCTTCAACGTCTCGATGCAGGCGGGCTCCTTCGGACTGGTCCTCGGCGGGCTCGTGGGCGGCCTGGTCAACCCCGGAATCGCAGTGGTGAGCGGCCTCGCCGGCGGCCTCATGTTCAACCTGGCCGGGTTCCTCGCGGGCGCGGGCGGGCGGGCCAGCGAGCACCGCGCCCAGTTCGCGACGCTCGTCGCCATGTTCGCACTGCCCGAACTGGACCGGGAGATCCTCGAGATCGGGCGGCGCTTCGACCGGGCGTCCCGCGAGCGCCTGGGACTCCTGGAGACCGAACTCGAATCCGAGATCACCCGCACCGTCGAGAGCCTCGACGCGACCGTGCGGCGGCTGGAGGACGCCGCCGGACTCGGCGAACGCGAGCACGCGCAGCGGCTCGCCGTGCTCGGCGCCCGCGCCGAGGAGTACCGGCGGCTGCACGACCGCATGACCCAACTCCGCGAGCGGGCGACCCTGCTCTGACGCGGCCGACGACAGGAGCGACCCCTCCCATGGCTATCGGATACGGCATCGACTTCGGGACCTCGACCTCGGCGGTGGTCGCGATCGACTCGGACGGCGCGATCACGATGATCGCCGACCCGGTGTACGCGAGCACCTCGTACACGGTGCCGTCGAGCGCGTTCGTGCGGCCGGGCGACGGCGAGCTCTACGTCGGCTCCGCGGCCGAGAACCTGAAACGGCTCGACATGGCCGCCTACCGGACCGAGTTCAAGCGGGACTTCGGCTCCTCCTCGCCCTACCGGATGGGCGGGAAGTCGCTGCGCACCGACGACCTGGTGGCGAAGCTGCTGGCGCACCTCAAGCAGAACGCGGCCGACCGGATCGCGACCGAACCAGAGCAGGTCGTGGTCACCGTCCCGGCCTCATGGCGGCGGGCCGAGAAGGACCTGATGCGGGCGACCGCGCAGCGCGCCGGGTTCGACCCCGCCACGATCGTGCTGATCACCGAACCCGTTGCGGCCCTTCGGTACGCGTTCCACCGCGACAAGCTCCTGTCGGAGTCCACGGTCATGGTCTACGACCTCGGCGGGGGCACCTTCGACTGCGTGCTGGCGCGCGGCAACCCCGAGACCGGCTACACGCTGCTGGGCAAGCCCGGCGGGCTGCCGCACACCGGCGGCATGGACTTCACGTTCGCGCTCATGCGGCGGATCGCCCTGGGCCTGGAACCGCCGCGGTCGGCGCTGCTGGAACCGGCCCGGGACATCTCCCCGGAACTGGTGGCGCACTTGACCTTCCGCGACGAATGCGAGAACGCCAAGCGGCTGCTGTCGAAGCAGACCACGACGACCCTGTACCTGCCGCCGGGCGGCGAGCCGTTCGACGTGGACCGCGCGGACATGGCCGAGGCGATCGGCGAGATGCTCGAAGAGACCATCGCCGCCTGCTGGGACCTGCTGCGCGCCAACGACCTCACCTGGAAGGACGTCAACCTGGTGGTCCCCGTCGGCGGCAGCACCCGCATGTCGCTGGTGCTGGACCTGCTGCAGGAGCACGCCAAACGGGTCGTGCAGGTGCCCGAGCCGGAACTGGCGGTCGCGATGGGCGCGGCACTGCACGCCCACGACCTGATGAGCGGCGGGCGTGCCGTCGGCACGGCCTCGGTCCCGGCAGCGGCCCCCGTGGCCTCGACGCCGGTCGACGCTGCGATCCGTTTGACTGAGGCCTGGCAGGCGAAGGTCGAGGCGGATCGCGAGCAGAACGCGACCGAGCAGACCGTGGAACTGCCCGGCACCGAAGCGCAGGAGCGTTCGCCGGAGGCCATGCGGCAGCTGCTGGACGAGATCCTCGACCCGGCCGACGCACCCGAGGGGTTCGACCGACCCCCGTTCCACCAGGCCAAGCCGGAGGACCCGGTCGAGCTCTACGACAAGATCATCCCGCCGTCGACCGCGGCCTTCAGTGTCGGCATGGTGCTGTTCGTGATCGTCGTCGGCGGCCTGGTCGAGCTCTCGATCCTGTCCTACGGCAGGCTCGCCGCGTTCATGGAGACGTGGGGGTGGGAGTTCTGGCCGTCGGGATGGGTCGCGGGGATCGTCGGGACCCTGTGCGCGGCGGGGGCGGCCTTCCTCTTCATGAGTTCCCTCTTCTACGTCGATGTGCAACGCCATCAGCGGTACGTCACGCCGTTCCTCACCCTGGTCCACCTGTCGACGGCGGCCACGCTCATCCTCGGCGCGACCTGGGGATGGGTGGACGGCCGCGTGCTCATCACCGCACTCGTGAACCTGGCCGTGCTCTGCCTCATCGGCACGATCGCCAAGGCGTCCGAGCAGTTGCGTCACGTCATGGACGGCTTCCTCGACGCCTGGGGAGGCCTGTTCCCGATCGCCGGGGCCGCGGGGCTCACATACCTGTCGGCACTGTCCTACGGGCGCCTCTCCGAAGCGATGGAGGGGCACGTCTGGGACTGGGTGCCCACTGGTTGGGTAGCGGGAATCGTCGGCACGCTGTGCGCGGCGGCGGGGGTGGCACTGCTGATATGGGTCAATGTCCTCATGGACGAGGACTTCCTGTCCGACACCAGGGTCGTCGTCGGCGTCAACCTCGCGATGGTCGCGGCGACCGCGACGGTGATCGTGGCCTACAACGTCGACTGGAGCGGGTGGGCGCTCATTCCTTACGCGCTGGGGAACGTGACGGCGTTCTGCTTCGCCGTGGCCGCGAACGGCAAGAGAAGAACGACGTGGCCCGCCGGACCTCTCGGTCAAGCGGGCCACACCGTCTGAGCTTGTCGAACCGCGGCGCTACTCGGCCGCGGCCGAGGGCCCCTCGTTCACGCGCGAGGTGACGACCTCGACGACGTGGGCGATCGCCTCGTCGGCGGGGACGCCGTTGCGCTGGGAGCCGTCGCGGTAGCGGAAAGAGACGGTGCCCGCGTTCTGGTCGTCGTCGCCGGCGATGACCATGAACGGGATCTTCTGCAACTGGGCGTTGCGGACCTTCTTCTGCATGCGGTCGTCCGAGTGGTCGACCTCGCCGCGGATGCCCGCCGCGCGGAGCCTGGTGAAGAACGCCTCCAGGTAGTCGGCGTTCTCGTCGCGCACCGGGATGCCCACGGCCTGGACCGGGGACAGCCAGGCCGGGAACGCGCCCGCGTAGTGCTCGGTCAGCACGCCGAAGAACCGCTCGATCGAGCCGAACAGGGCCCGGTGGATCATGACCGGCTGCTTGCGGGTGCCGTCGGCCGCGGAGTACTCCAGGCCGAAGCGCGCGGGCTGGTTGAAGTCGATCTGGATGGTCGACATCTGCCAGGTGCGCCCGATCGCGTCCTTGGCCTGCACCGAGATCTTCGGCCCGTAGAAGGCCGCGCCGCCCGGGTCGGGGACCAGGTCGAGCCCGGACTCCTCGGCGACCTGGCGCAGAGTGGCGGTGGCCGACTCCCACAGGGCGTCGTCGCCGATGAACTTCGGCGAGTCGTCCTTGGTGGACAGCTCCAGGTAGAAGTCGTTGAGGCCGTAGTCGCGCAGCAGCTGGAGCACGAATTCGAGCAGGCTCTTGATCTCGCCGGGGGCCTGCTCGTCGGTGCAGTAGATGTGCGCGTCGTCCTGGGTCAGGCCGCGGACGCGGGTGAGCCCGTGGACCACGCCCGACTTCTCGTACCGGTACACGGTCCCGAACTCCGACAGGCGCAGCGGCAGCTCGCGGTAGGAGCGCCCGCGCGAGCGGAACACCAGGTTGTGCATCGGGCAGTTCATGGCCTTGAGGTAGTAGTTCGCGCCCTCGAACTCCATGGGCGGGAACATGGTGTCCGCGTAGTACGGCAGGTGCCCCGAGGTCACGAAGAGGTTCTCTTTGGTGATGTGCGGGGTGTTGACCAGCGCATACCCGGCCTCCTGCTGCTTCGCGCGCAGGTAGGACTCCATCTCGTGGCGGATGATCGCGCCCTTGGGGTGGAACACCGGCAGGCCCGAGCCGAGCTCGTCGGGGAAGGAGAACAGGTCGAGCGTTGCCCCGAGCTTGCGGTGGTCGCGCTTCTCGGCCTCGGCCAGGCGCGCGAGGTAGTCCTTCTGCTCCTGGACGGTCGGCCAGGCGGTGCCGTAGATGCGCTGGAGCTGCGGGTTCTTCTCCGAGCCCATCCAGTACGCGGCGGCCGAGCGCATGAGCTTGACCGCGCCGATGAGCTTGGTCGAGGGCAGGTGCGGGCCCCGGCACAGGTCGCCCCAGACACGCTCGCCGGTGCGGTCGTGGTTGTCGTAGGCGGTGAGCTCGCCGCCGCCGACCTCCATGACCTCGTCGGCGTCGGTGCCCTCGCCCTTGGTCTCGATGAGTTCGAGCTTGTAGGGCTCGTTCGCGAGTTCGGCGCGGGCCTCGTCAAGGGACGCGAACTTGCGGCGGTGGAAGGTCTGCCCCTGCTTGATGATCTGGAGCATCCGCTTCTCGACGGCTTTGAGGTCCTCGGGCTTGAACGGCTCGGCGACGTCGAAGTCGTAGTAGAAGCCGTCGGTGATCGGCGGGCCGATGCCGAGCTTGGCCTCGTGCAGTTCCTGGACGGCCTGCGCCATGACGTGCGCGGCGGAGTGGCGCATGACGTTGAGCCCGTCGGGGCTGCCCAGCGCGACCGGTTCGACCTTCGCGTCGGCCTCGGGGGCCCAGGCGAGGTCCTTGAGCTGGCCTTCGGCGTCGCGGACCACGACGATGGCGTTCGGTCCGCTCACGGGGAGACCGGCTTCGGCGACCGCGTCGGCGCACGTGGTCCCAGCAGTGACCCAGAGCGGTTCGGTGACGGCTGGGCTGCTGTGGTTCGACGCTGCGGGTGCCACGGTTCTCCTCGGTCGGTGTCGCCGGTGAATTCCGGCGGTGAATATCCGGGTCAATGGTAGTCGCCGGGGCCTTGCGGGCTCCACCGCATAAGGGCGGCGGTGATGAGTTCGCGATCGGGCTTGACCTTGGACCCGGCACCAAGGTTTACGGTCGGTACATGACCGTCACAGCCGTCTCATGGACCGTGGGGAAGCTCGCCGAGCAAGTGGGCGTCTCCGCCGACGCGCTCCGCCATTGGGAGCGCGAGGGCCTGTTCCCCGCGCCCGAGCGCAGTCCGGCGGGTTACCGCCGGTACGGGCCCGAAGCGCTCGACCGGGCGCGATTCATCCGCGACTGCCAGCGGTCCGGGTTGCGGCTGGCCGACATCGCGGATCTGCTCGCGGTGCGCGACACGGGCACGTGCCCGTGCGAGCCTGCCGAGCAGCACTTGGAGCGGCGGATCGGCGAGATCACCGCCGAGCTGGCGCGCTTGGAGGGGCTGCGGTCGCAGTTGACGAGCATGCTGCGGGCGGTCGAGGCGGGCACATGCGACCCGCCGTTGCCCGAGAACTGGTGTCCCCCAACGGTTTCACAAGGAGGTGAATGCGAATGAGCGTGACCGAGGAGTGCTGCACCTGCTGCAATGACGCGGCGTGCGACTGCGGCGGCCAGGAATGCTGCCACGGCTGCTGCGAGAAGTAGGCCTTTGAGACGCGCCCGCCGCCGTCCCCGATGGGGACGGCGGCGGGCGCGTCTGGGCGAGTCTTCGCAAATCGGGCACTCGGAGGCGCCCCCGAATCAACAGTGCCTGTCGGCACCGACAATCCGGCGGCTCCGCAGCCGACTGTCCGGCGGCGCGGCTCTGCTGCCGCTTACTTGGCGGTGAGGACGATCTTGCCGAAGTGGCCTCCGGCGGCCATGAGCCGGTGGGCTTCGGCGGCCTCGGCGAGCGGGATGCGGGTGGTCACGACCGGTTCGATCTCGCCCGCGTCGAGGGCGGGCCAGACCTGCTCGAAGACCTCGGCGAGGATCTGGCGGCGCTGTTCGAGCGGGCGTGCGCGCAGCGTGGTCCCGGTGATGGTGGCGCGCTTGGCGAGCAGCCCGCCGAGGTGGATCTGGGCGGCGTTGCCCTGCTGCAGGCCGATGATCGCGAGCCTGCCGTCCTGGGCGAGCGCCTTGAGGTTCGGCTCGAAGTAGGCCGCGCCGATGACATCGAGGATCGCGTCCGCGCCGCCCGCCTCCATGGCCAGCGCGGCGAAGTCCTCGTTGCGGTAGTCGATGACGCGGTCGGCGCCGAGGGCCTGGAGCTTCTTGGCCCATTCGCCGCGGGCGGTGGTCCAGGTCTCGGCTCCGGCGAGCTTGTGGGCGAACTGGATCGCGAAGGTGCCGATGCCTCCGGCGCCGCCGTGGACGAGGACGCGGCGCTTGGCGCCGGTGTGCTCGCGCAGGAGGTAGCCGAGGTTGGAGTAGACGGTGGCGGCGACTTCGGGGAGTCCTGCGGCGTCGACGAGGTCGACGTTCTCGGGTTTGGGCAGGACGAGTCCGGCGTCGATGGTGACGTACTGGGCGTAGCCGCCTCCGGGCAGGAGGGCGCAGACTTCGGCGCCGAGGAAGGACGCGTTGTCGTCGGAGCCGACGTTGACGATGGTGCCGGAGACTTCGAGTCCGGGCCAGGCGGGCGAGCCGGGCGGGCTCGGGTAGTGGCCGGCGACTTGGAGGAGGTCGGCGCGGTTGACGCCGGCGGCGGCGACCTCGATGAGCACTTCATCGGGTCCGAGCGCGGGTTCGGGCACCTGGGCTGCGGTGAGGCTGCCGTCGGCCACGGTCATGGCAAGCATCCCCGCATAGTATGACTGCGCTCGGAGGCCACGGCGTCATACCCGTCGGTAAGTCATGTCCGATCTTTATGGATTCGCGTTTTATGTTGCGCCCCAAGGGATCAGGGGTTCTCGCTGGAGTGTCCAGGAAAGAGGTGGGCGTCGGGGTCGATGGCGATCGCGGCGTTGTTGACGGCGGTGGCGGCCTCGCCGAAGCCGGTGGCGATGAGTTTGACCTTGCCGGGGTAGGCGGCGATGTCCCCGGCGGCGAAGATGCGGGGCAGGTTCGTGGCCATGGTCGAGTCGACGGTGATGCAGCGGCGGTCGAGGTCCAGGCCCCACTCCCCCAGCGGCCCGAGGTCGGCGGTGAAGCCGAGGGCGGCGACGATCGCGTCGGCGGGGAGTTCCCGGGGCCCTTGGTCTTTGACGTCGAGGGCGACGCCGGTGACCTGCTGCGTGCCGTGGATGGCGGTGAGCTGGGCGTTGACGATGATCGCGGTGCCCTGTTCGCGGACGCGGTCGACGCTGGCCTGGTGGGCGCGGAACTTGTCGCGGCGGTGGACGATGGTGGTGCTGCGGGCGATGCCGTGGAGGGCGAGGGCCCAGTCGAAGGCGGAGTCGCCGCCGCCGACGATGACGACGTCCTGGCCGGCGTGGGCGGCGAGTTCGGGGACGAAGTAGACGATGCCCGCGCCGTGGAAGTCGTCGGCGGCCGGGAGCGGGCGGGGCGCGAAACTGCCGAGGCCGCCGGTGATGAGGACGGCTTCGGTCTCGACCTTCAGGCCGCCGGAGAGTTCGAGGACGGGCTTGCCGTCGACGTGTTCGAGGCGCTGGGCCTGGTGCCCGAGAAGGTAGTTCGGGGTGAACGGGGCGGCCTGGCGCAGGAGGTTCTCCACGAGGTCGCGGCCCTTGATCACGGGGAAGCCCGCGACGTCGAAGATCTGCTTCTCGGGGTACATGGCGGTGATCTGGCCGCCCGCTTCGGGAAGGGTGTCGAGGACCGCGGTGGTCAGGCCGCGGAAACCCGCGTAGTAGGCGGCGAAGAGGCCGGTCGGCCCCGCGCCGATGATCGCGAGGTCCACTGTCGTCACTGGCAAGGGCGTTCTCCGACTCTCTTAGGCGGCATGGGCGTAGGCGGTGCGGCTTAGGCGGCATGGGCGTAGGCCGTGTGGCGTAGGCGGTGTGGCATGCGCGACGTGGTGTCGTCGCGGGAAGGTCGTCACATCCTAGCCAGCGGAGCGCCCCAGTGGGGGCTTCGCGGACGGACCGCCGGTGCGGCCCGTCCTCGGCGCCTCAGTTGCCGCGGAAGGGGCCGGTGACCTCGTAGGTGATCCCGGCGCCGTTGGTTCCGGCGCTGCCGCGCTGGGAGGAGAAGTAGATCCGGTTCCCGGCGGGGTTGAAGGCGAGGCCGGTGATCTCGGAGCCGCTGTGGCCGTTGACGCGCAGGAGCGGGGCGACGATGTCCTCGGGGGTGACGACGCAGACCTCCATGTTGTCGCCGTCCTCGGCGACGAACAGGTCGCCGGAGCCGCTGGAGCCGATGAGGTTGTCGACGCCCTTCAGCGTCGGATCGGACACGAGGTCGTCGTCGTAGACGGTGACGAGGGTGTTCGCGGCGGTGTCGTAGGCCCAGACCTTGTTGTCGCCCTTGGTGGTGAAGAAGCAGACGCCGCCGGAGTAGTAGCAGCCCTCGCCGCCGTCGAAGCGCTTGGTGTTCGGCACCTGGTAGCGGGTGGCGGTCGGGGAGCCGCCGGGGTCGGGGACGTCGGCCCAGGCGAGGGCGTCGTCGTCCTCGGTGAGCACCTGGAGGACCCCGGTGGCGAGGTCGCCCCACGTGGCGGGGGCGAAGCGGTAGAGGGCGCCGTCGGTGACGTCCTCGGTCAGGTAGACGACCTCGCGGTCGGGGTCGGCGGCCGCGGCCTCGTGTTTGAAGCGGCCCATGGCGTCGCGCCGCACGGCCGCGTCCTCGCCGTAGGGGTCGGTCTCGTAGACGTAGCCGCGGTCGACCTCCTCGCCGGAGAGCCAGGTGTGCCAGGGGGTGGCGCCGCCCGCGCAGTTGGAGCGGGTGCCGCTGAGGATGCGGTAGGCGTCCACGAGGTTCGCGTTCGCGTCGAAGCGGAGCGCGCCGGCCCCGCCGCCGGTGGGGAGTTCGGCGTTGGAGGTGTAGATCCAGCCGTCGCCGTCGGCGAAGCACGCGCCGCCGTCGGGGGCGCCGTGCCAGGTGTAGGCGGTGCCGGGGACGGTCCGGGAGGAGCGGGCGACGATGCGGGAGGTGAAGCCCGCGGGAAGGCTGAGCCCGTTGGCGTCGGCGGCCCGGAGGGCGCCGTAGGGGCCTGGGCCGGGCTTGGCGGGGTAGGCGAAGGAGGGGCGGGTCATGGTGAAGCCGAGGGCCACCGAGCCGGTGCCGACGACGGCCGCGCGGAGGATGTTGCGCCGTTCCATGTGGTGCTCCCTGTATGGAAGGGGGACAGTACGTTCCGCCGCTCAGCCTAGAAGAGGCGGGACGAATGGGGCGGCAATTGCGCGGGGCCGACCGGTGAGCGATTGGTAACAGCGGGGCGAACGGGCGCCCAGGGGGCACTTGCGGACCGCCGCGGGTGTCGCGGCCCAGGCGAAGTACTCCCTAGCGCCCGTGCCGGCTCACGGGACGGGCCAGGGGGTGTTTCCAAACCCCCGGGGGCGCTTGCGGACCGCCGCGAACCTCGGCGAGGTACCCCCTTGTGCCCGTGCCGGTTCACGGCACGGGCACAAGGGAATCAGAGTGCTTCGAGGACGACGAGCGGCGCTCCTGCGGCGACCTGCCCGCCCGGTTCAGTGAGGACCTTGAGGACCCGGCCCGCTTGCGGCGCGGTCACCGGCGTCTCCATCTTCATGGCCTCCAGCACGACCAGGACCTGGCCGGACTCGACCGCGTCGCCGGGTTCGACGGCGACCTTCCACACCGCGGCCGCCAGCGGGGCGGCGGCGACGGCGCCGCCCGGCGGCGCTTCGAACGCCTCGACCACGGGGGCGGGCGGCACGGCCTCCTGGCGGTCGAACTCGCCCGAGGCGGCCCAGGCGGCGCGTTCGGCCGCGAACGCTTCGCCTTGGCGCGCTTTGAAGGCGGCGATGCCCTCGGCTTCGGCGTCGAGGAAGCGGGCGTAGTCGCCGTAGCGGAACTCCCCTTCCTCGGTGCGGGGGGTGAACCGGCCCGCGTCCATCTCGGCGCGCAGTTCGGCGAGCTCCGCGGTGTCGACGGGGTACCAGCGGATGCGGTCGAAGAACCGCAGCAGCCACGGCTTGCCCTCGGTGAAGGGCCCCTTCTGGCGGTGGGTGTTCCAGACCTGGACGGTGCGGCCGACGAACTGGTAGCCCCCGGGACCTTCCATGCCGTAGATGCACAGGTAGGCGCCGCCGATGCCGACGGCGTTCTGCGGGGTCCAGGTGCGGGCGGGGTTGTACTTGGTGGTCACGAGCCGGTGCCGCGGGTCGAGCGGGGTCGCCACGGGCGCGCCGAGGTAGACGTCGCCCAGGCCCAGGACCATGTATTCGGCGTCGAACACGGTGCGGTACACGTCGTCCACACTGTCCAGGCCGTTCATGCGGCGGATGAACTCGATGTTCCAAGGGCACCAGGGGGCGTCGTCGCGGACGCCGTTCATGTACCGGTCGATGGCCTCACGGGTGGCCGGGTCGTCCCAGGACAAGGGCAGCCACACTTCGCGGCTGGGCACGGCGAGGTCCGTGGTCGACGGCAGCCGGGACTCTATTTCTGTCAGTTGATCGACGAGGGCCCGCTGGTCGATCAGGGCGGGGTCGAAGTGGACTTGGAGGCTGCGCACGCCCGGCGTCAGGTCGAGCAGGCCCTCCGCCAACCGGGCCGCGACGGCTTCGGCGAGGGCGTGGACGCGCATGCGCAGGGCCAGGTCGAGGACGTTGGGTCCGTATTCGACGAGGACGTTGTCGTCGCCGGAGCGGCGGTAGGCGACCGCGGGGCGGTCGGTGCCGCCCGCGAGCCGGGCCAGCACGCCGCTGTCCGCGACCGGGGCGCGGTCGGGCGCGGGGGCGACCGCGGGCCGCCTTCGCGCCGCGACGGCCCCCGCATCGGAGACCGGGACGAAGCGCACGGTGTCGCCGGGGCGCAGCTGGCCCAGCCGCCAGCGGTGCGCGTTGATCACCGTTGCGGGGCAGACGAACCCGCCGAGACTCGGCCCGTCCGGTCCGAGAAGCACGGGCATGTCGCCGGTGAAGTCGACCGCGCCGATCGAGTAGGCGTTGTCGTGGATGTTGGAGGGGTGGAGCCCGGCCTCGCCGCCGTCGGGGCGGGCCCAGCGCGGTTTCGGGCCGGTGAGGCGCACACCGGTGCGGGCCGAGTTGAAGTGGACTTCCCAACGGGCGCGGTAGAAGTCGTCCATGTCCTCGGGGGTGAAGAAGTCGGGGGCGGCGTGGGGGCCTTCCACGACGGGCAGTTCCCAGGCGTTGGTGAAGACGGGCCGTTCGGTCTCGGGGACGGGTCGGGGGGTTTCGATCGGTCGATCGGTATCGGGTCGGAGGATTTCTGTCAAACGATCGGTATCGGGTCGGAGCACGTCGCCGGCGCGCAGGGCGCTGCCGGTGAGGCCGCCGATCTCGCCGAGGGTGAAGGTGGCCGCCGAGCCGAGGTACAGCGGGACGTCGAGGCCGCCGCGGACGAGGAGGCAGGTGCGCAGTCCGAGTCCATCGGGTGCGCCCACCGCGAGGACGCCGCCCGCGGGGACGATGAACGGTTCCCATTGCGGCGCAGGCTGTCCGTCGACGGTGACCGGTGCGGGCGCGCCGGTGACGCAGACGGTCGCCTCGGCGCTGAAGCGCAGGGTGGGGCCGGTGGCGACGCATTCGAGTCCGGGCGCGCCCTCCGGGTTGCCGAGGGCCCGGTTCCCGAGGCGGAAGGACAGGTCGTCCATCGGGCCCGAGGGCGGCAGGCCGACCTGCCAGTAGCCGATGCGGCCGGGCCAGTCCTGGACGGTGGTCTGGGTGCCCGGGCTGATGACGTCGATGCGGGGGCGCGGGTCGGGGACGTCGGCGAGGGTGGCGGTGGTGTGTCGGGCGGCGGCGAAGTCGGGGTGGGCGAGGGCGGCGGCGAGCAGGCCCTGGTTGGTCTCGACCCCGGTGAGGCGCAGCTCGGTCAGTGCGTCCGCCGCGGTGGCGACGGCGTCGGCCCGGGTGGGGCCGTGGGCGATGAGCTTGGCGATCATCGGGTCGTAGTGGGGGCCGATCGCGGTGCCGGCCTCGATCCAGGTGTCGACGCGGACGCCGCCCTCATCGACGGCCCTGGGGAGGGCGAGGTGGGTGACGGTGCCGGTGGAGGGCCGGTGGCCCTGGGCGGGGTCCTCGGCGTACAGGCGGGTCTGGACGGCGTGGCCGTTCGCGTTGAGCGGCAGGCGCATCGGGGAGGCGTCGCCTGCGGCGAGGCGGAGCATCCACTCGACCAGGTCCACGCCGAAGACCGCCTCGGTGACCGGGTGCTCGACCTGGAGGCGGGTGTTGACCTCGAGGAAGGCGACCTCGTCGCGGTCGGTGTCGTAGAGGAATTCGACCGTGCCCGCCGAGCGGTAGGCGACGGCGGCGCACAGTCGCCGGGCGGCGTCCTGGTACTGCTCGCGGAGCGCGTCGGGCACGTTCGGGGCGGGGGCCTCCTCGACGACCTTCTGGTTGCGCCGCTGGAGCGTGCAGTCCCGGTCGCCGAGGACGGCGACCCCGCCGTGCCCGTCGCCGAAGACCTGCGCCTCGACGTGGCGGGCGCGGCGCACGAGCCGTTCGAGGAACAGCCCGGCGTCGCCGAAGCCGGTCTCGGCGAGGCGCTTTACGCTGCCCCAGGCCTCGCGCAGCTCGGCCGCGTTCCGCGCCGGGCGCATGCCGATGCCGCCGCCGCCCCCGGTGGCCTTGAGCATCACGGGGTAGCCGATCCGCTCGGCCTCGGCGAGGGCGTGTTCCGCGTCCTCGAGCAGGCCGGTCCCGGCCAGGAGCGGGACGCCCGCGGCTTCGGCGGCGGCGCGCGCGGTGTGCTTGGCGCCGAACAGGTCCAGGTGCTCGGGGGCCGGGCCGACGAACGCGATCCCGGCGTCCTCGACGGCGCGCGCGAACGCGGCGTTCTCGGACAGGAACCCGTAGCCGGGGTGGATCGCGCCCGCGCCGGTGGCCCGCGCGGCGTCCAGGATCGCTTCGGCCCGCAGGTAGGAGTCGGCGGGGGCCGGGCCGCCGATGCGGACGGCGGTGTCGGCCGCGTCCACGTGGGCGGCGGCCCGGTCGGCGTCGGAGTAGACCGCCACGGTCTTCAGGCCCATGCGCTTGGCGGTGGCGATGACGCGGACGGCGATCTCGCCGCGGTTGGCGACCAGGAGGGTGTCGAAGGTCAAGCTAAGGCTCCACTCTCGCCGACGCCCTCGGAGGCGTCAATTGGCACAGTGACGGCGACCCGGATGGGCGTCGGGTTGAACGCGTTGCAGGGGTTGTTGATCTGGGGGCAGTTGGAGATGAGCGCGATGACGTCCCGCTCGGCGCGGAGGGCGACCTCCAGGCCCGGCGCGGAGATGCCGTCGACGATGCCCAGGCAGCCGTCGTCCTCGACGGGCACGTTCATGAACCAGTTGACGTTGCCGGTCATGTCGCGCTTGCCCAGGCCCCACTTCGCGCCCTCGTGGAGAAAGTTCTCGACGCAGGCGTGCTGGCCCCAGGTCTGGTGGCCGTAGCGGAGGGTGTTGGACTCCTTGGAGCAGGCGCCGCCGATGGTGTCGTGGCGGCCGCAGTCGTCCTCAGTGATCGTCGCGAGTGGACGGTGTTCGACGTCGCGCAGGACCGAACCGGTGGTGAGGAACAGCGCCCCGGCGGCCGCGAGTGTGTTCTGGGCGCTGTAGCGCAGGGCGGTGTCGCGGGCGTCGAAGAGGAGGAAGTCGACGGCCTGGTTCCCGCCGAGGTCGGTGATGCGCAGGGTCTGCCCGGCGCCGACGAGTCCGGACCAGGGCGCGCGGGCGCCCACGACGACGTCGGTGAGGGTCTTGGCGGTCATGCGGCGGCTCCGAGGTCGGCGGCGGTGTTGGCGAGGGCCCTGCGGCGCTCGGGGGTGGCGTCCCAGGCGGCGTCGCCGGGCGCGGTGGGGCGCTCCCTCCAGGCGAGGACGCGGACGGGCGTGGCCGTGTAGGCCTCGCGCGGGTCGAGCGGGTGCGGGGTGTTGGCGAGCATGACCAGCAGCGGAGCCTCGGCCAGCAGGCGCACCCGCCTGCCGGCGCCGGTGCTGCCGAGCCAGTGCAGGCGGCCCTCGTCGTCGGCCTTGAGGCCCTTGAAGAGTGCGACTGTGGGAGGCAGGTCGCGGGCGGTGAGGTCGTGCTTGGCGGCGGCCAGTTTCAGCAGTTCGCGCCCGGCCGGAGTCGGGCCCCACGGAGCGCCGTCGCCGTAGCGCTCCTCGTTCTGAGCGGCGGCGGGCGCGCCGCAGAACGCGTCGTGGCGGCCGGACTCGTCGAGGACGAGGGTCGCCAGCGCACGGCCCTGGTCGGAGAGCAGGAGGCTCCCTTCGCCGAGATAGGCGTTCCACTGGACCTTGACGGTGTCGGCGACGCACAGTCGCTCCCAGGGGCGCCCGGCCCAGGCGAGGGCGAGGTGGACGCAGGCGTCGCCGTCGAGATCGGTGAGCTCCACGACCGTGCCGGGGGCGAGGACCCGGTGCGCGTAGCCGCCGCCTGCGACGGTCTCGGCCCACAGGAGACTCGCGGGGTCGAGGCCGTCCGGGGCGGCGGGGAAGGTGCTGGCGGGCACCCACGCGCGCTCGGCGACCCGGGCGGCCGCCTCCTGCGCGCGGGCGTGGTCGCGTGCGGCGTAGGTGCTGCCGGTGTCCGACGGTTCGGCTTGCGGCTCAGGGATTTCGGTCATCGAGGCCTCCGCTCCGAATAATTTCTATCAACTGATCGAAATTAGCGCCGCGACGGTTCGGGAGCATGACTGCCGCATTGCGAGTTGATTTCCGAGACCACACGGTCGCGGTGACGAGATGCCGCGCGGACGAAAGCGGGTCCCGCCGGTCGACCGGCGGGACCCTTCAGTTCGCGAGCTAGGAAGCCGCGGGGACCGGCTCCGGCTCGGGCACCCGCACCGCCACCGGCTTCGCGGCGCTGTAGGCCTTGGCAGGCCGCAGCATCGCGACCGCGACGTAGGCCGCGGCACCGGCGGCGAACGCGATGAAGGTCGGCCAGCCGTCGAATCCGGCGGTGAACACGTCGTTGTCGATGTACAGCAGGTCGTTCGGGACGTCGTAGGTCGTGGGCGTGAAGGCGAACAGGACGAGGCGCACGGTGAACCCCACCGCGATCGAGGCCGCCGCCGCGGCCGCCCCGCCGCGCCTCCACCACAGGCCCAAGGCGAACGGCACGACCAGCCCGGCCAGCATGAGGTCGAAGGCGAGGGTGAGCAGGATGCCCGTCTGCGGCACCCGCACCGCCACCAGGACGGCCAGGGCCACGATCGGGAACATCGCGATCCGGCTGGCCCGCAGCAGCGGGTCCTTCCCGGCGCCGAAGATCTTCAGTTCGGGGAGCTTCCCGCCGTCGGTCTCGCGGATGCCCGCGATGTTGCGGGCCGCTACCGCGCCGGTGCCGAGGATCGCGCCGTTCGCGGTCGAGCAGGAGGCGGCCACGATCGCGGCCAGGACCATCATCGCCAGCCAGGCCGGGGCGTGGTCCTCCAAGAGCGTGAAGAGGACGGCGCTCCCCGCGTCGGGGCCGACGATGTCGACCGCCGAGAGGGCCACGTAGGTGAAGGGGATGCCGATGAGGAGCGTCCCGGCCGCGCCGAGGAAGCAGGCCCGGCGGGCGGTGTCCGGGCTCTTGGCCGAGAAGATCCGCTGCATGAAGTCGATGGCCACGATGTCGCCGACGCCGAGGGCCACGAGCGTCGCCCAGTTGACCGGGGCGCCCTGCGCGGGGTCGGTGAGCTGCCCGAGGTCGAACGCGCCCATGCCTTCGGGGACGGTGATCCCGTGCGTCACGGCCACCCACGTGAACAGGCAGGCAGTGCCCGCGAGGGTGATGACCATCTGCGCGGCGGCCGTGTAGGAGTCGGAGAACATGCCTCCCGCGACGGTGTAGGTCATGACCACGGCGACGATGAGGAGCACGCCGATCGTGTAGTCGATGCCGAGGAAGTGCTCGAACAGGAAGCCCCCGGCGACGAGGTTCCCGGCGAGCAGGAGCACATAGGCGCCGATCATCGCGATCGAGGCAGTCAGCTCGACCTGGCGGCCGTACCGGCGGGCGTACCAGTCCGGCAGGGTGAGCAGCTTGGCGGCGTTCATGCGGCGGGCGAAGAACAGGCCGGTGAGCAGCAGGCAGAGGGCGAGGCCGATGGGCAGGCCGGCCCCGGCCCAGAAGCCGAACCCGTAGGCGAGGTCGGTGTTGCCGAGGGTGGCGTTGGAGTCGACGGCCTGGGCCATGAGCCCGGCGGTCACAAGAGGGACGCCGAGGGTGCGGCCCGCGACGAGGTACCGGCCGGAGTCGCCGTCGACCTTGCGGGAGACCACGAGTCCGATGACCAGGACAATGACGATCGAGAGCCCTACACCGAGGAGTATCATCGGGCACCTTCCGGGGTTGATTTCTATCGAGTGATAGAAATTAATCGCCTCAGGATTTCGATCAACTGACAGAATTTATTTCCCCGCAGTGAACACCTCCGCACAACGGCAATGAGCCCGCGCGAACGCACCGCCTGCGTACCCGCGTCACCCGGCCGCCAGCGCGCGCCGCCCCGACCGGTCTGAATCGTCCGGCCCGGGAACTACAATGGGGCCCGCACCGAGGACAGGAAGGCGGACCGATGCCCACCGCAGCGAAGGACCCCGTGGCCGACCGGCCCAAGCGGCGGGTGGGCCGCCCCCGGATCGCCCCCGAGTCAGGCGGCGGCACTCAGGACGCCGAGCCCCGCGACCAGCTCCTCGCCGCCGCGGCCGAGCTCTTCACCGTCCAGGGCTACAGCGCCACCTCCACTCGAGCCATCACCGCCAAGGCCGGGATGCGCCAGGCCAGCATGTACTACCACTTCGCCTCCAAAGAGGAACTGCTCAGCAGCCTCCTGGAGACCACCGTCGCCCCGTCCCTGGAATTCGCCGAATGGGCGCTGGCCGAACGCGACGCCGCCGCCGAGGCCCGCCTGTGGGCGCTGGCCCGCATCGACGCGGCCCAGCTCGCGGGGGCGCGCCACAACCTCGGCGCGCTGTACCTGCTGCCGGAGGTCCGCCGGGAGGCGTTCGCGCCGTTCCGGGCGCTGCGCGCGCGGTTGAGCGAGTCCTATCGGGAGCTGCTGGGGCAGACCGCCGCCGCGATCGACTACGCGCCTGGCGAACTCGCCCAGCGCGCGCATCTGGTCTTCGGCCTGGTCGAGGGCGTGATCCTCGCTCGGCTCGACAACCGCCTCGACCGCCACCCCGAGAGCGGCCCGCTCGCCGACCCGGCCGCGTACTCGGCCGAGGTCGCCGACGCGGCGCTGCGGCTGTCCGGGTGCGACCGCCTCGGCGCGGCGCGCGAGCAGGGCAGGCGCCTGTGCGCCGAGTGGATCGGGCGTTCCGAGCACCTGCCGAGTGCGACGCCGACCGGGGAATCCGCATGAAGACCGCGCTGATCACGGGCATCAGCGGGCAGGACGGCTCGTATCTCGCCGAGCTGCTGCTCGCGAAGGGCTATGTGGTGCACGGGATCGTGCGCCGTTCCTCCATGATCGGCGGCACTTCGCGGCTCGACGCGGTCTACCAGGACCCGCATGACGCGGGGCGGCGGCTGTTCCTCCACTACGGGGACGTCACCGATGCCGGGCTGCTGGTCAACCTCATCCGCGACATCCGGCCCGACGAGATCTACAACCTGGCCGCGCAGAGCCACGTGCGCGTCAGCTTCGACCTGCCCGACTACACCGCGAACGTGACCGCGCTCGGTGCGATCCGGCTCCTGGAGGCGGTGCGCGCCAGCGGGATCGACGCGCGGATCTACCAGGCGTCCACTTCGGAGATGTTCGGCACGGCCGCGCCGCCGCAGGACGAGACCACGCGGTTCCACCCGCGCAGCCCGTACGGGGTCGCGAAGCTCTACGCGTACTGGGCGACGGTGAACTACCGGGAGTCCTACGGCATGTTCGCGGTCAACGGGATCGCGTTCAACCACGAGAGCCCGCGCCGGGGCGAGACCTTCGTGACCCGCAAGATCACGCGCGCGGTCGCGCGGATCGCGGCGGGCCTGGAGAAGCGGGTCTTCCTGGGGAATCTCGACGCGGTGCGCGACTGGGGCTACGCGCCCGAGTACGCCGACGCGATGTGGCGCATGCTCCAGCACGACGAGCCGGACGATTTCGTGGTGGCGACCGGGAAGGCCGCGACGGTGCGCGACTTCGCCGAGGCCGCGTTCGGGCACGCCGGGCTCGACTGGCGCGACCACATCGAGCACGACGACCGCTACGAGCGCCCCGCGGAGGTCCCCGAGCTGGTGGGCAACCCCGCGAAGATCGAGCGCGAGATCGGCTGGAAGGCCCGCGTCCACTGGGACGAACTGGCCCGCATCATGGTCGACGCCGACCGCAGTGCCTTGGAGAACAGCCACTAGCAGGGGGCATCGCCTTGACCGACGTGCCCGCCGAGGCGGTCCCGCTCGCCGGAGGGCGGATCGCGACCGGCGTCGTCCGCATCGGCGAGACGGTGCGACGCCCCGTGTGCGCCTCCTCCGAGTTCATGGCCGCACTGCTGGAGCTGCTCGAACACCAAGGCTTCACCGGTGCGCCAAGGTATCTCGGGCAGAGCGACGGGGCCGACCTGCTCTCGTTCATCCCCGGGACGGTGCCCGCGCGATTCCAGGCCTGGTCCGACGATCAGGTCCGGGCCGCGGCGTCGTTGCTGCGGGCGATGCACGATGCGACTCGCGGCAGCGACTTGGCGGGGCGGTTCGACGTCGTGTGCCATCACGATCCGGGACCGAACAACGTGGTCTTCCAGGGCGGCCTGCCCGCGGCCTTCATCGACTTCGCCGAGGCCGCGCCCGGCGGCCGCTTGGAGGACGTGGCCTACCTGGCCTGGACGTGGTCGATCTCCGCGAAGGAGTCGCTGCCGTTGCCCCGGCAGGCCGAGCAGGTGCGGCTCATCGCCGACGCCTACGGCCTGGAGGCTGCCGAGCGGCGGGTCCTGGTCGACTGCGTCCTCGAGCGGCAGGCCCGGAACGTGCGTTTCTGGGCGCAGTTCCAGGTCTACCCGGAGACCGCCTCCGCCACGACCGAGCAGCTGGTCGAGCGGATCGATTGGAGCAGGCGCGAGCACGCTTACCTGTTCACGCACCGCGACCGCTTCGACCGGGCGCTGAGCGCCGCCTAGTTCGTAAACACCGCCTTGGCGTTACGTATCGAACAGCGGATTCCGTACCTGCTCACCGGCCCGCCTGGATACCATCGCGGGCATGACTGATCTCAGCGCACCGGTCCGGCTGGGCGACGGCACCAGTATGCCCCGCATCGGCTACGGCACCTACAAGGTCGGCGACGACGAGGCCCAGCAGGCGGTCGAGACCGCCCTCGCCACCGGCTACCGGCTCATCGACACGGCCGAGATGTACGGCAACGAGGTCGGCGTCGGCCGCGCGGTCGCCGCTTCGGGCGTCCCGCGCGAGGAGGTCTTCCTGACCACGAAGGTCTGGAACGACCACCATGGGGCCGATGCGGTCCGGGCCGCGCTCGAAGCCTCGCTGGAGCGCATGGGCACCGACTACCTCGACCTGTACCTGATCCACTGGCCCTCCCCCAAGCAGGGCCTGTACGCCGAGACCTTCCAGGCCCTGCTCAAGGCCAGGGACGAGGGCCTCATCCGCTCCGCGGGCGTCTCGAACTTCCTGCCCGAGCACCTCGAACGCGTCCACGAGGCCACCGGGGAATGGCCCACGGTCAACCAGGTCGAGCTGCACCCGTACTTCAACCAGCCCGGCCTGCGCGCCTGGCAGGCCGAGCGCGGCATCGTCACCGAGTCGTGGGGCCCGCTGGGCCAGCGCACCGGCTCGGTCCTGGACGAGCCCGCCGTCACGGCCGCCGCCGAGGCGCATGGCAAGAGCGCGGGTCAGGTCGTCATCCGCTGGCACCTGCAGAACGGCTGCGTCGTGATCCCCAAGTCCTCCAAGGCGACCCGGATCGCCGAGAACTTCGACGTCTTCGACTTCACTCTCACTGAGGCGGAGATCGCCGCGATCGACGCACTCGAGACCGGCAACCGCCAGGGCATCGACCCGGGTAGCAACGAGCGCTGAGCACCGGTGAAGGGGCGGGCGGCGGTCGCCGCCCGCCCCTTCACTGCCGGTCCGATGCAGGGCCCGAACGGGTTGGGCAATCGCGTTCCAGCTGAGTAGGCTCGCGCGCATGAGTGAACTGAGCACCACCGTCACCCTCACCGGCGGCACCGAGATCCCGCGATACGGCTACGGCACCTTCCGCATCGACGACGCCGAGGTCGCCGCGGCCGTCACCGCCGCACTCGACACGGGCTACCGCCTCATCGACACCGCGGTCGGCTACGGCAACGAGGTCGGCGTCGGCCGGGCGATCAACGGCTCCGGCCTCAAGCGCGAGGACGTCTACCTGACCAGCAAGGTCTGGGACCACGGCTACGACGAGGTCCGCCGCAACCTCGACGAGTCCCTGGAGCGCCTCGGCACCGACTACCTGGACCTGTACCTGCTGCACTGGCCGCGCCCGAGCGTCGACAAGTACGTCGAGTCCTGGCGGGCCCTGGTGGACGCGCGCTCCGAGGGCCTGATCCGCTCCGCCGGCGTCTCGAACTTCACGATCGAGCACCTCACCCGCGTCGAGGCCGAGACCGGCGCCGCGCCCGAGGTCAACCAGGTCGAGCTGCACCCGTACTTCAGCCAGCCCGAACTGCGGGCCTGGCACGAGGAGCACGGCGTCGTGACCGAGTCGTGGGGCCCGCTGGGCCTGCGCGCCGAAGGGCTCTTCGAGGAGCCGGCAGTCCAGGCGGTCGCCGAGGCCCAGGGCCGCACCCCCGCTCAGGTGGTGCTCCGCTGGAACCTCCAGCGCGGCAACGTGGTCATCCCCAAGTCGGTGACGCCCGCGCGCATCCGCGAGAACTGGGAGGTCCTCGACTTCGCGCTCACCGAGAGCGAACTCGCCGCGATCGACGCCCTGGACACGGGCGTCCGCCAGGGCGGCGACCCGCAGACCGTCGGCTCCTGAACCGCCGCCCCGGAACGCCGGTCAGCCCTGGGCGGCCAGGAGTGCGAACGGGCTGCGGGGCTCCCTTCCGAGCAGTTTCGGGAGCGCGGTGTCGGTGCGGTCGAGCAGTCCGGCCTGGACGTTGGACAGGATCGACACCGTATGCGCCGCTTGGTAAGGCAGGAGGCCGTATCCGGCCAGGGCCTCGCGGGTCCCGGCCAGGCCGGGGTCGCTGTAGGCGACCGGGCGGCCCGCCGCTTCGGTGAGGGCCGCGGCGAGGTTCAGGCCGGTGACGTACTCGGTGCCGTCGAGTTCGTACGTCAGGCCCGCGTGCGGGCTCGGTCCGCCTGCGGCGCGGGCGGCGTCGATCTCCCGGGCCACGATCGCGGCGGCCTCGGCGAGGTCGTCGCGGACGACGGGACGCAGTCCACCGCTCCCCCAGGCCAGCGCCAGTTCGCCGGTGGCCGAGGCCCCCTGGGCCTGCGGCGCGAACAGTTCGGCGTAGAGGCCGTTGCGCAGGATCGTCGCGTCGAGGCCTGCGGCGGCGAGGAGCCGTTCTGTGTAGCGGTGCGGGGCGGCGATCGAGAGGTGGTCGCCCGCGCCGATCAGGCTGGTGTAGACCACGTGGCCGACCCCGGCCGCCTCGGCGGCTTCGACCGCGGCGCGGTGGCGGGCGTAGACCACGTCGTCCTCGGCGTATCCGGCCGAGATCATCACCAGGACGTCGATGCCCGAGAAGGCCGCGGGAAGCGTCTCGGGCGCGTCGAAGTCGACGCGGCGTTCGGCCAGAGCACTGGGCTCGCGGGTGCCCACGAGCACGTCGGCTCCATCGGCCCTGAGTTTCGCGGTGATGCCTCGGGCGAGTGCGCCGCTGCCGCCGGTTACCAGGATCATGTGTCCTCCATCGTTTGGTGTTCCGGCCCCAATCTTGGGTAGCGTTCGGGGAAAGCGACAGGAGGCATTGTCATGTCGGGTGCGAACACCGGAGTAACCCTCCAGCCGCAGACGGCCGCGGAGCTGGCCGTGTGTGGCGAAGACCATTGCGGTGTGCGGGAGGTGCTCGACCGGATCGGGGACCGCTGGAGCGTCCTGGTCGTCGTCGAGCTCGCGAAGGGGCCGCGCCGGTTCCGGGAGCTGGAGCGGGCGGTCTCGGGGATCTCGCAGCGGATGCTGACGTTGACCACCCGGCACCTGTGCCGCGACGGCCTGGCCACGCGGACGGTCTATCCGACCTCGCCGCCGCAGGTCGAGTACGCGCTCACCGCTACAGGGCGGAGCCTGGCGACGGCGATCGGGGCGCTCGCGGACTGGTCGCGGGAGCACCACCACGCGATCCTGGAGTCGCGGCGGGACTGGGACGCCGAGCACGACGACGATTGAGCCCCGGCCCGCGCCGCGTGAATGCAGAAGGGCCCGTAGGCGATTGGATCGCCTACGGGCCCTTCTGCGTTCACACGGTGCGCTGCGAGGTGCGGCCGAAGCGGGCCCTGGTGGCGATGACGCCGCCGATGATGGCGGTGATCGCGCCGAGCTGCTGCACAATCTGGCCGATCATGGCCCCGGTCCCGGCGTCGCCGGCGACGTTGGCGAAGCCGCGGCCGCTGATGAGGCCCTCGACCACGAATCCGATCTGGATGAACAGGCCGAACGCGAGGGGCAGGAGGGACGCCCAGCGCCGGCGGGTCCGCAGCACGGTGAAGAGGACCGCGCCGGTGAGCATGAGGATGATGCCGGGGGGCGGGTAGACGGGGAAGGCGATCCCCGAGGCCCACAGGACGCCGATGCCGGCGGCGCTGGCGACGAGTCCGGTGACGGCCGCGGCTTCGGCGCGGGTCCACTGCTGCTTGAGGTTCATTTGGGGGCTCCTCTGTTGAATCAGGCGATGACTCAATGGTCGGAGCCGGGACCCCTCCGCGTCGTCAGCGCCTGAACGGAACCCGCCTCAGCTTCTCGACGTACGCAGAATGCGGTGATCGGCGGCATCGGGCGACGCCCCCGGGATCAGGCCCGATCAGAGGTCGGAAAGCCGCTGCTCATCCGATGCCGTGGCGCACTGCCCAGAGGGCCGCCTGGGTCCGGTCGGCCGCGCCGATTCGCCGGAGGAGGTTGGTGACGTGGGTCTTCACGGTCTTCTCCGAGACGCCCAGGGACCTGGCGATCTGGCGGTTCGTCTGGCCCTTGGCGATGAGGCCGAGGACCTGGCTCTCGCGCGGCGTCAAGGAGGGGGCGGTGGGTGCGGTGGTGCCGTTCATCAGGCCGCGCATGGCGATCGGGGCGAGGAGCATCTGTCCGGCGTGGACGGTGCGGATCGCGCTGGCCAGCGCGTCGGGGTCGATGTCCTTGTACACGAAGCCCGCCGCACCGGCGCTGATCGCGGCCGGGACGCGTTCGGCGTCGGTGGCGGAGGTGAGGACGAGGATGCTCGGCCGGTCCTCCTTGTCGGCGGTGCCGAGCCGGTCGAGGACGCCTTGGCCGTCGAGGCCGGGCATCTTGAGGTCGAGGAGGACGACGTCGGGGCGGGTCTCCTCGATGGCGCGCAAGGCCTCCTCGCCGTCGCCGGCCTCGCCGACCACGACGAAGTCGGGTTCGAGTTCGAGGTAGCCGCGCAGGCCGCGGCGGACCACGGGGTGGTCGTCGACGAGCAGCAGTCGGATGGGGTCAGCCACGGCCGTCCTCCTCAGGGTTGTTCTTGAAAGAGGCGTTGTCGACCGCGTTGTCGGCGAAGGCGGCGTTTGCAGAGGCGTTCTCGGGGGTGTCGTCCTCGGCAGCGCTGTCTTCGGCGGTGTCCTCTTCGGTCTCCAGTTGGAGGGTGACGACGGTGCCTTCGCCTGGGGCGGTGGCGAGGTGGAGGCCGCCGCCGAGTGCCTTGGCGCGCTCCCTCATCGAGAGGAGGCCGAGGCCGCGCGTGGCGGCTTCGGTCGCGTCGAAGCCGATGCCGTCGTCGCTGATGACGATCTGCTCGGTCGCGACGGTGACGGCGACATGGCGGGCCCTGGCATGGCGGAAGGCGTTGCCGAGGGCTTCTTGGACGAGGCGGAGCACTTCGACCTCGCCGTCGCGGGAGAGGTCCACTGGGGACCGGACTTCGAAGGTGACCTCGGTGTCGTGCAGCCGGTCGAGGAGGATGACGTGGCGTCGGAGCGTTTCGACCAGGCCGTGGAGGTCGAGGTCGGCGGGCCGCAGTTCGACGATGACCCCGCGCAGTTCGGCGATGGCGTCGGCCGCGAGCGTCTCGACCTCTTCAAGCCGCGCGGCGGCGGCCTCGGGGTTGACGGCGATGAGTTTGCAGGCCGCGCGGGCGGAGAGCCGCAGTGAGAACAGGCGCTGCATGACCGCGTCGTGGAGTTCGCGGGCGAGCCGGTTGCGTTCCTCGATCACGGTGAGCTCGCGGCTGCGCTCGTACAGGCGCGCGTTGGTGATCGCGATGGCCGCGTGCGAGGCGAGCAGTTCGATGAGGTCGGTGTCGGCGGCGGTGAAGCCGGGTCTGCCGAGGTCGTTGGTGAGCACGACGATGCCGAGGGTCCGCTCGCCGTCGCGGATGGGGACGCCCAGGAGCGCGGCCATCGTCGGGTGCGCCTTGGGCCACCAGCGGAAGCGCGGGTCGCGGCGCAGGTCGTCGAGGAGGATCGGCTCGGTCTCGGTGAGGATCGCGGCGAGCATCCCGTGCTGGCGCGGCAGCGGACCGATCTTCAGGCGCTGCTCCTCGCCGATGCCGTCGGTGATGAACTCGGCGAAACCCCCTTCGTCGTCGGGAATCCCGATGGCGGCGTAGTCGGCGCCGACCAGTCGCCGGGCCGAGGAGACGATCACTTCGAGCACCTGGTGGACGGACAGGTGGCGGGTGATCGCGCCGACGGCCGCCGACACCTCGTGCAGCAGCTTCGCGGGTTCTGAGAAGGGCCCGGTCGAGGAGGGCCCGGTCGGCGCAGGCGCGGGCTCTTGGGAGGCGGTCACGGTGCCAATCTAGTCGAAGGGGCCGGTCACCACCCTCGGTCGCTGGTCTTAGGACCACCGGACCGTGGCCGACCGCGACCTCAGCCCGATGCGCGATGGCCGCCGCGGCCATAGCGTGGCGGTCATGAGCAACCCTGACTTCCACGACAACGGCCGCACCGCGATCAACCGCACCTCCCTCGACCGCACTGCCCTCATCACCGGCGCTTCGGCCGGGCTGGGCGAGGCCCTCGCCGAGCGCCTCGCCGCCGACGGCTGGGACCTGATCCTCACCGCACGCGGCGAAGAGCGCCTGGCAAAGACGGCCGCGCGGCTCGGCGCGCAGTACCTGGCCGGAGACGTGGCCGACCCGGCCCACCGGGAGGCGCTGGTGGCGCTCGCCGGTGGACGACTGGACCTGCTGGTCAACAACGCGTCCACTTTGGGCGAAGTGCCGCTGCCGACGCTCGCCGATTCGGACCTGGACACCTGGTCGCGCCTGTTCGCGGTGAACGTGCTGGCCCCGGTCGCCTTGGCGCAGTTGGCACTCCCGCAGTTGCGGGAGCGCGGCGGCGCGATCGTGAACATCTCCTCGGACGCCGCGACCGGGCCGTACCCGACCTGGGGCGGCTACGGGTCAACGAAGGCCGCGCTCGACCAGGTCGCGAACGTGCTCGGCGCCGAAGAGCCCGCCGTCGCGGTCTGGGCCGTTGACCCCGGCGAGATGTCGACCGCGATGCTCGCCGACGCGATCGGCGCGGCGGACGCGGCGGAGGCCGACCCGCCCGGCGTCGCCGCCGAGCGCATCGCGCGGGCCGTCGGCTTCCGCTGGTGCGCGTGCGCACGGGAAGCGCCCCCGAGCGGCCGGTTCGCCGCGAGCGACTTCGCAGGAATCGAGGCCCACGAATGAGCACCCTGACCTCCCCGTTCGCCTTCGCGCTCGACGCCGCCCTGGAAGCCGACCGCCCCGCCGAAGCCCGCGGATCCGCCCGCTCCGACGTGCGGATGCTGGTGACCGACAAGGCGACCGGCGCCGTCACGCACCACCACTTCGACAGCCTTCCCGCGCTGGTGCACCCCGGCGACCTGCTCGTGGTCAACAACTCGGCCACCCTGCCCGCGTCCGTCCCGACCCGGCAGGGCTGGCAGGTGCACTTCTCCTCGACGCGCCCCGACGGGTCGTGGCTGGTGGAGCTGCGCGACCGCGACCGGCCCTACCTCGGCGAGGTGCTCGGGCGGATCGTGGACCTGCCCGGCGGCGTCTCGCTGTACCTGGAGCGGCGGTTCGGCAAGCGCCTGTGGATGACGCGGCCGCCGATCGAGTCGGTCCCGGAGTACCTGGCGCGGTTCGGCAGGCCGATCCGGTACTCGTACGTGGACCGGGAATGGCCGCTGAGCGCCTACCAGACCGCGTTCGCCACGGTTCCGGGTTCGGCCGAGATGCCCAGTGCGGCAAGGCCGTTCACGCCCGAGATCGTGACGCGGCTGGTCTCGGCGGGCGTAGGGGTCGCACCGATCACCCTGCACACCGGGGTGGCCTCCCTGGAGAGCGACGAGGACCCGTACCCGGAGTGGTTCGAGGTCGGCGCGTACACGGCCCGGGCGGTGAACGCGGCCAAGGAGAGCGGCGGGCGCGTGATCGCCGTGGGCACGACGGTGGTGCGGGCGTTGGAGAGCGCGGTAGTCGAGGGCAAGGTGGCGGCGGCTTCGGGCCACACCGACCGGATCATCTCCCCCGCCGCCCCGGCGGTGATCGTGGACGGCCTGCTGACGGGCTTCCACGAGCCGAAGTCCACGCACCTGTCGATGCTGGAGGCCCTGTGCGAGACGGCGCTGCTGCGCGAGTCGTACGAGGAGGCCATCGAGGCCGGATATCTGTGGCACGAGTTCGGCGACGTGCACCTCATCGCATGAGGCGAGGACCGTTCGGGCACCGCGACGCCCGCCGGCCGCAGCCGGCGGGCGCCTTCCTGTCCGCGGCCATGTGGATGCTTTACATCGCCGTCGCGCAGGACGTCCTCGCCCGGTCCTGAGCCGGGAAGGCCGCCGGCGCGCGGACCGGTGACCTGGGCGACCACCTCGCGGCCGGTCGAGTTCCGCGGACCGCGCCTGTCGGGGGTGCGCAGTAGCATCTAGGGATGCCCCGCCGCCGATTCGAACTCGACAACGACGCCCCGCTCGTCTCGGGCAGTGCGCCGACCCGCCGGCGCCTGTCGCTCATAGGCGACACGCCCGGTGTCGCGATCTTCTGCGCGCTGCTCACGCTGGCGCTCGCAGTGCTCATCTTCATCCCGGCCCTGCCGAGCGACGACCGCGTCCTCGTGTACATGGGCGAGGAGGTCAAACCGACCGAGCTCTGCAAGACGGTCGAGAACCACGAGGTCGTCCAGGGCCTGTGCTCCGAGCTCGGCCAGTGGGAGGTCCGGCCCACCGGCTGGAGCATCCCGGGCGTGGTCGTCTCGCTGGTCCTCGCCGGGCTCGCGGCGGTGGTCCTCGCCAAGCTTCCGGCCCAGATCAGGGACCACCGCAGACGCTCGCCCAAGGCCCAGGAGACCATGACCGACGCGGACCGGGCCCAGAGCCGCTAGTCCGGCTAGTCCACGTAGATGTCCGCCTGGAAGTCCGTCTGACCCTCGATCACCGCGTACCCCGAGAGGTCCGTGACGCCCTCCTCGGCGAGCAGGTCCTCGACCAGGACCGCGTTCCCCGTGTAGACGTTCGGGTCCCGCGCGAGCAGGGCCAGCGCGGCGTCCGACACGATCGCGGGCGTGCGGCTGCGGTCGATCATGGCCTGGCCGCCCAGGGAGTACTCGACGGCGGCGGTCGCGATGGTCGTCTTGGGCCACAGGCAGTTCGCGCCGACGCCCGCCTCGGTCTGGGCGGTGCCGAGGGTCATGATCGTCATGCCGTACTTGGTGGTCGTGTAGGGGCCGCTCGCGAACCATTTCGGGTCGGTGTTCAGCGGCGGGCTGAGGGTGAGCACGTGGGCGTGGTCGGACTCGCGCAGGTGCGGCAGCGCCGCGCTGATCGCCGCGAAGGTGCCGCGCAGGTTGATGCCCGCGATGAGGTCGAACTTCTTGAGGCTCAGTTCGCCGATGCCGGCCAGGTCGAGCGCGGAGGCGTTGTTGACCAGGACGTCGAGTCCGCCGAACGCGGTGGCGGCGGCATCGATCGCCTCGCCGACCGATTCGGCGTCGCGCAGGTCGCCGACGATCGGGAGGGCCTGGCCGCCGGCCGCTTCGATGGCCTTTGCCGTCTCGTAGAGGGTCCCGGCGAGCTTGGGGTGGGGTTCGCCGGTCTTGGCGAACAGCGCCACCTTGGCCCCGGCCGCACCGAGTGCGACGGCGATGGCCGCGCCGATGCCCCGGCTCGCGCCGGTGACGAAGACGGCCCGCCCCTGGAGGGGGTGGTTGCCTGGGTTGTGGGCGCCGCTGTGGTGAGCGCGGTCGGCTGGCTCCATTGCTCTGCCTCCATGTGATCGATGTCCCTCCGCATACTACTAGTGAGTAACTTCAGGTGGAAGGCCACCGCGTCCGACACTCCGAAGGATTGCTGAACGTTCGCTGTGAGCGCGTCCGGAACTCGCGTGGAAACGGTCCCGAACCCTGTCACCGGCGCAAACGGTGAAATAGGCTGGCCAGGCAACCGAAAGCAGACTTGGCGAGTACTTAGGAGCGGTGGATGACTTCGACCAGTGGGCCAGCCGGAGCCACACCGCCTGCGGTGCCGCTCCGGGGCGACGGGTCCCCGGCACGGCTCCTCGTCGTGGATGACGAGGAGAGCCTGGCCGACCTGCTGGTCGAAGCCCTCTCGTTCCAGGGCTACGCGGTCACCGCCGCCCGCTCGGGCACCGAGGCGCTCACCTCCGTGGAGTCGGTGCGCCCCGACCTGGTGATCCTCGACGTCAACATGCCCGGCCTCGACGGCTTCGGCGTGGCCGACCGCATGCGGGCCTCCGGCGACGCGACCCCGATCATCTTCCTGACCGCCCGCACCGCCCCCGACGACCTGCGGGACGGCTTCGGTTCCGGCGGCGACGACTACCTCATGAAGCCCTTCCGGCTCGAAGAACTCAGCCTGCGCGTCTCGGCGGTGCTGCGGCGCACGCTCGGGCGCGACTCGGCGGCCTCGCGCGACAGCGACACCGTCTCGGTGGCCGACCTCGTCCTGGACCTCGCCGCGCACCAGGTGACGCGCGGGGGCAAGACCATCGACCTGTCCCCCACCGAGTTCCGGCTGCTGCGCTACCTGGCGGCGAACGCCGGGCGCGTGGTGTCCAAGTCGGAGCTGCTGAAGCAGGTGTGGGGCTACGACTTCGAGACCGAGTCGAGCCTGGCCGAGACGTACGTGTTCTACCTGCGCCGCAAGCTCGACAAGCTCGGGCCGCGGCTCATCCACACCGTCAGGGGCGTCGGCTACATGCTGCGCCCGCCGCAGGCGTCCTAGGCCATGGCGATACGGACCAAGATCGCCGCGGCCATGGCGGTCCTGCTCATCGTGGCCGTCGCGATCATCGGCTTCGTGACCGTCAGGACGGTCTCCGACCACTTGACCGGGCAGGTCGACCAGAACCTCCACGACTTCATCGAACAGGGCATGCGCACCGTCCCCAGCGGCAACCCCGCCGAAGACGTCGGCTACAACGAGTTCGCGCTCATGATCTTCGACGACTCCGGCAACCTCGTCCAATCGGTGCAGTCCGGCTACAAGAACGCCCCGGACGCCCTCCCCGACATCAGCTCGCCACCGGACAACGGCGACTTCTTCACCGTCGAGAGCCCCGACGGCGACGTCACCTACCGGGCCATCACCGGCAAGCTCACCATCGAGGACACCTCCTACACGCTGGTCGTCGCGACCTCGATGAACGACGTCGAAGCCACGATCTACACCTTGACGCGGACCGTGATCATCACCGGCATGGCCGTGGCCCTGATCGGCATCCTCGCCGCCTGGATCATCACCCGCCGCGGCCTGCGCGTGGTCGACCACATGGTCGCCGACGCCGAGACCGTCGCCGCCGGGAACCTCGGCCACCGCCTCACCGCCGCCGACCCGCGCACCGAGATGGGCCGACTCTCGTTGGCGCTCAACCGGATGGTCTCGCGCCTGACCGACGCCATCACCCAGCGGGACCGCCAGCACGGGCGCCTGCGCCAGTTCGTGGCCGACGCCGGGCACGAGCTCCGCACCCCGCTCACCGCCATCGGCGGGTACGTCCAGCTCTACCAGTCCGGGGCCGCCGCCCAGGGCGAGAAGCTCGACCGGGCCATGGACCGCATCGGCTCCGAGAACGCCCGCCTCGCCAAGCTCGTCGACGACCTCATGGTCCTGTCCCGCCTGGACGAGGAGGTCGGCGGCGACCGCGAACTGGTCGAACTCGCCCAGCTCGCCCAGGACGCCGTGGACGACGCCGAGGTCGCCTCCGACACGCACCCCGTCGAACTCAAAGCGGCCCAAGCGATCACGGTCGTCGCCAACGAGGGGCAGCTGCGCCAGGTCCTGGTGAACCTGCTGACCAACGCCCGCGTCCACACGCCCGCGGGCACCACCATCGACGTCTCGGTCGCCGAGGAGTCCGGGTGGGCGGTCCTGCGCGTTGCCGACCACGGCCCGGGCATCCCCGAGGAGCACCGCCAGAAGGTCTTCGACCGCTTCTACCGGGCCGACCCGTCGCGCTCGCGCGCCACCGGCGGTTCCGGCCTCGGACTCTCCATCGTGTCCTCGATCGTGGCCGCACACAGCGGCGAGATCCGCCTCGAATCCGAAGCGGGACAAGGCACCACCGTCGAAGTGCGCCTGCCGGTCGCCCGGCTCGAATAGGCCGCGCCGCCGAGGACCGCCGTCCACCGCCAACCACCAATACCGACGAATCAGACGGAAACGAGCGGTGCCCACCTGCTGTTAGGCTCGGTGGCCGTGACACGCTTCCTCCCCGACTGGTTCGTCGAGCGCATCAACCCCGTCCCCGACGAGGACGACCTCCCGGTCTCCACGCTGGAACTGTTCTTCGACCTCATCTTCGTCTTCATCATCGCCCAGTTCACCGCGATCATCGCCCACGATCCCCTCCTGGGACTCCTCCAGGCGCTCCTGATGTTCGGGTTCCTGTGGTGGATGTACGCCGGATACTCCTGGCTGACCAACGTGATCCCACCCGTGCGCCCCGTCCGGCGGATCCTCATCCTCGCCGCCATGGCCGGATGGCTCCTCGTCGGCATGACCGTCCCCGCCGCCTTCGAAGGCGGCAGCGTCTGGCTCGCGGTCGGCATGCTCGTGGTCGTGCTCGTCCACGGCCTCATGTACCTCCAGGCCGCCCGGGCCTTCGGGCCCGTGTTCGCCGCCAACCTCGCGGCGGTCGGCGCGGTCTTCGCCGCCCAACTGGTCGGAGACGGCGTCTGGCGATACGTCCTGTGGGCCTTGGCCTCCGCGATCGTGTGGTCGGTGCCGATCTGGCACGGCCAGAAGGGCCTCCAGCTCCACCCCGCGCACATCACCGAACGCCACGGCCTCGTCGTCCTCGTGGCACTCGGCGAGTCGGTGGTCGCGATCGGCCTCGGCGCGCGCGGCCTGCCCATCGACGCCGACCTCCTCGTCGCCGCGATGCTCGGCCTCGCCGTGTGCGCGTGCCTGTGGTGGTCGCTGTTCGTGCACGACATGCCGGGAACCGAGCACGCGCTCACCGCCACGAAGGACGCGGTCAAGCGCGTCCGCAAGGTCCTCGTGGGACTCTCCTACGCGTTCATCCCGGTGCTCATGGGCATCCTCGTGACCGCGGCGGGCATCGAGCACGCCATCGGCCACGCGACCTCGCCGCTGGATCTGGCCTCGACGCTGCTCCTTTCCGGCGGCGTGGCCCTGTTCCTGCTCGGGACGGCCGGACTGCGGCTCTCCATGCCGCTGCCCAGGCCCGGGGAGCGGGTGGCCCTGGCCGCGGCGGTGCTCGTCATCGCCCCGCTCGGCCTGCTCAACACCGCACTCCAGTTGGGCGCCATCGTGATCGTCCTCGTCGCAGGACTGGCGCTGGAACGCCGGACCTCGCTCAAGCCGGCAGTGAGCTGAGCGCTTTCGCTCTACACATGTTCCTTCGCGCGAGCGCTCGCTCTACACATGCTCCTTCGCGCGAGCGCTCGGAATGACCAGCGGCGTCCCGGTCTCGGGGTCGTCGATGATGCGGCACGGCAGGTCGAAGACCTGACGCACCGTCTCAGCGGTGACGATCTCGGCCGGGGCGCCCTCGGCCACCACCTCGCCGTCGCGCATCGCGATGAGATGCGTCGCGTACCGCGCGGCCTGATTGAGGTCGTGGAGCACCGCCACGAGGGTCCGGCCCTCGCGGTGCAGCTTCGCGCACAGGTCCAGGACCTCGATCTGGTGCGTGATGTCGAGATACGTGGTCGGCTCGTCCAGCAGGAGCAGCGGCGTCTGCTGGGCCAGGACCATCGCGATCCACACCCGCTGGCGCTGGCCGCCGGAGAGTTCGTCCACGCCGCGCGCGGCGAGCTCGGTGATGTCCGTGGCGGCCATGGCCTCGGCGACCACCCGCTCGTCCTCGGCCGACCACTGCTTGAGGATGCCCTGGTGCGGGTAGCGGCCGCGCGCCACGAGGTCGGCCACGGTGATGCCGTCGGGCGCGATCGGCGCCTGCGGGAGCAGGCCGAGGCGGCGGGCGACGGCGCGCGTGGACTGGGAGTGGATGTCCTTGCCGTCGAGCAGGACCCGCCCGGCGGAGGGTTTGAGCATGCGCGCCAAGGCCTTCAGCAGGGTCGACTTGCCGCAGGCGTTGGGGCCCAGGATGACCGTGAACTCCCCCTCGGGGATGTCCACGTTCAGGCCCTCGCTGATGGCGACGCGCCCGTACCCGATCGTGGCGTCCTGGACCACCAGCGGGCTCGACTGTCCTGCAGGCGGTGCGGCAGGCGGTGCGGTCACGACATGACCCCCTTCTTGCGTTGGGCGATGAGCAGCCAGATGAGGTAGACGCCGCCGAGCACGCCGGTGACGACGCCCGTGGGCAGCTGGCGTTCGCCGATTCCGGCGACGGCGATCATGTCGGCGGCGGTGACGATGAGCGCGCCGACGATCGCGGCCACGGTGAAACTGCGGGCCGACCCGGTGAGCCGGGCGGCGATGTGCGGGGCCGCGAGCGCGACGAACGCGAGCGGCCCGGCCACGGCGACGGCCCCCGCGGTGAGCACCGAGGCGGTGACCAGGGCGATCACGCGACTGGAGCCGACGCGCACGCCGAGGCCGGTCGCGGTGGCCTCGCCCAGGCGCAGCGCGTCCAGGCTCCGGGAGAGGAACGCGACGACCAGGAGCCCTCCGGCCAGGACCAGCGCGACGGCCTTGGCCTGGTCCCAGTTGCGGCCCGACAGGTCGCCGGTCAGCCAGTAGACCGCCCGGAACGCGTCAACTATGGAGGTCCGGGTGAGCAGGTAGCCGTTGACGCCCGCGAGGATCGCGGCCACCCCGATGCCCACCAGGACCAGCCGGTACCCGGACGGGTCGCCGCCGCGGGTGAGCGCCCAGATGAGCAGGCCCGTGGCGACCGCGCCGACCGCCGCGAAACCGGTGACGGCCTCCAGGCCCGCGTTCGTGAGGATGATCGCGACCAGCGCGCCCGAGGTCGCGCCCTGCGTCAGGCCGAGGATGTCGGGGCTGCCCAGGGGGTTGCGGGTGAGGTTCTGGAACAGGGCCCCGGCCAGGCCCATGCACGCGCCGACCGCGAGTCCGGTCGCCAGGCGCGGCAGGCGCAGCGTCCACAGGATGAACTCGTCGCCCTTGGTGCCCTGGTCGATGAGCGCGTACCAGACGCGTTCGACCCCGAGCATGGTCGAGCCGGTCGCGGCCGACCACATCGCGACCGCGATGAGCGCGGCGAGGGACCCGAGGACCGCCGCGAGGGTGCGGCGGCGCACGCGCACGGAGAGCCCGCCGACGCGAAGAACCTTGGCGCGCTTGACGGGTGCGGACGCTGCGGTCACAGCCGGGCCACCTTCCTGCGGCTGACGAGGTAGAGGAAGAACGGGCCGCCGAAGACCGCGCAGACGATGCCGACCTGCACTTCCCCGGGGCGGGCGATGACCCGGCCGAGGACGTCGGCGGCGACGAGGAAGGCCGCGCCCGTCAGCGCCGAGTACGGCAGGACCCAGTTCTGGTCGGGCCCGGTGAAGGACCGCACCACGTGCGGGACCACGAGGCCGACGAAGACGATCGGGCCGCACACCGCCGTGGCCGTCCCGGCCAGGACCGTGATGACCGCGATCCCCGCGACCCGCAGCACCCGCGGGTCGACCCCGAGGCCAGTCGCGGTCGCGTCCCCGAGCGCGAGCGCGTTCAGGGGCCGGGCCAGGAGGACGCCGACGGCGCTCGCGGCACCGATGAGGAGCACCACCGGGAGGATCGGCACGGCGTGCGCGTTCACGAGCGAGCCGACCGACCAGAACCGCATCTGGTCGAGGGTGGCCGCGTCCATGAGCTGGATCGCCGAGACGTACGCGTACCCCGAGGCGGTCACCGCCGCGCCCGCCAGCGCGAGCCGCGCCGGGGTGGCCGTGGCGGCTCCGGCGATGAGGTAGCAGGCCACGGCCGCGACCGCGGCTCCGGCGAACGCGAAGCCGATGGTCCCGGCGAAGCCGACGGAGCCGAAGAAGAAGGTGGCGGTGACGACGGCGACCGCGGCGCCGGTGTTGACGCCGAGGAGGCCGGGGTCGGCGAGGGGGTTGCGGGTCATGGCCTGCATGAGCGCCCCGGCGAGGCCGAGGGCGGCCCCGGCGGCGAGCCCGAGGGCGGTGCGGGGCAGGCGCAGCTCGGTGACCACGGGGTAGGCGTCCGAGGTTTGGTCGGCGAGTCCGGCCCAGACTTGGCCGAGGTCCATCGCGCGGGAGCCGACGGCGATGCTGAGGACCGCGAGCAGGGCGAGGGCGCAGGCGAGGACGACGAGTCCCCAGAAGCGGCGGCCGGTGCGCGATTGCGCTGCCGGTTCGCTTGTGCCCCTGGCGGAATCGAGGCCCGCCGGGTTCGGTCGGGCCTGCTTCCGGGCGCGCTGGACGGTTGACAAGTGCGGTCTCCGGAGGGATAGTGACTGCGGTTTAGTTGAGGCTAACCTAACCACGATAACCCCCGCCGTGATCGCCCTCGAAGGAGTACGACGTGCCACTCCGAGCCCAGCCCTTCCCCCTCTCGCGCCGCGGCCTGTTCGCCGCCACCGGCGGCCTCGGCGCCGCCTCGATCCTGGCCGCCTGCAGTCCCGGCGAGTCGGGCGATTCCGGGGACGGCGGCGCGGACGCCGGTCCGTTCTCGTTCGTCGACGAGCGGGACGGGACCGCGGTCGAGCTGGACGGCACCCCGAGCAAGGTGGTCGCGTTCACGGGTCTTGCCGCGGCCCTCTACGACTACGGCGTCGAGGTCGCGGCGGTCTTCGGGCCGACCACGCTCGCCGACGGCGCCCCCGACATCCAGGCCGGGCGGATGCCCGTCGAAGGGCTCGAGATCCTCGGGAACGTCTGGGGCGAGTTCGACGTGGAGAAGTTCGCGCTACTCGGCCCCGACCTCATCGTCTCGCACTACTACGACGGCTTCGACCTGTGGTTCGTCCCCGAGGACCGCCTTGAGGAGGTCGAGTCGGTCGCCCCCGGCATCGGCATCGAGGTCTCGCTGCCGACCCTGGACGAGATCATCGACCGCCACGCGCAGCTGTCCGTGGCGCTCGGGGCGGATCTGGAGTCGCAGGACAACATGGCGGCGGTCGAGCGCTTCGGCGCGGCCGCCGGCGCCGTGGCCGCCTCGGTCGCGGACAAGCCGCTCAAGGCTTTGGCGGTGGGCGCGCGCGAGGACGGCCTGTACATCGCGAACCCGCCGACGTTCAACCTGCTGGCCAAGGGCGCCGAGCTGGGCGCGGGCTTCGTCGTGCCCGACTCCCCCGACGAGACCGGCTACTGGGAGCTCCTGTCCTGGGAGAACGTGGACAAGTACGAGGCCGACCTGATCTTCGTGGACCTGCGCACCGGGAACCTCCAGCCCGCGGACCTGGCGGAGTACCCGACCTGGACCGCGCTTCCGGCGGTGGCCGCGGGGCAGGTCTACGGCTGGAACCCCGAGCCGGTGTACTCGCATGTCGGTGGGGCCGTTGAACTCGAGGTGATCGCGCAGGCGTTGACGGCGGCGCAGCCGCTCTAAGAGGCAGTGGCTGGGGCCACGTCGGGACCCCAGGTCAGGACGCCGGAATCTGGTTAGGCTAGCCTAACCTCCGTTCGGCCGGGCTGCGCCTGGAAGCCGTACACCAGACCGGCCCCACTTGCCCTTCACGAAGGAGAGACACACATGGCTTTCGATGCCGACAGCGTCAAGATCGGCCGCCGCGGCCTGCTCGCGGGCGGCGGCGCCCTCGGACTGACCGGCGCCCTGGCCGCGTGCGGCTCCGGCGAGGACGACACCGACTCCGGCTCGGAGGAGACCGGCCCCTGGACGTTCACCGACGACGCGGGCGCGACCACCGAGCTGGACAACGTGCCGACCAAGATCGTGGCCTTCACCGGCATGGCCGCCGCGCTGTACGACTTCGGCATCGAGATCCCGGCCGTCTTCGGCCCCACCACGAACGAGGACGGCACGGCCACCACCCAGGCCGGGAACCTCCCCGTCGCCGACCTCGAGGTCTTCGGCAACGTCTACGGCGAGTTCGACGTCGAGGCCTACGCCGCCTACGGGCCCGAAGTCCTCATGTCGCACTACTACATCGACCCCGCCGCGCTCTGGTACGTGCCCGAGGCCAGCGCCGCCGACATCACCAGCCTCGCCCCGGTCGTCGCGCTCAGCGCCAACGACGAGGCCCTGTCGAACACGCTCGACCAGGTGATCGGCCGCCACGCCGAGCTGGCCGAGTCCCTCGGCGCCGACCTGGACTCGGACGCGAACGCCGCCAGCAAGGAGCGCTACGACGCGGCCGTCGAGGCCCTCAAGGCCGCCGCGGCCGCGAACCCGGTGAAGGTGCTCGCCTGCGCGGCCGCCGCCGACACCTTCTACGCCTCCAGCCCCAACATGGGCAACGACACCCGGTTCTTCCTGGAGCTGGGCGTCGACCTCATCGTGCCGGACGCGCTGGACGCGGCCACGGGCGGCTACTTCGAGTTCCTGTCCTGGGAGAACGTCGACAAGTACGAGGCCGACCTGCTGCTGCTCGACAACCGGGTCCAGTCGCTCCAGCCCGACCAGCTCCAGGACTTTCCGACCTGGAACGCGCTCCCGGCCGTCCAGGAAGGCCAGATCGTCGGCTGGGAGGCCGAGCCGATGTACTCCTACGGACTCGCCGCCGCCTCCATCGAGGCCCTGGCCGAGGCGATCACGAACGCCAAGAAGCTGTTCTAGACCCGGACCCGCGACAGACCGGATCCACAACTGAAGAGTGCAAAGTGAGAAGGGGCGGGGCCATGTGGTCCCGCCCCTTCGTTTCGCCTTGCGCTACTTCAGATCGATGGTGACGACCTCAGGGTCGTGGTCGGAGACCCCGTAGTTGCCGTAAGCGGGCTCCTCGCCGAACGCGTAGGCGTCGGCCGGGTAGTCCGAGTTGATGTGCGCGGACACCGCGGCCTCCACATTGCGCAGCAGGTGCGGGGAGACCCACATCTGGTCGAGCGTCTGCGCCTGCCCCAGGTAGGTGTAGGAGTAGGCGGCCTGCGGGTGGTCCTCCAGCATGTAGTCGTACAGGCTGGAGAGCCCGGAGTCCTCGTAGAGGCCCGCGAGCTGGTCGGACGGGCCGACCCAGTCGCCCGCGATGGTCTGGCCCTCCGCGAACGGGTCGTCGGGGCGCGGGAAGACGTTCAGGTCCCCGCCGGCCAGGACGTTCGCCCTGCGGTCGCACTCGAGGATCGCGGCGCTGATCGCGGCCAGGTAGTTCGCCTGCTCGGTGCGGTGCAGCACGCGCGTGTTCGGGCTCGAGGAGAAGTGGTTGTTGATCAGGTAGATCTCCTCGACCCGGTTGCCGTGCTTGTCCTTGAGGTAGAACTTGGCGACCTGGGCGGGGCGGCTGAACACGTCGTAGCCGTTGCAGGCGTATACGCCAGAGGACTTGCACTGGTCGATGACCTCCTGCGGCAGCGCCGCGTTGAGGCCCTTCGGGTTCTGCACGTCGGCGTTGATCGCGTCGGCCTCGGTCGGGTAGTCGACCTCAGGGTCGTCGCCGAAGATCGGGTCCCAGCTCTTGACGTTCGCGAGCCCGGCCAGCTTGGGCTGGTAGAGGAAGCCGGTCATGATGCCGCGCGTGTCCGACGCGTCGAGGTCGCCCACGGCCTTGTAGGTCGGGCCGCCGTACTCGGCGATGAGGAGGGCCAGCTCCTGGAGGGAGTCGGGCGCGCCGTCGCTGTACTCGTTCGCGTCACCGGTGTTCAACAGGTCGCAGACCAGGCGGGCCTCGCCGAGGTCGGAGCGCTTCGTCCACTCGGGATTGACCGAGCAGACGTCCTGGGCCTCGCCCTCCTGGGTCATGAGGATCGCCGGGCTGTGCAGGTCGTCCACGATCTGGGCGGCCTCGCGTTCCATGCGCGCCTGGTACTCCGCGTAGGTGGCGGGCACGTAGTCGAAGGGCGCGTTGACGTTCCCCTCGGGGTCTTCGGGGTCGACGCAGCCGGTGTCTCCGGTGAAGTCGCACTCGGAGTTGGGGTTGTCGCGCACGTCGTAGAGGTTCTCGATGTTGTACGAGCCGATCGCGGCCTCGTGCTTGCCGACCGCTTCGACCGGCTCGTTCGCGGCCGGTTCCAGGCCGTCCTCGAGGGTCAGGTCCTCGGCGACCTCGATGGCGTACTTCGCGAAGGAGAGGTAGACGCCGCCGGTGTTGGCCTCGGTGATCACGTCGAAGGTCTTGGCCGGGGCGATGATCGAGTCGACCGTGCCCTCGGTGGCGCGAAGGCCCAAGTCCCCCATGACGAACAGGTAGCCGTTGCCGTCGTCGAAGTTCCCTTCGACCGTGTCGAGCGGGTGCGCGTCGCGGTAGGCGCGAGCGGCGTAGGCCTCCTGTTGGGCGGCGGCGCTGTCACCGCGCATGGCCCAGACCTCGCCGCCGCTGGAGAACACGTCGCGTCCGGCGGTGACGATCGAGTCGGCCGGGACGGTGAGCTGCATGCCGAGGTGGCGGCGGAAGTACTCGGTCGAGGCCTTCGCGTCGTCGGGCGCGTCGACCTCGACGGTCTCGATCACCGCGAGGGGGTCCACGCCGGTCTCGACCAGGTCGTAGACGTAGGTCGAGCCGCCGCTGAACTGGATGTTCCCGAAGTAGGTGCCGACGACGGCGCGCACGACGATCTCGTCGCCCACGTTCACGGTCCAGTTGGCGCCCAGCTCGGTCTGCGCGGGCGAGCCGTTGAGGGTGCGGACCGTCGCGAACTTGTTGTTGAAGACGAAGATGCCGTCCGAGGAGTTCGCATCGCCGTCTGTCGCACCGGCGCGCTCCTGGAGGAAGAAGCCCTTGTTCCCGGCCGGGTCGAGGGTCTCCTGGGTGACCACGCCCTGGACGTACACGGTCTTGCCGGCCAGCGGGGAGGTGAAGTCGGTGTCGCCGTCGGCGATCGAACCCTGGACTTCGCCGATGTTCACGAGGTCGATGTCGGCCTGGGCCTGGGAGGCGAACAGGAAACCGCCGGCGCCGATGATCAGTACGCCCGCGGCCGCCGCCGCGAGTCGGGCTCGCCGTCTGAGGGACTGCACAGGAGGGCTCCAATGCTCAATGCTGAAGGCCTCGGCGCACGACGGCGCCAGAGGCGGGATGATGGGGCGGTATTCACTCAACCGCAACACAGGGTCGAAAGCAAGACCCGAAGGTGAATTCCTCGTATCATCCTACGTCTATTTTGGGCGCGAAAAGGGCGGGGCGCCCTTCGAATGCCCCGCCCTCGTTGGTGCTGTAAGCGACTAGTGCCGGCCGTACCGCGGCGTGTAGTAGTCGGGCACGGTCACGTCCGCGAAGTCCATATCTGTCGCCAGATAGAAACTCGTGTACCCCGGCTGGTTGTAGGTGGTCTGCTGGTTCGCGACCCCCACGCGGTACTGCGGGTCGTGCATGAGCGTGTAGAGCTTGTGGTCGGTGACCTCGGTGGAGAGGTAGACGCGGATCGCGCTGGAGTCGGCGGTGCGCACCAGCAGCTCCTCGCGCCAGTCGCCGAGCACGTCGGCCACCAGGCCCGGGTTGCCCTTCGTGTAGTTGTTCGCCAGGGTGCCGGTGGCCTCCAGGAGGACGCCGTCGGTCCAGTCGGTGATCGTCGGGGTCTGGAGCACCTCAGTGGCCGTCCCGGAGACGATCTGGGTGCCCAGGTCGCCGGACCAGCGGATGCTCATGTTGGTCCCGGGGGTCGGCCCCTCGATCGGCTCGCCGGTGGCCGTGAACAGGCCTTCGGGGTCACCGGTCTGGTTGGGCGGCAAGGAGGCCCACGCTTCCAGGCCCGGAATCGACGGGTCGATGTCGCCGACCATGCCGCGCCCGGTGTCGCGGCCGGAGTAGCCGCCCCACAGGACCTCGCCGGTCTCGGCGTCGCGCATGGCGTAGCCGTAGGGGGCCCAGACGCCGCCCTCGAAGACCGAGAAGATCTCCAGCCCTTCACGATCGGGATCGAAGTCGCCCACGTGGAGCGCGTCGCCGTGCCCGAGCTTCGCCAAGGTGCCCGGCGCGGCCGAACCGGGAGGCATCGTCGCGTACGAGGAGTAGAGCAGCGAGCCGTCGTCGTCGAGAGTGGCCGCGCCGTAGATGATCTCCTGCTTGCCGTCACCGTCGACATCGGCGACCTGAAGCGAGTGGTCGCCCTGGGTGGTGAGAGTCCCCCACTCCGGGTCCGGCCCCTCCACGCCGTGCGGGGATCCATTGAACGGGTTGGAGATTCCCGCGTGGCCCGAGTCGGCCTGCCAGCGCTGGGTGAGGTGGCGGCCGTTCCAGTCGATGGCGGTGATGGTGGTGCGGGTGTAGTAACCGCGGGCGAAGATCGCCGTGGGGTGCTCGCCGTCGAGATAGGCCACGCCCGAGAGGAACCGGTCGACGCGGTTGCCGGGCTCGATGCGGGCCATGGCGTAGTCGCCCCACACGAGCCCGTCGTCGCCGCGCTGGACGGGGAAGTCGATGGTCTCCATCTCAAGGCCGGTGCGGCCGTTGAAGACCGTCAGGTACTCGGGGCCGGAGAGGATGAAGCCCGCGAAGTTCCGCAGCTGGTTCCGGGTGGAGCGAGCGGGTGCGTAGACGTCGATGAAGTAGTCGGCGAGGGTCTCCGCGTCCGCTTTGGAGAGCGGGTAGGAGAAGTCGAACTGCGAGTCGGCCCCCAGGGCCGCTTCGATGGTCGAGGGCCAGTCCCCGTTGAGGACTTCGGAATGCTGGTCCCAGCCCTGGAACATGGCGACCAGATGGTCGTAGTAGCCAGCGGCCGAAAGCCGGTAGTCGTCGGCATGCGTGACCCCGGCGGCGACGTCGTCCGCGGGCAGGGTTACATACTTCTCCCTGCCGCCCTTGACATACGAGAGCGACTTGGTGCCGGGGGCGGTCTTCAGCATGACTTCCGAGATGCCGTCGCCGTCGAAGTCGTAGACGTCGAACTGCGTGTAGTGCGCCCCGGCCCGGATGTTCACGCCCAGGTCGATCCGCCACAGCAGCTCGCCCTCCTGGGTGTAGGCGTCGAGCAAGACCGGGCCGGTGTAGCCGACCTGGGAGACGTCCTTGGAGTTGGTGGGGTCCCACTTGACGACGTACTCGTAGTCCCCGTCGCCGTCGAGGTCGCCGGGGCTGATGTCGTTGGCGTAGTAGCTGTACGCCTGCCCCGCAGGGGTGACACCGTCGGCGGGCTTCACCAACGGAACGTCCAAGTACCCCTCCGCCCAAGGGCTCACGGTATCCGAAACATCGTCGTGCCCCCGCTTGACGGCGACGACCCGGTACTCCGAGTCCGAACTCCCCGCCGCGTCAAGGTAGTTGGTCGAATCGGACACCGTGGCGATCTTGCGGCCGTCCCGGTAGACCTTGAAGGTGGCGCCGGTCAGACCTGAATCGTTATAACCGGTCACCTCATCGGCCAGCAGGCGCCAACTGAGGAAGACACCGCCATCGGTAACCGCCGCGACGAGGCCGCGGTCGAGCTGTTCGAGCTGGATCTCGTCATGATGACCGCCGTGCGCCTGCACCGAGGCACTGAACCCGGTACCGGCCAGCGCACCGACCAGCGACACCGTGACGACCCTGCGAAACATGGTGGGGGGACTCATCGAAGGGGGCTCCTCGAATTCGGGCGAGGCCTGCGGAAACGCGTCGAAATCAAACGAGGGAGCGCGTCCCGGACCTCAATTGAAACGATTTAACGCATCGAAGAATATCGACATCCCCTGCCCCTGTCAAGCGCTATCCTGTGACCGCCAATACCCCAAACCCCCCACTGTGCCCCCAGGCCCGAACCTCCGGTACAGTTGCACCTCGTCACGCTCGATTAGCTCAGCGGGAGAGCACTCGCTTCACACGCGAGGGGTCACTGGTTCGATCCCAGTATCGAGCACCAGCCAAAACAAGGCCTGGCGGATGTCCGCCAGGCCTTGTTTGTCGCCAAATCCGGGGCCATTGCCGGTGCTATTCGGCCTCCCGGAACTCCTCCTTGAAGACCTCATCGAGCAAGTCGGTCCCCCTGGTGATGACCGGCCGTAGCTGATGCCGGTAGACGGTCCGCGTGGTCGAGGTCTTCTTGTGCCCCACCAGGTCAGCGATGAGCTGGTCGCTCGCACCTTGGTCGGACATCCACGAGACGAAGGTGTGCCGCAGTTCCCGAGGCGTCCATTCCCCCTCGATCTTCTCGCCCTCGATCTCCGTGTCGCTCACGATGGCTTGGAAGAATCGGCGCACGTTGCGCGCACTCTTCACGGTGTCGTGCCGAGTACCGAAGACATAGACGATGCCCTCGTGCTTGTGACCATTGCGCTTGCGCGACTCGATTTGCTTCGCCGAGTACTCGAGGAGGATCGCGACCACGTAGGACGGCAGGGCGATCGTGCGGCGGCTCTTCTCGTTCTTCGTCTCGCCCTTCTTCCGGACGGAGCGCCACACCTCGACGTGCGGAGGCAGGTCCTCCTTGTGGACCCGCCCGCAGGTGCACCGCTCGCCCTTGACGGGGTTGAGGTGCGTGTGCTCCCACTTCAAGGGCCGCGCTTCCTCAGTGCGGACACCGGTGAACGTCGACAGCGCCACGTAAGCGTGGATCCAGGGTTCCCTGCTCTCCCGGCACTTCTGCACAACCGCCTTCCCCTGCTCGAGGCTCATCGCCTTGCTCGGTCGCCCCTCCGTACCAAGTGGCGCTTCCACCAGCTCGGCGACGTTCCGCGCTACCTTGTTGCGCCGTTGAGCGAACCGGATCACGCGCCGCAACGTCCCGAGGATGCGCCCGAGGTACGACGTCGAGACCTTCGCCTTCAGGCTGGCCAGGAAGTCGTCAACCTCATCGGCCGTGAGCCGCTTCAGCTTTGCCCTGCCCAAGCTCGGGATGATGTGCTTGTTGATGTGGGTCGCGACTCCGCTGACGGTCGCGTCCTCCTGTCGTGGGAGTCCACGGGCGAGGAAGTCACGGCACGCCTGCGCCACGGTGTACTTGTCCCCCAGCTCGATCCCGTTGGCACTGTCTTCCTTGAGCTCCTTGAATACGTTCCGTACTTCGGTCTTGGTGCGGCCTCGGACCTTCGGGCGGAGGCGGCTGCCGTCGGGCTTGTAGCCGAGCGAGATCTCACCGATGAAGCACCCTTCGGCATCGCTCCAGTAGATCGTGCCTTCGCCGTGGCTGGCCTTCTTGCGGCGTGGTGGCTTGTCGCTCATGGCTAGTCCTCCTCGGTGCCTTCGGTGATGAGCAGGGCGCGGTACTCGTTGAGCCATTCGGCGGGGATGCGGCGGGAGCGTCCGACCGTGATCGAGCGGAGGCGGCAACGGCGCAGCTCCTCGTAGATCCGAGAGCGCCCGATCCGCAGGACGCGCCCGGCTTCCTCGGGCGTGTAGAGCGGCGAGACCTCGACCGCCTCAGTGACTTGTGCATGTGTCATGCTGGGCTCACAACCTTTTCTTCAGGCCTCGGACGAGTTGCAGCTCGCGCCGGGGCTTTTTCGTGTGCTCCGTGAACCCGTTGAACCCCTTCGCGCAGGCTCTGACCTGCGAAAGTTTCAAAGGGTTCAAGGTTTCAAGGGGTCGATACCTCGGGGTCCCAGATGCTTTGGGCCTCGTTGCCGGCACCGACCGCGACCCACTGGCCGCGGCGACGCTGAACGAACCAGCCATCATCGGAACCGCGCTTCAGCGCGGTCTTGACCGACTCCGGCTTCATGCCCGTCCCTGCCGCGATCGCGGTCGGCCCCGAGTTCGGATTGTCGAGCAGCCAGTCATGGACCGTGGAGTGGTTGTCGGTGGCCATGAGCTTGCGCGGGTCGCCATCGAGCAACCGCCAGGCGCCGCGGGCGGGGTCGAAGGAGAAGGCGTGCTCGACCTCTTCGACGTCGCGGCCGGTGATGTGGAGCAGGCCATCGGCCTTGCCGCGGCCGCGCTTGAGCACGAGCGTCGCGTCGGCCGCGCCCGCGATGCCGTTAGTGCCCGACACCTCGGCGAGGAAGTCGTCGCTGCCTGCCTTGCGGACGTGGTGGACGACGAGGAACGCTACGGCGTGCTTGTCGGCCAGGCGCTTGATCGCGCCGATCGCGGCATAGTCGGCGTCGTAGGCGTTGGAGCCGTGCGCAGCGGCGGGCCGGACCTTGGCGAACACGTCGACCACGACCAGCCGCGCCCGCTTGTGCTCGGTGAGCCACCCGTCGATGCACTCCGCGCCGCCCAGGTCCAGCCGCGGGCATTCGGTCACGATGGTCAGGTCCTCGGGAGCAGTGGCCCCATCAAGCAGGATCCGCATCCGCGACTGGAGCCGCCTGGCGGTGTCCTCAAGTGCGAGGTAGAGGACTTCGCCTTGGTTGACGGGGATGGAGCCGAACGCCTGCGTGCCCGCGGCGATGTCCAGGGCGAGCCCCAGTGCGGCCCAGGACTTGCCGACCTTAGGCGGCCCGCAGAACAGGTTGACGCCCTCGCAGATCATGCCGGGCACGGCCCATTTGGGTTCGGGGAAGAGCGCGGCCATCAGTTCGGTCGCGGACCAGGCCGTGCGCCGTTTGGGCGGTGCGAACACTCCCGGGTCGATGTCCTCGGGTGCGGTGTCGTCGTGGTCGAACATGGCTGTTCTCCTTCGTGATCGGTGGTTCAGTCGAGGTCGAGCGTGCGGGGTTTGCGGGCGCCCGCGGTGAGGCCGGAGGCGATGGTGCGGGTGGTCTCCAGCTGTTCGAGCCCAGCGGCGGACGCAGCGGCGGCGAGCGGCTCAGTGGCCTCGGCGTCGGTGAGGTAGGCCGATGCGGTGAGCTGTCCGAGTGCGACGGCGGCGCAGTAAAGCCGGTAGTTCCGGCGGCCCTCGGCGGCCGAAGCGACGGCGGTCGTCTCGCGGTCGATCGCGGCGGCCAGGTACCGCTCCAGTCGCTCCGAGCGCCGCTCGGAGCGAGCCAGCCGAGTCGAAGCAGGCACTGGGGCCGCCACGTGAGGCGGTCGCTCAGTGGGTTTGAGGCGCTGCACGAGCCAGGTCGGAAGCGGCACAGCGGAACCGGTGTGGACAGCGGTGTAGTTGCTGGCATCGGTGACCGAGCCGGGAGCGACGACGTAGCCGCCATGGGCGCGGGTATCGACCAGGTAGGCGAGCGTCGAGGCCGTATTCCGTAGCGGCGCCACATCCTCGGGATGTGTGAAGTACAGGTGCCAGCCGCCCGAAGGCGTGGCGACTGTGAAGGTCGCGCCGAACCCGCTCTCCCCGCCGAGTTCGGCGACGAGGGCGTCGTAGCCGACCGCGCCGGTGTAGATCGACCCGTCCGGGTTGTAGCGCTCCTGGCCTGCCTTGGGTCGGTCAAGGTCGACCACGACGAGACCGGCGGGGCCGGTCGCGAGGCCGATGTTCCACTCCCCCGCACCCCAGCACCGGCGGATCCGTTCGGGGTCGGTGGTCGCGCGCTCCTCCCACCGTTTGATCGCGGGGCGCTTGCCGCCGACGGCGACCGGAAAGACCGGCCACCCGCGTCGAGCGCATGCGAGGGCGGCGGCGAGTAGTCCGTTCGTGCTCATGGCTGGTGCTCCTTGCGTGGGTGGGTGGTGGCGGGTTGCGGCTCACCCGGGTCACCTGCCCTCTATGGGGGGTCGGTTTGCGGCTCACCGTGAGCCGGAAACCGGATTTTCGGGCATGATTCAG
>Ga0307513_10000041_pt1 | contig 169674 bp, 135 predicted proteins | sample 15_EM_MG_FD_202174 | JGI IMG/M metagenome (GOLD analysis project Ga0307513, IMG submission 202174) | Populus trichocarpa ectomycorrhiza microbial communities from riparian zone in the Pacific Northwest, United States - 15_EM | ecosystem: Host-associated > Plants > Roots > Unclassified...
GCAGTTCGGTGAAGCGGCGCAGGTCGGAGATGCCGAGCCCGGCCTCACGCAGGCAGGTGACGATCCCGATCCAGGCCAGGTCGTCCTCGTCATAGCGGCGCCGACCGCCGACGCTGCGCTCGATCGGCCGATCAGACCTTCGCGCTCGTAGTAGCGCAGGGTGTCCAGGCTCAGCCCGGTTGCTGCCGCGGCCTGGGCCGGCTCGTGAACCGTCATACCGCCAGGGTGCCACCTGGAGTGCACTCCAGTTCAAGCCGATCGCTCCTGCCTTTTCGAATCGGGCGGAAGGTGAGGCCTGGATAGGCTCGTCCCATTCGAGCGGAACCGGGGACACGCGAGGGAGAGCGGCCATGGCCGAGACGGGGACGACGGCGGGGCAAGACTCGGGGCAGGACTCAGGACAAGACGTGGGGACGGGGTCCGCATCCGTTCCGGCCGGCGAACCGGACAACCGCTATGGCGAGGACGGCGTTGCCGAACCCGGGTGGCCACGGGTCCGGGGCGAGCTGGAGAAGGCGCCGCTGTTCTGGCTGACAACCGTGCGTCCCGACGGCCGACCGCATGTCACGCCGCTGATCGGGGTCTGGGCAGACGGCTCGCTGTTCTTCTGCACCGGCGCGCACGAGCGGAAGGCGAAGAACCTGGCGGAGAACCAGCACTGCGTGCTGACCACCGGGACGAACGAGCTCAATTCCGGCCTGGACATCGTCCTCGAGGGCGACGCCATTCGAGTCCGGGATACCGCCCGGCTGCAGTGGATCGCCGACGGCTATGAGGAAAAGTACGGCAGCATTTGGCATTTCGACGTTCACGAGGACGTCTTCTGGCAACAGGACAATAACGGCGGCCACGATGCGCTCGTGTTCGAGGTGGCTCCGGTGACGGTGTTCGGCTTCGGCAAAGGCCCATACAGCCAGACCAAGTACCGCTTCGACGGAGCCTGAGCCAGCTGTTCGATCCGGTGGGGGTGTTCACCGTCGACAGCCGGATGGCGTTGTGCCCCTGGCGAGGTCTTGGGCCCCGCGCTAGGTCTTGAGTCCTGGCGAGGTCCCGGTTTCGGTGGTGGACGCTCCGGCATTTCGAGCCGGCCAACCCTTCAGCGATCACGAGCGGCTCGGGCGCCCCCGCTCGATCCGCCCGGCAGGAAGCGTCCAGGGCACCCCCATTTCGTCATGCTGGATGACCCGGTGCTGGGTCATCATTCGATACGACGTGCTCGATGCTCACGGCGGGAAGCGATCAGCCAGGGCCGGCTGCCGAGAACGAAGGCGATGGCCACCGCGGCGATCACCAGCCAGCCGGGTTCGAGGGCGATCGAGAAGCCCTGGCCGCTCTGTTCCCAGGTGGCCAGCGAGCCGGGGAAGAGCGGGAGGCCACCCTGCACCCGGCCGACTCCGGAGGCCTCGGCCGCCCCGGTCCAGCCGATGATTGCGATCAGTTCGGCCAGGAAACCGACGATCAGCACGCCGGAAGCGGCCACGGCGCCGGTCGACCAGCGCGGCCCGGTCTCGGTTCCGCTCGCTGCCTCGGCCGCCATTCGGCGCAGCGGGCCCAGTGCTGCCACCGCCTGAGCGGTCCCGACCCGCTCGGCGGCGTCGTCCAGGTTGGCCCGCAGTTCCTCGCGCAGGTCTCGTCGGCGCCAGCGGCCCACACCGTGAAGTTCCAGCCAGCCGTCATAGCGCAGCACCGCGACGCCGATCCGCAATCGATCGGTAAAGCTCGACCGGCCCGAGCGCCAGGTTCGGGCGACCAACGTCACGCTCAATCCGAGCAGGACGGCCAGCAGCAGCGAGGCCACCAGGAGGGATTGGCCGAGGCCAAAGACAAAGGTCATCGGGACGTCCTTTCGGGGATCTCGGGCAGCGGGGTGGCCGGATGGCCGGACGGCGGATCGGCCGGATTTCGGGGCGGTGGGACGATCTCGGCAACGGTGGCCACCAGGTGAAACCACATCCGGGTGGCGCGTTCGAGCTCGGTGTGGCCGGCCGCGGTCGGGCGGTAGTACTTGCGGGCCGGTCCGGAGGTGGAGCGGACCAGCCGCGCCTCGAGAAGGCCCTGTGATTCGAGCCGGGTCAGCGCCGGGTACACCGTGCCCTCGGACAGCTCGCTGAAGCCGTGTTCCTGCAGCCGGACAACGATCGAGTACCCGTAGTCCTCCTGTGCCGAGACCAACTGCAGCAGCAGCAGACCGAGGGCACCTTTGAGCATCTGCGGATCGTGTTCGGGCACGGCCCAAGCCTAGATCTAGTACTTGAGTATGTCTAGTACTGGTGTATGCCAAGCTCCAGCGCGTGGGATTCTCCGCAATTAGCCCTGCATGCCGGGGTGGTCCGCGCTGAGCAGCGCGCCGATCGCCGCGGCGGTGTCCGGCCGGGCGTAGTGCAGTCCCTGCGCCAGGTCGGCACCGAGCTCGCGGACCAGGGCATCGTGGCCGGGAGTCTCGACGCCCTCCACGGTCACCTGCATGCCGAGGCCGTGCGCGAGGTCGATGATCGCGGCGAAAACCCTGACCCGGCTGGGATCTTCGGCGATCGCGCCGCCGCCGGTGGGACGGCGAAGGAAGTCGGCCGGCAGCTTCAGGGTGCGCACGCCGTGCTCCGGCAGTTCGGCCAGCTGAGCCAGATGCGCCCGGCCGGTGCCGAAGTCGTCCAGCGCCAGGCCGACGCCGCAGGCCGCCAGATCCCGGATGATCCTCAGGGTCTCCGGGGCATCCAGAGCGGCGTGCTCGGTGATCTCCAGCTGCAGCAGTTCCGGGGGCAGACCGGTCTGCTCCAGCACCGCCACGACATCCCGGACGGTGCGCCGATCGGCGAGCCGGACCGCGGCCAGATTGACGGCGATCGTCACCGGCGTCCGGGGCAGCGCGGCTCGCCAGATCTGCGCCTGCCGACAAGCCCGGCCCAGGACGGCCCGGTCGAGCGTGGTGATCAGGCCGGCTCGCTCCGCCACCGGCAGGAACCGGTCCGGGGTGAGCAGCCCATGCGCCGCGTGCGGCCACCGGGCCAGGGCCTCAACCGCCTCGATCCGGCCCGAACGCAGCGACATGATCGGCTGGTAGTACGGCAGCAGCAAGCCGCTCTCGATGGCGGCCGGCAGGTCTGCGGTCAGCGCCAGGTCGCCGATCTGCCGGGCCGCTCGGGTGCTCTCGAACACCGCCACGCCACCCGGTGCACGCTGGCGCGCCCAGGAGCCGGCCAGGTCGACGTCCTGAAGGATCCGATCCGAGTCGGAGTGGCCGACGGGACGGGCGAGCAGTCCGCAGGAGGTGGAGAGCACGATCGGCCGGTCGACGAGCATGATCGGCTCCGCGATCACCTGCTGGGCGGCGGCCTGACGTCGGATCCCGTCGTCACCCGGACCGCTGGCCTGATTGCCGTCGATCCCGACCACCAGGAACTGGTCGCGGCTGACCCGGGCGAGCAGTTCGTGCTCGCCGTCGAACAGGGCGGCCAGCCGGGCAGCCACCTCGCTGAGCAGCCGGTCGCCGGTCTCCCGGCCCAGCCCTCGGTCCAGGGCCTCGAACCCGTCCAAGGACAGCAGGCAGGCGCCGATCACGCCGTCCGGGCTCTGCTCGGTGAGCCGGGCGAGCCGCTCGGCGAATCCGGTGCGATTCAGCATCCCGGTCAGCGGATCGTGCAGTGCGGCCTCGCGCTGTTCGGCCAGCGCTCGCTGCCAGGCCAGCAGGGCCGAGGTGCGGATCGCCTCCTGCTGGGCCAGCGTCCGATCCCGGACGCCGCGGACGAAACCGAGGCTGAGCATTCCGACCAGCTCGGCGAGGCGGTCGCCCAGCATTGCGGCGCGTGCCCGATCGGCGGCCGCGTTCTGCACCGCGGTCCACTCCGGAAGCAGGATCCGGTCGGGGTCGCCGGCCTCCGGATCCACGACGAGGCCCAGGTCGGACAGCAGCCGCTGGGTGAGCAGGGTGGTAGTGCGGGCCAACGCGTCGGGGGAGTCGAACCCGATGCCGACCAGGTCCTCGCCGATAGCGATCGCAGTGGACGGCTCGAACGGCTCGGCCCCGAGCGACTCGACCAGCCGGCAGGTCAGCCTGCGGAGCTGGTCGGCGAGTTCGGTCCGGTCGGCGGCCACCCAGCTGGTACCGGCCAGTCGCCGGATCCATTCCCAGCCGAACAGCGCGGTGTCGACGGACCTGACGTCGATCTGAATCTGCGGGCTCCTGACCTCGGCGACCGCCGGCGTGACCGGCGGTAGCGCAGGGACGTCCGTCATGGCTTCCGCCCGACGCCGGCCGCCATGACCGTGGACGCCGGGTCCGGACCGACATCGTCCGGCCAGTCGGGCCGCCATTCCGGGATCCAGACCACTCCCGGGTCGACCAACTCCCAGCCGTCGAACAAGGCGCGGATCTGCTCCCGGGTCCGATACGTGACCGGGGTGCTGGTGGATCGGTACAGCTCCTTGAGCTTCGTCGTCTCGGCCTGCCGGCCCTCACCCGTGCCCTGCGAGATCACCAGATAGCTGCCGGGGCTGAACAGGTCGCGGAACTCGGCGATGGTGTCCTCCGGCCGCTCGGAGTCGGAGACGAAGTGGAGCACGGAAACCATCAGCAGGCCGACCGGCTGAGTCAGGTCGAGCAGGTCGGTCACTATCGGTGCGGCCAGGATCTCCTTCGGCCGGCGCAGATCTGCCTCCAGCACCCGGGCGAACGGGTTGTCGCGCAGGATCAGCTCGCTGTGGGTCACCGCCACCGGATCGTGATCGATGTACAGCACCCGGGCCTCGGGATCGACCTTCTGGGCGATCTCGTGCACATTGCCCGCGGTCGGGATGCCCGACCCGATGTCAATGAATTGCCGTACACCCTGGCCGAGCAGGTACCGCACGGCCCGGTGCAGGAACGCCCGGTTGGCCTGGGCGATCAGTTGGCCGTCCGGGAACAGCGCGAGGGCCTGACCGGCGAGCTTCCGGTCGACGGCGAAGTTGTGCGCGCCACCCAGGTAGTAGTCATACATCCGGGCGGCCGAGGGTCGGGTGAGGTCGACGCCATCGGGAGCCCAGTCCGGCAACTGCTCCGGTAACTGATCCATCTGCAGCCCTCCCGGCAGCTGTCCGCTCAGCAGAACAACGATCCTAATGGGTAGGACGCCACGATCACGCAATGATGGTTCGGTGATCACTCTCGACCCGAACTCGGCCACTCCACCGTTCGAGCAGGTCCGCCTGCAGCTCGCGGCCCAGATCGTGAACGGCGACCTGACCGCCGGGACCAAGTTGCCGCCGGTCCGTCGTCTGGCCGACGATCTTGGTCTGGCCGCGAACACCGTGGCCCGCGCCTACCGCGACCTGGAGATCGCCGGTTTGGTCGAAACCCGCGGCCGCGGAGGCACAATCGTCACCGCACGCGGGGACAGGGCGCGCGAACAGCTGCTCGCCGCGGCCCGGCGCTACGCGAGCCTGTCCCACGATCTCGGCATCGAGCCGGGCGAGGCGCTGGCGCTGGTGCGGACCGCGCTCGAGCCGGGAATGAGTCCACCCCTAAAGTAGTTGTGCAGGCAACTACCGCGAGCCTCGAGGGCTGGCGCCAGGGATGGACAGGGAGTCTGGAATGCAGTTCGGAATCTTCACCGTCGGGGATGTCACCGCCGATCCGACCACCGGGCGGACGCCGACGGAGCACGAGCGGATCACCGCGATGGTGACCATCGCGCAGAAGGCCGAGGAGGTGGGGCTGGACGTCTTCGCGACCGGCGAGCACCACAACCCGCCGTTTGTGCCGTCCTCGCCGACGACAATGCTCGGCTTCATCGCCGCCCGGACCTCGAAGCTGCTGCTGTCCACCTCGACCACGCTGATCACCACCAACGACCCGGTGAAGATCGCCGAGGATTTCGCGATGCTCCAGCACCTGGCCGAGGGCCGGGTCGACCTGATGATGGGCCGGGGCAACACCGGCCCGGTGTACCCGTGGTTCGGCCAGGACATCCGCCAGGGCATCCCGCTGGCCGTGGAGAACTACGCGCTGCTGCACCGGCTCTGGCGCGAGGACGTGGTCGACTGGGAGGGCCAGTTCCGCACCCCGCTGCAGGGTTTCACCTCGACCCCGCGCCCGCTGGACGACGTCCCGCCGTTCGTCTGGCACGGCTCGATCCGCAGCCCGGAGATCGCCGAGCAGGCCGCGTACTACGGCGACGGCTTCTTTGCCAACCACATCTTCTGGCCGAAGGAGCACTACATCCGGCTGATCAACTTCTACCGCGAGCGCTTCGCCCACTACGGGCACGGCACCCCGGAGCAGGCCATCGTCGGCCTCGGCGGCCAGGTCTTCATCCGGAAGAACAGCCAGGACGCCGTCAAGGAGTTCCGGCCGTACTTCGACAACGCGCCGGTATACGGGCACGGCCCGTCGCTGGAGGACTTCACCGACCAGACCCCGCTGACCGTCGGCAGCCCGCAGGAGGTCATCGACAAGACGCTGACCTTCCGCGAGCACTTCGGTGACTACCAGCGTCAATTGTTCCTGATGGACCACGCCGGCTTGCCGCTGAAGACCGTCCTGGAGCAGCTCGAACTGCTCGGCGGCGAGGTCGTGCCGGTGCTGCGCCGCGAACTGGAGTCGATGCGCCCGGCGTCCGTCCCGGCGACGGCCCCGACGCACGCCGACCTGCTGGCCGCCAAGCTCGCCGCTGGGGCCGTTGTTGGTGCCGCGGGCGCCGACGACGTTGAGGGCACCGAGACGCTGGTGCGCTCATGACTGGTGGCCGTATGACTGGTGGGCTCATCAGGCGGCTGGTGGTCGTCACCGCCGGCCTGAGCCAGCCGTCGTCCACCCGGTTGCTGGCCGAGCGGCTGGCCGAAGCCGTCCGCACGCCGCTGGCGGCGGACGGTGACCCGGTGGAGATCGAGGTCGTGGAACTGCGGGACCTCGCGCACGATGTGGTGAACAACATGCTGACCGGTTTCCCGCCGCCGGCGCTGGCCCGGGTGGTCGAGCAGATCACTGCGGCGGACGCGCTGATCGCCGTCACCCCGATCTTCAATGCCTCGTACAGCGGGCTTTTCAAGTCGTTCTTCGACGTCCTCGACCCGGAGTCGTTGCGTGGCAAGCCGGTTCTGATCGGCGCCACCGGTGGATCGGAGCGGCACTCGCTGGCGCTCGAGCACGCGGTCCGCCCGCTGTTCAGCTACCTGCACGCGATCACCGTCCCGACCTCGGTGTACGCGGCGTCCTCCGACTGGGGGACAGCCGACGGCAGCAACGCGCTGGCCGAGCGGATCGACCGGGCCGGGGCCGAACTCGCCGGGTTGATCTCCCGGACCGGTCCGCCGGCCGCAACCGGACCCGTCGACCCGTTCGCCAACCCGCCGTCGTTCCTCGACCTGCTCGGCCGCTGACGGCCACCCGTACCCGTTCGGCCTAAAGAAGTGTCCCCGGACAGCCGAAACCGGTCAGACCGCAACTCGGCTCGGGGAGAGGTCATGAGCATCCGATCGATCAGCAGCACGGCACCCGGTCTCGGGTTCGCACAGCCGCCGCCGAGCGGCTCCGGTACTCGGCGGCCGGTCACCGAGGACCCGTCCGTGCTCTCCTCGCTCACCTGGGGGGATCGCGAGATCATCGCCGTGATGTTCGGTGCCGACATCCTCAGCACCGGCCGGGACGCCGATGGCACGCTGGTCGGTGTTCCGCCCTTCGTTTGGCTGGTGGCCGAAGATCGAAGGAGCGGGCGGCTTTCCGTCGGCAGCGAGATCACCAGCAGCTACCTGCAAGCGATCTGGGACATGCCGGTCAATCCCTTGACCGAGCGCAGCCTGGCCGCCGCGCTGGTCTTCCTCGGCCGGCGGCCGCAGGGCGCGACCGTCGACGTCCGAGCCTGACCGCGATTCGGCTGACGATTCGGCTGACAGCGGGCCTCAGTCCGGGCGGATCAGCCGCCGGACGGCGTCCACCACGGTGTGTCGACAACGAGCTCGCGTGGCGGTGGCCGTCGGGCCGAGGCTGGAATGTGACAGCAGGGCCCAGGCCGAGGCGATCGACCGGATCAGGGTGAGCAGTTCGACTGCCGCGTAGTGATCGGAGACCAGGCCGTCGGCTTGGGCCTGCTCCAGCAGCGCCAGTTTGGTCTCGTTCGCCTGGCCGATGGCCAGCAGGGACGGCCCGCCAGGCCGCTCCAGGTTGTACCAGATGTAAAGCCGGAGGGTGTCCGGCCGGGCGTCGAAACAGTCGAACAACCGCCCGGCGTAGTCCGGCAACTCGGTGGGGTCGAAGGTGACCTGTCCGATCCGGTCGGTGACCTCGGCAGTGAAGACGGCTTCGAAGAGTTGGTCTTTGCTGCCGAAATGGGTGTAGATCATGGCTTTGTTGCAGTCGGCCGCCACGGCGATCCGGTCAACCCTGGCGCCGGCGATCCCGAGCGCGGCGAACTCCTCTGATGCCGCGGTCAGCAGCCGCTGCCGGGTCTGCTCGGCGTTCCTCGCCATTGAGGCACCTTAACCAGGAATCAGCGAGCCAGTGGTAAGAAATCGCTTTCTGACTTTCAGCGTGCTCTCAGCTCGCAGCGGTAAGGATCAGCGCGACCGCGGCCGGCAGGAACTGGATCGCGGCCGCCCGGAGGTACGCCGCGCCCGTACTGGCCAGCACGACGCCGGCCACCGCCATGCAGCCGGTGCCGAAGATGATCAGCGTCTTGCCGATCACGACCTGATCGCCGTCCATCCCCGCGAGGACGACGCCGACCAGCACTCCGATCGCCAGCGCCAGGTTGTAAAAGCCCTGGTTGTACGCCATAGGTCGGATTGTGTCGGCCTGCCCCTGCGAAGCGATGCCGAACCGTCGGTACACCGCCGGGTTTGACCACAGCACGCTCTCGAAGACGAAGAAGACAATGTGCAGGACGGCGGCCAGGGCAGCAAAGATCTGAGCGGCGATCAGCATGCGGGCGGGCTCCTCGGACGGCGCCGGGCGGCTCCCGGCAGTTTCCGGACCGATCGGTCCGCTTCGGGTAGTGTGGTTGCGCCGGTAGTGGAGTGTCAATCCAAGGACGAGATGGCGCGGAAGAGATCGTTTGACGAGGCGGCGGTGCTCCGGGCCGCGCGCGACGTCTTTTGGACACGCGGGTACGAGGCCACCTCTCTTGACCTGCTCCAGGCCGCGATGGGGCTCAGCCGGTCGAGCGTGTACGAGACGTTCGGCAGCAAGCGGGCGCTTTTCGCCCGGGTGTTGGACGGGTACCTGGCCGAGGTGATCGATCCGCGGCTTGCTCCGCTGGAGCGCCCCGATGCTGGATTGGCTGCCCTGGTAGCCTATTTCGAGGATCTCGGCGGATTTCTGCGGCAGGCGCCGGCGGAGCTGGCCGGCCGCGGTTGCCTGTTGTTGAACACTGCGACCGAACTCGCCGTGCTGGACGACGAGGCAGCCCTCGTGGTCGAGAGCTATCGGCAGCGAGTGGCGGCGGTCTTTCTCGCGGTCCTCACCCAGGCGATTCGGGACGGTGACCTCGCCGACGGTGCCGAGAGTGGCGGTGCCGAAAGTGGCCGTGCCGAACGTGGCGATTCCGGCAGCGGTTCTGCAGGGCGTCGGGCCGACCTGCTGACGGCGCAGGTGGTCGGCCTGTTTCTGACCTCACGGCTGAGCCTGCCTGCCGCCACCGCCCTGGCCGACGCGATCGCCACGGAGATCCGCAGCTGGCGCACTCCGGTCAAACCACGCTGAGCGAGAGCGGTCTCACGCCGCCGCGCTGAGCGAACGCAGCCTGCCCGCCACCAATTCGTGGACGGCGTCCACCTGGTCGAGGCCCTCGCGGCGGTGGGTCAGCAACAGCACCCGCCGCCCCTGGGTCGCCCGGAGCAGGTCGGTCATCAGGGCCTGCGCGGTCGGCTCGTCGAGGCCCTCGGTCGGTTCGTCGAGCACCAGGAGATCGGGATCGGCCAGCAAGGCGCGGGCGGTGACCAGTCGCCGTCGCTCGCCGCCCGACATCGTCGTCCCGCCCTCGCCGAGCCAGGTGTCGAGTCCGCGTGGCAGCCCGGACAGCCAGCCCCCGAGCCGCACGTCGGTGAGTGCGGCGCGCAGGTCGTCGTCGGTCGCGCCGGGCCGGGACAGCCGCAGGTTCTCCCGCAGCGTCGAGGCGAACACGTGGTCGACGTCGTCCCCCACCATGGCCACCCGGCCGCCGCCGACTCGGCCGCCGCCATCCATGCCGCAGCCGCCATCCCGGCTGTCGCTGTCGCGGCTGTCGCTGTCGCGGTGGCGCCAGTCCAGCGATCCGGCGGTCGGATCGAGCAGCCGGGTCAGCACGGCGGCCAGGGTGGACTTGCCCGACCCGGACGGACCGAGCACGGCGACCCGGGACCCGGCCGGCAGCTCCAGATCGAGTCCGTTCAGGGCGGGCGGCCGGGCCGGATCCCAGCCGGCGACCAGGCCGCGAATGGTTATCGTCTCGGTGGACGGTCCAGGGTTGGCCGGGTGCAGCTCGGCGACCGAGCGAGGCAGGGCCCGCAGCGCGGCCAGCCGGGTGACCGCGCCGGCGCCCCGACGCCGGGCGATCGCCGCGTCCGGCAGCGCGAGCACCGGCTCGGCCAGGGTGACGACGCCGAGCAGTAACACCGCCGCCAGCTCAGCGCTGATCCCACCGGCGCCGGTCGCACCGGCAGCGATCCCGCCAGCACCGAGCTGACCGGCACCGATCGCCGAGGCCACGGCGAGCGCCGTCCCGATCACCGCCAACCCGAGTCCGAGGTGCGCCAGGGCCGTCGCCGCACCCGCCGACCGGGCCGCCCGAGCCTCGATCCTGGCCAGTGCCCGGCCGCGCCGGATCGGGATCCGCAACCCCACCTCGGCGCCCCGGCCGGCCAATTCGTCCATCCCCTCCACGGTTTCGAGCACCGCGTCGGCGAGTTCGGCCCGGGCCTGCGCGGTTGTCGCGTCCTGCTGGGTCGCCCGGCGGGCGGCCAGCGCCGGGGCAAGCACGGCGGCGATCAGCAGTCCCGGCCCAAGCGCCAACGCCGTCACCGGCAGCAGGACCAGCGCGGCCAGGATTGCGGTAACGAGGGCAAGGACGGCCGAGCTCGCGGGCAACCGGCCGCGCAGCAGCCCGTCGACCCGGGTGTCAACGTCCTCAACGATCCGGCTCAGCAACTCGCCGCGTCGGTGCAGCCCCGCGCCCGGCATCCGGGGGACCAGGTCGGCATACACCCCGGCTCGCCAACGGCCGAGCCGGGCGAACCCGACCTCGTGGGATGTCAGCCGCTCCAGGTACCGCAGCAGCGGCCGGGCCACCGCACTCGCCCGCACGGTCACCACCGCAGCCGAAAGAGTCAGCACCGGAGGCAGACTCGCGGCCCGCACCAGCAACCAGGCGGCGGCCCCGGTCAGCGTGACCCCGGCCAGCCAGGCGCCCGCTCCGAGCCCGATCGCGGCAGCCGAACTCCGCCCCACCCGGCCGAGCAACCCTCCCCGGCCCCCTGCTTCGACCTCGCCGCCCGAACCGCCCGGCGCGGCTGGCGCCGTCGGGGCGGCGGACCGAGAGCGTGAAGCTTCCGTCGGCGCATGGCCGACAAAGTTTTCGTGCTGTGCCTCAAAGTGAGCCTCAAGCCGAGGCGGGGCCACCTCGACGATGCGGTCGACGGCCGCGAGCAGGGTCGGACGGTGCGCGACGACCAGGACGGTACAGCCCCGCCGGGCGGCGGCCCGCAGTTCCTCGATCACCAGGTGCTCGGCGGCAGGGTCGAGGTGGGCAGTGGGTTCGTCGAGCAGCAGGACGGTGGGACGGATCCGCGCCGCCCGCAGCACCCGGGCCAGGGCGAGTCGCTGCCGCTGACCGGACGAGAGCCCACGGCCATACTCACCGAGCGGCGCTCGCACCCCACCCGGCATCGCGGCGACCTCCGCCGCCAGCCCGACCGCAGTCAGGGCCGACAGGACGACGTCATCGGCGAGTTCGCTGTCATCGTCCAAAATCAGGGCGTCGGCGACCGTGCGGGCGTGCGGCAGGGTGGGCCGCTGCGGGAGGTAGAGCGGACGCGGACCGGTGACCTCAACCGACCCGGCGACCGGTGCCTGCAACCCGGCGAGCACGCGCAGCGTTGTGGTCTTACCCGCGCCGGACGGCCCGCGCAGCGCCACGAAGTCGCCGCCGTGCAACCGCAGCGCCGGCAGGTCAAGCGCATCCATCCGGGCACCGGAATGCCGGACCCGAAGCCCGGTAGCACGGACAGCCGGCCCATCAAAACCGTTCGCAGAAAAGGCTTCCGAGGCACCCGCCCGCGTCGACCCCGGGGTCAAGCCGAGTCCTGCCGGCTCTGGATCGGTCAGCACGGCGTCCACTTCGGTGATCACCGCGCTGGCATCGGCACCGGCGTGAAATCGAGCGCCGACCTCGCGCAGCGGCCGGTAGGCCTCCGGCGCGAGCAGGATCACCAGCAACGCCGGGCCCAGGTCAAGGCGGCCGGCGGCGACCCGGAGCCCGGCCTCGACCGCGATCAGGCCGACCGAGAGCGTGGCAACCAGATCAAGAGCGGTGGACGAGAGAAAGGCGATCCGCAGCACCCGGACGGTCGCGGCCCGATGCCGTTCGGTCATCTGCCGGACCACCGCCACCTGGCGCTCGGCCCGGCCGTACAACCGGAGCGCGGCCAGGCCCCGGACGACGTCGAGGAAGTGCCCGGACAACCGGGCCGAGGCTTCCCAGCGTTCCTGCGCCCGGCGCTCGGTGGCCCGGCCCACCAGTGCGCCGAAGACCGGAATCAGCGGCAGCGTCAGGACGGCGATCAGTGCGGACGCCGGGTCGACCACGGCCATCACCACGACCACCAACGGCGGCAGCACCACCGCGAGCACCAGCGAGGGCAGGTAGCCGGCGAACCAGGGCCGCAACGCGTCCATTCCGCCGATCAGCAGCGCGGCCAGCCGCCCGGTGCCGAACCCGCCGACCCAGGCCGGGCCTCGGCGCAGCGCGGCGGTCAGGACGGCAGCTCGCAGCTCCTGCGCGACGCCGGCGGCGGTGCGCTGGGCGACGACCTGCTCGGCCCAGGTCAGCACGGCCCGGCCGACGAAACCACCGGCGAGCAGCCCCAGATCACCGATCGGCAGCCCGGAGCCGGCTCTGCCATCGGCACGATCAAAGAGGACGACGACCATCCGGCTCAGCGCCAGGATGACGGTGATCGTCGCGACCGCTTGACCGATGCCGAGCAGGGTCAGCAGCAGCACGCCGGTCCGGCTGGTCCGAGAATGGCGCAGCAGCCGTGGGTCCACCGGCCCTCTGTTGGACGCTGTCATGAGGCGAGTCGTTCGCTGGCCACCCGGCGCCGAAATACCCAGTACGACCAGGTCTGGTAGACCAGGATTCCGGGCAGCACAACCACCCCGACCACACTGAGCAGGCGCAGCGCGCTGTCGGTCGCCGCCGCCCCGGAACGGGTCAGCGACCAGGCCGGATCCAGCGTGCTGGGCAGGACGACGGAGCCGTTCCAGGTGAAGACGGCGACCACGGCGGCCGCCACCGTGAGCACGGTCAGGGCGAAGGCCACGGCCTCGTGCCCGGTCCACACCGTCACCGCGAGCACCGCGCAGGCCACCGCGCAGCCTGCCAGGATCACGACCACCTGTCCGCTCGCACCGAAAGCGGCTGCCAGCAGGGCGCTGACGAGGTCCGTCCCGGCACCGACCGATGCCAGCGTGACGGCGAGCAGTCGGGCCCGACGGCGGACCGGGCCGGTGGTGCGCAGGCCGAGGAAGGTGGCGCCGAGCAGCATCGCCGCGAACAGCGCCAGCCCGGCTCCGATCGCGGCCGGCCAGCCGAGCACCGGGCCGACGGTCCGGCGCAGTCCGCCGAGGGTCCCGCCGGAGCTCATCACCTCGCCGTCCGCGCCGAGTGCCAGGCCCTGGACGAAGACCGCGAGCATCGCCCCCCAGACCAGCGCGACCCCGGCAGAGCAGGCGGCCAGTGCGGTTTCGCAACGCCGCCGCCAGGGCGGGTCGTCGCGCTTGCCCCGGAATTCCAGCGCCACGCCACGCCCGGCCAACAACAGCAGGAGCAGCACCATGGGCAGGTAGAGGCCGGACATCATCGCGGCGTACCAGGACGGGAAGGCGGCGAAGGTGACGCCCACGGCGGCGACCAGCCAGACCTCGTTGCCGTCCCAGAACGGCCCGACGGTCCGGATCGCCGCGCCGCGCTCGTGCTCGTTCCGGCCGAGCAGCGGGGTGAGCAGGCCGACCCCGAAATCGAAGCCCTCCAGGACGAAGAACATCACCCAGCAGAGCACAACCAGAGCGAACCAGACGGTGATCAGCCCCATGACGTCATCCTTTTCATCAGGTCCACGACCTCTCGGTGGGTTGAACGAAGCTCAGTAGGCAGGGGTGAGGTCCGGCGCGTCGTCATCGGACGTTGCTGTTTCGGCCGGGGTGAGCGGCTCTCGGGACAGCTGCAGCACCAGGCGTAGCCAGATCACCGCGAGCAGGCCGTAGAGCGCGCTGAAGGCCAGCAGCGAGACCATCACCTCGCTTCGGGTCAGCCCGGGCGAGATGCCATCGGCGACTTTCGAGACGCCGAAGGCGATCCAGGGTTGTCGGGCGGTCTCGGTGAAGATCCAGCCGAAGCTGTTGGCGGCGGTCGGCAACAGCGGGATCAACGGGACGACGCGCAGCAGCCAGCGGGGCAGCGGCCGGGACAGATCCAGGTCTCGGCCCCGGCGAGTGAACCAGAGGTAGGCCAGGGCCAGCCCGGCGGCCAGCATGCCGGCGCCGATCATCAGGCGGAAGGTCCAAAAGGCGACCGGCACCATTGGGATGTAGCTGCCCGGTCCGTACTGGGCGGCGTACTGCGCCTGCAGGTCGTCAAGGCCCTGCACGGTTGCGTTCGGGCTGCCCTTCGCCAGGATCGACAGCAGGTGCGGCACCTGGATGCTGAAGAACGGTTCGCCGCCGCCGACCTTGCCGATCGCGAAGAGCGAGAACGGTGCGCCGGTGGTGGTCGAGTACAAGGATTCGGCCGCAGCCATTTTCATCGGCTGCACCTCGGTGATCACCTTGCCCAAATGGTCGCCGGTGATCGCGGTCAGCGCGCCGCCGGCCACCGTCATCCAGGCTCCGAGTCGGGCCAGGATGGCGAAGGCCGCGCGGTCGTGAGCATGTCGACCCCAGGCTCGCCAGGCGCCGATCGTCAGCAGCAGTGCGCCGCCGACCATCAGTGCGCCGGACATCGTGTGCGGGAAGGCGGCGAGGTTGACCTTGTTCAAGGCCAGGTCGACGAAGCTGGTCAGCCGGGCGCGGCCGGTCACCGGGTCGAGTTCGTAGGCGACCGGGTTCTGCATGAACGAGTTCCCGGCCAGCACGATGAACGCCGACAGCAGGGTACCCAGCGCGACGATCCAAATCGTCGCCAGATGAAGACGTTGCGACAGCTGCCCCCAGCCGAAGTACCAGAGCCCGAGGAAGGTCGCTTCCAGGAAGAAGGCGAGCATTCCCTCGATCGCCAGGGTCGGGCCGAACACGTCGCCGTAGAACCGGGCGAAGGCGCTCCAGCCGAAGCCGAACTGGAACTCCTGGACCAGGCCGGTCACCACCCCCACCGCGAAGGTGATCATCAGCAGCTTGCCGACCAGCAGGGTGAGCTGCCGGTAGTGCTCGGCACCGGTGCGCAGCCAGGCGGTCTGCAGGCCGGCCGTGGCGAACGCCAGGCTGATCGAGAGCGGAACGAAGAAATAGTGATAGATCGTCACGACCGCGAACTGCAGCCGGGTCAGGTCGAGCACATCGAGCGCCATCGAGGTCCCTTCTACGACGTTGTTCCTTCTACGACGACCTGTAGTGAATACTACGACGCGTAGTACGGGGTGTGTCGTAGGGGTGCTGTGGAGTCGGTTACAGTGATGGAGTGAGTGGTCTGGGTGAGCTCGAGCGCGACGTGATGAACCAGTTGTGGGACGCGTCGGAACCGCTCACCGTCCGCCAGGTGCACGAGCGGCTGGCGGCGCAGCGCGATCTCGCCTACACGACCGTGATGACGGTGCTAGACCGGCTGGCGAAGAAGGGGGTCGTGGCCCAGCAACGGGCCGATCGCGCCTACCGGTATTCCGCCGTCCAGACCCGTGAGCAGTTGACCGCCACGCTGATGCTGGATGCGCTCGGGGCGGCGCCGGACGGCCCGGCCCGGGATGCCGCGCTGATGCACTTCGTCGGTCAGGTCGGTCCGGCCGACGCGGCAGCCCTGCGCGCCGCGCTCGAGGCCGCCGACCCGAAATAGTCCCCCCGATGACGGCGCCACTGCTGGGTGCGCTCGGGCTGGTGCTGTCCTTGGTGGTTCCGAATTTACTGGCGGCGGCGCGGTGGCCGGCCAGGGTGCCGCAGGCGGCGGTCGTGCTCTGGCAGTGCGTGACGCTGGCCTCGGTGCTGTCCGCCGTCGGGGTGGTGCTCGCCGCGCCGGAGCAGGTGAGCCGGGCGGTCGGAACCGGGCACCGGACTGCCGTCTGGGTGCTGCTCGGCACGCTCGCGGTGGCGGCGCTGATCGTGGTCCGCCTGCTGCTGTCGCTGTTCGACGTCACCCGCCATGCGCGCGCCCGCCGGGCCCGGCACCGCATGTTGGTGGATCTGCTGGACCGGGCCGAACAGCACGGCGAACTCGACCTGGTGGTGCCGTCCGGGCGGCTTCGAGTCCTTGATGGGGCAGTGCCTTTCGCCTACTGCCTGCCCGGTCGCTCACCTCGGGTGGTGCTCAGCGGCGGCACCCTGCAGCTGCTCGGGCCCGAGCAGGTGGCTGCCGTCCTCGCGCACGAGCAGGCACACCTGCGGGCCCGGCACGACGTGGTGATGGAGGCGTTCACCGCGCTGTACCGGGCGCTGCCACGATCATTGCGAAGCCGGACGTCGCTGGACGCTGTCCATCTGTTGTTGGAGATGCTCGCGGATGACGCCGCCCGGCGCCGGTTCGGTGCCGAGCCGCTGCGGGCGGCGCTGACCACGATGGGGGGAGCGGCGGACGCGCTGGTGGCCAGCACCCGGGTGGAGGCGGACGGGCGGGACGCCGAGGCTGAGCGTCGCCGCCGGTTGGAACGGCTCGCGCCCGACCTATCTGGAAAGCCCGGAGCGCTCGGTGCTCGGGTTCCGTTGCCGGCACTGCGGCTTGCGGTTTACGGACTCGCGCTCAGCGTCCTCGTGTTGCCCACGGTGGTGCTGGTCGTGCCGTGGTTGACGGAAGCCCTGGGGAACTGGCCGCTGCGGTAGAACTGACCGCTGCGGTGCGGGCGCAGCAGTACGTAGGGTGAGGGGATGATCGATTTCGCGAATGGTTCCATCTTCAAGCTGAACCCTTGCCGCCCGGAGGAGATCGGCCCGTCGGTCGCGCCAATCATGATCAATGGTGAGCAGATCATCTACTGCTTCAAGGCGGTTCGGGATTTTGTCGTCTTTACCGACAAGCGCCTGATCGCGGTGAATGTGCAGGGAATGACCGGGAAGAAACGGGACTACACCTCTCTGCCTTACAACAAGATTCAAGCATTCTCGGTCGAGACGGCCGGCACTTTTGATCTCGACGCCGAACTCGATCTCTGGTTCAGCGGCCTCGGCAAGGTGCGTCTGGAGTTCAAGGGCCGCTCCGACATTCGCCAGCTCAGCCAGATGATCGCGACTTACACGCTCTGAGTGGCGCCGACAAACAGCTGATCGGGAGCGACCGGGCGGCCGAGCAGGTAGCCCTGCCCGATGTCGCACCCCAGCCCACTGAGGAACCGGAGCACCTCCGGGTTCTCCACTCCTTCCGCGACGGTCCGCAGGCCGAGGGTCCGGGCCAGATCAACCGTGGACGCGACAATCGCCGCGTCGATCGATCCGGGAACCAGGTTCATCACGAACGAGCGGTCGATCTTGACCTCGTCCAGCGGCAGATCGCGCAGGTAGGTGAGTGAGCAGTAGCCGGTGCCGTAATCGTCCAGGGACAGTTGGACGCCGAGGGCGCGCAGTTCGGTGAGCGCTCGCCGGGACCGGTCCATGTCGAGCATCATCGCGTTCTCGGTGATCTCAACGGTCAGCGAATGGGGCGCGAGCCCCTGGCCGGTCAGGGTGTCTCCGATCGAGTCGATCAGATCCGGTCGTAGCAGTGCGGACGGCGCGAGGTTGATCGACAGTTGCAGGTCCGACCCGGTGAGGTGCCACTCCCGGATCTGCGCCGCGCCGAGCTCCAGCACCCGCAGGGTGAGCTCGGCCATCAGTCCGGCCTGCTCGAAGAACGGCAGGAAGGCGTCCGGCATGAGCAGCCCGCGAGCCGGGTGCTGCCAGCGGACCAGCGCCTCGACACCGACCATCCGGCCGCTGCGCAGGTCGAACTGCGGCTGGTAAACGAGGACCAGTTCGTGCCGGGCCAGCGCTTCGCGGGCGTTGAGCCGGTCCTGGGGATCGCTGTGCCGGTCCGCGTTGTACTCGGCGACTCCGTTCCGGTTGGCCTTGGCGCCCCGCATCGCCGCGTCGGCGCGCTGCAGTAGGACGGCCAGGTCGACGCCGTCCTCTGGGCACAGCGCGATGCCGAGGCTGGCCGCCGCGGTCTGCAGTTCACCGTCGATCAGGAACGGCATCGCGATCGTGGACATCAGCCGCTCGGCGACGATGGCCGCCGTCGCCCGGTCGCAGCCGACCAGCAGTAGCCCGAACTCGTCGCCGCCCAGCCGGGCGAGCACGTCGCCGTCGCGCAACTCCCGCCGCAGCCGTGGCCCGATCTGGCGGAGCAACTCGTCGCCCGCGTGATGCCCGAACGTCTCGTTGACGGCTTTGAAGTCGTCCAGGTCGAACATCAGCACGGCCAGGTTGTCCCCGTCCAACCGTTCTCCGAGGATCCGCTGCACGTGCTCGTCGAAGTACCGACGGTTGGGCAGCTGGGTGAGCTCATCGGTTCGGGCCTGGCGGCGGCTGACCGCGAGTTGCCGCAGGGCGGAGAAGCCCAGCGCGGTGCGGCGCAGGGCGGTCAGCAGCGTCACCGCGGTCAGCACGACGGCGTACACCGGCAGGCCGCGGTCGGCGAGGCTGCCGTAGATCAGGATGCCGACGCCGATCAGGCTGAAGACGCTGGGCAGTACCAGGGCCTCCGACGAGGTCAGCATTGGACGATGGTTGCCCCGCCGGTACGTCAGCGTGGCGGCGATCGCCATCAGGTTGAGACCGACCGCCCACAACCCGTCCAGCGGGGTGCCGACCGAGTAGGTGTCTATCGCCACCCGATACAGATACAGCGTGTCCGCAACGGCGAAAGTGATCATGCCCGAGCCGAGCCAGAGCCAGGTCGCCCCGGGCCGCCCGCCGCGCAGGATCACCACGCCAACGATCAACGCGGTCAGCGTCAGGTCCGCCACCGGGTAGGTGCCGCCGACGATCTGCGCGGCGGCTGAACCCTGCAGGCTGTCCAGTACCGGGTGCAGGGTGATGATCGAGCCGGCCGCCGCACAGCTCAGCGCACCGAGCAGGCCGTCCAGGAAGGCTCCGGGGGCCAGTCCGCGCAGTTGGGAGCGGGCCAGCGCGACGACGGCGGTCAGCAGCAGCGGGTAGGGCAGCAGGTAGCCGATGTCCGCCGTGCTCGGGTACGGCACTGGGTCCAGGAACTGCACGTGAAAGATGTAGGTGACGTTGCCCGCGGTGAACGCCGCCGCTGCGAGCCCGATCAGCGCGAAGGCCAACCGCTGGGCGGGGATCACCACCGCCCGGATCAGGCAGACGATCGCCGGTAGGGCCAGCACAGCGTTGCCGAGCAGGCCGTCGATGGCCAACGAATAGCCGGGCGTTCGGAACCAGAACGAGATGAGGTACATCCCGAGCACGCCCACCAGCACAGCTACCGTGACGATCCGCGGCAACCGGGCAGCGTAGGGCGCCGCGGAAGGGGCGCTGGTGGCGCGTGTCTGCACTGTCCTTGATCGACCGGATCCGGGCTCGTCTTGAGCCTCGGGCGGCAGGCGCTCCGGCTCGGACCCGGCTCAGCGCCGGATCCGAAGGTTCAATCCAGGCTGGTCCATTCGGTGGTCACCGGGCTGCGGCCCGGCCGGCGACAGGTCAGGCTGAACGGGCCGGATTGCAGGTCGTCGATGACGAACCGGCCGTCCGCATCGGCGTCCACCAGGTGCGAGCCGGCCGCCCCGGGCTGACGGGCCTCGATCCTGGCCACCCCGGCCGGGATGAGTTCGCCGAGGATCCGGTGCCCGCCACCGGACCCGCCGATCTCCAACTCCACCAGCAATCCGGGGGTTTCGAAGGTGAGAAGTCGGGGGACGTCGGCCTGGGCGCCTCGGCGCACGGCCGCTGCCGTGCCCTCGACCTCCGAGTCCGCGATCAGCGCGGCCAATTCTGCATCGACCGTTCGCAGTCCGAAACTCTGCTTCGCGAGTTCCGTCACCATTGCCGGCGGATTGTGCTGCGGTGAGAGCATCTCGGTCAACCGCCGAAAGAGCTCGTCCTCGTCGCGCATTGCGCCTCTCCCTGGTTGTTCAGCGGTCTGATCGTGCAATCCGGTATTCACTGTGCGTGCCTCGATATCGCCGTCCGTCTGTCTTATGACGAGTCGTTGGCCAACCCACTGATACCTTCAGCGTCCAGCAGATCCCGCAATTGCGCCAGGCAGCGTCCTCGGGTAGGCCCCAAACTGCCGGTCGGTAATCCGAGCGCCTGGGCTGCCAATTGGTACGAAGGTGGCCCATTCTCCGGGATCACCACGAGCATCCGCAGCACCTGCTGGCACCGCTCGCTGAGCCGTTCGAAGGCGTGCCACAGGCCGCGGTCGCGGTCTGCCACCAGCAACGCCGTGTCGGCCGCCTGGTCCGCCACCACCGCGTCGGACCCCAGGAAGAGCAGGCGGTCGTCGTCCACTGGTTGGAGTCGCTTGTTCCGCCGCAACAGAACCAGGCACTCACGCCGGCAGGTGGTCGCGAGCCAGCCCGGCAACCGGGACGGGTCGCGAATCGAGTCCAGATGCTCCAGCAGGCGCAACCAGGTCAGCTGGCAGACGTCACCGGCATCCGCCGTGCTCAGGCGAAAGGCATGGCAGGTGGCCCAGAGCAGCCCGCTGAACCGGTCCACGAGTTCGTTCCAGGCAGACTGGTCGCCGTCGGCAGCGGAACGCACGAGCCGGGCCAGGTCATCTGCCGGCGCTGAGCGGGGCGAATTCACATCCTTGATGTCGGGCAGGTTAGCACTGGCAAATCGGGCGCCGGGGACGAAACGTTCACCCTGTTCCCAATGACAGGAAAGACAGGCTCGTAGCAGCCTGAATCGGATCGAACTGCATTCCGATCCGTGACTTTTGCACGGCCTCCGAGAGCGTCGCCCCGGCCCGCAGGTGCTGGTGCAGAACGGTCATCATCTGCATCACCGCGGTGTCGTTGACCGGCACCACGCTGGCCACGATGCCGGTGGTGCCGAGCGGGATCAAGGCACTGGCCAGGCCGAGCAGCTCGTCGGTACCGGCCGGCGCCGCCACCCCGGAGTCACAGCTGGACAGGACGATCTGTCGGGGCGCGCGACGCAGCCGTTCCAGGTCGTAGACCGTCAGCGGACCGTCGTCCAGTTGCAACGCGGAGAACAGCGGGCTGTCGGCGCGGAACGTGCCGTGCGCCGCGATGTGCGCGAGCCGGGCGCCGTCGATCGCCGTCAGGACCCGGGCGGCCGTCGCGCTGCCGCCGCCGAGCACCTCAACCCCGGGTTCGCCGGCGTACTGCCCGGCCAGCAGTGGCACCTCGGCGTCCTCGGTGGACAGTCCCGGACCGTGCACCAGGACGACCCCGCCATCCTGACCCTGCCTCGACCCGTTCTGGCCCTGCGCTGACCCGTTCTGGCCCTGCGCTGACCCGTTCTGGCCCGGCGCCGACGCCTGTTGGTCCGCTCCCCGGCGGTGCCGACGGGCGCGCAACCACAAGGTGGCGGACGGCGCCACGGTAAGCACCCGGTGCCGAAGATCGGTCAGCAGCGGCCAGGGGACGGCGTGCAACCGTCCCGGCGGGACGATGATCACCTCGCCGGCACCGAGATGTCGGCCGGCCGCGCCGAGCAGCGACCGGTTCAGGCCGTCCCCGAGCCGGGCCAGCCGGGCCAGCGATTGCTCCGCCGAGGTCGCCGACATCCCGTACGCCAGCCGGGTCAGGGTGGCGCGGGCGAACTCGACGTCGCGGGACACCTGTTCGGTCTGGCCGGCGGCGAACCGGCGGACCACACCCGCACCGCAGACCAGCACCTGTAGCTGGCCGTCGGTGTCGACCAGTTCCACCAGCCGGTCGTCGCCCAGCTCGGCCAGCAGTTCATCAACATCGAAGTCATCCGCTCCGGGTGCGGTGTGCCCGGAGCCGCTGGTGCGCAGCGCCCGGGCCCGCACCGCACGCTCCAGCCGCAACTGCTCGCGATGCAGCGCGGTGGTGGCCAACCCGTCGGCCGAAGCCCGGGTCAGCCGGCTATTGACGTCGCGCAGGGCGCCGAGGTCGGCCTGCGACTGCTCGTCGTCCGGCGGCAGCACCGGAGGAACCGCCAGCGCACTCGCCCGCCAGCGCTCGCTCCAGGCCAGCAGCAACCGGGACTGCCCCCGGCGCAACGCATGCCGCTGACCGAGCAACGCCAGTTCGGCGCCGTGCGCAGAGCTCTGGGCGCGCAGTTCGGAGGAGCCGAGCGCCCCGCGATGCTCGTCGATCACATCCAGGCCTCGACGGCAGGCGTGCATCAGCTGCCTCGGGTTGCCCGCCGCCTCCGCCCGCAGCGCTTCGGCCAGCCAGGCGACCGCCCGGGACAGCGCCGGTCCGGTCCGCCGACCGTGCGCGGCGGCGGCCAGGTGCTCGTCGGCGACCTTGGTCCGGCCCAGCGCGAGGCCGATCCGGCCGGCCAGCAGTCGGGCCAAAGGCAGCTCGGGGGAGGAGAAAGCGGCCAGCTCCCGGACACAACGCTCCGCTTCCCGGAGCATCGCGTCGGTCGCTGGGCCGGCCGCGAACCCCGCCCGGACCAGGGCCAGCCGGGCATGGGCCCGCCACCAGCGGCGGTCCTGCTGGTCGAACAGTCGGCAGGCCTCGCCGGCGCGTTCCAGGGCCTGCTCGGGGCGACCGGCGGCGAGCGCGCAGGTGGCGCTGCTGAGCAGCAGTTCGGCGCGCTTCGCCGACGATCCGCGGACGTCGTCCAGCTGCCGGATCGCGTTTTCCGCCTCGATCAGGGCCTCGTCCGGCAGCCCGGCCGCGAGCAGCGCGCCAGACCGATGGATGCCCAGGTCGGTGCCGACCGTGCCGAGCTCGGCGAATCGGTCCTGGGCCTCGTCGAAGCAGGTCAGCGCGGCGGGCAGGTCGCCGATCCGGAGCGCGAGCATGCCGCGATGGACGGTCGCGTCGGCCGACTCCAGGTCCTGGCCGCACTCGGCGAAGAGTTCCTCGGCGCGCTGCAGGTCGGCGGCCGCCCGGTGGACGGCACCGAGGGCCAGATGGCAGAACCCGCGAAAGTCCAGCCCACGGGCCTCCCAGAGCGGGTCCTCGGCGGTCCGCGAGGCACTGATCGCGCTGGTCAGGTCCGCCAGCGCCTCGCGGTGCAGGCCGAGCAGGAGCAACATCGCCCCCCGCCGCAACAGGCTGCGCCCGTGCAGCGGGCGGGTGGCGCGCTGGACCCCGTCGTCGAGTGCCTTGAGTCCGGAGGTCGTCCGGCCGGCGAAGATCAGCGCGACTCCGAGCGTCCCCAGCACGTCGGCCTCTCGCTCACCGGAGCCGGAAAGCCGGGCCAATCGCAGGGCTGCGCGTAGTTCCCGGATCGCGGCGTCAATATCTCCGAATTCGCGCAGCACGATCCCGATAGCCTGATGGGCCATCGACGCCTGTAACGGGCTGGGATCCTCAGCGAGGACGGCGCGGGCCCGATCGGCCGCTTCGTGCGGACGGGAAAGTGCCAGCGGGAGCAGATCCTCCGCCTGGATGCTCACAGCCCGAATGTATCAGGACCGACGAATCCTCCTCATTGTGTGACCACCACTGGAAGGGAAAACGATGGACGCGGTGTTCGAGGCACAATTCCGTCTCATGAAAGATGATTTCGCTCGCCGGGGGGTAGAGATCGAGGTCGCCACGCGGCCCGACGGCGAGGCCGACTATCTGTATCAGACCGGCCGCCTGATCACCCTCGCCACTCCCGAGAACCTGGCACTGCTCGGGAGTGCCCTGCCCGGGCTCCAGGGCCTGCAGCCCGGGCCGCAGAGCCGGCGGCGGGATCTGGAACCGAACGGTGAGCTCACCGTCATCACCACCGATGCCCTGCGGAACGGCGAGCTTACGGTGCCCGAATGCCTGGACCAGATCGACCGGCATCTGGGGGACAGCAATCCGGCGTTCGGCTCGGGCGGGCTGCCGGCCGCCTCGCCCGATCACGTTGTGCACGTGTCCCGGGTCTGCCCGGCGGTTGAGCCCGAGGTCCCCAGCGGATGCCCGGTCACCCCGTGGCCGGAGCAGCGCCGGGCGACGAGTACCGATCGCAAGATCGTGATCGGCATCTCCGATACCGGGCTGCTGGAGAAGCTCGACCCGGCCCAGTACCCGTGGCTGAGCGATGTCACCGGCGACCCGGATCTGCTTGCTCCCGGACCGAACGGCTCAACCCAGATCCGCGAGTACGCCGCGCATGGCACCTTTATCGCCGGTGTCGCGAAATGTGAGGCGCCGCACGCCCGCGTGCTGGTGAACGACCACTTCACCGCCTCCGGTGGCGAGGTGGAAAGCGAGATGATCCGCAAGGTTCTGGAACTCGCCCAGCAGAAGCCGCACGTGATCAACCTGTCCGCCGGGACCTACACCCGCAACGACTGGACCTCGCTGGGGTTCAGCCTCTTCAACAGCCGGCATCCGGAGATCGCGTTTGTTGCGGCGGCCGGCAATGACAGCACCACTCGGCCGTTCTGGCCGGCCGCCTTTGACTGGGCGGTCTCGGTCGGAGCATTGGCCACCGATCAGCAACACCTGGCGTGGTTCAGCAACCACGGCCGTTGGGTGGACGTTTACGCGCTCGGTGAGGGTCTGGTGAATGCCTACGCCACCGGCGAGTACACGTACAACGAGCCGCCGAAGGCGCCGGCGACCCAGTCGTTCAAGGGGATGGCCCGGTGGTCCGGGACGTCGTTCTCGGCACCGCTGGTCGCCGGGCTGATCGCCGAGCGGATGGCCCGGACGTCGGACTCCGCCACCCAGGCGACCGCGGCCGTGCTGAAGCTGGCCAGCAACCAGGCACTGGCCGGGGTGGGGCCCGCGCTGTTCCCGGGCGACGCTGCCTAGGCAGTTCGCTGAAGGGGGGCCGTCGTCCCATTGGTGGACGGCGGCCGACTGCTGGCCGCGCCTGCAGCTCCAGGCGCGTCCAGGATTGACAACCGTCGCTGCCCGGCAAATCTGATCCTTGGCCTGCTCCGAACCAACTGCGTCCACGTAGCCGTTCAGGGGTACTGGAGGCGAGCCGAGCATGACGCTGCTGAGTGAAATCGTGAAGACGCTGAGCGACGCAGAAGTGGCCGCCTACAGCGTGCATGCCTCGACCCGCGACCTGCCGGGGCATCCGGATCTGGTGGTGACCACCGAGGGCGACGCCGACGCGGCAACTGATGTCCTCACCGCCGCCGTGCTACCGATCCGGACGGTCAAGCAGGTCGGCGAGAGCGTGATCCACGTCTGGGGCGCCCCCGCAGCCTGACGGGTGCGGATTCAGCGGGGCAGGACGCTTGATCGGTCCAGCTGCTCAACCCTGCGTGCCGACGAGTGCCCCGAGGGGCGGGCCGGTCGGTAGGGCCGGGCATGCCGGTCCGCCAGCCCCAAACCCGAGGTGCGTCGTGGGGTTTCGGCCTTGACCAGATCAAGCCAGGCCGGCGCCCCAGCATCCGATGGAAGGTCGGCGGGGGCGGGGGCAGGCTCGAGGTCTGAGGCAGCGCGTGGTCCGTTAAGGTGGACGGCGCTCGTCTTGGTGGTCGCGTCGCCTGCAGCCTCGTAGTTCAAGTCGTCGCCGAACAGCTCGGCGAACTCCTCGTCCGACAGGTCGAGCATCTCGGCCGAGCTGGATGAATCGGCGTCATCCAGGTCGGCATCGTCAAGCTCCAGGTCATCCAGGTCCATGTCGTCCCCATCACCGTCAGCGTCGTCCAGATCGGCGTCGTCCACGTCGGCTTCGGCCACCTCAATCTTGGCCAGATCGATGGCGTCCTGATCCTTCTCATTCTGATGCAGCGCTTTCCGATGGAGATCTCGGGCTGGGGCAGCCACCATGACGGCGGACAGAGCACCGGCCCGTGGCCAGGCGCCGCGCAGGTAACGCTGAGCGGCATCACTCAACCGATCGAGGGCGCCGCCGAGATACTCGACGTCCGTTGGGGTGATGCTGCTGTTGCGGGCCGCGGTCGAGGCCAGTGCCGGGATTCGTTCCAGGACCAGCCCAGCCGAGCGAGGATTCTGCCGGATCCGGCGCAATACCTGTTGCACAGCAATGGTTTCCACGTTCTCAGCGGCGACGTGGCCGAGCCGCTCGGCAAGGTCGAGTTCATCCTGGACAATACGAGCATCCAGGAGTAGGTCTTTCCGGGCTCCGCGAGGCCGCAAGATCAGCAGGTGCGCAGCGAGCGTGCCGGCGCAGAGCAGCTGGCAGGCCAGCACAACGTCCCCACTGGCCCAATCGATCCCATTCATGATCTCTCGATTCGCTCGCGCCGCTCGCTCATGATCGGTGTGGTCTGTGCTCGGCGGAGCTCTTCTCGGTGTGCACCTCGGCCAGCAGATCGTCCAGTTTGTGGCCGAATCTCTTGACCAGACCGCCGAGTTCGCGAATCGATCCGGTGATCTCCGGCTCGGGTTCGACGATCGGGGGATGCTCGTTCAGCAGCGCGTTTGCCGTGTCCATCCGCTGCTTGTGCTCGCGGCCCTGGAGCCGGCGCCAAATGTCCTGGTGGGCGGCGTTCATCACGACCGCCAGCACCAAGAGCCCGGTACAGACCGGCCAGAACCACACTACCGACGTCACCGGTCGGCCGGACACCGCAAGCACCGCGAGGCCGACCACCAAGATCAAACCGGGTGCAGCCGGCCGGATCGCCAAGGCGGCCAGCAGTCGCTTGGTCAGTCCGGTCCGCGTGTCCATTCTCCCGATCCCGATCGTCCGGGCGGCGCTCGGCTCGCCGCCCATGAAGACTCACAGTAGGGGAAAGAAACCGTGCGTGACAGGTGTGATCAGCGGGACGCGGCGTGTCGGGCGGGTATGTCCGATCCTGCTCAGGTGGTCTTGCGGGGCACGGCGTCGCGGAAGATGTTGATCACGCCGACGTACGAGCAGACCCAGATCTCGCGGGTTTTGGCGTTGTAGGTGATCCCGATCGGGTGATGGTCCACATGGGTGCTCTCCAGGACGGAGAGGTCTTTGGTGCGCACCCGGCTGACCGTGTCTGACTCGTAGTTGACAACGAAGAGCGCGGTTCCGTCGGGGGACAGGACGGAGGACCGCGGAGCTTGTCCGGTTCGGACGGTGTCGAGGACTTTTCCGGTCTTGGTGCTGATCTTGGCGATGGTGCCGTCGCCGTTGAGGGTGGCGAAGAGCGTCTTGCCGTCGGGGGAGAGGTTGAGGTGCCGGGGGTTTCGGCCCGGCTTGGCCAGCGTGCGGGTCACCTTGCTGCCTCGTGCGCCGTCGGCGATCGCCTTCAGGTCGACGGTCTTGATCTCGTTGCCGCCCATCACCGCGATGTAGGCGCGGGAGCTGTCGCGGGTAATGGCGATACCGCGCGGATAACGACCGATCGGGATCCGGGCGACCTGTTTCATCGAGGCGGTGTCGATGACGGACAGGTCATAGGAGCACCAGTTGGTCACCAGCACCGTCTTGCCGTCCGGACTGGCCTGGACGTACTTGGGGACCGTGCCGACCAGCACGGCGCCGTCGATCTTCCACGTGCTGGTGCTGATCCGGTAAAGGAAGCTGCGGTCGTACCCGGAGGAGGGAGAGCAGAGGTCGTGGCCCTCTTTGCTGAAGCCCGGCCCGTAGGTGGAGTAGTTGGACACCCAGACGTAGGCGCCGTCCGGGCTGAACGAGGCTTCGACGGGACCGCCGCGAACGGGCTTCTTCCATTGCGGGTAGCCGAACTTGGACGGGGTGATCTGGTCCTTGATGGTGGTGACGAGGTCGTGGTCGGGGCCGAACACGGACACCGTGTGGGTGTAAATCATGTTCTGGGCGACCACAAAGCCGTCGGCAGAGGCGTCAACGGATTTGGGCGTCAGAGCGCCGGTGATCCGGTCAGCCTTGCGGAAACGACGGCGGTCGCTGGGGACGGACGACTTCGTCACCGGTGCGGCCGAGGCGGACGCGGTCGCGACCGGGACGGACCCTGCATCCGTAGCGCCCGGTGCGCCCGAGACGTTGCTTGAGGCGTCGGGCTGACCGGTATCGGAACAGCCGGCCAGCAGCACCGCGGCCAGCATCGCGGAAGCCGGCAGAGCCAGAGCGCCCCGTCGTCGCCCTGCGTTCATCCTCGCACCCTTTTCAGAACTCACCGTAGTCAAGCTTCGGACATTGCGGCGTTGCCAAGGCTTGGCAGATGCACAGCCTGTGCGTTCCTGTGGATTTGCAACAGCACGGACGGTAGACCATTGACAGTCGGTCACGCTGCAGCCGGGTGGATGAACTTTGGATCGGGGGCGCGTCCAGGTGGTGTCGGGACTAGTCTTCGGAGCTAACAATCGCCAAGCATTTGGAGCGACTGATGGGCTCGCTACTCAACCCGTACATCTCCTTCGACGGCACTGCGCGGCAGGCGCTGGAGTTCTACGAGAGCGTCTTCGGCGGCACCTTGACGCTGAACACCTTCGGCCAATTCGGTCCACCCGGATCCCCCGACGCCGACAAGATCATGCATGGAATGCTGATCACTGACGGCGGTTTCGCGCTGATGTGCGCCGATTCGCCGACCGGGCAGGAATTCACCCCGGGCAACAACATCTCGGTGAGCCTGAGCGGCGATGACGGCGCCGAATTGCGCGGCTACTGGGAGAAACTGTCGGACGGCGGGCGCGTGGACGTTCCCTTGGAGAAGCAGATGTGGGGCGACGAATTCGGGATGTGTGCGGACCGGTTCGGCGTCAGCTGGATGGTCAACATCACCCAGGCCTAGGCCGAGAGATTCCGAATCAGCCGGGTTCGCCGGCCGAAGGCGAATCCCGGAGGCTGCGCGTCGTCGTCTTCGGCCTGGCGGCACTGATTCTGGTCCTGGATCAGGTCACCAAGCTCTGGGCGGTCTCGGCATTGTCCCGGGGCCGGTCCATCTCGGTGATCGGCGATCTGCTGGAACTGCGGTTGCTCTACAACCCGGGGGCGGCGTTCTCCCTCGGGACGGGCTTCACCTGGGTGTTCACCATTATCGCCGGCGTCTTTGTGGTCGCGATCGCGGTCGTCGCCTGGCGAGTGCGATCGCCCGGGTGGAGCATCGGCCTGGGGTTGGTCCTGGGCGGGGCGAGCACGCACCTGTTGGATCGGCTCTTTCGGGCGCCCGCCTTCGGCCGTGGGCACGTTGTCGACTTCATTGACTATGCGGGGTTGTTCGTCGGAAACGTCGCCGATATCGCTATTGTCACGGGCGCGGTGGTTTTGGCCGTGCTGAATCTGCAGGGCATCGCTGTTGACGGCAGGCGCCCTTCCAGCGAACGCACCTGAACTCGGCTCAGCCGGTGGGCTTCTCCGCGGTGGTCTTCAGCTTGGCCAGACCCTTCTCGAAGTCCGGGCCGAGGAATTTCTCCATCGAGACGAAGATGCCCATGACCTTCGTCATCAAGGTCCTCTTGCCGATCATCGTCCAGGTGACCAGAGATCCCGTCCCCTCCGGGCGGACGCTGAACACCGTCTCGTTGCGGGCCTTGAACGGCTTCTCGAAGAAGAGATCGATCTGCACCTTCGAGGGTTCAATCGCGTCGGTGATCTCCATCCGGCCCTGACCGGCCTTGCGATTGCCGGACCAGGCATAGGCCGCGCCGGTGCCCGAGTCGGCGCCAGAGTACGTGCGCCGCAGGGCGGGGTCTATCTCCTCCCACGGTGACCAATTCACCCAGTTGTGGAAGTCGGCGATCTGCTCGTAGACCCGCGCCGGGGGAGCCTCGATCGTCGTTGATCGTTGCACGGTGTACGTGTCGTCTGCCATGACTGTGATGGTATTCCGCGTGGCTCCCGGGCAGGTGGGCAACCCTTAACCCGGTCATGCGGCGGTCGCCGGGCTAAGCGTTTACGGTGACGGCATGTCTTCCTCGTCCCGATCTGGCCCTGCCGTTGACACGGCGTTACGGCGTGTTGCACAAACAGTACTTCCGACCGACGAAGGGCTCTTCGACGCGTACGCCTACGTCGACCCGGACAGCGGAGCGGAGCACGTTGCACTCGTCATGGGCGATGTCTCGTCGGAGTCGGCAGGTGAGCCGCCGCTGGTGCGGGTGCACTCGGAATGCCTCACCGGGGACGCCCTCGGCTCGCATCGGTGTGACTGCGGGGACCAGTTGAAGGCCGCACAACGGGCGATCGCCGCGGAGGGCCGCGGCGCCGTGGTGTACCTGCGCGGCCACGAGGGCCGCGGGATCGGTCTGAGCGCGAAGCTCCAGGCGTACGTGCTGCAGGACGGCGGGCTGGACACGGTTGACGCGAACCTGGCGCTCGGGCTGCCGGCCGACCAACGCAGCTACCGCTCGGCCGCCGACGTACTGAAGGACCTCGGCGTCTCGCGGATCCGGCTGATGTCTTCCAACCCGGCCAAGCAGGAGCAGTTGCGCCAGCATGGCATCGAGGTCGCCGAGCAGATCGCCCTGCCGGTGCCGGCGCGGCCGGAGAACACTCGCTACCTGGCGGCCAAGCGCGCCCGGATGGGACACCTGCCGACGGCGTCCAGCAGTGACGACGTGTGGCGTGACCTGGTGGCCGGACGTCTGCCCGGGATCACCACCGACCCGGAGGCGGCGGCCCTGGTCGAGCGGTACGGCCCGCTGCTGGCTGCCGGTCCGCGGCTGGTGCTGGCGCAGCTCGGGCAGAGCCTGGACGGTTTCATCGCGGCCCGAACCGGGGACGCCATCTTTGTCACCGGCGAGCAGGACCGCGAGCACCTGCACCGGCTGCGGGCGCTGGTCGATGCGGTGATCGTCGGTGTCAATACGCTGGTGATCGACGACTGCCGGCTCACCGTGCGCGCGGTCGAGGGCCCGTCACCGGTCCGGGTGCTGCTCGACCCCAAGGCCCGGGCGCCGCGGACCGCGGACATGCTGACCGACGGCTGCTCACCGGTGCTGTGGTTCGTCGCCGCCGGTACCCCCGCCCCCGAGCCGCCGGCGCCGCACGTTGAGGTGCTCCAGTTCCCGGTGGTCGATGGGCATTTCGTGCCGTCCACGGTGCTGGAGGCGCTGTCCGCGCGCGGGCTGGACCGGGTGCTGGTGGAGGGCGGTGGACGGACCGTCTCCGCGTTCCTGGCCGCCAAGGTGCTGGACCGGATCTACGTCACCACCGCGCCGCTGCTGGTCGGGGACGGTGTGCCGGGGCTGCGGTTCGCCGGAGCCGATCGGCTCGCAGACGCGCTCCGCGCACCGTCGCGCCGGTTCATGCTGGGGGAGGACGTCTGCTTCGAGCTCGACCTGGCCGCCGCCCGCCGCACCGCCGCTACGGGCCAGCCGGTCGCCGCGCAAAGCTGAGCCGCACTGCCGAGGCGCACCGGCGAGCCGCTCTCGTCTACGTGGGCCCGAGCAGGCCGGGAGTCAGGCGCTCTGGCGTTCTAGCTCGAGCTCGTCCAGGACGTCCGCTTCGAGTTCGATCTGACGGCTGGCCGCGCGAATCCCCCGAAGGCTGAGGCCTGCGCCGAACCGGTCGTGCCGGCCCTTGCCGACCAGGTCCAGCTGGATGACCCCGGCCAGGTCGCCGCGCTCCTCGACCATACCGTTGACCTCGGCCAGGACGTGGACCGGCTCGGGCTGAACGTCGAGCCCGGCCGGGATGGTGATCCGCTCGGCCAGGGCGTCCTGCTCGGCCTGGGCGATCTGGGCGACCTGCTGACCCTGGTTGTCGCGGCGCAGGTCGAACAGCATGACCAGGACTCCGGGCAGGGCGGACACGGCCGCCAGCATCCCGTAGGCGGCAGCGGTCGCGACCCCCGCGTCGGCGCTGAGCCCGACCGCGGCGAACGCCACCGCGGCTACTGCCTCACGTGGGCCGAACCCGCCGATCCCGATCGGGATGGACATCCCGGCCAGCACGATCAAGGCCAGGGTCACGATGTCGGTCAGGCCGGGGACGGTGCCGAGCGCGATCGCGGCGACCCCGAACTTCGTCACCAGCGAGACCAGCGACAGCGCCGACCAGCCCCAGACCGCGAACTGAGCACGCAGGTTCAACCGCTTCAGCGTCGGCGCAGCGACCGCGACCGCCCCGACCGCGCCGATCAGCGCCATTCCGGACATCATCGGCTCCAGCGGCAACAGCACAACCGCAACCGCGAGCAGCAGCACCACGGTTCCGGCCACCCGCTCACCGATCACGGCCTGGGCGCTGGTGCGCAGCCCCCGCTCGCGCGGCGCTCGTTGCCGCCAGGCCCGCACCGCGTCGCCCAGCACGCCACCCGGCAGCACCGCGTTCAGCAGCGCCGAGCGATAGCACTCGGCCACCGCCCTGCTGCGGGTCAGACCGTCGGCCGCCCCATATCCCGCTGCCACCGTGCGCCAGCGCAGCGCCTGCGCCGTCGTGGTGACCACGCCCAGCAGCAGGGCAACCGTGATCGGCCCGGCGCTGAGGACGTGCAGTGACCGCTCGAACGGGCTGGTGCCGAGGTGGGCCACCAGCGCCGCGAGCAGGACCAACGGGACCACCGCACGCAGGGTGCGGGTGAGGCGGTGACTGGCGGTCGACCGCAGCAAAGAGCTCATGTCCCTCCACACGCAAAGGAAGCCCGCGTGGTTCAGTCGAACGGTAGACCGTTCAACTCATTTCGGTAACGCCAGCATGTCCACATGCCCAACCACGACCTCCAGGGCTCCGGACGCGAGCTGGTCGAGGCGTCGGGCAAGCCACTCGGCGGCCACTGCGGCCAGCTCCGGGCGATGCTCCACCGCCGCCTCAACGCGACCCTGCAACCAGGCGCTGACCAGCGCGGATTCGCTGTCCGAGGTGAGTTTCCAGGCGGTTCTGGCCTCCCGGACGGACCAGCCGCGGTCGCGAAAGAGGTCGGCCGTCACCGCCCCGGAGTCCGGGCCGGGCCGGGCGTCCCGGCGTTGGTGGGCGTCGAAGGCCTCCCCGAGCGGACCGTCCTGCGGATCCGCCGGATCGAGCGCCACATCGCCGGTCACGGTCAGGCTGAACAGCGCCGGCACCTGAGCCTCCACCACCGCGTCGACGATCGCGGTGAGCTCGCGCAGGTCCAGCAGGTCGAGCAGGGCCGCCGTGGTGATCAGGTCGGCCCCGCCCAGCTCGGGCAGTACCCGGGCGAGATCGGCGACGTCGGCCCGGACCGCGGTGGCCTGAACCGGCCCCTTTGCCAGCAGTCCGGGGTCGTGGTCCACCAGCATCCAGTGCTGCCGGTCCGGGTTCGGCAGCCGGGAGGCGAGCCAGCGCAGGTTGGCGCCGGTGCCGGCGCCCAGGTCAACAATCCGCAGGCCAGGCGACTCGGCGCCGGCGGGGCCGTCGGCAGAACCGTCAAGAGCAGAGCGGCCGGACAAATAGGCCAGAAGCGGCGGCAGCAGCGTGTCGGCCGCGGTGTTCCGGGCCCGGGTATCGGCGGGTTCGCGCAGCGCCAGCCAGCCGGCCTCGATCGGCCGGGACGGAAGTTCGGTCATCGCACTGCCTCCAGAACGTCCCGGGCAGTGTCCTGCCAGCGGTTCAACTCATGGCCCCGAGCGCGGGCCGCAGTGACGGCTCGTTCCCGTCCAGGCCCCAACATGTCACGCAGTGCAGCGGCGAGCGCCGCCGGATCACCCGGTGGGACAACCGCGCCGGGCACGGTGCCGTCGGGCGCGCGGCCGAGTGCCTCCTCGGCCCCGGTCCCGAGACCGACCACCGCTGGGACGCCGCGGGCCAGCGCCTCGGTCACCACCATGCCCCAGGTCTCGGCCTGGGACGGCAACAGCAGCAGGTCGGTCGCATTCCAGGCCGCCCGCAGTGCGGCACCGTTTTTCGGGCCGGTGAGCCGGACCCGGTCGGTCAGCCCGTGCTCCTCGATCGCCGCCTGGACCCGTGCGGTATAGCCCGGGTCAACCTCCAGTGGGCCGGTGAGCTCGGCGGTCCAGGGCAGATCCCGCAGCGCGGCCAGCGCCGCGACGACGGTCAGCTGGTCCTTGCGTGGGGTCACCGAGGCCAGTTGGAGCAGCAGCGGCGGGCTGGAGCCGGCCGAAGTCGGGGCTGGGTCGGTTCCCGGCAACGCAACCGCGACCTCGTCGAGGTCGTGCCGCTCCCGCAGATCCTGCGCGGCCCACCGGCTGGTGGCGAGCACGCCCGTGGCGGCGTGCAGGGTCTGCCGCTCCAGCGCCTCCAGCTCGGCGGCGGCCTCGGTGCTCAGGCCGGTCTCCAGCGCGAGCGGCAGGTGCACCAGGACGTGTACCCGGGCCCCGGCGTCCACCGCGTCGGTTACCGCGGCGGGCGCACCGCACGCCAGCAGACCGTCCACCAGCACCGGGTCCGGGCCGCGCAGCAGTTCGGCCAACCGATCCCGTTCCCGGGAGGTGGCCACCGGCCAGTGCCCGGGGGCCGGCCGCTGCTCGACCTCGGTTCCGAGCTCGGTCAGCGCTTGAGCCAGCGCCCGGTCGTAACGATTGCCACCGCTCGGCGTGTCCAGGTCCGCCGGAACCACCAGTACCAGCCGGGTCACCGGCCGTCCAGGTCGACGCTGTAGCCGGCCCAGGCGTCAGGGTGCTCGCGCAGCACCACGTCCAGCCGGGCCAGGCCGGTGGTCAGCGGCCCGTCCAGCAACCGGTCGGCGATGTACCGGGCGATCACCTCGGTGGTGCTGAGCTTGCCGGTGAACGCCGGGTGCTCGTCGAGGTTGCGGTAGTTGAGGTCCGCGAGCACGGCCCCGAGCGCGTCACCGGCCGCACCGATGTCGATCACGGTGCCGTGCGCGTCCAGCTCGTGGCCGGAGAATGTCGCTTCTACCACGTATGTTGCGCCGTGCAGAGCCTGAGCCGGACCGAAAAACGGGTCGGGCAGGGAGTGGGCGACCATCGCATGGCCTCGCACGGTGACGCGGTACATCAGTCCTCCTGGATGCCGGAATGAACCAGTAACGGTTTCGGTGCGTAGTCCACCACGTGGCACAGTCCGTTCAGCTCACCGGTGGCAAGCCGGTGCACAATCTGCGGCAACTCGGCGAAGGGCCAGTTGCCGGAGATCAGTGCGTCGAACCCCGGATCCCGGAGCAGGTCGAGCGCCAGCTCCAGGCGCTGGCCGTACGTCCGGCGCGCCCGGCGCGAAGCTGCCACCGCACCCACCTGGCTGGCCCGGATGCTCAGCCGGCGGGCGTGGAAGTCGGCGCCGAGGTTCACCGAAACCGGCCGGTCGCCGTACCAGGACAGTTCCACCAGTTCACCCTCGTCGCCGAGCAGCTCCAGGCCCCGGCTGAGCCCGGCACCGGTGGCCGAGCAATGCACCACGACATCGCAGTCGGCGGCGGCCTCGGCCGGGGTGACAAAGGCGACGCCGAGCTGTTCGGCGACCGGACGGCGACGCTCGTCGACGTCCACCAGTTGCAGCCGCTGCAGCGGGAAGCCGCGCAGCAGGGCGGCCACCGCGCTGCCGACCATGCCGGCCCCGATCACCGCGATCCGGTCACCGAGCCGGGGGGCGGCGTCCCAGATCGCGTTGACGGCGGTCTCGACCGTGCCGGCCAGGACCGCGCGTCGGGCCGGGACGCCGTCCGGCACCACGGTCAGCGCCTGCACCGGGACGACGTATCGGTCCTGGTGCGGGTACAGACAGAAGACCGTGCGACCGAGGAGTTCGGCGGCCCGGGGATCGGCGGGATCAACAGCCTCCACGATGCCCACCGACAGGTAGCCGTACTTCACCGGTCCCGGCAGGTCACCCTCCTGGAAGGGGGCGCGCATCCGAGCCGCCACCTCCGCGGGGACGCCGCCGCGGTGCACCAGCAGTTCGGTACCCCGGCTGATGCCGGAGTGCAGGGCGCGGACCAGGGCCTCACCTGGTCCGGGCGGTGCCAGCAGCTGTTCCCGGAGTTCACCGCGGCCGGGAGCGACCGTCCAGAACGCGGTGGCGAGCGATTGCGGATCAGAAGCCATAGTGGGCGACGCTACGACAGGAGAACCTGATGGACGACGGCAGGACCGGAACCGCGCTGCGAGACTCCACGGTCGCGACCTTCCTCGCGGTTGTGCTGTGCGCGGTGCTGGCCGGTTACAGCGGGCCTGAACTGCTCAACGGGCTGGCCGCCGTCGCCGGGATCGGGCTGGTCGCCGCTGCGGGAGCCACCGTGATGTCCCGGGCCGGGCGCTGGAGCGGGCCCGCCGACCGGGTGACTCTGGGTCGGACCGTGCTGATCGGCGGCTGCGCCACGATCGGGATCCTGGTCCTGGCCGGCGAGCTGCCGCCGCGGCCGTGGTGGCTGCTGGCGCTGGTGATTCCGGCGCTGGCGTTGGACGCGGTGGACGGCTTCGTCGCGCGGCGTACCGGGACGTCGTCCGCGGTCGGGGCCCGGCTGGACATGGAGATGGACGCCGCGCTGCTGCTGGTGCTCTCGGCGGTATCGATCCGCTCGCTCGGCTGGTGGGTGCTGGCGCTCGGCGGGATGCGTTACGCCTTCGTGGCGGCGGCCTGGGTCCGGCCGCGGCTGCGTGGACCGCTGGCGTTCAGCCAGTTCCGCCGGGTGGTGGCCGCGGTGCAGGGGATCACCCTGGCGGTGGCGCTGGCGCCGGTCTTCCCGCTGCCGATCGCCCGGACGGCGGTCGCCATCGCCCTGGTCCTGCTCGTCATCTCGTTCGGACGAGACGTGATCACCCTCGAGCGGGCCAAGCCGAACACCCCGGAACTGACCCCGGAACCGGCCCCGGAATCAGATCGGCCGAGGCAAGAGCTGACCGCCTCGGTACGTGCATGAGCCTTCTGTCCTGGGATCACAACGCCTACTACCAGCCGTTGCTGCTCCAGGAACTACCGGCCAGATGCGAGCGGATTCTGGACGTCGGCTGCGGAACCGGCGGATTCGCCGTCCAACTCGCCGAACGCGCCGATCACGTTGATGCCCTCGACCGCTCGCCGGAGATGATCCGGGCGGCTCGCGCCCGGGTGCCGGCCAACGTCACCTGCATCGAGACCGACCTGCTGCGTGGTCGGGTGCCGGCCGAGCACTACGACGCGATCACCAGCATCAGCGCTCTGCATCACATGGTGCTGGCCGAGGCGCTGCCACGGCTGAGCGCTGCGCTGCGCCCGGGCGGGGTTCTGGTCGCGACCGCACTGCCGCGTACCGAACTGCCGCGCGACCTGCCGATCGAGGTGGCGGCCGGGATCCTGCAGAACGTGCGCGGCCTGGTGCTGGCCGGAGCCCGATTGATCCGTGGCGAGGGTCTGCGAGCCGAGCCGGACGACGATCAGATGCCCGTCGTGGATCCACGGTTGACCATCCGAGAGGTCCGCAGCGAAGCGTCAGTCCTGCTGCCAGGCGCCCGCGTCCGCCGCCTGCTGTTCTGGCGCTACCTACTCATCTGGCACAAAACCTGATCACATCGACACCACGTCGCACGATGGCGAGGCGATCACGCGTGGGTGCCGTCGGCGGCGATCAGTTTGACGATTCGGGCGGCCGAGGCGGGAGCCCCGAAGTACCAGCCTTGGCCGGTATCACAGTCCAGGTCCCGCAGCCGTTCGGCCTGAGCGGCGCTCTCCACGCCTTCGGCGGTCACGGTCAGGCCGAGGGAATGCGCCAGCGAGATGATCGCCGGCAGGATCTTTTCGTTCGCCAGGTCGCCGGTCGCCGAGGTCCGCAGGAACGACCCGGCGATCTTCAGCTCGGACGCCGGAAGCCGACTGAGATGGACCAGATTCGAATAGCCGGTGCCGAAGTCGTCGATCACCAGGCGGACCCCGTCGGCCGCGAGCCCGGTCAGCGCGTCCACCGGGCCGGGCGCCTCGCCGAGCACCGCGCTCTCGGTGAGCTCCAGGTAAAGCAGGTGCGGGGGCAGCCCGGTCTCCACCAACGTGGCCCGTACCTGGTCGGACAGATCGGGGTCATACAGCTGGCCGACCGCGACGTTCACGTTCACGCCGACCTCGGCCGCGGGGAACCGGCGGTACCAGTCGCAGGCGGCCCGGCTGGCGGTCTGCAGTACCCAGCGGCCGAGCGCAACAATGTGACCGTTCTCCTCGGCCATCCCGATGAACTCGTCCGGCTGCAGCAGGCCCAGCCGTGGGTGCTGCCAGCGCACCAGCGCCTCAACCCGGCGAACCGTGCCGTCCCGGAGCGAGACCAGCGGCTGGTACTCGAGGAAGAATTCGCCGCGGCCCAGGGCGGCAGACATCTCGGTCGCCAGGGTGTGACGGGTCACCTGGTGGGCGTTGCGTGTCGGGTCGTGCCGTTCCCAGCGACCGCGGCCTCGGGCTTTGGCCTGGTAGAGGGTGATGTCGGCGGCACGCATCAGGGCCGCCGCCTCGGTACCCGCAGCCAGCGTGTCAACCACGCCGACGCTCGCGGACACCGCCAGTTCCCGGCCGTCGATCGTGATCGGCTCGGTCAGCGACGCGAGGATCCGGCGAGCCTGTTCGTCCGGGTCGGCGCCGTCCATCAGGATGCCGAATTCGTCGCCGCCCAGCCGGGCCAGCAGGCTGCCGGGGGTGGCGACCGACTCGCTCAGCCGACCCGCCACCCGAACCAGGACGCGGTCGCCGACATCGTGGCCGAGGCCGTCGTTGATGCTCTTGAAACCGTCGAGGTCGATGTAGCAGATGCCGACCGGCCGCTGCTTCCGGTGCACCGAGAGCAGTGCGTCGAGGCGCTCGAAAAACAGTGTGCGGTTGGGCAAACCGGTCAGCGGGTCGTGCCGGGACTCCTGCCAGAGCCGGTCTTCCAGGAGCTTGCGCTCGGTGATGTCGACGGCGACGCCGACCAGAAAGTCCGGCGCATCGTCCGCGCTCTGCACCCTGGAGACGGACAGGTCGAGGTAGAGGCGCTCGCCATGGCGGTTGTCGTGGGCGATCTCCAGGCGGAAATGGTCACCCTTGCCCTTCATCAGCTGCTCGAGGTGACGCATCGCCGATCGCGAGCCGCCCGGGGTGACCACCTCGTGGATCGGCATCCCCCGCATCTGGGCCACCTCGAAGCCCATCATCGCTGCCCAGGCCGCGTTGCTGTCGATCACCGTGCCGGACAGGGTGAGCAGCCCGATACCGACTGCGGCCTGGGTGAAGAAGGCTCGGAAGCGCGCTTCGGAGGTGTGCCGCTCGGCCTCGGCGGTGCGCACCGCGGTGAGCGCCGCCCGCTGCATCTCTTCCTGCCCGACCAGCGAATGCTCACGAGTCGCCTGCGCGAACCCTTCGGCCATTGCCGCCGCCACCACCGTGACCCGTTCCTGCAACTCGCCCTTGAGCAACGCTGAGTCCGGCTGGTCGTCCACGGTGGCGCCGAACTCCTCGGCGAAACCGTCGATCAGGGTGACCACGGTCGGTCCGATCACCGCCGTGCTGCCGTAGCCCAACCTCAGCAGGGCGGTCCCGACGTCCGGGGCGAGATCCTCGTCGAGGACGCCGCGATGGATGGCGTCGGCGAGCCGCACCGTGAGCGGATACAGCTCACCGGCGATCTCCGCGTCCGTTCCGGTGGCGCGGCCGCTCCGGGCGAGGGCGGCGGCCCAGCGCGCGGAGAATCGGGCCACTGCGGCGGTGGACAGAGGTGCACGAGCCGACAGCGCAGTCAGCGACGGCGCGGTCAGGGACGGCGCCGCGGGCTCGTGCACCTCAGTCATGACCGCCGATCAGTTCTTGCGTCCCACACCGGCAAGGAAGAGCGAGCTGCCGAAGGACCCGGCATCGAGCTCGGCCGGGTCCGGGCGCCACTCGGCCAGCTGGGTCAGGCCCGGCGGCACCAGGGTGAAGTCGCCGAAGAACGCTTCGATGTCCGCCCGTGGACGGAAGACCAGGGATACCCGGTCGCGCTGAGCCACCTCCGCGCTGAGCCGGGCGGTTTCTGCCGGCCGCTCGGCGCTGGTGAGGTGCGAGATCACGAGTTGGCTTCCGGGAGCTACCGACTCACGCAGCGCGGCGACGGCTTCGGCCGGTCCATCCGGGTCCGGGACCAGGTGGAGGAGGGCCACCATCAGCATGCCGACAGGCTCGCTGAGGTCGATCAATCCGGTCTGCTTCACGGCGTCCAACATCGCTTGCGGCGTCCGGAAGTCACCACGGATCGACACCGCCCGGTCGTTCCCGGCGAGGATGGCGGTTGCGTGCGCCACCGCGACCGCGTCGATGTCCACATAGACCACCCTGGCCGTCGGGTCGATCTCCTGGACGATCTCGTGGGTGTTGCCGACCGTCGGAATGCCGGCACCGATGTCCAGGAACTGCCGGATGCCGCTGTCGACCAGGTGGGTGACGGCGCGCCGCAGGAACCGGCGGTTGGCGGCCGCACTGGCCGGCAGATCCGGGACCAGGGACGCGCCGTACTGCGCGGCGCGGCGGTCAATCTCGAAGTTGTGCGAGCCGCCGAGCAGCGCGTCGTACACCCGCGCCGGGCTCGGACTGTCCATGTCGACGTCTTCAGGAGCCCATTCAGGTCGCTGCACGCGCAGATGCCTCTCTCGGATTTCGTCCAGTTTCTGCCATATCCGTCCCTGACAAAACACATCAGATCACATCTGCAAGATCCGCCGCAGGATTCAGCACCCCCGATGACCATGAACGTTTCCCCTTCAACCCCCGGTGATCATTCGAGCACCCGAGCGCGGACGGGGTGGACGAGCAACGACCGGAACCACGGAACAACATCCGGAGAAGCGCTTCCTCAGGCCCTGGGCGGCCATTGATCCCTCGTTCCGGTCGTTGCGTGCCGCTCACCGTTGAGCGCCGTGGGCTGCTGCACTTGCGATCGCGCGCCGGCTGGCACCCGGCCATGCTCGACGTCGAGGCGATCGCGCAGGCTGGAGCGAGATCGGGCGGAGGAGGCGTGTGGACACCGAGAGCAGGGACACCGAGGGCAAGGACGCTGAGAGCAGGCACATCGCGGCGGGGTTGGCTCGCTACCTGGCCGCGGCGACGCTGGTCCGGGCCGCCGATGCCGGTGCCGTGGTGGGTCTTGTGCTGCTCGCCCTCGCCCCGGACCGGCGGGCAGGCGCGGGCCCGGCCGTCGGCGGCCTGCTCGCGGCGGCGCTGACCGCTCCGCACCTGCTCGGGCCGTTGATCGCGCACCGACTCGACCGCGCTCGGGACGGGCGGGTGCTGTTGGCCACGTCCTACCTGCTCTACGCGGTCGCGCTGGCGCTCGGGACGCTGACCCTCGGGCGGGCGCCGGTCGCCGTTCCGATCATTGCCGTAGCGGTGGCCGGGGCCTGCGGGCCGCTGTTGACCGGGGGACTGAGCAGCCGACTCGCTGGGATCGCCGGGCCGGACGAGCGGGGCCAGCGACGCGCGCAGGGCTGGGACGCGGTGACCTATGGAGTCGGCGGGACGGCAGGTCCTGCACTGGTGGCGGCGCTTTCGGCGGTTGCCGGGGCGCAACCGGCGTTGCTCGGGCTTTGCCTGGCGGCCGCCATCGGCGCCGGACTGACCCTGACGCTTCCCGCGGATCCGAGCCGTCGGCCGGCAACATCCGAGGCCGGAGAGGACGGGACCGGCGACCAGTCGGTGACCAGCATCCGGGCCGGACTCGCTCTGCTGGTGAGTAGTGGACCGCTGCGCCGGGTCACCACGATGACGATGCTGGGTGCGCTGGGAATGGGCGCGCTGCCACTGGCCGCAGTCGCGCTCGGCTCCAGCCTGGTCGGCCGGGCGGGTGCCGGGGCCACCCTGACGATGGCGGTCGGCGCGGGCAGCCTGGCCGGATCCCTGGCGGTGACGGTCTTCCCGATCCGGGGTGAACCCGATCTGCAGGCTCGTCGGCTCTTCGCCGTCCTCGTGCTGGTGATCGTCGGCTGCTCGCTGGCCCCGACGTTCGGCTTCGCACTGGCCGGGTTCGCGCTGATCGGAGCCGCCAATGCAACGTCCTTCACCGCCACCCTGGCCGCCCGCTCGATCTACTCACCGCCGTCCGCCCGCGCCCAGGTCTTCGTCACCAGCGCGGGGCTGAAGGTCGCGATGTCGTCCGTGGGTTCCGTGGTCGCCGGGGTCGGGATTGGTGCCGGGCTCGGCGGTCGGGCCCTGCTCCTGGCGGCCGGCGCGGCCACCGGGGTCGGGGTACTCGCCGCGGTGCTGGACCGCCTCCTGGAGCGCCGTCACCGCCGCCAGCCGGTCGACGTCGAGAGCACAACTAACGCCGGCACAACCATCACGGAAACCGAGAATGCCGCTCCGCGATCGTCCCGGCGGTAGCAAGCATCTCCCGGCCCATCGGCTGCAGATTGATCGTCGTCAGCACCAGCCCGGTGGAGACCCGCTCGACGACGCCCCACTCCCAGGCGGCGGTCGGGTCCAGGCCGGTCCGCGCGGCCAGCTTGTAGGCCCGATCGTGCGGATCACCCTGGAGCAGCTCCACCGGGTCCTCACGCATCATGACGCCGAGGTCGTACTCGGCCTCGGCGAGCAGTCCGTCCGGGTCGACCAGCTTGAAATCGTCCCCGGCCTGCAGCGTGTTCCACTGGTGCAGGTCGCCGTGGACCAGCACGGCCAGCTCGTCGTCGTGCGCCGCGATCCGGCGCTCGGCGCAGACCAAGGCATGATCGACGGCCTGCTCGGAAACGGGCCGGTTCAGTTCTTCCCAGGTCTTGACGATGAACTCGGCCAGCCAACGGCCCTTCTGCGCGCCGGTCGGCAGGCCGGAGCCCGGTGCCGGGCGCCACATCCGGCCCGCGACCGAGCAGAGGATCTCCTGCCGCCGCCGGATCGGGACGGCGAGATCGGAGAGCGACGGGCCGAGCCGTTCCAGCAGCAGCGCGCCCCGAGCCAGGTCGTGCCGCAACAGTCGGACGCAGCCGGTGCCGTCGGTCAGCCGCAGAAAGGTGATCTCGTTGGCCACATCGTTCGCCGCCCGCGGGACCAGCACCTTCAGCACCGCCGGGGTGCCGTCGCTGATGGTCGCCTCCGCGACGAACGCCTCGGTCGCACCCTGGTAGGCCCGGCCGACGGTGAGCGACCAGTCCTGCTCCAGGCCCGCCACCACGGCCGGGAGGTCGACGAGCCACTGGCCGGCGTCCGCGACCAGTGCCTTTCGTCGAACCGCCTGCGGAATCTCGACCACCAGGAATTGCCCCCGACCTCTGCGCCGACCACACCGACCACACCAAACGCACCGACTGCGACGGTTCAGAGTAGAAGCTGGTACGCCGACCGTTCACAAAGTGGTGATCAGGCCGCCATCGATGACCACATCGGTGCCGGTGACATTCCCGGCCCGACCGCTGGCCAGCAGCAGGACAAGGTCGGCGACCTCCTCGGGGTGGGTGAACCGGCCGGTCACCGACTGCGCTGCGACCTGCTTGGCGACCGCGGCGGCATCGCCGTTCCCGGCTTCGGCAACGGTCGCCGCGACTCCGTGTTCACCCAGCCAGAGCGCGGTCTCCACCGGCCCCGGGCTGACCGTGTTGATCCGCACCCCGCGCGGGCCGAACTCCTTGGACAGCGACTTGGAGAAGTTCGCCAGCGCCGCCTTGGCCGCGCTGTAGTCGAGCACCCCGGGATCGGGCAGGACGGCGTTCACCGAACTGATCGTGACGATGGTGGACGGCGTCCGCTCCAGCAGGTGCGGTAGTGCGGCCCGGGTGGTGCGGACGGCGGACAGGAAGTTGATGTTCAGCGTCCAGTTCCAGTCGTCGTCCGTGATCGCCAGGAACCCCTGCAGCCGCGGCTTCAGCGCACCGACGTTGTTGACCAGAACGTCCAGGCCACCGAACGTCCGCACGGCCTCCTCGACGAGCAGGCCGGGCCCTTCCGGGGTGGTGAGGTCCAGAAGGACCGGATGGACGGCGGCGCTCGCCGCGAGTGCGGTGAGCTCGGCGCTGCCGTTGCGAGCCCCGGCCACCACGCTCACCCCTTCGGCGGCCAAAGCGCGGGTGACGGCCAGGCCGATTCCCTTGCTCGCACCGGTGACAATCGCGACTTTGCCGGTCAGATTCAGGTCCATGGCGGCCAGTCTGCTCTGTCAGCGCCCCGATCGTCAGCGCCGGGCCGGGAGATCGTCAGCGCCAGGCCGGGAGAGTGGGGGCCGGGCCGCGGCCGGTCAGCCAGCCGAGCAGCTCTGCCGGGGTGGCCCGGTCGATGAGCTTCGGCAGTTCCACCACCAAGGTTTCGGCGACGAAGCTGGGCGGCCAGTCGGTGGGCTGGTAGCCGAGGTCGAGGTCGACGTGATGGACCTCAACCTCGCGAATCCGGCCGATCAGCACCGAACTTGCCGGGAAGAGCCCGCCGCCGACATCGCGCGTCAGCCGCCCCCACGCGGCCTCCGGCAGGCTCGCAGCCGCCTGCTCGACGGCGAGCCCGGAGGTCCGGACGTCGGCCACCAACTCGGCCGCACTCCGTCCCGCAGAGGCCTCGATCTCGGCGGCTCGCCCGGCCGGCCCACCCGGGTACTGGTCCACGACCTCGTCGCGGGCGGCGCCGTCCAGCCGACGGACCACGCTGTCGGCATTCCGGGCGACATGCGCCAGCACGTGCCCGACGCTCCAGTCCGGGAGTCGACTGGGCTGCTTCACGACCACGTCGGTCAGATCGTCCAGCCGGGTCAACAGTCGGTTGTGGGCGTCGCGGAGCCGGCCGAGGGCTTCCTCAGGGTTAAACATCGGGCCATTCTGGCCCGGTTGGCGTGCTCAGCGGGCGATGCTGTCACCGTCCAGCACTACCGACCGGCAGGCGGCCAGCAGGGCGGTGCCGAACCGGTCCGGGCCGTCCACGCATACCCCGTGGTCGCCGTCCACCTCGTAGACACTGGCTCCGGGGATGGCGGCGGCGAGGCGGCGCTGCCGGGAAACCGGGACGACGTGGTCGGCCAGTGTGATCAGGACGGCGGTCGGCACGTCGACCTCGCCGATCCACTGGTGCGAGGTGAACCGGGCCACCTCGTCGAAGGCGTCGGACGTGGTGGCAAGGCTGGTGCGTTCCATCTCCGAGTGCGCCCAGGACCGCAGCAGGGAATCGTGCACCTGCCCGAGGATGGCCGACGCGAGCACGCCGGAGCCCATCAGCGGCAGGAACGGGTTGAACCGCATCGCCCGGGTGAAGCCGGTCAGGGACAGCGACATCAGCCCCTCTTCCCGGGAGCCGCGAAAGTTCCTGGCGGTCGCGCACAACACCAACCCCGCGACCAGGGGACGATGATGCCGCCAGAGCAACTGGGCGACCAGGCCACCCATCGAGTAGCCGACCACGATCGCCCGCTCCAGGCCGAGCGCGCCGACCAGGGCGGCGACGTCGTCCGCGCAGTCGGTCAGCCGAAACCGGCCGGCCAACGGGGTGCGGCCGTGTCCGCGCAGATCGAGCGCGACCACTCGAAAGTGTTGCCCCAGCGCACCAAAGACGCCGAACCAGTTCAGGTCAGCGGTCATCGTCACCCCGTGCAGCAGCACCAGCGCCGGGGCGGCGGGCGGGCCCGTGCTTTCCCGGACGAAGACCGTCCCACGGCCGGGAAGTTCGATCGTTCGACCCGGTGGCAGCCGCAACCACTCGCTCGTCGTCAGCGCCATCGGTGCCGGTTACTTGAGCTGTTCGCGGACGGCGGTCAGGTACGCCTGCGACATCTCCCGGACGAACTCGGCGTTGGTGTTCGCCAGCGTGTTGACCCACTCGACCTGCGTGCCCTCGGCGGCCTGCTTCTGGAGTTTGAGATAGCTGTTCAGCATCTGCTCGTAGGCGTCCAGCCAGGTCCGGCCGTTTTGCTTGCCGGCCTCGATCGCCTGGTCACTCAATTCCTTGAGACGCTGGACGGTCTGTTCGACATCGGGAGGGTTGGCCGAAGGGGATGTCATCGCTGCTCCCATGAAGATCGCCCCGGGCTCCTTCCGAGGTCAGGTCGTTTCGGAGTCTTGCACAGGGCTTTCGCGACGACCTATGCGCGCTCGGCGGACTTCCGCCCAGCAGGACGAACCGCTCCGGACAGGTCCGCCTAGGACGTGCGGGAGAGCTCGTACAGGCCGCGCAGCGCCAGCAGATAACCGTGGACACCGAATCCGACGACGATGCCGCGGGCCACCGGTGAGATGAACGAGTGGTGTCGGAAATCCTCGCGCTGGTGGACGTTCGAGATGTGCAGCTCGATCACCGGCAGGCTGACGCCCTCGATCGCATCGTGCAACGCCACCGAGGTGTGGGTGAGCGCCCCAGGGTTGAACACCGCTCCGATCGAGGTGCCCGCCGTGACCCGGGCGCCCTCCTCGTGGATCCAGTCGATCAACTGGCCCTCGTAGTTCGACTGCCTGAACTGGAGCTCGAGGCCGAGTTCGGAGGCCTCCGCCGCGCAGAGCTTCTCCACATCGGCGAGCGTCGTCGTCCCGTACACCTCCGGCTTCCGGGTGCCGAGCAGGTTGAGGTTCGGCCCGTTGAGGACCAGCACAGATGTCATCGAATGTCTCCTGGTACGAAGTGCGAGAGCGCGAAGGCCCAGATCAAAAGGCTACCGGTCGGCGGCCGTGCGGCCCTTCCGACGGGTGGCATCCCGCCAGGTCGAGGGCTCAGCTGCGCAGTTGGTGCCCGGCGGTGCCGCCCATCCGGAACGCCTCCACGGCGCTGGTCAGGGTGAGGACGGCAAGCAGCACAAAGGTGATCCGATACGGCGTGATCGTCGCGGTGCCGAACCAGTCGAGCAGGAGGCCGATCTGCAGTCCGAGCGCGCCGACGGCGACTCCCAGCCCGCCTGCCAGTTGCTGCAGGGTGGACGACAAAGTGTTCGCCGGCGTCAGATGTGACTGGTCGATGTCGGCGTACATGATCGTGTTGTAGGCGGTGAAACCGACGGACCGGGCGGCACCGCTGATCACCAGCAACAGCACCAGCAGCGGGAGCGGGGTCTCGGGGACGATCACGGCGAACAGCAGCATGGTCGTGCTGACGACAACCACCGACCAGATGATCACCGGGCGGAACTGCCAGCGCCGCAGGATCGGCGTGGTCGCCGGCTTGATCGCCAGGTTGCCGACGAAGACCGCCATCAAGAGCGCTCCGGACCGGACCGCGCTCCAGCCGAAGGCCTCCTGGAACATCAGCGGCAGCACAAACGGCACCGCGAAGACGGTGGCCCGGTAGACGCCGCCACCGGCGTGCGCGACCCGGAACGTGCGGACTTTGAGCAGGCCGAGGTCAAGCAGCGGATTGACGGTCCGGGTCAGGTGCCGGTACGCGGTCAGGCCGAGGATCACCGAGGCGGCGCCGGCGCCGAGCACCAGGGGCAGGTTGATGACCTGGGCACCGAGCGCGGACATCGCCAGCACCAGGGCCGCCAGGCATCCGGACGTCTGCAGGAAGCCCGGCCAGTCCATCGGCAGCGGTTCCGATTCCCGCAGTTGCGGCACCAGGCGAAGGGCGCCGATCAGGGCGGCGGCACCGAGCGGCAGGTTGATCAGGAAGATCCAGTGCCAGGACAGGTAGGTGGTCAGCAGCCCGCCGACCAGCGGTGCGGCGATCGGTGCGACCAGGGCCGGCCAGGTCAGGAAGGCGATCGCGCGGATCACGTCGCGCTTGGCGATGCCTTGCAGCACCACCAGTCGCCCGACCGGGACCATCAGCGCCCCACCGGCGCCCTGCAGCACCCGCAGGGCGGTCAGTTCGGGCAATGAGGTGCTGAGCGCGCACAGCCCGGATGCCGCCGAGAACAGCACGATCGCGGTGATGAACACGGTCCGGGTTCCCCACCGGTCGGCGAGCCATCCGCTGATCGGGATCAGCACCGCCAGGGTGACCAGGTAGGCGGTGATCGCGACGCCGATGTCGGCGCCGCGAACGTCGAGGGAGCGGGCGATGTCGGGCGCGGCCGTGGACAGGATCGTGCCGTCCAGGATCTCCATGAAGAAGGTCCCGGCGACCAGCACCGCTAGCCGACGGTCGAGGGCCGGTTCCGCCGCCCCGGCTTCTGCACCGATTGCGGCATCGGCAACGGGCTCTGCAGGCCCTTCGCTTGGGGGATCGCTGCGACTCATGGGGTGTGGTCCTCGGCCTTGCTCGGGTCGGTGATGCCTCGACCCATCTTGACCTGTGGATCACCGCAGAAACGCAGAAGGGGATGGGAGCCGCTGTTCAGCGGCGCCCATCCCGTATCCGGGTCACGCGGGGGTGCGCTCGTTCAGGGTCTTGGCCACGTTGTCGGCCACGTTCGCGGAGGTCGTGATGAACTGCTTGATCAGGTTGCGCTGGGCGTCGATCACGGTGGCGCTGAAGTCGAAGAACTGGTCAACGACCTGCTGGGCGCCGTCCGGGGTGACGATCGACGGCAACTGCGCGGTCGTCTCCTGCACGGTCTTGGCCCAGGCCTCGACGACGCTGTAGGCCGCTTCCTGGCCACGCTTCGCGAACTCGGTGTACTGATCCTGAATCTCGGGCATGGGGATCTCCTCCTGATTGACTGGGCTTGCGATAACTATAGTACGCAGAGTGCCAAGTATGTCAACCGCTTGGCTCTGGGGTCACCTGCGAGGTCCCTTCAGGAACGCGACGACCGGTTCGGTGAGCGCCGACGGGCGTTCCCAGAAGAACAGGTGCCCCAGCCCGGGCAGGACGACGAGTTCGGCCTCCGGGATGCGCTGCGCCAGCAGGGTGCCGTTGCGGGGATCCACCACCGTGTCGTCCGATCCCTGTAAAACCAAGGTACGAGCGCGAATTCGAGTCTGCCGGGTGCCGCCGTAGTAACGAGCGCCGGCCCCGTTCAGCGCCGACCAGCCGGCTCGGTCGCTCGGATGCATCAGTTCGTGCCGGACCAGGCGTTCAACCAGTGCCGGGTCGTTCTCGGGGGTCTTCGGCGACAGCGCGTTCTCGACATGACGACGGACGGCGGCCTCGGGGGACAGGGTGCGAGTGCGCGCCAACAGTCGTAGCGAGGCGGCCGGCATCGGGAAGCCGGACGGCCAGCCGGGGGTGGTGCAGGCCAGGACCAGCCGATCCACCCGTTCCGGGAAGCCGATCGCGACCTCCTGCGCCACCATCCCGCCGAGGCTGGCGCCGAGCACATGCGGACGGCGGACTCCCGCGGCGTCAAGCACCGCAACCGCATCCCGGGCCAGGTCCTGGACAGCGAACGGTCTGGCGCTGCCGTCGCTGGCACCGGAGCCGCGATTGTCCATCAGAATCAGTCGAAAATGCCTGCGCAGCGCACTAACCACGGGGTTCCAGCCGGTCCGATCGAAGCCCAGTCCCTGGATCATCAGCAGCTAAGGACGGCGCCGCAGCCCTCGGTGGAGCTGGTAGGCGATCCGCAGTCGGCCGCTGTGCGCGAACCGGGTGCGGTGCGCCGGGTCAGGTATCGACAAACACCACGCTCATCAGTTCGATCCGCCAGTCCTCGAGGCTCATCTCCGCCAGCCGCGGCTCCTGTCGAGGTGGCGGTGCCTGACCCAGCGACAGCGCGGCGATCCGGTCCGCCTCGGCGTCGGCATCCAGAACCCTGATCGTGAGTTCACCGGGCGTGGCATCGGAGCGAGCGGCCCGGCCGAGCACGCCGGTGAGGGCCGCCCGAGCGTTCCGATCGTCGTCCGTCGTCACCTCGGGAGGCAGGGTGCCGAGCACAAAGACCACGCTCGCCGGGGAGGCCAGGGCGTCGCGGGCGGCGTCCAGGGCCGAGTATCGGGCCAGGACGCCATTCGCGTAGAAGTGTCTGACCCGTTGGACCGCAGAGGTTCCCTCCATTCGGAACGCGGCAGCCAGTTGCACGTAGCAGTCGAAGACGCCGTCACCCGCCGTGCGGCAGGACTCCGGCAGGTCGGCGAGCTCGGTGACCTCGGTGACCGTGGCCCCGCGACGCCGCAGCGCGTCCGCCACCTCCGCGACATGGTTCTCCTCGCCGGAGACCAGAACATTGGGCATGCAACCCACGGTAAATCGGTGCCGACCGTTCGGCCGACCGCGTTCCGCTCGATGGAAGCCGAGCGGCTTTGACCTGCACGCTCATCCGGACCCGCTAGGCGGCGCGCCGGTCCGGCTCGGTGACAAACGCGATGGCGTTCTGGACGACGGCGGGCACCGCCAGCAGGCCGTGGCCGAGGCCGGTCGTGGGGACGAACTCCAGCTGGCTGCCGTAGGCGGTCTTCAGGAGTTCGCCCTGCGCGAACGGCACTCTCGCGTCCTGCCGGTCGTGGATGAGCAGGATCGGGATCGAGATCTCGGGTGCGAATCCGCGCGCGTCGAACGTGGACCAGATGTCGCCGATCTCCGGGAACAGTTTTCGCTCCAGCCTCCGGCGCAGGCTGGCCTTGACCCGAGGGTTCAGGCCGAGCTGGTAGCAGAACCCGTCGACCAGGAAGCCGAAGTTGCTGGGTCCGGCAATCGCGACGAAAGTCCTGGCCTGCAATCCGTTTCGCAAGGCGGAGAACGCCGAGAGGACGCCGAACGAATGCGCGATCACGGACTCGAACTCGCCGTACCGGAACTGGAGCTGGGCGATGATCTCCTGGTACTCCATGATCGTTGTGGTCCGGCCGGAGGAGTCACCGTTTCCGGGCGCATCGAAGCTGATCGGGCTCAGACCAACGGCTTCCAGGGCGTCGATGAACTCGCTGAACCGCGAGGCGCGCGACCGCCAACCGTGCAGGAGCAGCACCGGCCGTTCACCGGTACCCCAGCGATACGCAACGACCGTTTTGCCGTTGACGGTCAGCTGCTCGGTCACGGCCCGCCGGTGCGTGTCCTGCTCTGCTGGGCGAACCTCGACGCGGCGGCCCGGGAGCGTGAAGAAGAAGAACGCTTGGCGGCCGGCCAGTCCGGGCGCGATGTGGCTGGTGCCGTTGATGAGGAGGCGGACGGCTGATGTGGCGATGGCCATGGCTCGGATCCAGATCTGCTCGGGACGGAGTGGGGGCACGAGGTGCCGTGCATCCGTTGCCGAGATTACAAACCGACAGTCGGTTTGTAAAGCAATTATGCTGTCAGCCCGTGATGCCGGCCGTCAGCCGTGCCAGTCGTCAGCCGGTCGGCGCCAGCCGTCCGCTGGTCGGAGTCAGGAGTCGCTGCAAGAGGTCGGTGACCGCGGACTCGGCACGTTTCTGCGACCCGGCCGCATCCTCGCTCTGCGCGATCATCATCGCGATCTCGTTCATGCTCGCGAGCAACGCATGCGCGAAGAAGTCCACATGGTCGGCCGGAAGCAGGCCCTGCTTCGCCGCCGCGGTGAGAGACAACCGGACATTTCCGAGGGTGCGTTCCTCGTCCAGTTCACGCCAGCATTGCCAGCCGAGCACCGAAGGCGCATCGATCAGCAGGATCCGGCGGACGGCGGGGTCAACGGCGAGCCGGATCCAGGCCAGGCAACCTGCCCGGAGCGCGGACAGCGGATCGGTCGCCCCCCGCGCCGCCAGCCGCAATTGCTCATCGATCCGCTGGTAGATGGCATTGAGCACGGCCGAGAAGAGCGCTTCCTTGCCGTTGTAGTGGTGGTAAAGCGCGCCGCGGCTGACCTCCGCCTCGGCCAGCACAGCCTCGATCGAGGTGCCCTCGTAGCCACGTTCGGTGAACAGCCGGGTGGCGATCGTCACCAGTTGGTCCCGGGTCTCCTGCCCGCGCTCGAGCTTCTTGTTCATGGGAGCGAGGCTAGCGTCGGTCTTCTGCATCGGAGGGCCAGTCAGGCACGCGTATCGGGCGAGAAGGCCGGAAGGAATGCGGTTCCCCATGGCGTTGTGCGTGCCCGAGTGGCCCCGCCCACCCTGCGGTGTCCTGGTCAGGCGTGCTCGGTGAGGCCGGGTGTGGTGATCAGGCCGTCGGCCACGAAGTGGGCGAGCATGCTCATCGCGTTCTTGAACTGGTGGGCGGCCTGGGCGAGCAGCAGAACCTCCGCCGCGATCAGCAGCGGGATGCCCACGGCCCAGGCGAGTGGACCCGCACCCAGCGCACCGAGCAGGGCCACGGCCAGCAGCGGCAGCGGAATGAGCAGCGAGTACAGCAGGTCCGCATCCTGGCGAAGGCGCTTGTGCTCCTCGTACAGCTCGGGTTTCGCCACGATCAAGCGCGGCGCCATCAGCAGCGACTCGCTGAACACCAGTGCGGCCCGTTGCTGGAGGGCAGCGTCATCGGGGGTCGGCGCGGGGTCGGGTGTGGATGCAGGGTCGGGCGTCGGTGAGCCCGGCGCAGCCTGGCCGAGCCCGGCGAACGATGCCTCGGTGCGACGCAGCAGCCGGTCACGCGCTCGGCCGGTCAGCGGAGTGAAGAAGTAGAGCGCCCACCTCTGCGTCGCCGACACCTCGCCCGCGGCGATCAGTCGCCGGCTCAGGCTGGTCACCGCCCAGTTCACCGACGCGATCCACAGCTGCCCGAGGACAAGCGCGGCTACCGTCACGGCCGCGACCGACCCGGCCTGGCCGAACAGGTCCGCCAGAAAGAGCAATCCCTGGCTGGCGTGGCCGCGCAGGTCGGCCACCGCGGGCCAGCCATTGGTCACGGCCAGCCAGAGCCCGATCAGCCAGACGTACCCCACGATCAGCGCACTGCGAAGGTCCCGGACACCGGACAGCACGGAGGGCAGCATCCGCTCAGGCTGTCAGATCGGGTTGGTGTCCTGCTAAAAGGCTGGGTGTCCGGCAAACGATCACTTACGCTGTCGCCGTGACACCCTTCTCGGGCATCCTGCCTCCTCCGCGCTCCTGACCGGAGCGCTCCACCACCGATCCGCATCGCGGTGTCGGTGACTCTGCTGTGCGTGCGCTCCCGCAGATTCCCTTGTCGGTAGAGCTCACCCAGCAGGAGTGCCCCCGTGTTCCGAAGCCTCGAATCTCGATTCACGACGTCCAAATCCACGGCGTCCCGATCCACGACCCCCTCATCCACCACCGCCGCCGCGTCCACCACCGCCGCTGTGTCCGCCACCTCCGCGTTGCCCACCTCAATCAGCACGGCCATTGGCGCTCACCACCCACGAACCGGACTGATCAAGATCAGCATCGCCGGCCTGCTGTGGGGGACGACCGGGGTGGTGGTCCAACTGGTTCATCGGGCCTCCACGCTGAGCCCGGTCGGCATCGGCTTCTATCGGCTGGCGATCGCGGCCCTCGTCCTGCTCGCGATCCGGCATCCGCGGGCCGTCCTGACGACGCTGCGGAGATCGCCGTTCGGGCTGGCCCTGACCGGGATCGGTCTGGGTGCGTATCAGGCGCTGTACTTCATCGCCGTCACGCTCGGCGGGGTGAGCATCGCGACCGTGGTCAGCCTCGGGCTCGCGCCTGTCCTGCTGGCAGGTTGGGAAACGGTTCGGTCGCGGCGGCTGCCGGATCGTAAGACGTCGGCCACCTTGATCGCGGGAGTGCTTGGCCTGCTGTTGATCGCGCTGTCAACGGGTCAACCGAGCGACGGCGCGCCGCACCCCGTGCTCGGTCTGCTCGCGGCGACCGCCTGCGGACTGTGTTACGCCGCCAGCACCCTGCTCAGCCGTAACCAGGCCCAACGAGTCGACGCCATGACGCTGACCACCATCTCTACCGGGATCGGTGCCCTTGCCCTGGCACCGCTCGCCCTGATCGGAGGCACCGGCGCAGTGACGGTACCGCTGCGGCCCGGCCCGTTGTTGATGCTGGTCTACCTGGGGATCGTCACCACCGCGGTCGCCTATGCGCTGTTCTACGCCGGGTTGCGGACCACCACCGGCAGTACTGCGGCGGTCCTGACCCTGCTGGAACCCCTCGCCGCGGCCCTGCTCGCGGTCCTGCTCCTGGGAGAATCCCTACCGCTGCCTGCGATCATCGGTGGGCTCCTGCTGCTCGCCGCGATCGCGATCCTCTACCTGAATCCAGCGCCCAACCCGAATGCAGCGCGCCACCTGAATCCGGTCCCCGACCTGAATGCAGCGCCCGATCAGAATCCGGCGCCCGACGTGAATCCGACGTCTGACCTGAATCCGGCGTGCGACGTGGCAACCACCCCCGTCGTCGCGGCCCGCAAAGCCGACTAACCAGCCCAGTACCGCAGCCGTGCCCTCCCCCAAAACGGTTGATCATGCATGCTTCCTCGCCCGCTAAACCAAGGCAGCGTCCAGTGGTGGTGGCACCACTGGCTCCGAGGAGGGTCGGCCAGGACTTCGCCTGGGGTGGCGAAGTCGAGGACGCCGGCGGCCGTTGAGGTCTGCGAGCGGCACTTCGCACCCTTTTGGCCGGTGAATCCAAGATCAAATGGCCCAACCCACCGGCTCAAGGGTGCGAAGTGGCCAACCCACCAGCTCCAGCCCGTGGTGATCATGCCCGTTTGAGCGCGCCCAAGCGTGCATGATCGCCATGTTCCGAGCCGGGCCGGTATTCGTTGGCGCGCAACAGGACTCGGCCGAACTCCTCGTTGAACCGGTTCCTACCGACTTCTGCGTCACTTCTGCCGAGTCCTGTTGCGCACCAGCCCGCTAGTTCAGCGTGAAGCAGCGGCGTTCGCCGGTCGGATGCCATCAAACGGGCTGAGCCGACCCCAATCCGACAGCAGCCGATGCAACCAGCGGGGACCGGTCACGATCATGCCGCCGGCTCGTTCGGCTTTCGCTAGCGATACGTGACCACAGTGCCAGCGGTACAGCCAGCTCGGGTCGGTGCGAACGGTCCCGTCCTCGTCGAAACCGGGTGCTTTGACGCACACCTCGACGCCACGAGCGTCGGCCAGGATCCAGTACCGATCGGGGCTGCTGACCTCCGGCACTTCGAATCGGACGACGACACGTGAGGTCGGCAGCGTGCTGGGGTCGATCAGCCGGGAGAGGGCCCAGAGCATCAGGTACGGATCGTGATGCTCGGGGCGTGCCTCGCGCCAGCGCGCCCCCCAGACGCCGAGACTGAGCACTACCGGCGCCAGTTCCTGGCCGCACGCAGTCAAGCGGTAGACCGCAGCACCGCCCTGCGGCACCCGTTCGACAACGCCCTCGCGCTCCAGGTGCCGCAACCGCTGGGCCAGGACGCTGCGGGACATCCCGGGTGCGCCCTCCAGGATCTCGCCGAACCGCTCGCATCCGACCATGAGGTTGCGCAGGATGATCGGAGTCCAGCGCTCGGCGAACACCTCCGCGCCGAGGGCAATCGGGCAGTACTGGCCATAACCGTTCACAGGTCGAGTTTGCGCCCCGCTGAACGGCGGCGGTAGTTCGAATCCAGAACTTCAGTTGTCACCGCTGGGCGGCGAGGCTGGTTCCAGCGGCACCGGCAAACGTGCCAACCGGGTCGGAGCCAGGGAGCCGGCCACACTCGCGAAAGGAGACCACGATGACCGGTGGTGAAACTTTTCAGATCTCGCTCGAGGCCGCCGAGGCCTACGAAGCAGGCTTTGTGCCGGCCCTCTTCGCGGAGTGGGCGCCGCTGCTGGTCGGTGCCGCAGGGGTGCGCCCAGGGCAGATGGTCCTCGACGTCGCCTGTGGAACCGGGATCGTCGCCCGGGTCGCCGCGGATCGGGCGTCCAGCGCTGGCCGGGTTGTCGGGCTCGACCTCAACGAGGCGATGCTGACCGTCGCCCGCCGCGTGCGGACGGACATCGAATGGCGACAAGGAGACGTCGCGAACCTCCCGTTCTCCGACCGATCGTTTGACGTTGTGCTGTGCCAGATGGCCCTGATGTTCTTTCCCGACAAGGTAGGGGCCATGCGGGAGCTGAGACGGGTGTGCCGAGACCGGGGAACAATCGGGATCGTCGTGCCGGCCGAGCTCGAAGCCCAGCCTGCTTACCGCGCGTTCGTCGAAGTGGCCTCGGCGGAGGTCGGCCCGCAGGCGCGAGCCCTGCTCGGCAGCTACTGGTCCTGCGGCAGGATCGACGACTTGACCGAATGGTGTGCGGCGGCCGACCTGGAGCTGGTCGACATTCAAACCCACGACGGCACAGCCAGATTCGGATCCTCCGACGAGCTGGTCGCGACCGAGGTGAACGGGTCACCTCTCGCCGAGCTGGTCGATGCGGTCAGCTACGAACAGATTCGGCTGCGGACCGAGCGAGCGCTTTCCGGTTTCGTCAATGCGGATGGGCGGTTCGAGCCACCTCTGGTCGGCCGGATCCTGATCGCGCGACCGGGCCACCCTTGACCAGGCCGGACTGGAAAGCAGGCCCTTGACCTCAACCGTGCTTGAGGTCGGAAGCTAGTGGTCATGACGCAGAGCCGCACGGTGCTGGTGCTCGGAGCAACCGGGAACGTGGGGCGGCACGTCGTGTCCCAGCTGCTGGCGGCCGGCGTGCAGGTTCGGGCCGTTACCCGGCATCCGGAGACCGTCGTCCCTCGTGCCGGTCTCGAGGTGGTTGCCGGTGACCTGACCGGGCTCGATGGCTCCGGTGATTGGGATGCTGCGCTGGACGACGTTCCCTCCATGTTTCTGATCTGGCCATTGCTCAGTGCGGAACTCGCGCCCGCATTGCTGACCGTCGCCAAGCGGCACGTCCACCGGGTCGTCTATCTCTCGTCAATGTCGGTGGACGACAGGCGCGAGCCGGAAGCCAACGGCTTCTGGGGTGCGGTCGAGCACGCGATCGAGAAGTCCGGGCTGGAATGGACGTTCCTGCGGGCGGGGGGATTCGCCAGCAATACCCTCGGCTGGGCGGATCAGATCCGGGCCGACGGGATCGTGCGCTGGCCCTATGGCCGGGCCGGTCGGTCTCTGGTGCATGAGCGTGATCTGGCCGACGTCGCGGTCCGGGCTTTGCTCGAGGATGGGCATGTGGGGGAGAAGTACGTCCTGACCGGCCCGGAGGCGATCAGCCAGATCGACCAGGTGCACGCGATCGGTGAGGCCATCGGTCGGCGGCTGCGCTGGGAGGAGTTGTCGCCCGACCAGGCTCGTCGGCAGCTCCTGGCCGCCTGGGGCGATCCGGCGTTCGTCGATGGTGCGCTCGGCTACTGGGCGACGTTGATTGACGCTCCGGAACCGGTCTCGGATGCCGTGGAGAAAGTGACCGGCGTTCCGGCCCGGACGTTTCGTGAATGGGCCGAAGACCACCGGGAGGACTTCCGTTGAGGCTTCACACCAAGATTTAACATAGGCGTTTCAGTTCGGGTGACCACTGGTTACCACCCAGTACTGGCTTTAGCAATATCTATCTATTGTCCAGATTCATACCTATCTTCAGGGGCGGTCGGCGCCTGCCGATCGGTGCCGCTTCCATCCCTCGCGGCACCTGTTGCCATCGGCCAAAAGCCGACGCTCGAGGAGATAGACATGAAGCTATCGCGCTCGATCAGCCATCCCCTGGCGCTGATCGGTATACCCGCACTGCTGGTCACTGTGGCCGCCGGTGCGCTGGCCACCTCGGCCTCCGCGGCAGAGGGGACGATCCGCGAGGCGGGTTCGTCCTCCGTGGTCAAGGATAGTTACGTCGTCGTCCTGAAGAGCTCGACCGCGGTGCCCGCCGCGGTGACGAGCCTGAAGGGCAAGTACGGCGGCAAGGTCGGCCGCACGTACCAGCACGCCCTCGGCGGTTTCGAGATCTCGATCGGGGAGGCGGCGGCCAAGAAGTTGGCGGCCGATCCGGCGGTCAGCTACGTGCAGAAGAACGGGATCTTCTCGATCAAGGCCACCCAGTCGAACCCGCCGTGGGGTCTGGACCGGATCGACCAGCGCGCCCTTCCGCTGAGCACCACGTACACGTACGACACGACGGCTTCGAACGTGCACGCGTACATCATCGACACCGGTATCCGGGTGACTCATCAACAATTCGGTGGGCGCGCGGTAAGCGGCACCGACGCGGTGGACAACGACTCCAACGCCGCCGACTGCAACGGGCACGGCACGCACGTCGCCGGTACGGTCGGGGGCTCCACCTACGGCGTCGCCAAGGCGGTGCAGTTGGTCGCCGTCCGGGTACTCGACTGCGCCGGATCCGGAACCACTGCGGGCGTCGTGGCCGGTATCGACTGGGTGACGGCGAACGCGATCAAGCCGGCCGTGGCCAACATGAGCCTCGGTGGCGGCGCCGACTCCGTCCTGGATGCCGCGGTGAACCGGTCCATCGCCGCCGGCATCACCTACGCGGTCGCCTCGGGCAACGAGACCGCCAATGCCTGCAACAGTTCGCCGGCTCGGGTTCCGAACGCGATCACGGTGAACGCCACCACCCGGACGGATGCCAAGGCGAGCTTCAGCAACTTCGGCACCTGCACGGACATCTTCGCGCCCGGCCAGGACATCCTCTCGTCCTGGTACAGCAGTGACACCGCCACGAACACGATCAGTGGGACGTCGATGGCGACCCCCCACGTCGTCGGAGCGGCGGCGTTGGTCCTGGCCGCGAACCCCGGCTTCACCCCGGCCCAGGTCGCCAGCGCGTTGACGACCGCAGCCACCCCGAACGTCGTGACCAGCCCGGGTACCGGTTCCCCGAACCGACTGCTCTTCACCGGGTCCGGCGGCACGACCCCGCCCACGCCCACGCCGACGCCGACGCCGCCCACGGGCGGTAGCTGCACCGGCACCTCGGGCACCGACGTCAGCATTCCCGACGCCGGAGCTGCTGTGACCAGCCCGATCACGATCAGCGGTTGTGGCCGCAGTGCCAGCACCGCGTCCACCGTTGCCGTGCAGGTCGTGCACACCTACCGCGGCGACATCGTCCTCGATCTGGTCGCTCCGGACGGCACGGCCTACCGGCTCAAGAACTCCAGCACTTCGGACAGCGCGGACAACATCAACACCACCTACACGGTGAACCTGGGCTCCGAGGCTGCCGACGGAACCTGGCGGCTTCGGGCGCAGGATGTCTACAGCGTCGACACCGGATACATCAACAGCTGGACGCTCACGGTCTGACGTAAACCGTCCAGTGAGCTAGGTGATCCATCGAGCTAACGATCCACCGAGTTAACGATCCACCGAGTTAACGATCCACCGAAGTAGGCGGGTGGCGCGTCGTCCGGGCTGTTCATCACCCCGGACGACGTGCCACCCGTTTTCTCAGGTTCGCCGCACAGAGCCCTTTCCTAGATCTTCTGCAGCGAACAGGTATTGGCCAGGTCGCCGGAGGACGGCCGGGGCAAGGTAGCGCTCGGCGGTGGTGGGGTCCTGCTCCTGCCCACCCACTGCTCCAAAGCGTCGAACGCCGTGGTGAAGCAGGGCAGCACCGGGCGCAGCTGGCCGGGGAACGCGTCGTAGAGGGCGTCCGTGTGGTTGCCCGCCTCGATCCGGTAGTAGCGGTGCAGCCCGGTCCGGCCGTGCTTGCCGATCATTTGGGCGTACACATCGCCGGAACGTTTGATCGGCAACAGGGTGTCCAGGGTGCCCTGCAGCGTGATCAGCGGACGGGTGATCCTGCCGGTCAGGGCGATCCGTTGCACTGCCCGATGGACGGCGGGTGGACGCGCAGCGTAGTTGTAGTCCGCGTCGCAGGCAGGCGTTCCGGAGGCGCAATACGGGATGCCCGCCTGGAGCGCACCGTCGAACGACGGGTCCAGTTCCTCGCGGTAGATCCGCTGGGTGAGATCCCAGTACACGGTGTTGTGGAAGGCCCACATTGGCTCCGAACCGGAAGCGAAACCGGCCGCCAGGATGGCGTCATGCGCCCGGGTGCTGCCGGTCGCGGCGTACTCCGGGTAGTTCGCCATCGCCGCCGGCAGGAAGTCGAGCAGGTTGGGCCCCTTGGTACTCCACAGCGTGCCCTCCCAATCGAGGCCGCCGTCGAACAGTTCGGGGTGGTTCTCCAACTGCCAGCGCACGAGGTAACCGCCGTTCGAGATCCCGGCCGCCAGGGTCTGCCTCGGTTGGTGCCCGTAGCGCTGCGCGACGACGGCCTTCGCGGCTCGGGTCAGCTGGGTGACTCGGGTATTCCATTCGACGATCGCATCGCCGGGGCGGATGCCGTCCTGATAGAACGTCGTTCCGCTGTTGCCCTTGTCGGTCGCCGCATAGGCGTAGCCGCGGGCCAGTACCCGGTCGGAGATGGCGAAGTCGTTCGCATACTGCCGCCGGTTTCCGGGTGTTCCGCCGACCACCAGGCCACCGTTCCAGTGTTCGGGCAGTCGAATGACGAACTGGGAATCGTGGTTCCAGCCATGATCGGTGTTGAAGGTCGAGGTGTCCGGGAAATAGCCGTCGAGTTGGATCCCCGGCACACCGCTCGGATTGCGGGCCCCGGCCGACTGCAATCCGGCCCATTCGGCCGCGACGGTGTGGCCGGTGCCAACCGTCGCGGCCGTCGTCAGGTCCGCCAGGCAGGCCGAGATTTGCTGTTGCGCGCCGGGAACCCGAAGGGTGCTGGAGCCACCGCAGACCGCGTCGGGTGCGGCCGTGGCCGCGGTCGGCACCGCACCGAAAGCGACCAGGGCAAGGACCACCGCCAGCATCAATGTGTGTCGAGCAGCTGCCTTGATCGTCATCCCCTGCACCTTCCATTCGGCGTCCGTTCGCCACGTCCACGGCCCTCTGCGGGAGGGCTCCGGCGGGCGCAGACCGAGGCTAGGTAGTTCGCCGCCGGGTTCCTACGTGGCCTCGGCACACAGTTGAGGTCGCCCATGTGTGCGATCCAGCGCACCGGCATTCATGTGTGGCCTTCCCCTGTTTCGACGACTCGAAGTATGGGTTGGCTCGCCATAGGCATGTCCGAAGCGCACGAATAGTCTTCGATGCCTCATGACCCGACCAACGCCACCGAAGGAGGATGTGTGCTGCGAACCGAGGCTCTGGTCAAGGAATTCCGTGGCTTCCGCGCGGTGGACGGCATCGACCTGGAGATTCGCGAGGGTAGTGTGCATGCCCTCGTCGGCCCGAACGGCGCCGGCAAGACCACCCTGTTCAACCTGCTCACCGGCTTTCTCAAACCGAGCGCCGGGCGCATCCTGCTTGCCGGTCGGGACCTGACCGGCAAGCGCCCCGAGCAGGTCGCCAGGCTGGGGGTCGCCCGGTCCTTCCAGATCACCAGTCTCTTTCCGCAGTTGACCCCGCGTCAGCACGTCGAACTGGCGCTGCAGAGCAGTACCGCGCTGGGCTGGCGGTTCTGGCGCTCGGAAGAGCAGCTCGGCAGGTTCTCCGAGCGGGCCCGGGAATTGCTCAACGAGGTGGGGCTCGCCGAACACACCGAGGTCCCGGCCGGGAGCCTGGCCTACGGCCGAAAGCGGGCGCTCGAACTGGCTCTGGCCCTCGCCCTCGACCCGCAGGTGCTGTTGCTCGACGAGCCGACGGCCGGTATGGGCACCGAGGACGTTGATCGCACCGTGGACCTCATCCGGCGGATCAGAACCGGCCGGACCGTGGTGATGGTCGAGCACAACATGAAGGTGGTTGCCGGGCTGGCCGACCGGGTCACCGTGCTGCAGGCCGGGCGGGTCCTGGTGGAAGGACCGTACGCGGAGATCCGCCGGGATCCGCGTGTGGTCAGCGCCTATCTGGGAGACGGCGATGCTGACCATTGAGAACGTCTCCGCCTGGTACGGCGAGGCACAGGTGGTCCGCGAGGCCACTCTGGAGGTCGGGCCCGGCGAGATCGTCACCCTGGTCGGTCGCAACGGTGCCGGCAAGACCACTCTGCTGCGCTGTGTGATGGGCCTACAGCAGCGCAGCACCGGCCGAATCGGCTTCTTGGGCAAAGAGATCGGCGGACTACCGGCGCACCGGCGCGCTCGCCTCGGCCTCGGCTACGTGCCGGACGACCGCGGCATCTTCGCCAGCCTGAACGTCGAGGAGAACCTGACCCTGCCACCGACGGTCGGCTCCGATCCATGGTCGTTGCAGCGGGTCTACCAGACCTTCCCGCGGCTGCAGGAACGGCGCCGGTTCTCGGCCGGCCTGCTCTCCGGAGGTGAGCAGCAGATGCTGGCCATCGCCCGGGTGCTGAGGATGGGCGCCAGGTTGCTGCTCTGCGACGAACCCACCGAGGGGTTGTCGCCACTGATCGCACAGCAGATCGGCGGCATCCTCCGGGAGGTCAAGGCCCAAGGGGTGTCCGTTCTGCTGGTGGAGCAGAACGTGCAGTTCGCCTCCACCGTCGCCGACCGACATTACCTGCTCGCCGAGGGGCGCATAGCTCGCTCGATGGACAACGCCGAGGTCACCGATCGCCGCCAGGAACTTCTCGAATACCTCGGAATCTGAACAGAAATCGACCCAGCAGCTGAAGGAGCGAACCAATGAAGGTTCTGGGAACAGCGGCGGCACTGACTGCCGCGGCGGCATTGCTTGCGGCCTGCGGCGGGGGACCGGGTGGTGGCGGCGGAAAAATCAGCGACGAGAAGATCGTGCTCGCCGTCCTCAATGACCAGTCCGGTGTCTACGCGGACCTCTCCGGCAAGAGCAGTGTTGAGGCGGTCAGGATGGCGGTCGCCGACTTCACGGCGAGGTACGGCGACAAGGCGGTGACGAAGAACATCGAGGTGGTCAGCGTTGACCATCAGAACAAGCCGGACGTCGCCAACTCCAAGGCACAGGAGCTCTACGACCGGCAGAAGGCCGACGTGATCCTCGACGTCCCGACGTCATCCGCTGCCCTGGCGGTGGCCAACGTCGCGAAGGCGAAGAAGAAGATCTTCATGGACATCGGTGCCGCGACGACGGCGCTCGAGGGCGAACAGTGCAACAAGTACACCTTCCACTACGGCTACAACACGTACATGCTTGCCCACGGCACCGGGGCGACGGTCACCGCGGACGGTGCGAAGAACTGGTACATCGTCTATCCGGACTACGCGTTCGGCCAGGACATGGAGAAGAACTTCAGCGCCGCGGTGCAGGCCGCCGGCGGCACGGTGGTGAAGAGCGATCCCGCGCCGTTCCCGAACGACAACTTCTCCACCTTCCTGCTGAAAGCCCCCGGCTTGAGCCCAAAACCACAGGTCCTGGGCACCATGCAGGCCGGTGGTGACCTGGTCAACCTGGTGAAGCAGTACAACGAATACAAGCTGAAGGACAAGGGCATCGGCCTCGCCGTCGGTCTGATGTTCATCACCGACATTCACTCGCTCGGATCGGATGCGCTGGCGGGCACGAAGTTCACCGACGCCTGGTACTGGAACGCCCGGCCGGAGAACCGGGCCTGGGCGGACAAGTTCCAGACCACTGCCGGCAAACGGCCCAGCTTCCCCAACGCGGCGAACTACTCGGCGGCGACCCAGTATCTGGAGAGTGTGCAGCGGTCCGGGACCGATGCCTCGGACACCATCGTCAAGGAGCTCGAGGGCCTCAAGTTCAACGACATGTTCGCCCAGAACGGCACCATCCGGGCCGAGGATCACCTGCTGCTGCACGATGTTTCACTCGCCCAGGTAAAGCCGGCCAGCGAGGTCAGCGAACCCTGGGACTACGAGAAGATCCTCAAGACGATCCCGGCCGACCAGGCGTTCCAGCCCGCCTCGCCCAGCTGCACGATGGGCTGAGCGGATGCTGGAACAGGCCTTCAACGGGCTGGTGGGCGGCGCGTTCTTCGCGCTGCTCGCCCTCGGCCTGGCGGTGATCTTCGGGATGCTCGGGGTGGTGAACTTCGCCCACGGTGCCTTCTACATGCTCGGCGCGTTCGGAACCTACATCCTGCTGGACTCCTATGGGGTCAGCTTCTGGTTGGCCCTGGTCCTGGTTCCGCTCGCGCTGGGCCTGTTCGGCACCGTGCTCGAAGTGCTGTTCATCCGCCGGCTGGCTCCGCTGGATCCGCTCTACAACTTCCTTTTCACCTTCGGGCTGGCGCTGATCCTCCAAGACTTGGTGAAGCGCCAGTACGGGGTCCAGTCACAGCCGTACCCGCGCCCGGACGAGCTCTCCGGTTCGATCGATCTGGGGCTGTTCACCTACCCGGCGTATCAGGTGTTCGTGCTCGGAGTGTCGGTGGCGGTCTGCGTCCTGGTCTGGGTGGTGCTCACCAGGACCCGGATCGGCATGATCGTTCGGGCGGCGACCGAGCGGCCCGAGCTGACTCGGGCACTCGGCATCGACGTCGGCCGGTGGGTGGCCCCGGTCTTCGGATTCGGCATCGCGCTGGCCGGTCTGGCCGGGGTGCTCGCGGCGCCGATGCGCGCTGTCAACCCGCTGATGGGCGGCGATCTCATCATCACCGTGTTCGCCGTGGTGGTGATCGGTGGTCTCGGGTCGATCTTCGGTTCGGTTGCCGCGGGATTCGGCATCGGACTCGTGTCGGCGCTGGGCAACCTCTATGTTCCGGCGCTGTCGCAGACCCTGGTGTTCATCCTGATGGCCGTTGTCCTGCTCTGGCGCCCGGCGGGACTGTTCGGGCGGGAGGACGCGCTCGTATGACTCGCACACCGCTCGTCGGACGACTCGGAACCAGGCCCGTGCTGCTGGCGGCCGGGCTGGTGATCGCCCTGGCCCTGCCCTGGCTGATCTACCCGCCGGTCGCGATGGACATCGCCTGCTGGGCGTTGTTCGCCGCGGCGCTCGACCTGCTGCTGGGCTTCACCGGTCTGCTCTCGTTCGGGCATGCCGCGTTCTGGGGCGGGTCGGCGTACGTGACCGGGCTGATCTCGCTGCACCTGGGGATGCCGTTCCCGGTCGCCGTGCTCGGGGGTGCCGCCGGAGCCGCGCTGCTCGCCCTTCCGGTCGGCTATCTGTCGGTCCGGCTGCGCGGGATCTACTTCGCGATGGTCACCCTGGCCTTCGCGCAGATGATCTATTTCATCGTCAATCAGTGGCGGGACGTCACCGGTGGCGAGAATGGGCTGCAGGGCGTGCCGCGCGAACTCTTTGGGCTCGACCTGAGCGACCCGTTCATCTTCTACTACGTCGGCCTACCGCTGGTCCTGGCCGGCTTCTTCGGGGCCTGGCGGATCGTGCACTCACCGTTCGGCCGGGTGCTGATCTCGATCCGCGACAACCCCGCCCGCGCACAGGCTCTCGGCTATCCGGTGGAGCGCTACAAGCTGCTGGCCTTTGTGCTGTCGGCGGCGCTTTCCGGGCTGGCCGGGGGACTGTTCGCGATCAGTCACGGCTTCGCATCCCTGCAGGACGTGTATTGGACCACGTCGGGCCAGGTCGTGATGATGGTGGTGCTCGGCGGGATCGGCACGCTGTGGGGCGGCGCAATCGGCGCGGGTCTGGTGGTCTCGTTGAACGATTACCTCTCGACCGCCGGCTTCCAGGAGGTCGGCATCGTCACCGGCAGCATCTTCGTGTTCGTGGTGCTGGTCTTCCGGCGGGGGATCTGGGGAACCGCACAGCAGCTGCTGACCCGGCGCAGCGGCAATCCCCGGGCGGAACCTTCGAGTCCCGGTACCGGGGAGGACGCCGCGCCGAAACGAGAAGGTGTCTCACTATGACGTCGAGCTCCGTCTCGGCATCGCCATCCGCCGCCGGGGTCGACCTCAGCGGCCGAAAGGCGTTGGTGACCGGCGGGGCCAGCGGGATCGGTCTGGCCTGTGCCGGGAGGCTGGTCGCGGCCGGTGCCGAGGTGGTGATCCTGGATCTGGACGAAGGCCGGGCCCGGACCGTTGCCGCGGACCTCGGGATCCAGGCGCTGACCGCGGACCTCTCCGACTTGGCGGCGGTGGACGCGCTCGACATCAACGTCGACATCGTCGTCAACAATGCTGGTTTCCAGCACGTCGCCCCGATTCCGGACTTCCCACCGGAGATCTTCTCCCGGCTTCAGCGGATCATGGTGGAGGCGCCGTTCCGGATCGCGCAGCAGGCGCTGCCCGGGATGTACCAGCGCGGCTGGGGCCGGATCGTCAATATCTCCTCGGTCCACGGTCTGCGGGCCTCGCCGTACAAGGTTGCCTACGTCACCGCGAAGCACGGGCTGGAAGGGCTGTCGAAAGTGATTGCGCTGGAAGGCGCCGAGCACGGCGTCACGTCCAACTGCGTCAACCCTGCGTATGTCCGGACGCCGCTGGTGGAGAACCAGATCCTGGACCAGGCCCGGCAGCACGGGCTGGCTCCCGATCAGGTGGTTGAGGAGGTCATGCTGGCCCGGGCCGCGATCCGGCGACTGATCGAACCCGCCGAGGTGGCCGAGTTGGTGGCGTACCTGTGTTCCCCGCAGGCGTCCATGATCACCGGTTCGTCGCTGAGTCTCGACGGCGGGTGGACGGCCTATTGACGTGGGAACGACGTGGACGAGGCTCGGAGGTGGACGAGGTACGGACGTCAACAGCACGCGGAGGCTTGACGGCCTACTGAGGTGGGCGAGCAGGAATGGGATGAGGATGGGCGGATGAGGGGCAGGAAAACGCCTACCGCTGCCGACTGGCTCGACCTTCTGAGCCGTCAGGCCTCGATCATCGAGTTTGAGGGGCCATCGATCTTTGCCCAGCACGCCGGGGCGAGCCCGGAGGTCCTGGCCGAGATCGAGCAGGACAAGCGGGCGGCGCTCAGGGTCCGGGCTCTGCTGGATTACCGGGCCAAGCGGGCAGCCGAACTCTCCGCACTGGTCGAAACCGTCCGAGACCTTGCCGGGCTGCGCGATGTGGACGCGATCCTGGAGGCCATCGTTCGCCGGGCGCGGCGGTTGCTGGCCACCGACATCTCCTACATGACCCTGAACGACCCCGACCGCGGCGACACCTTCATGCGGGTCACCGAGGGGTCTGAATCGGCACGGTTCCGGGCGCTGCGGTTGCCGATGGGCGAAGGGCTCGGCGGGCTCGTCGCCCAGACCGGAGCCCCGTACAACAGTGCCGACTACTTCAACGACGAGCGGTTCCAGCACACCGACGACATCGACGGCGCGGTGCGCGAGGAAGGGCTGGTGGCGATCCTCGGGGTGCCGATGCGCCTGGGATCGACGGTGATCGGCGTGCTCTTCGCCGCCAACCGCAGCGCGCGTCCGTTCCATCAGGAGGAGGTCACTCTGCTCGGGTCATTGGCCTCGCATGCGGCGGTCGCGCTCGACAATGCCCGACTGCTTCAGGAGACCCGCGGCGCCCTGGAGGAACTGAGCGCCGTCCATCAGCTGATCCAGACTCGCAGTGCGGCCATGGAGCGCGCGGCCCAGGCGCACGACCGGATGACGGCGATGGTGGTCAGCGGCGGTGGCGTGCGAGACGTCGCGACGATGGTGATCGACATCCTCGGTGGGGCATTGGTGGTGCTCGACCCGGACAACCGCCCTCTCACCGCCGTCGGTGACCTGTCAGACCTGGACGACGGCAAGATCGCCGAGGCGGCCGCGGCCGGGTCCCCGGGCCGGACCGTGCAACGCGGCGACCTGTGGGTGACGTCGGTGGCGGCCGGCGCGGAGACCCTGGGGACGCTGGTCCTGCACGCCGCCGAACCGCTGTCCGCGGCCGATCAGCGAATCCTGGAGCGGGCCGCACTGGTCACCGCGTTGCTGCTGCTCTTCCGGCGGAGTGTGGCCGAGGCCGAGGGCCGGGTCCGTGGCGAACTGCTGGACGACCTGCTCAGCGGGCGGTTGCCGGAACCGGAGGCACTGCTCGATCGGGCCCGGCTGGCGGGTGTCGACCCGTCAGCGAAGCACATCGTGATCGTGGCGCGGCACTCGGACGGCGATCCGGCTCAGCGTCAGCGAGCAATCTTCTGGGCCGGCTCGCATGCCGCGGCCGAGCACGGTCTGGCCGCCACCCGGGGCGGAGAGACGATCCTGCTGCTGCCCGGTACCGACCCTGGGGCGCTGGCTCGACGGGTGGCAAAGGAGCTGGGGCCTTGTCTCGGTCTGGACGCCACGGCAGGCGCCGCCGGACCGATTCCGGAACTGGCTCAGGTGGCCGCCGGTTATGCCGAAGCGCATCGGGTCGCCGACGCGCTGGTGTCGCTCGGCCGGGTCGGCGGCGGTGCCGGGGCGGACGAGCTCGGTTTTGTCGGCCTGCTGCTCGGGGAAGAGCGTGACGTCGGTGGCTTCCTGCAGGCCACCCTGGGCCCGGTGCTGACCTACGACACTCGCCGGGGCACCGCTCTGATCCAGACGATGGAGGCGTATTTCGCTTGCGGGACAAGCCTTTCCCGTACTGCCGAGGAACTGCACATCCACGTCAACACGGTGACCCAGCGACTGGAGCGGATCGGTCGGCTGCTCGGCACGAGCTGGCAGCATCCGGCGGAGGCGTTGGAGATCCAGTTGGCACTGCGACTGAACCGGCTCCGCGGGCAGTAGCCGCTCTCCGGGCAGTAGCCCGGCTCTCCGGGCAGGAACCGCCGAACCGGTAGTCTGACCTGCACATTCCTGCAGGTGATCCGAGGGGGCAGCCATGGACGACCGGACTGTCGAGGCGTACCTGGAGCGGATCGGGGTGTCCCGTCCTGAGGTCCTCGACGTGGCTGCTCTCGGCGTCCTGCATCGGGCTCATCTGCTGGCCGTGCCGTTTGAGAATCTCAGCCTGCACCTGGCCGAGCCGGTCTCCCTGGACCCGGACGACCTGATCGACAAGATCGTCACCCGCCGACGGGGCGGTTTCTGTTACGAACTCAACGGGACCTTTGCGCTCTTGCTGGGCGCGCTCGGGGCCGAGGTCAGGCTGGCCGGCGCGGCGGTGTTCATGGGGAACGGAGGGAACGGGCTCGGTCCGCCGTTCGACCATCTCGCCCTGATCGTGCGGCCGGCCGACGGCAGCGGCCAGCGGCTGGTCGACGTGGGATTCGGCGACCACAGCGTCTATCCGCTGGACCTGGCGAGTCGGCAGGAACAGGCCGATCCGGCCGGTCGATTCCAACTGATCGACAGCAAGGACGGCGATCTGGACGTGCTCAGAGACGGAAAGCCGCAGTACCGGCTGGAGTTGAAGGAGCGCTCGCTGAGCGACTTCGGCCCGACCTGCTGGTACCAGCAGACGTCACCCGCCTCGCACTTCACCCGGAGCACGATCTGTTCGAGGCTCACCGATGACGGTCGGATCTCGCTCAGTGGCCGGACCCTGATCCGGACCGTCGACGGATCGCGGACGGAAGAGGAACTAACGACGGACGACGCCGTCCTGGCCGCTTATCGCGACCATTTCGGCGTCGTCCTGGATCGTTTGCCGAGCGTCAGCCCTGCCGGGCCTTGAGCCGGGGATTGCGCTTGTTCATCACGAATGTGCGGCCACGCCGTCGGACGACGTAGGAACCGTCTTTGGACTTGAGCGACGCCAGAGAGTTGCGAACCTTCACCTCAACCGCCTCCTTCCAGCCTGGGTAACGCCGCGCCGGGGATGGTCATTCCTGCGCATCCACGTAGCGGTTCAGCTGGATGCGGCCGGCGCAGGACGGCAGGGTTGACGGCAGCAGCTGGGAGGTCGGTTCGCCCAGCGCCAGCTTGCCCGGCAGCGCCGGGAAACGCAGATAGACGTTGTGGTCCTGCAGGTACACCTTCCACCGGACGAAGCCGCTGCCGCCGATCTTCCCCGGCGTGCCGTCACCCGCCGAGACCCCGACCCAGCCGACGTCCGCGGTCTCACCGGGCACTCGGCAGAGCACGGTCAGCCGGGTATCCCAGGGCAGCCGATCGGTTCGCTGGTAACGGGGTTGGTCCTTCGGTTCGGTGAACCAGCGTACGCCGGTGGAGGCCGACGGGTTGTTTTCCGGACGCTGCACCACGGCCGGTTCGGTATGCGGTCGCGCGGTCGGTGTCGGGGCTGGAGCCGATGTCAGGCTCGCGCCCGGAGCCGGAGTCGCGCCCGGAGCTGGGGTCGCAGTCGCGCCCGGGGTCGGCGTCACCGCAGGAGGGGTCGGCGCCGAGCCCGGCGGCGAGGCCAGCGGGGTCGGGGTGGTGGCGGAGACGCAGGCCGGCCCGCCGCTGAACGGGCAGAACGAGATCGCCGAGCCACCGGGGGCGGCGCACTGGTCGTTGCCGGCGGCCAGGGTGTTGTGCCCGTTCCCGTCCAGGTGCATGCCGAGCGGTCCGGGCGGCCCCGGGCATGCCGCCTCGCTCTGCAGGTGCGCAGCCGTCAGCATCGCGGTGTACCCGGTCGCCCGGTCGCTGCCGCGCACCACGGCGATCTCCGGGCTCGGGTCGGCCACCCGTACGCCGCCCGTGAAGGGCCCCGCCACCAGCGAGTACGAGAACAGGTTCGGCATCGAGGTGAGCTTCGCCGTCGGTTCGTTGCTCGCGGACACCGCGCTGATCGCTCCCGGCCCGCCGATGACCATCGGTTTGCAGCGCCCGGCGATCCGGTGATCCAGGCTGGTCAGCTGGTTGCCGCGGCCGGCGAACAGCCAGATGGCATGCGGATGGGCGCAGATTTCCTTAGCTGTATCAACAACTTTCGCGCTGTCGTCCAACGCGGAGAGATCGAGCGTTCGACCGAGCCGCAGTCCTCGGTCCGGTCCGCGCAGCGCCGTGGTGAGGTCAACCATCAGCTCGCCGCTGAAATACGGGTCTTTGACGTCGCCGACGACCCGAACGGTGACCGGTCCGCTGGCGCCGGGGTCACGCTCGCGCACCTTCGCGATCAGGGCCGGGTCCAGCATCGCCTGGGCCACCTGATCGTCACCGGGGGAGACGCTCCGGAACGGGGTCCGCAGCGGCTCGTCGGAGCCGATGCCCTGGCGCAACTGACGACCGCTGACACTCCCGGCGATGATCGGGATGTTGCGCAGTTCCGCCAACGCCTCGCGCGCGCTGGCCCGGCTCTGGGCGATCCCGATCACGGCCTTGATCGACCACGGGCCGTCCTTCGGGAAGCTTCGGGCGATGGTCTGCACCACCGACGGCCCGGAGGTGAAGTCCTCCCCGGAGTTGGCCACCACCAGCCGGACCGGCAGCGATCCCTGCGCGTTGATCGCCCTGAGTGCCGCCAGCGCGCCCTGGAGCTGCCACAACCCGTTGATGGCGTTGCCGGAGTCGGTGCGGGTGAGCGGGGCGAGGAAGAGAACGGTGACGGCCTTCCCGTCGTCGGCCGGGACCTTCTGGTTCGCCTCGGCGATCTGCGCCATCATCGTCCGGACGGCGGCTTCCTGGCCGGCCGAGATCCCACCCGGCACCTCGAACGAGCCGGGTGGCCAGCCCTCGGCGCCGGGGACGACGAACCCGACGCACTGGCCGTTCTCCAGCCAGGTGCGCGAGCGCGGCTTGCCGCGCCACTCGTCCAGCGCCAGGCCGGACGGCGTGTTCACGGCCCCTCCCCAGGTGAAACACGGCAGCCGGGGCAGCATCACGGCCGCGCTGCCGGTGGCCGTGAGGAGCGCGAGCACCACGGCGGGCACGATCGCCAGCACGGTCAGCCAGTTGGCCCGCTCGGGCTGCGGTCCGGGCGCCGGACCGGCAGGAGGTGGGCCGTCCGGGGTGCCACCGGCCGGAGTGCCCACCTCACGCAGGTAGGTCTCCATGCCGGTCTCGCGCAGTCGCAGGTGTGAACCGACCGGCCGGAGCAGGGATTCCGGCGGCAGCCCGGTCCCGGGTACCGGGGCCCGGGTGGTGATGGGGATGCCGGAGCGGGATAGGCCGAGGATGGCAGTCACGGCCAGCGGGGCGGCGCTGCCCGGGGCCGCCGGTCGGTGCTGCAAGGCCTGCTCCAGGGCGATCAGCCGAGCGCCGTAGCCGAGGCCAAAACCCGGGCGCAGCCGCAGCATCCACGGCGTTCCCATCCCGGCGCCGAGGAAGAGCCCGCGGCCCACCCCGATCGCCACGCTGACCGCGGTGATGATGCCGAGGCACTGGCCCACGGTGGGAACGTGACCGTAGGCGGTGAACCACCAGGACAGGCCGCCGGCCGTGACCGCGAGCACGCCGCCGAGGACGACCGCAACCACCCGGGTCGAGTCGCGGTCGGCGGCGAACATCCCGGCCGGGGTCCGGTAGCGCGGCTCGGTGGGGGCCTCGGCGCACCAGTGCAACCAGCTCAGCAGGGCGAGGAACAGCGCGGCGAAGGCACAACTGGCCCACAGTTGGCGGGCCGCACCGCTGCCGGACAGTTCAACAGCGCCGCCGATCACGGCGACCATCCCGACCACCAGCAGGGCTCGCCGGGGTACCGCGCGGGCCAGCAAGGGCAGGTCACGACCGCCCGGCAGACCCAGCCGCAGGGTTTGTGGCTGGCCGCCTTCTGGATGCTCGAGCTCGCGGCCGAACCAGGACAGCGAGGCAACCACCAGCACCGCCAGCAAAGCCTGCAGGACTGCGAGATACACCGGATTGCCGAGTACGTGCGGCACCGACAGCAGGTCCCAGGACCATTCCCGGACGTCTCGCCCGCGCAGCCCACCTGCGCTGAGTAGTCCATGACTGGCGTGGTCGTAGCCCTGAACGTTGCCGAGAGCGAGCAGGACCAGCAGCGCGAGCAAACCGGCCCCGAATCCACCGAGCGCCCACTTCACCGCGGAGGCCGCCCGATGCAGCTTCACGTACCTATTCGCCCTGGCCAGCGCGGGGTCGGCGGCGGCGCGGCCGGGCACCTGCCACCACTCGAAGCGGGTGTCCTCGAACAGCCCCTGATTGGCCACCCAGCGCAGCGTGCGGATGATCGGCTCCGGGGTGGCACCGGCCGGCCAGGTCACCCGGGTCAGCAGGTCCGACCAGAGCAACTGCCGAGCCGTGCGGAGGTTGGCCGGGGGCGGATCCAGCCACTCGGGAGGCTGATCCGGACGGGGATAGGCCTCCCGCAGGAGCTGCAGCAGGCGAGGGTTGCGCCAGAGTCCCTCGGTTGCCCCGTCGCCCTCTTTCAGCAGCCGGGCCAGCTCCGGAACCGGCGCCAGGAACTCCGCCAGGTCGGCCTCGTCCGGACCGGTCACCCGTAGTTCGGCCCAGTTGCCGCGCTCCAGCGAAGGCACCGCCGCCCAGGTGGAGGTGCGCACGGCGATCACCGCCAGCCGTCCGTCGCATTCGGCCATCACCTGGCTGAGCACGCGGTCTCGGTGGCTGTCCGGCAGCACGTCGATGCCGTCGATGAAGAGCAGCACCCGATCGGCGGCGAGTTCGTCGGCGCCCCAGAGCCAGTCCAGCAACCGCTCCAGCGACTGCCCCGGGCCGAGCAGGCCGGGATAGTCCTCGCGGACTCGGCGGGACAGCCACTCGCGCAGCGTCAGGCCAGGGTCGTTCGGCCATCCTGCCAGCGAGATCCGCAGCGGCAGAGGTGCTTCCGGGTCAACGGCGTCCCGAACATGCTCGGCCTGCAAGAGCATGAGCAGCATCAGCGTGGTCTTGCCGGTGTCCTCCCCGCCGGTGATCACCAGCGTCCGCCACTGCTCGCCGATCACCGCGACGGCATCGGCGACCTGGCCGGCGGTGACCGGTCCGGGCGGCGCGAACGGCACCGTGGTGGGGTCGACGCTGAGCAGCGGCCAGCTCCCGACCCGGGGCGGGAGCAGGGACGGGCGGCCGCCGCGCCCGGCCCGGGAGCGCAGAAAGTCGATCAGGTGCGCCCGGTCGGCCAGTTCGTGCCAGGCGACCCGATGCGCCCGGTGCAACCGCTGGGCCAGCCGTTGCGGTTCGGTGTCGTCCTGCACCGCCGTGGACTCGCCCCACCCGGAGGTGTACCAGAGCGGGATCATCCCGACCACAACGCTCAGCAGGACGTTGAAACCGGCCAAGTAGAGGCCGCCGACCACGAGCAGGATGACGGCCAGACGCACGGTTCGCCGAACTGACGTCGTCTCGTCGTCATCCATGGATCACATCATCTAGGAGACCCAGTCCGAACAATCGCAGTTGTGGCAAACGTTGAGCTTTGTCACCGATCTGCGGCCAAGCCACCAACGGTCCCCTCCGGTCCCAGGATCCGAGGTTCCGCCGCACCGGTGACGTCGTTGACAGCCCAGTCGGGTGCGAGCAGGCTGTAATGGACAAATACGCAGAGTGATCTAATGAGTGCTGTGCTGATGGGCTGGGGGGCCGATGAACGCGTCGCCGATGAACGCGAACTGGACCGAGGAGTTCGCCGGGGGGAGCCCGGAAGCCGAACGGCTGCAGTTCGAGAAGCTGGCCCGGGACATCCTGCTCGTCCAGCTGAAGAACCAGAAGAGCGCGAGCGCACACGGCGTCCCGCACCCGGTCGACCGGGCTTTCCACGCGAAGTCCACGCTCGCCGTCGAGGACGCGGAGCTGCGGTTCCTTGATCTGCCGGGCGATCTACGGGTCGGTTTCGCTCAACCTGGTGCCGTTTACCAGACCGCGGTGCGGTTCTCGAATGCTGCCGGCGGCGGCCGGCCGGACTTCGAGCCGGACCTACGCGGCGCGGCCTTGCGAATCACGGTGTCCGCGGATCAGCAGCACGACCTGCTGATGACCAACTATCCGGTGTCCCATGCGCGCGACGCCCGGCAGTTCGTCGCCTTCGCCAAGGCGACCGCGGGTGGTCGGCTGTCCCGCGCGATCGGCCTGGCGAAGCTGGTCGTTGTCCTCGGTCCGGTCGAGACCCTGCGGATGGTCCGCAACGTGACCACCGGTCGGCGGCGCCCGGTGCGCAGCATCGCCACCGAGACCTACTGGAGCCGCGGCGCGATCTGCTGGGGGGACCGGCTCGCCGTCCGCTACCTGCTCCGTCCGGCGCCCGGCACCGCGCCGGGTCCGAACCCCTCCACCACCGATCCGGGCTACCTGTCGCACGAGGTAGCCGATCGACTGGGCCGGGGCAAGGTGCGCTTCGAACTCTGCATCCAGCGGTTCAAGGACACCCGGTCGACGCCGATCGAGGACACCTCGCTCGCGTGGTCCGAAACCTTCTCCAAGCCGGAGCCGATCGCCGTGCTGACGATCACGCGACCGCAGAACGGCGCCGCGGACCACGAGCGGGCCACCGAGGCGGTGGACGCGATGGCGTTCAATCCCTGGAACACCACCGACAGCTTCCGGCCGCTGGGCAACCTGAACCGGGCCCGCAAGGCGGCCTACGACGCGAGCGCGGCGCACCGGAAAGGGATGGTCTGGCGATCCGATCCGCCGCTGCGCAACGTCATCATCGGTGGGCTCGCCCGAAAGGTGTTCGCGGTACTGAACCGGCGGGTGGAATGGCACCGGCTGAGCGTGCGGCTGGCACTGCTGAATCTCGAGGTCTTTCGCTACGTGCTGCGTCGGAAGAATCTGATCGACACCGAGCCGCACCAGGCCCCGCCGACCACCCGCACGGTTCCGCCCGGGCCGGACGAGGAGGTCCGCACCCGGCGCACGTTCGACGGCACCTGGAACGACCTGTCCCAGCCGGCGATGGGGTCGGTCGGTGCCACCTTCGGCCGCAACCTCAAGGCCGACTACCGTCCCGACCTGTTCGACGAACCGAATCCGATCACGGTCAGCCGGGAACTGCTGTATCGGGAGACTTTTCAGCCGGCTCGGTCGCTGAATCTGCTGGCCGCGGCCTGGATCCAGTTCCAGGTGCACGACTGGGTGAACCATGCGCGGCACCCGCTCGGAGTGAAGGACATCGCGGTCGACCTGCCACCGGGCATGGCCGGCTGGCAGAACATCCCGGGCGGTCCGAGCGAGCGGCAGATGCGCATCGCCGGGAACATCGCCGCCGGGGTGGACCCGGTCGACGGCACCGAACGGCTCTTCGCCAACGCCGCCTCGCACTGGTGGGACGGTTCGGAGATCTACGGCACCGACGAGGACAACGCCTTCCGGCTCCGCGAAGGGGCCAAGCTGCGGCTCTCGGATGCCGGGTACCTGCCGGAAGACGTGCACGGGCAGGAGATCACCGGCTTCAACGAGAGCTGGTGGGTGGGGCTCAGCGGCCTGCACACGGTGTTCGCCCGCGAGCACAACACGATTTGCGACGAACTGCGGGCGCACTACCGAGGGTGGAGCGATGACCGGGTTTATCACACCGCCCGGCTGATCGTCTCGGCCCTGATCGCGAAGATCCACACCGTCGAATGGACGCCGGCCATCCTCGCCACCGAGGCGATCGAGGTCGGACTGACCAGCAACTGGAACGGGCCACCGGCCAACGACTGGCTGACCAAGCTGGGGCTCTGGCTGATCGACAGCCATTCCGGGGTCGGCATCCCGAAGACGTTCCCCGACCATCACGGTGCCCCGTACGCGCTGACCGAGGACTTCACCACGGTCTACCGGCTGCATCCGCTGCTCCCGGACGACTACCTGTTCCACGACCTGAGCACCGGAGAATCGTTGGGACGCCGCAGTTTCGCCGAGATCCACGGCGTTCAGGCGGACGACGTGCTGCGTCAGGTCGGTCTGTCCAACCTGCTCTACTCGTTCGGCACCGCGCACCCGGGCGCCATCAAACTGCACAACTTTCCGCGCTCGTTGCAGGCCTTCGAACGCAACGGCGAGATCATCGACCTGTCCGTGGTGGACCTGGTCCGCACCCGACGGCGTGGTGTGCCGCGGTACAACGACTTTCGCGAGGGTCTGCACAAGCCCCGGATCAAGCACTGGGAGGACCTCTGCGACGATCCGGAGTCGGTCCAGAAGCTGCGCTCGGTCTACCGCAGCGTTGACGAGGTCGACACCATGGTCGGGCTGTTCGCCGAGACTCCACCAGAAGGATTCGGATTCTCCGACACCGCTTTCCGAATCTTCATCCTGATGGCGTCCCGGCGGCTGCAGAGCGACCGGTTCCTGACCGTCGACTTCCGCCCGGAGGTGTATTCGCCGTTCGGGATGGACTGGGTGGCGAAGAACTCGATGACGGACGTCATCCTCCGGCACTGCCCGGACCTGGCCGCCGTGGTGCCGCGCGGGGCGAGTGCCTTCGCCCCGTGGCGGTCCGTTCCGGAGCCCCGGCCCCGACCGGCCGCGCGTGCGCCGCGGCCTCGGAAGGCTCAGCAGGTCGGCGACCGAGAGGATGCGCGATGACGGATCAGAAGGTCGCAGGCAACGCCCCGGGGGCGCTCGCTGCTCCGACGGCGAGCCCGATTGCCGGCTCTCTGCCGGGCCTGGAGGCGCTGTTCGAGCGCCCGCTGCTGGAGACGATCTGGCGGCGCCGGACGCACCGGGTCAGTCGGGGCAGCTCGGTGAACGCCGGCTCGATGAGCTACCAGTCCACCCGGCCCCGGGCGCCACTGACCGAGCTCGAGGAGGCGGTGCTGATCGCGCTCACCGGCTGCACCGGCCTGACGATGCCGGACCGGCCGTTCGCCGATCCGCGCAACGGTGCGCCGATCATGTCCAAGCCCAACCTGAACATGGCCGGCCGGACGGCGGGCAGCCCGGACAATGCGCAGGGCACGCACTTCTTCCTGATCAATGACACCGGCACGTACTTCCTCCGGACCTTGCCACCGCCGGAGGACGGCGACTCACCGTTCGACCCGGCGGTGCTGATCGCTCGGGCCCGGCTGGCCAAGGTGCGCATCCTCGACCACCGGATCGACGTCCCGGATGGACGCCGTGACTTCCCGGCCTATCTGGACTCGAACCGGTTCCTGTCCAACCTGCCGGGGACAACGATCCTGTTCCCGGTGGTCGACCTGTCCCGGCAGTACATCAACGGGATGATGTACCTGCTCACCCAGCCGGAGGGGTCGCGCCCAACGGTGGTGGACGACCGGAACTTCTACCGGATGGCCGGGGTGAAACGTTGGGTGCAGAACGGTTTCCTGAACAAGGACATCAAGCTGCCGCTCGGGATGATCGGGTCGATGCGCACCCAGGTCGAGGCCGATCTGTTGCTGCAGAACCTGATGCTCGGCACCGATGCGATGGGCCTGGGAGCGTGGATCCATGGGTCGATCTCGCCACCCGTGTTGCTCGGCGATCCGAAGTTCCGCAAGAGCTACGGCCCGATGCTCGGCTTCGACTGGACCGTGCCCCGGTGGAAGCCGATTGACGCGCTGCGCTGGCAGGTGCCGGTGCCCTGGCATGCCGATCTGCGGGCCAACCCGGTCGGCCTCCGGCACAACGGCGAGCACCTGATCAAGGCGATGACCCCGCCCAACTACCCGAGCATGGCTGCGGCGGTGGACGCCGTGGTGGCGGGCAAGTTCGGTGCCGACGGCATCTACCGGGACAAGGCCCTGTTCGACCGGATCTACCAGGGTGAGTTCGGGGCCAAGTACCTGACCGAGGCCAGTGACTACGCCGCCGACCTGATCGCCTGCGCCCGGGACATCTGCACCTACATCTACGAGACGCACGGCCGCTTTCCGGCGCACTGCGAAGCAATCCACGTACCGGGGGTGTGGCTGCAGGCCCATCACGTGGAGGAGGAGTACTACGAGAAGTTCTTCCGCAACGGCCTGACCGAGGCGCACCGCTCCCATGACGCGGCCTGGCATCCGGCTGTCCCCGTGCCGAGGGGCGCCACTCAAACACGCGTAACCCCGGCCGGGAGGCCTCCCAAGGGCTGAATTCCCCGGTTATGCGTGCCTGAGTGGCGGCCCCTCGGGGCGCGGCGTGGCTATGGCAGCGGAATGCTGATGGTGACGCCGGGCTCGGTACCCGCGGTCGCATCTCCGGTGACCAGGCGCGGGGTGATCTCCAGGGTGGACGTCCGGACCCGAATCTCCAGGAAGTGCTGGGAGAAGGGCGGCCGGTCCGTGCTGAAGAACTCCGAAACCTTCTGCTGGATCAGGCCTTCGGGTTTGTCGGTGGATGGGGTGACGAACTTCGCCCGGCGTTCCAGTCGCTTGTCCGTGATCTGGTGCCGTCCCTGCGTCCGCCGCCAGTCGATGACCTGCGCGGCCTGGGCCTCGTCAATCAGGTAGTTCGGTCGATTGCCCAGGTCCAGGTGGGCCGCCCGGTCGAACAGCAGGCTGTGCCCACCCAGGAAGGACAGATAGACCAGGCTGACGGTCACCGCAACCAGGATCAACCCCAGCCCGGTGACGACAAGACCGGCCGCCAGCCACTGGTTTTCCAGCGAAGCCCGGACGATGGCGACGATCACCAGGGTGCCGACGAGGGTGGCCCAGATCCGGTAGCTGCCGGGCCGGGTCCGGCGAAGGGTGTCGACGCCGAAGACCCCGAGCACGGTCAGCATCGCCCCCCAGGCGATAACGGTCACCATCCGCACGAAGGTCGGCCAGGTCCGTTCGGCACCGAGGTTTTCACTGAACACGGTGAGGGCGATCAGCGCCAGCGGCAGCAGCACCGCGATCACGGACGGCGCGAACCGGCCGTTGCGGGCCAGGCGTCGTTGCGGGCGGGGCAGGATCGGGACGCTGATGATGAGCAGGGCCACCAGCGCAGCCGCCAGCAGCAGGCCGAGGCACAGCACAAGCGCGGCGAGCACGGCGATCGGGCGGACGAAGGCGTCCCTGCCCGGCAGCGTGGACAGGAAGATGATGACCGCACTGACCTGGACGAGCGGGGCGAGCCAGCGTGACCACGACCGCCAGCCCGGTTTGGTCCGGAACGGCCAGCCGAGCACCGCCGGGATGGCGACGCACAGCGCCGAGGCGACGATCCACCATCGCCGGGCGCCGGTGAACGGGAGGACGTCGATGAGGTGCAGGAGCAGGGGAGTGAGCACCAGGGCGACCGCACCCATGGCCGCGGACGCGAGCGGATGGTCGGCGGCACCGTCCCCGGCCGGCTCCCGCCACCAGCCGCTGAAGCGCTGCAGCATCGCCAGCAGGATGCCGAGACCGGTCAGGAACTCCCAGCAGACGAGATAGCCGAACCAGGACTGCGGTCCGATCCGGGCTGCGATCAACGGGACGGCGAATCCGCTGACCGCCGCGAACCAGGTGATCCCCCTCCGGTACAGCCGTCGACGTCCATCGGCTTTCTTGTCGGTCTCCAGTTCCAGCACCCGGGGCGGTCCCAGGACGAAGATCCGGTAGGCCAGCGCGCCGAGGACGAAGACGAGGCAAGCCAGCAGCACCAGGTCGGAGCGCCACAACCGGCCCTGCCCGGGAACGAAACCGGGCACGGCTCGGGCCAGCACGGTCCCCAGCCCCGCGGCGGCGAGGAAGGCGATCAGGGCGCGGATCAACCGCCAGGTCTTCGGGATGACGCGCTCGGCGAACCGGCTCAGCGAGCGCTCCGGGGTGGGGATCAGCGGATGCGCACCGGCGTCCGGCTCCGGGCCCAGTCGGTGCAACCTGTCCTTCGTCGACGCCGGGCCACCGACCAGGGCATTGCCGGCCCGGACGGCGGGAGCTTCGTCGTTCAGGTCCGCCACCGTCTTGGCCATGGCACCCGGACCCGGATGCGTGGCGCTGATGTAGGCGCCGCCCCCACCCGAGACCAGGTACCGCACCCGATGGTCCAGCGCGTGGTCGCCGACCTGGACGTCGTAGTACTGGAAGTTGTGCACGTCGCCGCCGATGCTGGCGACGTAGCCGTTGGCCGGGTCGGCGACGATCTCGTTGACCGTGGTCGGGACGTCGTCCGGCGTCCCCGCTTCCCACCTGATCCGGCAGCTCTTCCACTCCCCGTTGACCAGCAGGGGATAGCCGGTGAGCAGGACCTTCGGCTGCTTGCTCTGCGAGACCCGGATCAGCCATCGGGCCTGGTCGGCATCGATCGCGCAATCGCCGTGCGAGCCGATGCCCCCGTCGATGCAGACCAGCAGCAAGCCTTTGACCTGGATCGCATAATACGGCCCGGGCTGACCGGTTTTCGGATCGAACTGTCCCATCCGCTGGTCCCGCAGCGCAGCGATCGGCGCGTACTCGGCGGTTGGGGTCAGCCTGGTCGGCCTCGGGCGGGACGGCCGCCGCCAGAGCATCCGGCCAAGAATCTCCAGGCTGGTGAGCTTTCGCCACCGGGAGGCCTGCCAGATGTAGCTGTCCGGCCCGAGCCGATCCAGGTCGCAGAAGGTGTGCATGAAGCCGGTGAGCCCGTCGTACCAGTCATGGTTGCCGGGCAGCGCGTAGATTCGCTGCGGCCCGGTCGGCCCGGTCGGCCCGGTCGGCCCGGTCGGCTCGGGGTAGAGCAGGTCCTCGTACGGCAGGTAGAAGCCGTGCGTGTAGTCGTTGATGTCGCCGGACGGATAGATGACGTCGCTGCAGATCAGCAGGAAATCCGCGCCGTCGCCATCGCCGCCGGGCGGGTTCATCGCCGCCCGCAGCGCCGGGCCGAGCACATACTGCGATGCGTCCTGCTCGCCGGTGTCACCCATCAGCAGAAAGGATTCGGTGTCCGAGCGGTCAACGATGCCCTGATAGGCATCGATGGTCGCGACCCCGTCCCGGGCCAGCACCTTCTGCATCCAGGACCGGCGCAGGTCGTCCACCAGTTCGGGCGCGGCTCGGTTGATCTTGTCGTTGAGCGACGAGATCAGCGGACGCAGTGCCACCCAGGACAGCGATTCCCATTTGGGATTCTCGCGTCGATTCAAGCGAAGGACGGTTTCTTCCCAGACCTCGTCAGCCGCCACGCATGAACCCTATGCCGGGTTGAGTTAACGCCATCACGAAATGATGCGTCCCGCGGTCAGCACGATCCAGGTCAGTTCCGGATGGACGATGTCGCTGTGCGCCCCGGACGGCGGCCCGCCGGCCCGCACCACGTCACTGGCATCGACGTTCAGCACCTGCTGCGCGGCGAAGGGATACCGGTTGCCCGGTCCGGCAGGTGGTCCGGCCGGGCGGACGGCGTCCTCCCGGGCGTGCGCCCCCTGAGCGCCGTTCGCCCCGATGCCACCCCAGCGCGAGGCGGAATCACCGATGCCTGCCGAATCGTCCCGGGCGGCCATCGACGCCAGTGGATAGAAGGTGCCGACCGCGCCGTCATGCCGGGAGTGCACCGCGACCAGCGGGCCGTCGATCCGAGACAGTGCCGCGGCCAGCGCGCCACTGCGGTTCCGGTCGAACGGTAGCTTCGGCGCGAAAACCCATTGCGAGAAGGCGCCTTCCAGCAGGGTCGCGGCTTTCACCGGGGACGGATTGAGTCCGGCCGGCATCCCGGCCAGCGCATAGGAGACCAGGCGGGCGCCGAAGCTGTGGCCGATCAGGTGCACCCGCACCTGCGGCGCACGCTGGTGCAGCCGTCCGATCATCGGGCCGAGTCCTGCCCGGCCAACGGTTCCGGCGCGGTTCTTCATCTGCCAGTAGGTTGCCTGCCGCAGCGCCTCTTTGGCACCGTGCAAGGCCTTGGAAAAGACGTCGCCGATGCCGGCCGCTCCGTCGCCGTCGGCACCGCCCAGTTCCGCGCCGGTCTGGCGGAGGGCGTCCGCGTACCGATCGAAGAGCTCGTCCGGACCGTCCATCAGCATGGCAGGCTCGCCCGCGGCCAGGTCGGACCGGTCCCGGTCGTCCTCGCCATCATCTCCATCATCGGTTCCGACCAGGACGGCGAACTGCTTCAGCTGACCGTAGAACTCGGTCTTCGCCGCTTCCGTCGACGGTCCGGCCAGCAGTTCGGCCATCCTGTTGAGCTGGGCGACGGCCGTCGGGAAGACCTCGCGCAACGAGTTCAACGTCTCGGCGTCGATCTCCGGGGACAGCACCACTCGATCTCCGGTCCGGTCACCGACGGACGCCGCGCCGCCTGCGGCCCCGGCCGCCGGTGCGGCAAACTCCGGGACCGACTCGTCCGACCAGCGCAGCGCCGGCCAGAACACCCCGGCGAGGCCAATCCGCGTCGGTGGGTCGCCCGGCGTGGTCGGCGCGGCGGTCAGCGCGTTCCGGAACTGCCCGGCCAGGACACCGAAAAACCTGCTGTAGAGCCGGAATGCGGCCGCCTGATCATTTTGCCAGCCGTGCGCGAAGATCAGCAAATCGGTGATCCCGTCGGCCGAGACGCCGTTGAACAGCGCGGCCTCCTCGGCGGGCTCAGGCTTGCCGTCGGCGTTGTATCGGAGCTCCCAGAACGGCAGCCCGGCGATCTCGGTCATGGTGTGCCTCCTCTGCGTGGATCACGTCATTGCGATTGCAGCGCTCGCATCAGGTCGAGCAAACCGGCACCCTCAAAATCGGCGTGGCGGCGTAGCGAAGTGGCCGAACCGGTGATGATGGCTTTGACCCGGTCCGGTTGCCCGATGAACTCCCGGCGCACGGACAGCAGCGCCGCGACCGCACCGGAGACGTGCGGCGCCGCCATGCTGGTCCCGGTGTCCTCGACATAGACGGCGGTGTCGGCCCGCACCTCGCCCTCAATCACCGAGGTCAGGTTCCGGCCCGCGGCGCACGAGGTGATCCGTTCGCCGGGGGCGACCAGATCGGGCTTGGGGCGGCCGTCGCCGGTGGGTCCTTTGGACGAGAAGTACGAGACGCCATAGTTGTGCGGCGCATCCCGGTGCGTCGAGCCGACGGTGATGGCCAGTTCGGCGTTGCCCGGGTCATTGATCGTCATCCCCAGCCCGAACCGGGTCGGGGCGTCCTGGAGTACCGCCAGCGATCCGTAGCCGGAGTTGCCCGCGGCGACCACCACGACGACCCCGGTCCGGACCAGCTTGTCGACCTCCTTGCACAGCGGGCTCTGGCCACAGGCGAACCACTGCGGGTCGAACTCATAGCCCAGGCTGAGATTCACCCCGTGGATCCGCATGCTGTCGGTGCTCTCACCGTTGACGTTGCGGACGTACTCCAGGGCCTTCATCACCCTGGCCACCCGGGCCTCCTGGGTGCCGCCGGCCTGCAGCACCTTGAGGCTGACCAGCTTGGCCTTGGGTGCCATCCCGGCCAGCAGCGAGACGTCCTCGACCGGGCGGGGCATCCGCAGCGGATCGCCCGGCTGCTCCACGTTGTAGCGGCTCTCGGTGGCATGCACGGTCCGGGTGCCGTCGGCGGCCAGCCACGGCTCGATCGCGCCGGCGATGATGCCGGCGACGTGGGTGCCGTGGCCGCTCTCGTCGACCAGGGCGAGTTCCGGGTCCTTGTCCGGCTCACCCTCCAGCGGGAAGAGCCGGTGCAGGTCGGCCACGGACTCATGGCGCAGGGTGTTGTACGCGGTGAAATGCGGGTGGCTCGCGTCAATTCCGGAGTCGATCACGGCCCAGACCACCCGGTCGCCGTAGGCATTGAAGGCGCGGCGAGCGGCGTCCGCCTTGACCGTGATGCAGGAGGCGTCGACCTGCTCCTTGACCGGGAAGTCCGGCCAGAGCCGGCGCAGCGAACGACGTGAGCGGGCGACCACCGCGGTGTCCGCGGAGACCAGTCGCTTCATCTCGTTCAGCGAGAGCATCCCGGTGGCGTATTCGTCGCCGAGTGGGATGGGACGTCGTCCCGGATCACTCGAGCGGTCGGTGACCCGCCCCCAGAGCTCGGCCAGTCGGGCAAAGGCCGCCTCCGGTCCACCGCGGTAGCGCAGGTTCAGCTCGGCCATCACCGGGCCGGGTTCGTGGTCCTGCTCGGGGAATCCGACCTGCTTACGCATCGAGACCAGGCGCAGCGGAGGCGCGATCACTCCCGGAGTCAGCAGTGGCGTCGCGCCGCCGGAAGAGGTCTGCTCGAGATCGCCGGGCTCGGTGGGTGGCGGTTCCGCCTCGACCTTCGCGCGCACCGCCCTGGCCTGTCGGCGACCGGTCGAGGTCAGGAGCTGGGGCTCTTCGGGCGTCGCGCTCTGGACAAGCGTGGCCGAGCGCAGGTCCTCGAGGGCCTGATGGACGGCGTGGTGCCAGATCGGGATCTCGCCGCGGTAGTTCCGGTCGGCCGGGCCGAACCGGTCCGCGAACCGGATGGCGACCTCCTCGATCACGGCGGCCTCAGAGTCGAGGCCACCGGCGGGCGCATCGAGCAGCGCCGTCAGTACCCAGTTCCGCCACAGCGTCGGCTCGGTCATCGGCTCGCATCTTTGTTTCGCTCGGGCGCGGCGCTGATGCCCATCGTTGCTGGTCTCATGACCGGTCCTTAGTCCCGCGGCCTAACCCGCACTCCTGTTGTTTCAGGAGGTCGGTACGGCGAGTTCGATACATGTCTGCGCCAGAATTCTGCCCGTGTGCAGGCGCTTCGGGGCCCGATATCCGATTTATCCCGGCATTCACCCGAGGCGCCGATCGGCGAGCGGTGGGCGCCGTTGGCGGGGGACGCCCTTCAGATGCTTCGGGGCGATGCGAGGGCGCTGGATACCGCACGCACGACCTCGGCTGACGTCGTCGGCGGGGTCGATCCGGGGTTTCCGTCCGCGGTCGATTGCGCTCGTAGGTGCACCTCGCTGACGCCGGTCTTCCGGACGATCTCGGCGACATTGTCCGGACGGATGCTGCCGGCGGCCAGGATCGAGAGCCGGTTGTCGGCCTGGTCGACGAGATCGGCCAGGTTGCCGATCCCGGCCAGGGCCGTGGCCTGCCCACCCGAGGTGAGCACTCGATCGATGCCCAGGTCGATGATCACCTCGAGCGACTCGCTCTGATCGGTGACCGCGTCGAAGGCCCGGTGGAAGGTCACCGGCGCCGACCCGCAGGCCCGCAGCAGCAGGGTCATCACCGCGAGGTCGACCTGTCCGTCCGCGGTCAGGGCCCCGACAACAAATCCGACGGTGACGCCGGCCGGTCTGGTCAATGCCCCGATCGCCTCGATATCCCTGACCATGGCGTCCACTTCGATGCCGCGGTAGACAAAATCGCCGGGCCGCTGCCGCACCAGGATGTGCGCGCCGACACTGGTTATCGAGGCGAGAACGGCCGAAACCGTGCCGAGGCTCGGCGTGGTTCCGCCCTGGGCCAGGTCGGCGCACAGCTCGATGCGGTCGGCTCCGCAGTGTTCGGCGATCGCGGCGCCGCCGATGTCGTCGAGGCAGATCTCGAGCAGCGTCATGCCGTCACTCTTCGGCTGCGAAAACGACGCACCAGGTTGTCAACACGAGCCGTGAGGATACTCCCGACCTATCGCGACATCGGCCAATGCCTGCCACGATGGCGTCCGGACTGACCGAGAGGACGATGTGATGACGTTCGAGGTCTTTCAGGTTCCGGGTCGGGGCGCCGAGGACGTGCTGGTCGCTCCGAGCGGTCCGGATGAGGGCGCCGTCTTCACCGGCACCGACGACGGCGTGATCCACCGCGTCAGCCATGACGGCAAACAGGTCGATCAGGTCGCGAACACCGGCGGACGCCCGCTCGGCATCGAGTGGCTGCTCGACGGACGTCTCCTGGTGTGTGATGCGGTTCGCGGCGTCCTCGCCGTCGACCCGCGCACCGGCAAACTGGAGACGCTGGTCTCGGACATCGACGGGCGCCCGATGCGGTTCTGCAACAACGCCGCCGTCGCTGCGGACGGCACGATCTACTTCTCGGACTCCTCAACCGTTTACGGCATCGAGCAATGGAAAGCCGACTTCGTCGAGCGGACCTCTACCGGTCGTCTGCTGCGCCGCACGCCCGACGGCAGCCTCGACGTTGTGCTGGATGGGCTGGCCTTCTCCAATGGTGTCGCGCTGGCCGCGGACGAGTCCTATGTGGCGGTGGCCGAGACCGCTGCGCGTACCGTGGTCCGGCTCTGGCTGACCGGCTCGCGCGCCGGCACCCGCGACTTCCTCGTTCAGGACCTGCCCGGATACCCGGACAACATCGCCCGCGGCAGCGACGGGCTGATCTGGGTGAGCGTCGCCAGCCCTCGGGATCCGTTGGTCGAGACGCTCCAACGCGGCCCGATGTGGCTTCGCCGGCGGGCGACCCGGATACCCGAGGCGCTGCAGCCCGCCCCCAAACGCACGGTCCGGGTGCAGGCCTACAACGACGCGGGGACGTTGGTGCATGACCTGCAGTTGGACAAGTCCGAGCACGGCGGCCGATATCACATGGTCACCGGGGTGCGCGAACACGACGGTCGGGTCTGGATGGGGAGCCTGCACGAGCCCGCGATCGCCGTCCTCGACGTTCCCACCAGGTCCTGAACCGGTCCTTCGTCCGGCTCTTGGACCGGTCCTTCGTCCAGCACCTGGGTTGATTGAGAGTCAAACCGGGCCGACGGTTAAGGTCGCCTGGTGGAAAGAGAACCGACCCTGCAGAGCGCCGCGAGCGCACCAACCGGCTCCAGCGACGAGGCGGTTGCGATGCTGGCCTCGCTGCGCGGCAGCATTGACAACCTGGATGCGGCGGTGGTCCATCTGCTCGCCGAACGTTTCAAGTGCACACAGAAGGTGGGTGCGTTGAAGGCCGCGCACGGGATGCCGGCGTCCGACCCGGAGCGTGAGGCGCGGCAGATCGAACGGTTGCACCGGCTGGCCGTCGAGTCCGACCTCGACCCGGTGTTCGCCGAACGGTTCCTGAATTTCGTCATCGAGGAAGTGATCCGGCATCACCGCGCGCTGGCGGCCCAAGCCGATACCTGACCGGCGCTGACCTGGCGGGTTACGCGCAGACACCGGTCAGGGACAGCATCTGCGTCGGGCAGGCGCAGCCCCAGCGCCGTCGCCAGGCGGTCAGCTCGGTCCGCTCCCGGGTTCCGAACTCGTCGAACGTGGCCTGAGCCCGGGCCCAGGCCCGATGTGCGGCCGGACGCTCGCCCAGCGCGGCGTGGGCGGCGCCGATGTCGCGCAACGTCCGGGCCTGCCACAGCTCGTGATCCAGCGCCTGCCAGCCACGATTCGCCTCGTCCAGCTCCTTCAGGGCGGCCGCCGGGTCGCCGGCCGCCAGGTGCAGCTCACCGATCGTGCGTCGGATCAGGGCCATCCCGAGCCGGTCCCGCAGGTCCGTGCAGATGCCGAGGGCCTGGGTCAGCGGCGCGCGGGCGCGTTCCCATCTGTCCTGCCGGATCCAGACCTTGGCCAGGCCCTGCGCGGTGTAGGCGGTCAGCAGCCGATCACCGGTGGCCAGCGCGAGGTCGTGCGCGCGGGCGCAGTACGACTCGGCCTGGGCCAGTTCACCACGGGCCCGATGCACCAGACCGATACCCCGCACGGCGGTCGCTTCGCCTCGGCCGTGCCCGACGGTCCGGAACAACTCCCGCGACCGCGTCAGATGCTCAACCGCCCTGACGTCGTCGCCCAGTTCACGGTGCAGGTAGCCGATGCCGTAATGGGCGTGCGCCGCCCCCTCCAGGTCACCGAGCCGCTCCAGGGCCAGACCGGCCTCGCCCTGCAGAGCGAGGGCGGCCTTGTGCTCACCGCGCTCGCGACAGACCGTGCCCAGGCCGTTCATCGCGATCGCCTCGCCGCGCTGATCCTGCTCCTGCCGGAACAGCGTCAGGGCCCGTTCGAAGTGCTCCCTGGCCTCGGCGAAACGGTCTCCTTTGTACCGCAGCTGCCCGAAGCCGCACTCGATGACCGCCTCCGCGCGCAGGTTTCCGGTCGACCGGGCCGCGACCAGGGCGGCTCGGTGGGCGCGATTCCAGCCGGTGAAATTGTTCCGGACCGCGAACGAAGCGAAGATCAACGCGTCGGCCAGGGCGCAGGCCAGATCGTCCATCCCGAGCGCGGCCGCGCGCTCGACGGCAGCGACCAGGCTCGGCTCCTCGGCGTCAAACCATTCCGGCCCGCCGGTGCCCGACGCCTTGATCAGCTCCGGGTCCACGGACACGGGTGTCCTCAGCAGATAGAGCCGTGGGACCGCGAGCGGCAACTGCTCGCTGCGGCGTTCCACCTGTTGCAGGCCGAGAGAGACGGCTCGGGTGACGGCCGTCCTCAGGTCGTCTTCGGCGTCCGACTGCAGCGCGAGTTCGCGGGCGTAGAGCCGCACCAGGCCATGCATCCGGTACCGGGTGCCGAGCCCACCGAGCGCCACCACTTCCACCAGCCGGGTGTCCAGCAACTGCTCGACGATGTCCTCGGCCTCGGTCAGGTCGACCTCGAGCATGGCGGCCACTGTCCAGGCGGCGAAGTCCGGTGGGTCGAGATAGGCCAGTGCTCGCAGGGCCCGCTGGGCCCGGGGGTCGAGTCCGCGGTAGCTGACGGCCAACCCGGCACGGACGGCGAGATCGTCGATGGCGAGTTCGTCGAGTCGTCGTCGTTCATCCGACATCCTGGCCACCAGCCGGGCCACCGGCCAGTGCGGATGGGCGGCCAGCCGGGCACCGACCACGCGCAACGCGAGCGGCAGCTGGGCGCACTGCCGGACCAGGGTGCGCACCTCGTCCGGCTCGGCGCTGATCCGTTCGGTTCCGACGATGTGCTCCAGCAGCGCGACGGCGTCGGACTCGTCCAGGACGTCGAGATCGATGTGCCGGACCCCGGCCAGCGTGGTCAGCCGCGCCCGGGTGGACACCAGCACGGCGCTGCCGGGTCCGCTCGGCAGGAACGGACGCACCTGCGCGGCACCTGCGGCGTCATCGAGGACGACGAGCACTCGCCGGCCCGCCAACCGGGCCCGATACCGGTCGATGCACTCGTCCAGGTCCGTGCTCGGCTGCCCGTCGTCACCGAGGCCACGCAGCGCCCGGGCGAGGGCGTCCGCTGTGGTCGCCGGTTCGGGATTGGTTCCGCGCAGCGAGACGAACAGCTGCCCGTCCGGAAAGGCGGGGGCCATTCGGTGCGCAATGTGCACCGCCAGGGAGGTCTTGCCCACCCCGCCCTGACCTGCGATGACCACCGTGGGCAGGGCGCGCGAGCCGGCGGACCCCGGGGACGAGGCGGTGGAGGACGTCGTGGTCAAGGCCGCATCGACGGCCGCCACGATCGCGTCGTTGCCGGTGTAGTCCGGCAGGTCGGGCGGGAGCCGGCAGGAGCCGATCGCGGCCTTGCCCGGCTCGCCGTCCTCGGCTTCGGGTTCCGCCCGAACCGACCGGGACGCGCAGAACTCCGCATGCTCGCGGCCGGTCAGCCCGAACGCGCTCGCCAGCAACCGAACCGTGCTGGCCCGGGGCAGCGCGGTCCGAGCGTTCTCGATGTTGCGGATGCTCCGGGGGCTCACGCCCGCCCGTTCGGCCAGGTCCTCCTGGGTCAGGCCAAGCCGGATCCGGTGCGCGCGCACAAGATCGCCCAGCATGTCCACCTCTGGATCAGCAGCCGTAAAACACCCGTTTGGGTAGATCCCCAACCATAGTGCGCCATCGAAGTTGCCGCTCAACTGCCGGTGAACGACCTCGCCCGACAACGACTCCTGCCAGAGGGTTAGGTCAGCGGGTCGTCGGCTCCTGGCGTCGGTCGCACAACGCTCGGGGTGGAGGGGAAGTCGAGCGCTGTGTGATCGTCTATCCGATCACCGGCTCCGGATCGGCGAACTGGGTGCGATACAGCTCCTCGTAGCGGCCGCGAACGGCGAGCAGTTCGGTGTGGGTGCCGCGCTCGATGATCCGGCCCTCTTCGATCACGAGAATCAGGTCGGCTCCGCGAACCGTGGACAACCGGTGCGCGATCACGACGGCGGTTCGTCCCTCCAGCGCTTCGGCCAGCGCCTCCTGAACGGCGGCCTCGGACGTCGAGTCCAGGTGCGCGGTGGCTTCATCGAGGACGACGACCCGGGGCCGAGCGAGCAGCACGCGGGCGATGGTCAGGCGTTGCCGCTCCCCGCCGGAGAGCCGGTAGCCGCGTTCACCGACGACGGTGTCGAGGCCTTCGGGTAGCGAGGCGATCAGGTCGGCCAGCCGGGCCCGACGCAGCACGTCCCAGAGCTCCTCCTCGGTCACCTCGGGACGGGCCAGCACCAGGTTGGACCGTACCGATTCGTGGAACAGGTGGCCGTCCTGGGTCACCAGTCCGATCGTCTCGCGAATCGCGGTGGCCGAGGTCTCGCGGACGTCGACCCCAGCCAACCGGACGGCACCTTCGTCCACGTCGTACAGCCGGGGCAGCAGCTGAGCGATCGTCGATTTGCCCGCCCCCGAGGACCCGACCAACGCGACCACCTGGCCGGGTTCGACCCGGAACGAGATGCCGTGCAGCACCTCAACTCCACCGCGACTGTCCAGCTGGGCGACCTCCTCGAGGGATGCCAGGGACACTCGGTCCGCGGACGGGTAGGCGAACCGCACGTCGTCGAACTCGACGGACACCGGCCCGGCCGGGATCGGCCGCGGCGCCGCCGGATCCCGCACCAGCGGTACCAGGTCGAGCACCTCGAACACGCGCTCGAAGCTCACCAGCGCACTCATCACCTCGACCCGCGCGCTGGCGAGTGCGGTCAGCGGCGCGTACAGCCGGGTCAGGAGCAGGGCCAGCGCGACGACCGCGCCCGGATCGAGGCTGCCGCGCAAGGCGTAGAACCCGCCCAGGCCGTAGACCACGGCGAGGGCAAGCGCCGACACCAAAGTCAGTGCGGTGACGAAGACCGACTGCACCATCGCGGTCCGCACGCCGATGTCTCGCACCCGGCCGGCCCGTCGAGCGAACTCCGCGGACTCGTGCTGCGGCCGACCGAACAACTTGATCAAGGTGGCGCCGGGTGCCGAAAAACGTTCGGTCATCTGGGTAGCCATCGTTGAGTTCTGGTTCGCCGCCTCGCGCTCCAGCCGGGCCAGCCGGGCGCCCATCCGGCGAGCCGGGACGACGAAGACCGGCAGCAACAGCAGCGCCAACACCGTGATCTGCCAGGAGATGCCGAGCATCACCACCAGGGTCAGCAGCAGGGTGACCAGGTTGCCGAGGACACCGGAGAGGGTGTCGCTGAACGCCCGCTGAGCGCCGATCACGTCGTTGTTCAGCCGGCTCACCAGGGCGCCGGTGCGGGTCCGGGTGAAGAAGGCAACCGGCATGCGCTGGATGTGATCGAAGACCGCGGTGCGCAGGTCGAGGATCAGCCCTTCACCGATGGTTGCCGACAGCCACCGGGTGAGCAGGCCGAGCCCGGCCTCGGCCACCGCGATGACGGCGATCAGCGCCGTCAACTGGTAGACCACCTTCGGGTCGTCGCCCTGGACGATGGCGTTCACCACCCGGCCGGCCAGCACCGGGGTCGCGACCGCGAGGGCCGCCATCACGACGGTGAGGACCAGGAAGCGGATCAGCCGGGCGCGGTGCGGTCGGGCGAACTGAAGGATCCGGTTCAGCACCACCCGGGAGAACGGGCGCTTGTCCTGCTCGGCGTGCATGGCGCTGTACAGCGACATCCACGCGGTTACTTCCATGTCCATGGGCTCAGGCTGGCCCCTCAACCGCAGTTCATGTCAAGCAGACCCGCACCTCGCTCAGGAATCTTCGAGCGAAGTCAGGAACCCGTGCGGATTCACAGCGTGTTTCGAAACCGAAGGCCGGCGGCCTCGATGATGTCCGCGCCCTTGGTGAGCCCGTCGCGGGCCCGGATCCGGCTACCCATGGCGGCCATCGAAGCTCGCAGTTCGGTGTCGGCGAGCAGTTTCTCGATCGCGCCGTTCAGTTCCTCGGGGCTGAACTCGTAGGTCGCGAGCCGGACGCCGAAGCCCAGTTCGTGCATCCGCTGGGCGTTGTCGTACTGGTCCCAGAACAACGGCAGCAGGATCATCCGCTTGCCGAAGTGCAGGGCCTCGGTTGTGGTGTTGTTGCCGCCGTGCGTGATCACCAGGTCAACCTGGGGGATCACCTTTGTTTGCGGGACGGTCTGGGCGCCGACCATATTGGCGGCGAGCGTCAGCTTGTCCGCCTGCGGTCCCTTGCTGACGACGAATCGGTGCGGGCTGTCGGCCAGCGCATTGACGATCCGTTGCATCAGCTCGAGGTCCGCGCCCCCGAGCGAGCCCAGCGAAAGGTAGATCAGCGCGCTGCCGTCCGGACGATCGGCGACGGCGTCCGGGAGCACGTACTCCTCGTCCGTCAGTCGCACGCTGGAGTCGATCCGGTGCCAGCTGTCGTCGAGCTCCCGCTCGCCGACGTAGTCGGCTTCCGCCGGGAAGACGTAGATGTTCGCGGCGTTGTCCCGGGGCATGAACTCCAGGTCCGGCAGTGCGGCCGCGCCCTGCTCGACCACCCAACCGTTGAAGGTCTCCCACAGGTCGCGGTGGGTCCGCTCGAATTCGGCGCGGAACCCGGTCCAGGACGCTGGATCGGCCTGAGCCAGACCCGAAAGGCCCGGCGGGATGCCGTCTCCCGGAATCTCCAGCGGATTGCACGAAACGATCCGGACGAAGGGTGCTCCGCTTGTCGTCAACGCCGGGAAGAACACGACGTTGTCCTCGACCAGGACGTCCGGCCGCACCTCGTCAATGATCTTCTTCAGCGTCGGCTCGGCGTAGATCGCGCCGTCGATCAGTGCCTGGTAGGTCGGCTTGACGAAGCTTTCCAGCTGTTCCGTCGTGGACTTGCGGAACTCGGGTGCAGTCTCGGCGATGAAGTCGGTCCAGAACTGACCGGCGTCCGCCTCGGACTGTTCGGGGTCGGGTTCGGCCAGGTCGATGAGGCGCTCCTCGAAGCCGAGCGGCCGCAGTCGGCCCGCCCAGGACGACTCGGCGGCGAAGACCACCCGGTGGCCGCGTTTGAGCAGCAGATCACCGAGGCCGATGCACTGGTTCGTCGGGCCGTACGCCGACTCGGGCACGAACAGAACAGTCAGCTGGGTCACGGCAATTCCTCCCGGAGCAGTCCTTGGGGGAGAAATGCTGCCAGGTCAACGGCGTCGCCGGGTTGTCCTACTGGTGTGAGCTTGTTCGATGGTGCTGGGCTGTTCGGGGGCTTCGGTGCAGCCGTTCGGTGGTGCCCGGAATTCGGTGGTGCGCGGAATTCCGACGTGCGCGTGCTGCGGTGGACGGCGGCCAGGAGCCGGCCCGGCGCTTCAGCCGATGGCCGGCTCCTGGGGGTCGTCAGTCCGCCGAGCGCGGCTGCGGGATACCCACGAGCAGCGCCCGAACCTCGGCTTCACGGTAGCGCCGGTGACCACCCAGGGTCCGGATGGCCGTCAGCTTGTCAGCCTTCGCCCACCGGGTGACGGTCTTCGGGTCGACGCGAAAGAGAGCAGCGACCTCGGCCGGCGTCAGCAGCGCCTCGGCTGCGGGCATTTGGGACTTCATGTCGACCTCCAAGAATGCATCACAGGTTGTGCTGGTTGTCTACCAGTTGGTGACCCGCCGTGTCTTCGACTACGCAAAGAGCCACGCCGCCCGCGTTCGTCCGCATTCGGGTTGGCGCCTTTCTGAGCGAAGTGAACAGCCACCAATATACTTAAACGTCGCACTGTTCTCGAAAGTGCCCCTGCAGATCCGCAAAAGTGTCGCCGTCGTCACTACTGCCATCAGTTCGGTTGATGCCTAAGCTCCTTCGGCAATACCGCAGCCATCCGCCGGACAGCCAGGTGCAGACGGTCCGGCGGATGAGCCGCGTAGCCCAGGACGAGGCCCGGCGGGCCGGGACGAATCCGGTGCCAGGACAGCGGATGGACGCGAACCCCGGCGTGCCGGATCGCGGTCGCCAGCTCTGCGTCGTCGGTCTCGATCGGTAGACCCGGCAGGCTGATCAACAAATGCAGGCCCGCCGCCGCACCTTCGACCCTGGCTCCGGGCAGATACTCGGCCAGGGCGGCGAGCATGGCGTCGCGGCGGCGGCGTTGCCGATTGCGGACCAGCCGGAGGTGCCGGTCGTAGACGCCGCTGGACAGCAGTTCCGCCAGCACCAGCTGCGGCAACGCCGGGCTGCCAAGATCATTGGCGTGCCGGGCGGCCACCAGCTCCGGATACAGGTCGGCGGGTGGCACCAGCCAGCCCAGCCGCATCCCCGGCGCCAGAGTCTTGGACGTGCTGCCGGTATGCGCGACCTGTTCCGGTGCTGACGGCTGCAGGGCCCGAACCGGCGCCCGGTCGTACCGGTGCTCGGCGTCGTAGTCGTCCTCAATGATCAGCCGCCCGGCCCGCGCCCAGTCCAGCAGCGCGCGCCGGCGCTCCGGCGAAAGCACCACGCCGGTGGGGAACTGATGAGCCGGGGTGAGCAGTGCAACGTCAACGCCGGCCTGCTCCAGTGCCTCGACCTGCAGACCATTCTCGTCAATCGGAATCGGCACCGGCCGCAGCCCCCAGTGCGCTGCCTGCTCCCGGGCGCCCCGAGAACCCGGGTCCTCCACCGCGATCGCCGTGCAGCCCCGGGCGTGCAAGTTCTGCGCCAGCAGAGCCAACGCCTGGGCGACCCCAGCGACAATGAGGATTTCCCCAGCTTCCGCCTGGACTCCCCGGTTGCTGGCCAGCCAGCTGGACAGCTCGGACCGCAGCCGGGCACTGCCGCGCGGGTCGCCGTAGCCGAGGTCTGCCGCACGTACATCCCGCAGCACCTGTCGCTCGGCGCGCAGCCACGAAGCCCGGGGGAACGCCGCCAGATCGGGGACGCCGGGGGACAGGTCGAGGGTGTCGTCCTCAGCATCGATCGGCAGCGGCAGCCGGGGGACGCCGTCGGCTGAGTCCGGCAACGAGCCCACCTCGGCCTCGGCCTTGGCCTCGGCCTCGGCCTCGGCCGAAGGGTGGCCTGTCGGCAGGGATTCCACCGGGAGGACGAGGGTGCCGACCCCGGTCCGCGCGGCGACCAGACCTTCGTCGAGCAGCCGCTGGTAGGCCTGTACCACGACGCCGCGGGCGACCCCGAGTTCGTCGGCGAGGGTTCGGGTCGCCGGCAGTCGGGAGCCGGATCGAAGCCGACCCTGCACGATCGCGCCGCGCAGCTCGTCCGCCAGCCAGGTGGTCCGGCCTCCCGCTGGTGCCGCCGTGACGTCCAGCGTGAGGAAGTCCGAACCCGCGCCCGGTGGGGTGCCGCGCTCCGACATTGGTCCACCTCTCTACGCCGTGAATGGACCTGTCCGCAGGACCACCTGGACAGCCAGCATGACAGCCATGCCCAACCTCCCGGTGCCCGCGCCCGTGACTCCTTCCGACCTGCCGGGGTTCGTCCCGCCCGTCCACCCGATCGCCCGCCCGACCGATGTCCCCGCTCGGGGCGTCCTGGTGAGCGCGCTGTCGGGGGCAGCCGGGATGGTCTGCGTCGGCGGTAGCGTCGCCGTCTCCGGCGTGCTCTCGGATGCTCCGCTGCTCAGCGCGCAGGCGGTGCGTTACGCGGCCGCCTGCCTGCTGCTGTTGCTCTTCGCCCGGGTCGGACGCAGACCCGTGGTCGTCCCCCGGGGAGTCGAGTGGCTCTGGCTGCTGAGCGTCACCGCGACCGGGCTCTGCTTCTTCAACATCGCCCTGATCGCCGGGTCGAGGCACGCCGAACCCGCCGTCCTGGGCGTCGCGGTGGCCTGCGTCCCGCTCATCTTCGCCGTCGTCGGACCGATCGTGGAAGGGCGCCGCCCGAGCCCGGTGGTGCTGGTCGCCGCGCTGCTCGTCACCTGCGGGGCGGCGCTGGTGCAGGGCGTCGGCCGCAGCGATGCGATTGGGCTGGTCTGGGCGCTCGTTGTGCTCTGTAGTGAGGCGGGTTTCACCCTGCTCGCCGTGCCGCTGCTCGGTCGGCTCGGGCCGTGGGGCGTCTCGGTGCATACGACCTGGCTGGCGGCCGTGGTCTTCGCGGTGATCGGTGCCGTCCGGGAAGGGCCGAGCGCGCTGGCCCGACTGACCGGCGGCGAGCTGCTTGCCGTGGGGTATCTCGCGGTCGCCGTTACCGCGGTCGCCTTTGTGCTCTGGTACTACTGCGTCGGCCAGTTGGGCACGGCTCGGGCCGGATTGCTGACCGGTGTCGCGCCGATTGCCGCCGCCGCGAGCGGGGTGGCGCTGGGCGGGCCTGCCCCTCGGCTGCTGGTCTGGGCCGGGATCGCTGTCGTCGTCGGCGGTCTCGCTCTCGGACTGAGCTCGAACGGCACCCGCGCTGCCTGGTCAGCGGGCTCGGACAAGGGATGAGAAGGCGGGGGAGGGGACGTCGGCGACCCGGATGCCGCCGCGCTGGTTTCCGGCGACCACCAGGCTCACCTGCCCGAGCTGCGAGGGCGCGGTGGCAACGGCGGCGAGCGCCAAGGTGTTGTCGCCGTCCTGACGCAGCAGGCCGGCCGGGAGGACGAAGTCGGTCTGCCGGCCGATCACGGCAGAGTATTGGCCGAGGTTCCAGCCGTTGAGGAAGAGCATCAGCCGGTGCCCGCTCGGCGGAGTGCCGGCGAACCGCAGCGCGATCGAGGTGTCCTGCCCCTGGGCCTGCTTGGCCAGGTTGAGCCTGAAAGCCGTTCTGTACCAGGTCACTCCGGGCTCCAGCGGAGTGCCGGGCAAGGCCTTGACGCGCGACCAGGAGCGGTCCGGGTAGCCCGGCAGGGTCCAGCCGTTACGTTCGCCGTAGAGACCGCCGGTGTTGAGCGGCCCGCGGGTCGAATCGACGAGGTTCTCCCCGCCGCGGGCGCCCTGGATCCGCCAGGAGATGCTCGGGCTCCCGCCCAGCAGACTTGCGCCCACCAAACCCCGCGGCTGCCGGAACCGGGTGTCGTCGGCGATCCAGTCGTCGTTCTGACCCATGTTCTCCACCAGCACGGACAGGGTCGCCGACTGGCCCGGTTGGATCAGCCCGGCCGGGATGGCGAAGTTCCCCGGCCCGGGGTTGGGGTTGATCGGAGGGTCGGAATCGGCTTGCGTTCCGCCGTTCGCCGAGCCGAGATAGCGGCCGTTCAGCCAGACCAGATAGATGCCTCGCTTGCCGGTGATCGCGTTGAGCGCCACCGACGTCTCGGCTCCGGTACCGGTGAAGTGGCCGCGGTACCAGACGCTGCCGCTGTGGTAGCCGTAGTCGTCGGAGTAGAGGACCGGCAGGGTCATGGGCGGGATCGGGCTCAGCGTGCTGGTCTTGTCGGCCACGGTCCAGCCCGAGTCATCAAAGCCGGGGGCCGTTTCCGGTGCCTCCGCTCGGGTCCGCCATCCGGTCAGGGCCGGCAGCGTGACGGGTCTCGGGCCGGGCAGGGATCCGCTGACCGACCCGCTCGACGTCGTGCGGACGGCCACCGCGGAACCGTTGACCAGCAGCTTCCGGGCCGGCCCGAAGACCTCGATCCGGCCCGCCCGGGCGGTGTCGGCGCGCAGGCTGATGGTTGTGCCGTTCACCGACGCGGACCGGACGAGCGAGGTGCCGCGAACGAGCACCGGGCCGGCATTGGTGTCCGCTCGCCAGAATTCGGCGGCGGTGGCATCGGTCCCGAGCAGAAGCAACAAGGGACGTCGTCCGCCGCCGCTGATCAGTACCCGAGCCAGGCCGGAGTGCGAGTAGTCCAGCCGAAGGTCGCCGCTGGACGGGGCGTACGACGAGGTGACCGAGCCGTCCAGAACCGTGACCCGCGGCCGGGTCGGGTACCGCAGCACCGTGGAGCCGGCCGTTGTGTCGGTGCCGTACAGCAGCGCCACGTCCCGGCCGTTGATCGTGGCGTGGGTCATGATCTCCGAGGTGGACCAGACCAGGCGCTGACCGCCGAGGTTGTAGCCGGCCACGAAGACCTTGGCGTCTCGCCCGATCAACCGGGTCGGCACCTGGTACCGACCGTCCGGGGTGGACCAGTCGAGGACTGTGGAATCGTCGGTCGTGGCGGCGCGATCGGTGTGCCGGAGCAGCACGAACTGGGTGCCGGTGTCCGGGTTGACCCGCTCTACCGCCTGCAGGATCGCGTTGCTGGAGGTCGGCGCGGTCGCCGGGTCGGTCTTGGTCAACGGTGTGAGCGCCTGCAGGAAGTAGCCCTGACGTTTGAACTCGTCGTACTTCGCGGTGAGCTGACGAGACTCGGTGATCGCGGCGCCGTAGTCGTAGGACGTGTAGACGTCGTTGGGCTGGCCGAGCCAGCCCCAGTTGGTGCCGCCGAACCCCATGTAATAACTGGACGCCGTCACCCCACTCTGGATCAAGTTGTTCTTGTGAAAGAATTTCATGTATTGCGGGCCGGTCAGCTCTCGGCAGCCTTCAAAACCGACATTGGGGAGGTCGATCGCCCCCGCTTGATACTCGGCGGCGAACACCGGTGCATCGGGTCGGACGCGTTCGGTAACGCCTTCTCCCCAGGGTCCCCAGGTCGTTGCAGGATTGGCGCAGTCGAACGACTGTGGATAGTCGTCCACTCCCGGGATCTGGACCGCGCCCGGACCGGAACCCCATGTCGAGGACCAGCTGCCGGCGTCACAACAATCATTGGTAGAGATCGGGACGACGATGCCGTCTGCTCGGGCTTTTGCCTGCAGAGCCTCCATGTAAGCGGCATCGGTGTTCACCTGGTATTCGTTCTCCACCTGGTAGAGAATGACGGACCCGCCGCGGTTCACCTGGTGCCGGGCGATGATCGGGTTGATGTGGCTGAGCCAATCCTGGTAGGCCGCGGTATATCCGGGCGCGCTGGTGCGGGCGCGGCCCGGCACCTGCTTCAACCAGGACGGAAAGCCGCCGCCGGTGGTCTCGGCGTTGATGTACGGCCCGGGCCGGGCGACCACCCACACGCCCGCCTTCTCGGCATCGCGGAGCAGACGATCGACGTCACGGACGCCGGTGAAGTCGTACACGCCGGGCTTGGGGGAGTGGTAGGCCCAGTCGAAGTAGAGCGAAACGGCGTTGAAGCCGGCGGCCTTCTGCTTCTCCAGGATGTCTCGCCACAGGTCTGGGCTGGGCAGCCGGAAGTAGTGGAACTCCGCAGCCTGGAGCATTATTCGCCGGCCGTCGAGCATCAAGGAGTAGTTGTCGTACGACACCGTGTGCCGGCCGCCCACGGTTGGCGCGGCGACAGTGCTGGTGCCGGTGGTTTCGGTGCTGCTGATTCCGCTGACTGCCTGCACGGTGAGGCCACCGGCCGCAGAGGCGGTGGCCGACGCGGGCGGTGCCGCGACCGAGGCTCCAGGCGTGGCGACGGCGAGGGCCAGCGCCACAAGTGCGGCAGTGGCAGGAGGAAGGTAACGAGGAACATAGCGCCCGCTTCTCACAACACGTCTCCTCGTCTTCGTCCGCATCGACGTCAAACCACGCGCGTGCTCACTACTGGCTTACTCAACTCGTCAATCCCGTCTTCCCGACTCTGAATCTCACGTGCCCAACCCTGAACCTCGCTGCTCAACCTGAATCACGTGGCCGACCCGGATCATGTGACCAAAATCTGAATCATTGGCCCGACCTGAAGCTCGCGCCGCCCCGAATCTCGCGTCCCCAAGCGCCTAATCTCCGCGCTCAACCGCGAATCACCAAAACGCGGAATCCGTGTATTAGCCCGCGCGAGAACCCCGGTTCGCTTGCTCCCATCCGCGTCAGCGGAAACCCGCAAACCCCATCCATTTGCGCATCACGAGCGGCCGATTCAAATGGCCTTGATCATTTCGTCGAAGCGTTTCGATGAACTTGGTTAGGAACAAACAATAGGTGCCCTTTGAATGGAAGGCAACACCAGGCAAGCCGTGATCAAGCCAGTGCACGGCAAGGGGCCATTCGGGCACGCGCATTGACCTCCGAAAATTGCCTGTCCAAGGGGTTGGCCTCGGATCGGCGTGCCTGACTGGCCCCTCACCCCCGGACGACCCCTGCGTGGGCGCCGTGTCAGGATCAGGGCATGGCTGATAAGGATCAACGTCGGGTATCCCTCGAGCGACTTGACGAGGGCATCTACCTCGCCCGCAACGCCCGAGGCGACGAACTGCGCTTCGGCAGCAAGGCCCCGGACGCGTTCACCCCGGTAGAGCTGCTGCTGGCGGCGATCGCGGGCTGTACGGCGGTGGACGTCGACGTGGTCACCGGCCGGCGCTCACCCGCCGAGACGTTCGGGGCCAGCATCGAGGCGAAGTACGTACGCGACGACAGCGGCAACCGACTGGAAGACATCCGGCTCACCTTCCAGGTCACCTTCCCCGAAGGCGAAGCGGGGGACGCAGCCCGCGAGATCCTGCCCCGCGTCCTCAAGACCTCCCACGATCGGACCTGCACCGTCTCCCGGACGATCGAAGCAGGGACGCCGATCACCGTCAGCTCAGAGCCCTGAGCCGGCCTCCTCGAGAGCTCCAGCGCTCGCCGCTTGGCTCGCAGTGCCCTGCTCGGCTTCGGGCCGGGCATGGTTGCCACCGCACGAGGCCTCGGCCGTCGCGTCCGCACCCAGTTCCGCGACGACGAGGTCAAAGCCGGGATCCGCGATGTAATTGCCGTGCCCCTGGGCCGAGACCCGGGGTGCGAAGGGGCTTTCCTCGATCACGCCGGGGTCGCGGAGCCGGATGTCGGGACCGTAGGCCCAGCGCAGGTATCCCGGCCGGGTGGAGCCAGTGACCTCCCGCTGCTGCTGGCACGGTGTCCGGTCGGGGCAGCCCATCGTCGTCCAGGATCGGACCGTGGGTCCGAACCGTTTGTCCGGGCCGGCGTCGTCGGTGGTGGGCCAGCTGAGCACTGGGCCGCCCAGAGGGTCGGTCCATCGGTAGAGGTTGCGCCAGCGGCCGCCGAGGTCGTGGTAGAGGTCCTTCTGCACCTGGAAGCCGAGATAGCTGGGGAACATTCGCGCGTAGATGAACTGCAGCTGCGATCCGTAGGTCACCAGCCGCACGTGCGACCAGGCGCGCTTCGCCTGCTCGGGGGTGAGCAAGCCGTTGGTCTCCTGGCACCGCCGGATCACGGCGCAGGCGGCCAGGGTGATCACCGAGCCCTGGCTGTGCCCGGACAGGACCACGGCATCGAAGTCGCGAGTTGAGCCGGTATCGTCCCGCACGTCCTGCCCGTCCACATCCAGCCTCTGGTCCAGCAGTTCAGACGTGCGCTTCGCCACCGCCCGAACCGCCCGGCCGCCGTAGGGCAATGGGCACAACGGATGCGCGACCCGCGGCCAGAACGACAGGATGTCCCAGAGAATGCCGGTCAGGGTGCGGATCTTCGGCTTGCGCCAGGTCGAAATGCCGAGCCAGACCAGTGCCGCCGCGAGCACGGTCGCGCTGGTGACTCCTAGCGTGGTGAGGGCGTCGATCAGGTGATTGGCGTTGGCCCGGGTCCAGACCGACGCGGTGACCATCGCATCGGCCATGACGGAATCTCCGGCCTCGGGTGGTTGGCGCTGCACCCAGGCGACAACGCAGAGACCAGCCCAAATGACGGACGCCAGACCGCCAACCGCGGCCACGGCGCCAAGGGCATGGTGATAGCGGTACTTGACCATGGCAACCCGCCAGCTTCGGGCCACCCGGGCCACACTGCCGAGCTCCTGGACCTCAGCTGCCGTGTAGTCCTCGCGGACCTGTCGCATGTAATTGCCGGCTTCGGGGTCTCTCTTCGGCCTCCGTCGCCCGGGCATGGGTATCGGCACCGCAAAGGTGCCGGCCGGGGGCATCCTGAGACCTGAGACCAGGATGACGAGACCGAGGAACACCGCCGACGCGATCCGTGCGCCACCGTTGAGTGCCGCCACCCCGGTAGCGGCGGTCAGGTCGACTGCCACGACCAGCAGCAGTAGCAGCGGCGGGATGCGCCGCATCATCCACGCGACCAGCGGAAATGCAGTGACGATAAGAACCGCTGTGATCCCGCCCCAGACTGCCGCGCTGGTCCAGTAGCCGGTGGCGACCTCCACCCGGCTGCCCGGCTGGTCGCCCGGACGACCAGGGGTGCCGAGCAGTCTGGCCGTCCACCAGACCGTTGCGGTGCTGAAGCCGAAAGCCACGGTGACGGCCGTCGCGGCCAGCACCACCGCACCCAGACCCCGGTAGTACGGCCGGAACGCTTTGGGCACCGTCGGCGGTTCGGTCAACGGAGCGCCGTGCCGGACCTGCCTGCCGTAGTCGTCCCAGGACATCAACCAGCAGAGCAGGAGCAGGGCGGCGAGCAGGACGCCGGCCAGCAGGCCGATCAGGGCCACGGCGTTCTCGAAGACGACGCTTCCGGCCGTATCCGCCGGCTCGGACCGGCGGGCAACGGCGGAGGCGAAGATCACGGAGCCCAACGCGGTCACCGCCGCACCCCAGCGCAGCACCGACAGCCATCCCGGAATCCGGATCGAGTCGCGCTGCCACCGGTCGGGCCTCAACTCGTTGCTGGCGAAGAGCCAGGCCAGCAGCCACCCAGCGGTCCACCAGTGTTGATCCGCAGCTGCAGAGGCGCCCCTCGGCTGGCGGTCGATGAACACCACCGCGAGCGCGGCCGCCCCGGCGACGCCGGACGCGACCAGCAACGCGACGTACGCCGTGCCGAAGACCGAGGACATCGCCGGCGCCCAGGTCTGCCAGCCCCCCACGGTGGCGAGGGCGAGAACGCTGGTGACGGCACAGGCAGCGGCCACGTGGGCGGCTCGCTGCCGCGGTGCCGTGTTGGCGCCGAGCCAGAAGGTGGCGTTGCCGAGCCGATCCTTGTCCGGCCCGGCCTCGTCCCGCTGCGGTGGCTCGAGGCCGCCGGGCGGCGCGAAATCCGGTGGCCTGCGGCCGAATACCCAGAGCAGGACGATCACCGCGGCCGGAGCGATGGCCGCGATCAGAATCCGAAAGCTCAGGTCCAGGTTCTTGAAGTGCTTGGCCGAATCGGGTGCACCGCTGCAACCGTTCGGGTCGCACTGCCGCGCCACGATTTCCCAGGCGACATAGCAGGTGGTCACGACGAGGGCCAAGGTCAGAGTCAGACCCAGCAGCCGCAAGATTTGTTCGGCGCGCCGTCCCTTCTTGCTCGACGGCGGGCTCAGCAGCGCGAAGTGGGCCAGATTGAGCAGGGCGAACGGAAGCAGGAGCAGCCACAGCGCGCGGGACGCCGAGCCGGCGGTGTACCGGCCCCAGTGATACCCCTCAACGATCCGGGGCCGATAGCCGTGCACCGCGATGGCGGCCTGCTTGCGATAGATCCGGCCCATCGTGTTGCCGGCGATCCAGCGCGGGTTCGGGTCGTCGAGCATCGCCTCCGGTGGGGTGCCGTTCACACCGTGCACTCGAAGTTCCACTACCCGGTTCGCCGGCGTCATCCGCGTCATCCACTCGTCCAAGACTCGTCACCATCGTTGTGAGGTCACGTCGCCGTCAGGAAGCTCTGCTGAATGAAGAGGATATGGGGGCAAATCAGATACACCACACCCGCGATGATCATCGCGGGTGCGGTGCAGCGCTGCCGGTTGTGCAGGGTGTTCAGGCCGGTTGTCCAGGTGCTCAGGCCCCGCAGGTCAAGGTCGGGGTGCTGGGCGACCCGGTGCCGATGAAGCCGAACGTCGTGGACTGGCCGGCGCCGACGGCACCGTTCCACGCGGCGTTCTTCACCGTAACCACGCTGCCGCTGACGCTCGACGTCCCGCTCCAGAGGCTGGAAATGCTCTGGCCGGAGGCCAAGGTCCAGCCCACGGTCCAGGTACTGATCGCGGCGGCGTTCGCCGTGACCGTCACCTCGGCCTGGAAGCCGCCGGGCCAGGTGCCGACGCTCCGCATCGCCGCCGTGCAGCGTCCGGTGCCGGGAGTCGGGGTGGCGGTGGGTGTCGGGGTGACCGTCGGCGTCGGTGTTGGCGTCGGGGTCACCGTCGGTGTTGGAGTGGGCGTGGGAGTCGGCGTCGGGTTGGTGCCGCCACCGGTGAAGTTGACGTCGCTGCAGATGTAGTACGACTGGTCGAGGTGGCTGGCCTGCCAGACCGTGTACATCACGTGCCGACCGGTCCGATTGCCGGCGTTGACGGCGACCTGGTAGATGCCGGCCGGTGGGATCCTCGGCGAGGTCGTGACGAGTTCAAGGTCGGCCCAGCGGAGCGGTTGGGTCGTCGAATTGAACCCCTGCTTGGTGATGTAGACCTGGATGTAGTCGGCGCCGTGTTGGGCCTGATCGGTGAGGGTCAGGGTGAATTGGTTGGGCTTGTCGGCGGTCTTCCACGCACCGACGGTGTCCAGCGCGTTGTACCTGGGAGCCTGGGTGCGGCCGCCGCTGCACAGCTGACCGTCCGGGATTGCGCCCTGATGGTTGCCCGCCACACCCTCGCGGTACAGGCCGTTCCAGTTCCACATCGCGTTCGGATCGGCCTGCCAGGCCTGCCAGCACATCGGATCCAAGGTGGCCATGTTCGGGTTCTGGAAGTCCGAGCCCCAGCGTTCCCAGCAGCCATAGTTGCGGGACGCCGGATCGGTGACCGACCCGTGGGCCTGAGCCGACCCGCTCAGCCCTGCGATCAGGATCAAAGTTATCGCGGCGAGTACCGTGATTACCTTGGCAAGCAGTGTTTTGAAAGACGTTTCAGGCACGATCGCCACTGTGTCCTCCTCGTCGAGGTTTCTCGAAAAGTACCCCGACGCTTTGCCGGTGCCTATGCTCGGCTCGGCGCGACTCACTCCAGTCCTGCGTTGAACGCGGCCTAATGGATTGACACAGAATGCGTTTCGATCAAATGGCGGAATCGGTCAGGGAGTGAAAGACCTGAAACCCTTTCAGCAGTGGTGCGGAAAGCGCAGTCCAGATCCAGGTCAGGCCCGGGTCGGACGCGGTTCGCCGACCCGCATCCGGCCGGTCAGGACCACGGCCAGATGGCTGCCGCCGCTCAGCCAACCGGTCAGCGTCTCGCCCTCCACCTGGGTCTTTACCCGGACGATGCGCCCGGTCGCACGCAGGCTGGCGGAATAGGAACCGAGCGGGCCGATCGACGAGAAGCGCGACCGGATCGGGATCCGCAGCGGCCAACCTTGCGCGGTCCGATCCGGCCGAGCCGCGCCATCCGGGCGAACCGCGCCATCCAGCCGAGCGGCGCGAGTCGCCCGAGCCGGCCGAACGCTCACCGACCAGCCATCGCCCTCGGCGCGAGCGGACGCCATCTCCAGATCCGTCTCGAAGCCGGCCACCGTCTTGGGCAGGGCCCAGTTGACCCGGCCGCCGGCGACCGAGGCCAACGAGTCCACCGCGATGAACGGCACCTGAGGCCACGCCCGCAGGCCATGACGCACCAGGTTGCCGGCCAGCACCTCGTGATACCTCCCGACCGGACTGTCCAGGTATTCGACGAAGCCGACCATCGCCAGGCGGGTCGGTCGGCCCAGCCACGCGAAGGACGGCGGTGTGGCCCGCTGTACCCAGATCAGCGCCCGGGTTCGGCACTCCCACGGCGCGGGCGGGACGTTCGCCGGCAGCGCGGCCAGGTGGTCGGGCCTCAGCATGCTCTCGGGCAGGCCCGGCACGGTGGCTGGATCAGCGGTCGGCGTCATGATCGCTCCCTGTGGCGACTGCCTGCGATGATTTCCGGTCGGCGTGCCCACCGAAGATTGCCGGATAGGGCAGTCTGCTCCTGTGTACTTTGTCGGCGTCGATCTTGCTTGGGGCGAGCGCAAGCCCACCGGCCTCGCCGTGCTCAACGACGAGGGTGCGCTGGTGCACGTCTCGGCGGTGCTGACCGACGAGGATATCGTTGCGGCGCTCACCCCATACCTCGGTGGTGACTGCCTGGTGGCGTTCGACGCGCCGCTGATCGTCAAGAACGTCACCGGTAACCGTCCCGCCGAGGCCGCGCTCAATCGTGACTTCGCTCGGTTCGACGCCGGCGCGCATCCGTCCAACACAACGAAGCCAGAGTTCAGCGTGCAGCCTCGGGGCGCCCGGCTGAGCGCGTTGCTCGGCCTGGACCTGAACCCGCGCTCGGGGCGCGCCCGGCGGGCGATCGAGGTCTACCCGCACCCGGCGACGGTGGCGTTGTTCCGGCTCGGTCGCACCCTGAAGTACAAGAACAAGCCGGGCCGAGATCGGGAGACGCTGCGCAGTGAGCTGAAGGTGCTGATGGCCTTGATCGAGGGGCTGTCCGCCGCGGAACCGGCACTGCTCGTGGATCGGCCCGGGTCGCCGTGGTCCCCGTTGGTCGACGCGGTTGAGGCCGCCACCCGGAAGAGCCAGTTGCGCGTCGTCGAGGATCAGGTTGACGCGGTCATCTGCGCCTACGTCGCGCTCTTCGCCACCCGCGAACCCGGCCGGACGACGACCTACGGGGACTTTGATCTGGGGTACATCATCACCCCGACGCTGCCCGAGGGCCACGGCCCGACCTCGCGTGCCGAGCGATTGGCCGAGGCGGACCCGGTTGAGGACGTGGCTGGTGTGGATCTAGCTGGCGTGGAGCTGGCTGGCGCGGACTTGGCTGGCGCGGATCCTGCTGAGGCGGATCCGGTGCTGACGGCGGTTCAGCAGTACGCCGCTCAGCAGCCCGCCATCGTTGACGCCGGTGACCGGTTCATCGCCTTGGTGACGGCGATCCTGGACGAGGCCGGGATCAACTACCTGAGCATCACCGGCAGGACCAAGTCCGTCGCCTCCTTCGCCGGGAAGGCGGCCCGCCGAGTGGACGGCGAGCTGCTGTACGCCGATCCGTTGCGGGACATCACCGACCAGATCGGTGTCCGGGTGATCACCTATGTGCTGAGTGACGTCGCCGCGGTGGCCGATCTGATGGGCGACCAGGTGGTGGTCAAGGACGACCGGGACATGGGCCAGGAGACCGCCAGCCAAGGTCGTTTCGGCTATAGCAGCCGGCACCTGTTGATCGCGTTGGACGCTGCTCGAGAGAGCCAACCGGCCTATGAGCAGCTGCGCGGCCGGGTCGCCTCGCTGCAGATCCGCACCGTCCTGCAGCACGCGTGGGCCGAGTTCGAGCACGACATCCGGTACAAGGGCACGGTCCCCGCCGAGCATGTGCGGGAGTTCGACCGCAGGTTCACGCTGGCCGCCGGCTTGCTGGAGCTCGCCGATCGGGAGTTCTCCACGATCCGCGACCGGTTGCGCACCGGACCGGGCGAGGTCTCCGAGTCCCAGGACGACGACCCCCGAATCGACCCGCGCGAGCTCGCGGCGTTCCTGGCCGGGCAGTACGCCGATGCCGGCTGGTCGCGAACCGATCACTACGCCTGGATCTCCGGCCTGCTGCTGGAGCTTGCGATCACCTCGCTCGAGGAGCTGAGCGACGTGCTGCGCCCGGTCAACGAACTCGACCTGAACGCCCGGATGGACTACCGCTACCCGCCGGGCGCGGTGCGACGCCTCGACGACGCCCTGCTGGCCGCCTTCGGCGACAAGTACGTCGAGCTGCACGGCAACGCCCATCGCGTGCCGTCCCTGCGCGCCCGCCTACCCCGCCTCCTCGGCGAGCCCTAACCATCCAACCGCACGCCCCGGCCCACCCCGAACCGGGCGGCACTTCGCTCCCTTTCGACCGGTGAAATCAAGATCAAAGAGCCTGTAGCGAAATCCCGAGCACCATGCAGTAGATCAAGGAAAAATCCGATCTGTGCGGGTATTTGACCCACTAAATGGGGCAGAACCCCGTCCAAATTGCAAATTGATCTTGAGCAGCACGATTTCGCTACAGGCTCCAAATAAGCCAAATCACCGGCTGAAAGGGTGCGAAGTGGCCGAGGCACCGGCTCAAGGGGTGCGAAGTGGCCGAGGTGCCGGCTCAAGGCGAGAGCGAAGTGGGTTCGACCGGCAAGGAGGCGGGGGGCGGCGCGGTTGCTCGCCTCAGCTGTCAGGTGCGCAGCCGTCGGCGCTGACGCGCCTCCTCCCGAGTACATGATCACCAGAGTTGGCGACGGTCAGCTCCGGTTTGGAACGCTACACAGGGGCTCAGGGCGCCGAATTACGGTCCGAACCGGTGCTGCCCCTGGATCAAAGGCCGATCGCTCCATCCTGCGCAACCAAGTGCGTCACCGGGGGAGAGGTCAGCGGCCGGCCAGCAGTTGGTGCGTCTCCTGGATCTTCGACCAGGACCGCGGCTGTGCCGGGACCGCTGTCGTCGAGCGGGCGCCGCTGAGAGCGGCCGGGCTCGGGGCCGGCGGGCGGCCGGGGGTGAACAGCCAGACTTGGAACAGGGTGTCGAGGTTCTTCCCGGAGACCTTCTCGGCGAGCGCCTGGAACTGGGCGGTTGTGCCGTTCCCGTACCGCTTTTGCGCCACCCACTTCTTGAGGATGGTGAAGAAGGCAGTGTCGCCGACGGCCAGCCGCAGGGCCTGCAGCGTCATCGCTCCGCGGGCGTACACCGCGTTGTCGAAGACCGCACCGGAACCCGGGTCGCCCGGCTTCACCTGCCAGAACGGGTCGTCCTCGGGGTAGGAGGCGTAGGTGAAGTCGGCCAGTTCCTGCACGGTGCCCTCGCCCTCGTGCTCGGACCAGAGCCATTCCGCGTAGCTGGCAAAACCTTCGTTCAGCCAGATGTCGCGCCATTGCGCAACCGAGACCGAGTCACCGAACCACTGATGCGCATTCTCGTGCGTCACCACGTAGGTGTTGCCGCCGCGCCGCCAGAAGGCTCCGTCATAGACCGGCCGGGTCTGGGTCTCCAGGGCGAAGCCGAGGGCCGTCGGGGCAGTCGCCACACCGCCGCGCGCCTCGAACGGGTACGGCCCGAAAATGCTGCTCTCCCAGTCGATGATCTCGTCGGTGCGACCAATACTGGCCCGGGCCGCGCCCTCATAGTCACCCAGCGACGTCGAGTAGGCATTGACGATCGGCGAGCCGTCCGCGGAGGTGTCCCTTTCGATCGAGAACTTGCCGATCGCGATCGTGGCCAGGTAGGTCGCCTGCGGCCGGACCGATCGCCAGTACCAGCGGCTCCAGCCGATCGGTCCGGGGACCGGGTTGCTGGTCTGCACACCGTTGCTGATCACCTGCACGTCGTCCGGCACCAACACCGAGACGTCGAAGGTGGCCTTGTCCAGCGGATGATCGTTGCTCGGGAACCACCACCAGGCGCTCTCCGGCTCGTTCACCGCCAGCGCGCCGTCCGTCGTCCGGGTCCACGAGGTGAACCCTTCGGCCACCACGGTGGAGGGGATGCCGGAGTAGTTGACCACGACGGTGATCGCGGCGCCCTTCAGCACCGGCCGAGCTGGCGTGACAACGAGTTCGTGATCGCTGCTCCGGCTGAACGTCGCGGCCCGGTTGTTCACCCGCACCGAGCTGACGTTGAGCACGAAGTCCAGGTTGAAGGCGGACAGATCCTGGGTGGCGGTGGCCAGAATCGTTGTGGTGCCGGACAGTTGGTCGGTGCTCGGCTGGTAGCGCAGCCGGATGTCGTAGTGGCCGACGTTGTAGCCGCCGTTGCCATAGTCGGGAAAGTAGCTGTCGCCGAGGCCGGGACTGCCTGGGGTCGGGGCTGCCTGAGCCGTCCCGGCGCTCAGAACCAGCATGAAAACGGTTGCTATGACTGTTAGGGCTCTCCGCATGCCGATAAGGTACACATCACTCATTCGTGAGCAAACGGTCCTCGTCCATTATTAACCAAACAAACCATCTGTAACCGCACCGTCTACTTGCCGAACCCGGCGGTGAGCCCGCTCAACAGCTGACGCCGGCCGACCACGTACAGCAGCAGGATCGGCACCGTGGTGAGCACCACCGAGGCCAGGACGGCGGGCACGTTGACGCTGTACTGGCCCTGGAAGCTCCACAGCGCCAACGGGAGCGTCCGCTGCTCCGGGCTCTGGGTCAGGATCAGCGGCAACAGGAAGCCGTTCCAGACCGCGAGCGCGTTGTAGATAGACACCGTCACCAGCGCCGGCCGGGTGAGCGGAAAGGCCAGCCGCCACAGCGTCCCCCACTCGCTGGCGCCGTCCAACCGCATGGATTCGAAAAGTTCCTTCGGCACATCCCGGATGAAGTTGGCCAGGATCAGCACCGACAGCGGGATGGCGAACGCGATCGACGGCAGGATCAGCGCCAGCAGGGTGTCGTACAGGTGCAACCGAATGATGATCAGGTAAACCGGAATGATCGTTGCCTGCAACGGAATCGCCAGCCCGAGCAGGAACAGCGAGTTCGTGAACCGCAGTACCCAGCCGTTGCCGCCGCGGACGATGGCGAACGCCGCCATGAACGAGATCAGGACGGCCGGCACCACGGTTCCGACCGCGACGACGGCGCTGTTGAAGAAGTAGCGGATGAAGTCGGCCTCGATGACCATCCGGTAGTTGTCCAGCGTGGGATGCGTCGCCGGGACAAACGGGTTCGAGAGGAAGTAGATGTCCTGGCTCTTGAAACTGGTGATCACGATCCAATAGATCGGAGTGATCACGATCAGCAGCCAGACCCAGGCCAACCCGCCGCCGAGCCAGTTCCGCCGTCCCTTGACCACGCCGCTGCGTCGGCGCGGCGGGCGGGTCCGGCCGACCCGGGGCTCGGTCGATTCGGGAGTGAGGGTGTCCGCCATCTCAGGCCCCCTCCATCTGGCTCGCGTTCGCGTCCCGGCCACCGAGCCGCTGGAGCAGGAGGGCGAGAGCGAGGCCGATCAAAACCAGAATGACGGCGATCGCACTCGCCGGGCCCATCAGGTTCGCCTGGAACCCGCGTTTGTACATGTCCAAGGCCAGCACCCGGGTCGCGTCGGCCGGACCTCCCGCGGTCAGGATGAAGATCAGATCGAAGGACGTCAGTGATCCGATCACCATCAGCGTGGACGACGTGATGATCGTGTACTTCAGCTGCGGCAACGTGATGCTGAAGAACTGCCGAATCCGTCCGGCCCCGTCCAACTGGGCGGCCTCGTATAACGAGATCGGGATCTGCTGCACGCCGCCTTGATAGATCAACGAGTGGAACGGGATGAACTGCCAGGACACCACGAAGACCACGACGCCCACGGCCAGTTTCGGCTGTCCAAGCCAATCCTGAGTCAGGAAGCCGATCTTCAGGCCGGCACCGAGACCGAAGTTGGGGTCGAGCAGCGCCTTGTAGGTGATGGCGATGGCGGCCGAGCTGAGCAACAGCGGGATGAACCAGAACACCGCCAGGACCGCGCGGTATCGCTGATTGCCGGCCAGGAAGACCCCGATCAGGATGCTCATCGGGGTCTGCACCAGCCAGGACAAGGCCATGATCAGGAAGGTCACCCAGAGCGCGTGCAGCAGTCCGGGATCGGTGAGCACGGTATGCCAGCTGTCGAAGCCCGCTGGGTGGATCGCCCCGATCCCGTCCCATTGGGTGAAACTCAGCACCAGGACGCCGACCAGCGGGACCACCCCGAAGGCGATGAAGAACAGCAGCGCAGGCAGGGCGAGCCAGGCGAGGGACCTTTGGCGGTGCCCTCGCCCGGCTGCGTGCGCCCTGGACGTGGCCGGCGGCACGAGCGTGGTCACGTGCCGATGACCGCGTTCATGTTGGTGGCGAACTGCTGCGGGTTGATCGACAGGGTGAAGAGCTTGGAGATGTTGTCCAGCAGGGCTTCGGCGGCCGTGGGGCTGAGCGCCTGGTCCCAGGACTGGGCGAAGACCTTGGCCTTGCTCGAGGTGTCGTAGATGAACTTCAGGAAGTTGGCGTCCGGGGACGCCGCGAGCAGGGACTCCGTGCCGGTGACGATCGGTACTCCGCCGGTCGCGACCCATTCCTTGTTCTCGGCATCGGAGAGCACGGCGGTGGAGAAGAACTTCTTCGCGATGTCCTTCTGCTCGGGGGTGGCCTTGGACGAGATGGAGAGGTACTGCCCGGGGTTACCGACCGTGTCGCTCGGATCGCCCTTGCCGCCCTCGACCGGTGGGAAGTTCATGTAGCAGAGCTCGCCGCTGGTGACGAACTTCTTGGCAGCCGCCAGCTGGATGCCGTAGCTCCAGGATCCGTGCAGCATCATCGCGGTCTTGCCGGTGTACAGCAGCGCCTGGTCGGCGTTGGAGTCCGCGGTGATCGAGGAGAAGCCCTTGATGAAGCCCTTGGCCTTGACCAGATCCTGGGCCTTGGTCAGCGCGCTGATCGCCACCGGGTTCGACCAGGCGTCCTTCTCGCCGTTGAAGACCGCCTCGAACACCTCCGGGCCGCCGGTGCGGTCGAAGAGGAACTCCAGCCACATCATGTTGGTCCAGCGGGACGCTCCGGCCAGCGCGAACGGCGCGATTCCCTTGGCGTTGAAGCGCGGAACCAGGGACATGATCTCGCCCCAGGACTTCGGGGGCTCGGCACCGATCTCCTCGAACTTCTTCTGGTTGTAGAACAGCACGATCGGCTGCACGGTCTCGGCCGGCATCGCGTAGATCTTGCCGTCGATCGTCGCAGCGCCGAACGAGGACGGGAAGAGCCGGTCCTTCACCGCGGTGTTCTGCGCGAACCAGTCGGTCAGGTCATCGACCTGACCGGCCTTCACATAGCTGCGCAGGCCGCCGCCGCCCCAACCCCAGATGATGGTCGGGGCCTGGCCGGAGCCGATCGCCGTTTTGATCTTGGTCTTGTAGGCGTCGTTCTGGAACGTTGTCGCCTTGATCGGCGTGCTCGGGTTGGCCTTGTTGAAGCGCTCCACTGTCGCGGTGCGAACGGCCTCACCCGGCGGGCCGTTCAGGAACCAGTAGCTGGCGCTGCCACTCTTGGCGGCTCCACTGGCTCCGCCGCTCGAGCTCGGGCCCGAACTGCCGCACGCGGCAAGGCCTGCGGCCAGCGGAACGCCGGCCGCGAGGCCGAGGAAAGTGCGGCGAGACGTTGTCCTGGGATCCACTGTGATCTCCGTAGCTGAGAGCCGCGACGTCGCGCGACTGATCGATCGCCCTACGCGTTACCCCAGTCGGCTCGCCATGCCTCGAAAACTTTCGAAGCCCAAAAGTCCTTGTCACCTGCTAAAGGACCCGAGTCACAGTAGGTTTCGCGGATTGCACTGTCAAGACCTTGAACTTACTCGTACCTCCGGTATTGGTGAACAGCGGGCCAGGTCACCGAATGGCATCGAAAGATTTCGGAACCATCCAAGATCGCGCTGGGTTTGGGGTTTCATCCGGGTGCGACGGGGCCGGTGGACTCGCGGACCACCAGGGCGGTGGCGAGTTCGACGTGGTGGGAGTCCAGCGGTTCGGCAGCGACGAGGCGAAGCAGGGTACGCAGGGCAACCCGACCCATGTCCCGCAGCGGTTGCCGCACCGTGGTCAAGGGCGGGGTCGACCACTCGGTGAGAAAGCTGTCGTCGAACCCGACGACGCTCAGGTCGTGGGGGACGCGCACCCCGCAGGACCGGGCGGCGCTGAGCACTCCGACGGCCATGGGGTCACTCGCCGCGAAGATGGCCGTCGGTGGATCCTGCTCATCCAGCAGCGACGTTCCGAGCCTCAGCCCCGAGTCGAAATCGAAGCAGCCGTGCCGGATCAGCGCCGGATCGGCCGCGATCCCGAGGTCCGCGAGGGCGGCTCGGTAGCCATGCAGTCGTGCCTGGCTACAGGACGCGGCCACCGGCCCGCCGATGAAGGCTATTCGCCGGTGCCCCAATTCGGTGAGATGTCGGGTGGCTGCCAGGCCTCCGGACCAGTTCGTGGCGCCGACGCTGACCACGTCCGCCCGCGGCAGGTTCACCGGGTCGATCACCACCAGGGCAAGCCCGACCCGATCGAACGCGGCCAACTGGGCCGTCGTCAGCTCGGAGGTCACGACGATCAGGCCCTTGCGTTCGGACTCGATCAGCCGCCGGGCCCAGGCATCCTCCGGCGCCAACGGGCCGGCGGTTGCCGTCGGGAACCGTCCGACCACAACGTTGATCCCCAACTCGGCTCCGGCATCGGTGACGCCGTGCAGGATCTCGGTCGAGTACGGACTGATGAAATCGTCGAACACGAGGTCGATGGTCCGATGGGCCGAACCGGTGCGGCGTGACGGCTGCGGAACATAGTTGTGTCGACGGAGCGCGGCCTCAACTCGAGCGCGGGTGTCGGGAGCGACATCGGCTCGACCGTTGAGCACCTTCGAGACCGTCGGCAGGGAGACTCCGCTGTCGGTTGCCACCATGCCAAGCGTGGGCCGTTTGCGTCGACCGGTATCCATCCGGTGACCCCGCATTCCGAAAAGTTTCGAAATCCATTGTCTTCACGACACTGTAGCCCTAACTCCCCGAGTCGGATCCACTCCGTCCGAATCATGTTTCGCAGAGCGCTAAATGATCACTTGGCCGGATCGGCCGCACCCTGAACACGCGCTGAGACATTCCTGAATGCTGCCCCCAAGCCGGTGGTGATGGTGAGCCAGGGGAGTACGCCGAAAAGTTTCAGAGCACGTAGAGCCACTTGACCTTGATGATCTCGCCCTGCTTGTTGAAGGTGATGTCGAAGCCCTCTTTGAGCTGGCTGGACGTGCGCCGCTGCAACGCCACGACCAGCGATTTGACCGGGACGCCGACTCGCTTCAGCGGCACGTTCACCGCGTCGGTGGACATCGCCACCTCCGTCCACGGGCCCTCGATGGTCACGGTCTCGAAGCTCTCGCCGAGGATCTCTTTCTCGGCTCGCCGGACGTTGAGGAACGTGGTGCCGTTCGCGTCGCGCGCCCGCTCGATCTGCATGAACTGCGTGCTCCCGGCCCATTTGTTCGCCGGAGCCGTGGCTAGGTCGTCGTCGGTGCTGGCCTCGGTGGGCGTGTCAGCGGGGGCTTTGGTGCTGGGTTCGGCGCTGGGCTGAGGGCTCTTGGTGGTCTCGGTCGCGGTGGGCGTCAGCGCGGTGATGGTGCCCTTGGCCTGGCCGCCGCAGGCGCTCAGCACCAGGGTGGCGGCGATGCCGAGCGCCGCGACCTGCACGGCGGGACGGGCGAAGCGGGGGGCGTGTGCCATCGGGGACTCTTCCTCACGTGCTGTGTGACCGGCCCGCGTGGCCGGTCGTCACAGGGTTCGATGCACAGCTTCGCGGTTTGGTTCGGTCTGGATCCAGGAAACTTCCAGCCGTCAGTTGAACGGGAGGTCGAGCGGGACGTCGATGGTGTGCGCGCTGTGCAACGCCTTCGTGGCCAGGTAGTTCGCGTTGGCGGGGGACAGGTGCACGCCGGTCGGCAGCTGTTCGCTGATCTCCATGCCGAAGCGGGTCAGCTGATCCGCCTTGTCCGGGTTGTTGCTCAGCAGCGCCATCCGGTCGACGCCCAGGGCCCGCAGCATCTGCGCCGCCGCCGAGTAGTCCCGCTCGTCCTCGTCCCGCCCGAGCGCCAGGTTCGCCTGGTAGGTGTCGAGCCCGCGGTCCTGCAGGGCGTAGGCGTCGAGCTTGCCGTACAGCCCGATCCCGCGACCCTCCTGGCGCAGGTAGAGCAGGAACCCTCCGGCCTCGGTGATCCGTTGGGCCGCCTCCCGCAGCTGCGGCCCGCAGTCGCAGCGCTGACTACCGAACACGTCTCCGGTGAGGCACTCGCTGTGCGGCCGGACCAGCGGCGCCGACCCACCACTGGCGCAGCGGCGGAGCGCACCCTGCCAATCGCCGAGGCTGAGCGCTAGGTGTTCCTTGCCGTCCACCAGTCCGTCGAACGAGGTCACCAGCGCGGTGGTGGTGTAGCCGTCCGCGAACTGCATCGGCACGGTCACCTGGCGGCGAACGGTGGCGGCGGGAACCTTGCCCAGCCTGACTGCGGCGAGCGGCCGGCGCAGGGCAGACATCATGGGCAGGGCCTCGGTCATTGGTTCTCCTTGAAGTGGTTCAGCGGTCACGAGATGGCCGGGAGGGCCGCGGCGGTGACCGTGGTGGGCAGTGGCCGGCGATCGGCGCGAGCCCGGGCTATCCAACCGGCCGCCATCACGGCCGCGCCGGGAAGGCTGGCGACGAAGGCGAACATCCCGTACACCACGGCGATCGTCAGGCCTTGCGACGCACCCAGCCCGGCGGCGCTGAACGCCCAGGCCGTGGCTCCTTCGCGGGGGCCCCAACCGCCCACGTTGAGCGGGAGCGTCATCGCCAGCAGAGCGAGCAGCAACAGCGGTGCCAGGTCGACGAACGAGGTGGTGGAGCCGACGGCGCGGGCCGCGATCACAAACGTGGCCAGGTGCCCGGCCAGGACGCCGATCGAGGCGGCCAGGATGCCCACCCGGTTCCCGCTCGACAGCAACCCGCTGCGCACGTCGGTGCCCCAGGCGCGGACCTTCCTCGCCGAGCGGGACGTGCCGCGCCAGATCAGCACGCCGGCCCCGAGCGCGACCACCGCAGCCGTCCCGAGCAGGGCCGGGGCCGCCGCTCCGGATCCGGCCAGCACCTCGGTCAGCACCCCGGGGTCCATCACGAGCACGGCCAGGACCACGCTGACGAGCGCGATCTGCCCGGCGGATCGTTCGAGCACGACGGCTTTGACCGCCCGGGTGACGTCGCCGACGCCACGCCCGTGCCGGACCGCGCGATGCACGTCGCCAAGCACCCCGCCTGGCAACACGGCGTTGATGAACAACGACCGGTAGTAGTCACTGACGGCGGCCCGCAGCGACACCCGCATGCCGAGGCCGCGGGCCACCAGGGACCACCGCCAGGCGCTGAGCACCGTGGTCGCCGCGCCGATCGCCAGGGCGGCGGTCAGCGTCGTGCCGTTCACCACCTGCATACCGTCCAGAAACGGGTCGCTCCCTAACCGCCACCCGAGTAGCACGAGGATCCCCGCGCCACCGATCAGCCGGCTCCACCGCCAGACCCTTCGGATCATGACTGTGTCCAGCCGTCCGGTGCATTCCGGCATGCACGCCTCCTTCACTGAGCTCTGCGGGTTCATACGGCCTTTGTGTCGAAACGGTTCACTCGACCCCTGGTGGCCTCGTGGGTGTGCCGGGGTTTGCCGAGGTTCTGCGCCGAACAGAGCTACGTTCGGTATGCGCGGGCGGTTCAGCCATCGAGCAATCAGCTAGGAGCCTGGCGTGGCCTGCTAGGCGCCTCGCGCGGCCGGCTAGGAGCCTTGCGCGGCGAGATCGGACAGCGTGACGGCCCGAAGCCCGACCAGGTCCAGGGCCCGGAGCAGGCGATCGGTCACCTCGACGACGCCGACCCGGTCGCTGGTTCCCTCGTGCAGGACGATGATCGACCCCGGGCGACACCGCCGGGCCAACCGTGCGGCGAGCGCCGCCGGCTGCGGGTAGCTGCTGGCGATCAGCCCGATCGAACCGAGCGCGCAGCGATATTTCAGGCGGGCGCCGGACCGCAGCATTCGCGGCCTGAACCAGCCCGATCCCGGGCGAAAGAAGTGCACCGGGCCATGCGCGCTGAGCAGGTCGTCAACGTCGCTCAGCTGTTGATCGAACTGGCGTGCGCTCAGCAGAACACTCGGCTCATCGCGCATCAAATGATTGCCGAGTTCATGCCCGGCCGCCGTGATCTGCTCCAGCAAGGCCGGGCGCTGGCGGGCCCGCTCACCGATCACAAAGAAGGTCGCCTGAGCGCCGTGCGCTGCAAGGACGTCCAGGAGGCGGGACGTCGTCTCTTCGTGCGGACCGTCATCAAAGGTGAGCGCGACGGTCCGGTCGCGGCCGGGGAACGAGACGACGACGTCGGTGGCGCACATCCGGCTGACAGCTCGAGCCATCAGCCGCGGACAGGTCACGGTGAAGAGGCTCAGGACGCTCATCCGGTCCAACCTATTGCCTGGGCCAGCGTGATCATGCAGCCAACGTGGAGCGACCGACAGTCCTATTGCCGGTCGCTCTTGGTTGAACCAATCCCCAGCGTTGGCCGTACTCCACGCATGACCCTGCTTCTTGAGAACGAGTCGCGTCAGGTCGACAGCGTCGCTGGTGAGTACGGGGACCAGGCTGATTGGCTGAACCCGGCGCCGGCGTCTGCCCACCGTTCCGCGCTGACCCTGGTGACCGTCACGGTCCTGGATGCCGGCGACCCGACAACGCCGGAGCCCGGCGAGGAAGCCGACGACCACCTGCAGCTCGGGCCGCTGCCCAGGATCAGCGACCTCGTCCTCAATGTCGTGCAGACCGATTCCGACGGCAGGATCCGGCGCTGGAGCGGACCGTCGGCAGCCGGTGCCGGGGTACCGGCCGGGCCGGGCGCGATCCTGCACCTGCAGCCGGCAGCCTCGCACGAGGTCGCGGCCGTCGACCGAAGCCTGGCCATCCAGGCCGAACAGGACAGAAGGCCCCGACGAGCGTCCGTCCCCTACCGCCCGCGGCGCCTGGTTCCGTAGTACTTCGTACCGAGCGACGACCCGGGCGCCGGGTCATATCGCGCACTCAAGTGGGCAGGCGCGGGACGTGATCGTCGGCCTCAGCTGACCGTCAACAAGGTATCCGTCGTTGTCACGTAGTCGGTCTGCCGGACCTGACCGTCCGTTCCGACGATCGTCGATCGGTGCCGGAACGTGCGCAGCGCCGGATCGTGAATCGCGATATGGACATTGCGGATGGCGATCTCGGCACCGGCGAACTCAAGTCGCAGCTCGCGGTGATAGGCAGTGCCGGGGTCGTCGTAGGCGAGGTCGACGAGCACCGTGCGCACGACCGCCGGGTCCCAGGCCGGGGCGATGCTGAGGTCGAGCCTGCCGACGAACGGGTCCACCACCGCCACCCGGGTCGAGGACGTCGTGACCGGGTCGGTGGTCACCACGGAGCCATCGGCCAGGGTGTGCGCGAACCGGTACGTGAAATCCTGCAACTCGCGGCCGGCGGTACGCAACCGCCAGGTCTGCACCGGGCTGTCCGCCTTGACCACCAGCGTTGAGCGTTGCTCCCAGGTGTCGCCGTCGCGGAACTCCAGCTGAACCTCGGTGAAGGACAGCGCCTCTGGGTCGATGTCGGTGGGTTCTACGGTCACCTCGAGGAAACCCAGGTGCCGAGAGGGATCGAGTTCCAGCGTGCGGTCGTCGGTCTCACCGCTGAACGTGTACGACGTGTCCTTGGCGTGCCACGGACCGCCGGCCGCGAAGTTGTACTCGATCCGGTAGCGGTACCCCAGATCCAGGTGGGCATTCATGAACGCCGAGAAGGTCTGGGTGCCGGGGTGCTCGTGGTCGAAGATCAGGTCGGTGGTCTTCGGCCCGGCCGGATCGTCGTCCCGTCCATAGCTCAGTGCCACGTTGATGCTGACCAGACCCAGGGCGGCGAAGTCGGCGCCGCACTGCACGTTGACCGTGAAGATCCGGAAGAACGGGTCGTCCAGATCAACGTCGAGGAAATGCGTTGGGCCTTCGAGCTTTCCGGCGAGTTCGCTGAAGAACCCCTGCGGCGCATAAACCCGCTGCACGGCCTCGGCCCGGTCCAGGGTGAGCGAGATGTGCTTCTGCTCCTCCTGGCGCACGTACCGGAGTTTGAACGTGACGAGAGCCGAGCCGGCGCCGCCCGCCTGGGGCGCTCCGGTCTGCGGTGTTCCGGGGTGGCCCACCGGCGTCACCGGGGATACGCCACCGCCGGCCGGGCGGCCGGGCGCTCCGGTGACCGGCGCGCCACCGGCGCCTGTCGCAGCCGAGACGGCGTTGCCGACGGCCGTTCCGATCGCTACGGCTGCCGACGCGGCTGCCGGGCCGCCAGCGGCGCCGATCGCACCGCCCACGGCACCACCAACAGCACCACCGACGTTCCCACCCACCGGAGTGCCGGTCACCGGAATGCCGCCCACGGGAGCGCCGCCTACCGGAGCGCCGCCCACGGGAGCACCGCCCAGAGGACGCGGCGGGCCGCCCGGAGCGGTCGGCGCGCCGCCGACCGGGACACCGCCGACCGGGCCACCGGCGGGGGCACCGATCGGGCGTGGGCCAACCCCGCCCACCGGACCACTGACCCCACCCACGGGACCGCCCACACCGCCAACTGGGCCGCCGACCGGACCGCCAACCGGGCGCGGCCCGAGACCGGGTCCGACCGGAACACCGCCTGGCCCGACCGGAACACCGCCGGGCCGGACCGCAGCCGTCGACGGCTGAACCAGCGCCGGCTTGGCGACTCCTGGACCGACCGGTGACGCCGCCGTGGGCACCGCGGTCGGGCTCAGCGACGGCTGGAACCAGTCCACCAGAAGCTTGTCCCGGAAGAAGTTCAGCGCCCAGGTCTCCTGCTCCGAGACCTGGCCATCGGGGACGAAGTCGGCAACCGTAATCTTGATCGCGCCGGTCTGCTTGAGGTGCTGAAAGGCCGCCTCCAGACCGGCTTTAACCCAGTAGACCTGGGCCTCGAGGCCGACCGACAATTCGGTGTAGACGCGGGAGAGGTCGGCCTCGATCGACACGTGCAGCGCGGGCTGCAGACCGGTGAAGGTGAGCTTGTAGATCACGCCGATCGGAGCGGCGCCCTGCTTGAACGCCTGCTTCAGGATGATGGCGCCGGTGGTGGAGAGCTTGAGGCTGAACGCGGCCTGATTGTCGCCGAACAGCGACGGCACCGACGCGCCCAAGATCTCCTCGACCGCGACGAACGCCCCCGGAATTGCCCGGGTTCCGGCCGCACCCTGGACGTTCAGCGCGATGCACTCGACCTCGCCCTTGTCGAACGGCACCGGCGCGAGCACCGGCCTGCCGGGGGCCAACCGCCCCAGTTGGCTCTTGATCGACTCGGCCTGGTCGGGTTCGAGACGCAGGTCGACCTCGAACATCAGGAAGCCACCGCCTCGGCTCGCCTCATCCACCGCGGCATTGCGGTAGGTGATCAGCGTGAACTCCGGTTCCCCGGTACCGGCCCGCCGACTCAGCCGCACCGGTGCCGGCAGGTACCAGAACAGGTTTTCGTCGGCGTGGTCGCGAAAGACCGTGACTCCATCGATGACCAACGACGTCGCACCTAACTGAAGCACGGTTCACCCCTCTCAGTAGGGCCCGATCGCGAGGTCGGTCGCTCGCGTCTCGGTCCAGTCCTTCGTCTTGTTCAGCCCGTTCTTGTAGTGATAGGTCAGCTTGTAGCGGTACCCGGTATCGGTGTCCGAGGTGTGATCGAAGCCGAACTCCTGCGGTGGCCCGCCGGTGGGGAAGGTCAGTTCGGCGAGCGCGGTGTCGGAGCCCACCGGCGCAACGGTGACGAGTACGTCCCGCAGGCTGGGGTCATGGGCAGCGGCCAGGTCGGCCGAAACGCGGACCACGCTGTGCCGGGGCAGGTCGGGGCGGATGGTCAGCCGGGTGTCGGTGCTGACCGACGGCCCGACGTCAACCGAGCGGCCGTCGAGGTAGAGGATCGTGGCCTGCCAGCCGACTCGGCGCTGCAGGGGATCCTGCAGGTCAACGCTGAAGGTCTGAGTGGCCTTGTCCTGGCTGTTGAACTCCATTGACTGGTCGTAGCGGACACCGTGCGCCGGGTCCTCGTATTTCAGGTCCACCAGCATGCGATCCACCTCGCTCCAATTGACCTGGGGGACCACCGCGATCGTGCGCTTGGCCGGGAACGGGTCGCGGATCCGGATCTCGCCCTCATCGGTGCTGACCCAGTCGCGCAGATAGTCCTGCCGGCCGTCCTTGCCGAGGTAGCGCACTCGGTAGTCGAACGTCGAGGAAGCGCCGGCCATCACGAAAAGCACGTAGTCCCAGCCGGGGACGGCGCCGGACAGGTCGATCGTGGATTGCTGATGGACGCCGTGCTCCGGATCGGCATAGCGCAGCGACACCTCCACCGAAGACCAGCGTTCCCAGGGGATGCCCTCGGTCCGGATCGGGACGGTCTCCAGCCGGAAGAGGTCGTCCGTGCGGATCTCCCATACTTCGGAGTCGATCACCTGCGCCGGTCCGGTGATCCTCGTCGGTCGCTGCAGGTCCTCCACCGGAGCCAGGTTCACCACCACCGACCCCTGCACCGGCATGTCCATCCGGCCGTTGGCCAGAACCGAGGACCACTGCACGTCCTGGCTGACATTCGGACCGTCGATCACGACTGTTTCCACGTCACCGTGATAGGTGAGAGCGGCGTCCACGGAGGAGATGTGGCCGGTTGCCGTGTCGACCCGGGAGATCACCCGAACCCGGCGACGCTGGTACCAGGGGTCGTCGAGGTCGATGGTATTGACGAACGTCGGGGTCCGGGGCAGCCCCGAATTGCGGATGCTGGTGGCGATCCCGCTGAGGTGCGCCTGCGGGTAGATCGACCGGGCGATGGTCACCCGCTCGCTCATCGTGACATCGAGCCGCTTGCGGTCGATCCGGCTGTAATGCGTGGAGTTGTAACTGAAGTGCGGGATGAGCCCGCCGGCCGAAGCGGCGTTCCGATTGAACGAGTCGAGCAGTTCGGTGGCCCTGTCCCAGCCGTCCGGCTGCTCGTGTGTTGGATCGATGCTGGCGGTGAAGAACGCATCGGTGATCATGTCGCGCACCTCGGACACCGCGCGGTCCCGGCTGGTGATGATCGACTTGGTGTCCTCGCCCTCCGGCACAAACGTGTCCACCTGGAGATCGATGATCCGTTCGTCGATCAGCTTGTCCACCGCCTCGGAGATCTGGGTGGACACGAAGAGCTGATCCATGCCGAACACCTCGTCCAGCCGGTCCTGCATGCGGTCCCAGTCGATGTGCAGCCGCACTGAGTAAGCCGGCCGCAGGCCGAGGAAGGTCAGTGAGTAGACCACGCCGATCGGGGTCAGCTCGCCGTCGAGCGACTTCTCCACCAGGACGGACGAATCCTGGTCGAGCTCGGCGGAGAACGCGGCGCGATTGGTGCCGTAGAGGCTGGGTTTCGCGGCATGCGAGGTCTTCACCACGAATCGAGGGCCATCCGCCGGGGCCGGCAGCCCGCCGTCCGAGCCATCCGCTGCATCCGAGCCGTCGGCGTGGCCTAGCAGGGTCAGGCTGACCGTGCCGTCCTCCAGTGGCACCGGCGCCAGCCGAGGAACCGCCGACAGGTGCATCGCGCTGCGGATCCCGCTCGCCGCCTCGGCGAGGATGTCGTCGTCCACTCGCAGGTCGACGTCGAAGCTCAGCATGCCGCCGTTGTGCCCTGCCTCGGAACGGAACCGCAGCAACGAGAACGCCGGAATCTGATGGCCCTGGTCGTCGACGCGGACCGAGAGCCGAGGCTGCTCGGGCAGGTAGTACCACTGCAGCGGGTCGGCGTGGTCGGGGTACGCCGTGAGGCCGTTAACAACAACGTACGGCGGGTTCAGATACAACATGGGTCTACCTCGGGTCGGGAAACGAGCGGGACGGCGATGAGATGGACGGCGGTGGGATGGACGGTGCTGAGGCGGTGGTGCTGATGAGGTGGTGATCAGATGGACGGCGGTGGGTTGGACGGCGGTCAGGCGGGCGGGGGCGGCGGGATCACCGGCTTGAGCGCGTCGGAGACGGTCTCGGGCAACTGCCGGGAGGTGCCGTCCTTGAGGTAATAGGTGACCGACATCGAATAGGTGCGAGGCGATTCCAGGTCCGGCAGCTCGATGGTCCAGGTCTGTGGTGAGGCGTCGCGCAGGATCAGGTCCTCTTCCTGGCGGGTGGCCGGGTCCGTGCCGTACCGCAGCGCCACCCTGACCAGGGCCACCTGGTTGAAGTCGATGAGATCCGGCTGAAGCGTGATGGGCAGGAGCTTTTCGACGTGCTCGCCGATGCTGATGCTGCCGGTCGCGATGGTCGGCGGGATGTCCTCAACCGTGCCGTTCTGCCGTCGGATCGTGCCGCTGTAGGTCACCGTCCCGACGGTGTGATCGATCACCGGGAACTTCCAGTCGAGGAAGGTACTGCCCTTGGTCAGGGCACCGTTGGTGTGCACCGTGTAGTCGTTCGCGGCGTCCTGGTAGGCGAGGTCGACCAGGATCGAGTCGATCTCCGCGGTGAAATCGCCCTCCGCGGTGACCATTACCTCGCGCAGGTCGGTGAACGGCGAGTTGACGTAGATCTGCCGCACGGTCTCCCGCCACGGCGTCGACAGCGTCTTGCCGTCCGCCGTCCGGTAGTCGATCTTGTAGGTCACCGGCTTGCTGCGTCGCTCCAGGATCGCCTTCTGCAACGAGTGAGTGTCGTGCGTGGCGTCGATGACGTACTGCTCTTCGATCGCGGGCATCGTTGTCGGTTCGTACCGGACGGTCACCAGCGCGGAGGGGATCTCGTCGAGGTTGAGGTTGCCCTTGCGCACCTCGACCAGCAGCAGCCCGGTGTCGTCGACCGAGATGGTGAGTTCGTCGCTCTTGCTGGTCTGCGTGGGCATCTCAAACGGCTGGGCCGAGTTCTTGAAGTTCACCCGGTAGCTGTAGCGGTACTCCGGCGGCTTGCCGTCGAGGAAGCAGGAGAACTTGCCGACGTCGTCCGCCTTGCCGAAGTGCAGGTCGTCAACAACGAGTTGCTTGCCGTCGAATTCGAGGTGCACGTCCACGCTATGGATCGGCAACGCCTCCAGATCGGCGTTCAACCGCACTGTCACCTCGAGCGTCTTGAAGAACGGGTCGTCGAGGTCGATCACCTGGGCGTAGTCGGCCCAGCGGATCGGCGCGCCGGAGGCATCCACCAACGTGGTGATGTTCGGCAGCGTGCCCTGCGGGTTGAACGGCCAGAGGCTCGCGGACTTCTCGGTGATCGTGTAGCTGAAGTCGTCAATCTTGATCTTCTTGTAGTCCCGCCGAATGTCCTCGTAGTCCTCGAGCATGCCCCGGTCGCCGTCGTACTGCCCGAGCTGCTCCAGCATCTTCCGCGCGACCGTCTGCTCCAGGGTGTCCATCAGGCTGCCGCGGATCTCGTTGACGATCTTGGGGTCGGCTCCGATCCCGGCGTTGACCTCGACGAACATGATGTCCGAGGACCTGATCTCCTCGCGAATGTCCTCGGTGCGGGTGTCGTCTCCGCAGCCCGAGTCGTCGGTGATGTGCTGGACGAACTCGTAGTACTTCTCCGAGTGGAAGGTCGCGAGGCCGGTGATGGCCGGCAGCTTCACCCAAGCACTCATCTCGTACGCCACCTGGACGACGCCACCACTGCCCTGCAGCGCCTGCTCGAAGAACGTGGCGCCCTCCTGGGAGAGCTCCATGGTGAACGGCGTGATGTTGCGGCCGAAGAGCGACGGGCTCATCGGGTTGACCACGGATTGGATCAGGGCGCCGCCGTCGGCCACGAAGTTGAGCTTGGCGGTGCCCTTGGCCCATTGGATCGTGCCGAGCTTGACCTTGGCGCCCGGCCGAGACCGGCCGACCTGGGTGGTCAGAGCGTCGATGATCTTGTCTCGCTGGGCATCGTCAACCGCGAATTCGCTGTCGAAGATGATGAATCCGCCGCCGAAGGAGCCGTCCGTGCGCTTCTTCGGTGAGCGGTACTTCAGGAACTTGAAGACCGGTCGGCCGGCATCGTCGAGCCGGAACCGGGGTTGCTCGGGCAGGACGTAGAACGTGAACGGATCCACATCGTCGCCATACACCTGCAGGCCCTCCAGGGTCTGCACCTTGTCGATCAGCAGCATTGTCGTCTCCTGGTGGGTGGTTACAGTTGCACGGTGGGGGTTGTTGACTGCAGAGCGGGACGGACGTCGGGCAGGCCGGCGGGGGTCACCGCCAGGTTCAGCAGGAGTTGGCCGGCGAGCTCGGGGCCGCGGCTGACCACAAACCAGTCGGCCCGCCAGCTGTCCGGCTCGAAGTGCACGGTCCGGCGATCGGGGGAGCCGCGGTCCTCGGGCTGGTAGAACACCTCGGCCTGGACCGAGTCGGCCCCGGCGTCGCGCAGCCGGGTCGCATCGATCGACACCTGGACCAGGCCGAGGTCGGCGGGGGAGAGGCTCCAGCCGTTGGCCCCGCTCGGCAGCGTCACTCGGTAGCTAGCGCCTGCGGAATAGTTTGTGGTGACGGCCAATTCGTCGGCGCCAAGCACGTTTACGGGGTTGAACGGAGGGCGCACGGCGACCGGCTCGCCGCCCGCCGACACGACAATTTCAGTGATCGGCATCGCGTCCGCAACGGGTGCGAAGCCGAGCTCGACCCGCCGGCTCGGCGTCGGCGTCCCGGCCGGCTTGACGGATTGCTCGGCCTGCTCGGCCGGGTCGGCGGCGACCAGGACGTGCCGGCCCGGGGAGGTGCGCAGCCAGCTGCCGACGTCGGCCCGGCGGACCAGCGGGGTGAGCTCCGGTCGGTGCGCTGTGGCGGCGACCGCGACCGTGCTGACGCCCCCCGCGCCGACTCGGCCCGCAGACTGGACAGCAGCCGAAAACCGTTGGGCGGCAAGCCGATCAGCCTCCTCGGCTAGATCGTCGGCCGGGCCGTTGAGGTCCGGGGTCGCCGACCGGGTGCGGTGAATCGTGCCCCGCCCGGCCAGGGCGTCGATCTGTGCCACGAGCCCGGCAGCGTCCGGGCCGAGCAGTTCGTCGGCCCAACCCGCGAGCTGGGCGGCGAGCGTGGTGGTGGCGCTGCGGCCGCGGGTCAACTCGGCCTCGACCTGGACGAAGAGCAACCGCGGCTCGCCCGAGCAGGCCCGCTGCACCGCGTCGAGGTGCTCGCCGACGTTGGCGGAGAACAGCGCGGTAAATGGCGGAACGCTGGACGACGTGCTTCGAGCCAATTCAATAACACCATCACCGGGACTATTCATCAGCAACAACAGCACCGCCTTCACCCGGACCGCATCAGGCGTCACGAAGAATTCCTCCGGGGCCCGCTGCATGGCTGTGCCGAGGCGTTGCCGAAGCTCGGACAGCTCTAATTCCGAGGGCCACCAATGGGCGCCCAGAGTCAGCATTCCAGTGCCTTTCGACACATACAGCATCGCCGTCGGAACTCCGTCGGAGGAAGTCTCCGGAACGGGATTCGACGGAACGATCCTAATGGTGGCTGGAATGCCGTCGTCCACTTCGTAGGCGACCGGCCCCCCCGGCCAGATCATGACTTCACCGACTCGGACATATCGTTCTCCTCTGCAGCACACCCAGACTCGCAGCGGAAAAGCTCCCGGTCAAGCCTGTATCACGGGAGCTCCTGGCCCCTCTGAGTAGGTGTCAGAGGAGTCAGGCCAGCCGAGTTATGGGATTCGGCAGAAATGCTCCTCCGGCGGGTGTAGAACCTTGTTGTCGACCAGGGGCGGGATATCGCTGAGCCCTGCCATTGGTCGATATCAGGACGCCTTTGGGAGGGGGCAGGCATGTTAGTACTGCCCGCACTGCCGCTTGATTGCCGGGCGTCGGTTTATGCCGACGATCTGGACCCGAACGTCTTTTATGCCATTCCGATGGCGCCCCGCATTCGGCGTGCCGACAATGGCGACGCTGCCCTGATCTTCTACAAGTACCGATCCATTCCGCCGGGCGCGACCGAAGCCACCGGCGGTGGGTTTCTCGAATTCCAGACCGAACTCGTCCTGGCCGACACCGAGCGTGCCGACGTCCTTCGGTCGCTGCGCGCCCGCCCCGGGGCCGGCCAGGCGGAGCCGACCCTGCGGACCCCGACGTATCTGGACGGGACCGCCGAGTTGATCACGTTCAGCCCGGCGGCCGGCGGCCTGGTCGAGGCGATCGAGGGCGCCGCGCACCCCTCACTCTTCGACGACAACGCCGCGGCCTTCGCGCTGAAGCTCTCCCGGGACGGCGCGGCGCTGCTCTGGACCCAGCTGCGCACGACCCCCTCGCCGGTCGCCGTGCGCTACGCCCTGTCCATGCTGGCCCGACTGCCACCGGGTCGGGTGCATGTCTGGTTGCGCAGCGGTCCGCTGCGCGAGGCCTGGACCGAGCTCGCTGGGCTGGACCCGGCGACAGCCCGGCCCGGTGCGCTGGCCGGCCGGGGGATCGCCGGGGTCGACGTGCTGGACTGGCCGCCCGCCGGGACGGCGGGCATGGACGAGCTCAAGAAGCAGCTCGTCGGCTGGGGATGGGACCTGCTGGACCAGAGTGCGCACGGCGCGCTGACCGGGACCGGAACGCCCCCGGACTGGGCCCAGATCGTGGACGTCGACACCACGCTGACCGGCCGATCCAGCATCGTCTGGCCGGTGCGGCCGGCGGCCAACCTCGCCGGGGTCTCCGGCGGCTCGTTCCTGGAGGTGGACCTCAGCGACCCGATCTTCGACCTGCTGCGGGTCGAGGCCCGCTGCAACGTCGATTTCGCCGCCAACCGGATCGCGGCGGTCACGCTGCAACTGCGTTACGCCGACCGCCGGCACGACGTCCTGTTCACCGACAACACCAGCACCGACGTCTTCACCACGGTGGTTGATCCGCAGCTCGGACGCGGCTACAGCTACCGGGCAGTGATCCAGTTCCAGCAGACCAGCCACACCCTGGAGCTGCCCGAGGTGGCGGCGGACGGCGAGCAGTTGCTGCTGTCCGTTGGTGACGTCGGCTGGGTGCGGATCGACGTGGTCGGCAGCGCCATCGACTGGACCCGCACCGACGTCGTGGAGGTGCACCTCAGCTATGCCGATCCGGCCCGCGGGATCGCCGCGCAGGACGACGTGCTGGTGCTGCGGCAGAGCGAGCCGGAAACCCGGTACGAACGGGCGATCTGGGTGCCGGTGGACCAGCCGTGGCAGTACCGCGCCGTCCACGTCCTGCGCGACGGCCGGCGGGTTGAGCTACCGGCCCAATCCCGCACCGGCCGGGTGCTGGTGGTGCCGGACCCGTTCGCCCGCTTCCTCACCGTGCGGCTGCAGGCCTTGGCCGGCTTCGGCACGGTCGCCATGCACCTGGTGGAGTGCGAGCACATCGCGGCCGACGGTCTCATCGTGCGGGAAGCGTTCCAGCTGAAGGCCGGAACGGACACCGCGACCTGGTCGGTGGGTCTGCTGCCGGGCGAATCCGAGGACTTCCGCTACCGGGTCAGCAGTACCTTCTCCGACGGCCACGCGGAACAGCACGACTGGGTGCCGGGCACCGGATCGCAGACGATCACCGTCGGGAACGCGCCGACGAGCCTGCTTCAGGTCACCGTCGCCGGCGATGTCATCGACTACACCGCGGTGAAGCTGGCGCAGGTGACCCTGCAGCACACCACCCCCGGCGGCGAAGAACACCGTCAAAACCTGCTCTTTCAGCCCGATCAGCACGACCAGAAGGTCTGGACAGTGCCGCTCACGGCGGACGATCAGCCCTCCTATTCGTGGAGCGCACAGTTCTACCTCACCGACGGAACCCGTCGTTCCATCCCGGTGGCCGAGTCCACCGAACGTGTCCTGGTTCTCCACGTGCCTCCGGCCTGAGCGCCGAGCCCCTCGTTAGCACCCTCGGAAGGAAGCAGCGATGCTCAACCTGTTCAGCAAGTTTGTCGTCCCGGATGTGGACCATGTCGAGATCTACCAGGATGACGAAGACGCCTCCCAGTTCTGGATGCTGCCGGGCAAGCCCTCACTGGTGATCGCCGAGGACGGGCTTCCGGCGATCTCGCTGATGACGTTCGCCCGGGATCTCTCGCTGATGGCCACCACCGCGACCGCGCTGCCCGCCGGCGAGACCGAGGGCGGGGTGCTCAACATGTCCCTGGAGCTCTCGGTCAGCCAGAAGGACCAGGCCACGATCGTGAAGTACATCCAGAGCGAGATCCTCGGCGGTGGGATCCCGATGATGATGCCGATGATGGGGGCCGACGGGATCGTCGCCTTCGGTCGGCGTGTGGCCAGCACGTCCACGCCGAAGCTGTCCTACCCCACCTGGGTGGACGGGACGGTCAAGTTCACCGTCCTGCCGGCCGCCGGGCTGACCTTTGTCAAGGGCCTGGAGGGCAGCGATCACCCGTCGCTGACCAGTACCAACATCGTCAGCTACACGGCCCTGCTCGGCCAGGAAGGGGTGCGCCTGCTGCGTAGCTCGGCGAACGACGGGGTGTTTCCCGGAGTGATCAACTACGCGCTGACGTACCAGGTCCGGATCCCGAACATCCACATCCGGATCACCGGCGATGCCAAGGACGTCTACGAGGAGCTCAAGGAGCACGTGACCGTCCAGGAAACCCAGGGCGGTCGGCTGGTCCGCAGCTACCCCCAGGTGAGCAGCCTGAAAGAGCTGCAGACCCGAGTCGCCAGTCTGCACATCGAGTTCGACAAGACGAACTTCCCGGCGATGCCCGGGCAGGACCAGAAGGCCGTGGACGATGCGAACAAGGCGCTCGAGGACCTGATCCTGGGCATCGCCCAGGGCTACCTCAAGGACCGGTTCTTCACGCCGTCCTTCTCCCCGGACATCGACAAGAAGCTCGGCACCGACCCGCTGCAGAACTTCAAGCCTGCCGGCGCCCCGGTGACGGGCGGAAACCAGCTGTGGCTCAAAGACTTCGAGCAGTCGATGACCGGCCATATCGACTTCAGCCTGGACGGGCGGATCTCTCAGCCGGTTCCGACCTACCCGAATGCCTTGCTCTACGAGGTCGTCACGCCCGAGGTGATGGCAAAACGGATCACCACGGCCGACCTGAACACGCCGATCTTCCATGTCCTCGACGTCCCGGTACGGATCACTGCCGATTTCGCCAAGGACCCGATCGCGGCGATCACGGTGACCCTCGACTACAAGGAGACCGACGACCGGACCGGTGCGGTGGTCGCGCACTCGGACACGTTCACGTACCAGACCGGCACCGAGGTCTTCTACTTCCGCACCACCCTGGCCAAGAATGCCGACGGCTCGCCCAAGGACAGCTATCGCTACAGCAGCCGGCTCAACTACAAGGCCAGCACCCAGGCGGTGAGCACGCCTCCGGTGCAGAGCCGGGACCGCAGCCTGATCATCGGCTACGACGGTCTGAGCTGCGTCCAGGTGGACTGCATCGTCGGCGCCATCCCGTGGGACGTGGTGGACCGGGTCGACGTGCGGTTCCGGTACCCGGGGCTGAACTCGCCGACCGCCACCGAGCGAATCTCGCTGACCGCCACCGACACCGCGAACAAGCGCTGGTTCACCTACACCGGGGGCAACACCTCCCGCGAGTACGAGTACCAGCTCGCCTACGGGCTGAAGGGCGGGCACACCATCACCCTCGATCCGGCCCGCGACACCACCAACCGGCTGACCATCGACGGGCCGTTCACCGACCGGCTGGAGCTCAGTTTCACCGCGCAGGGCGTATTCCCGCCGATCCGGCAGATCAACCTCAGCACCCGCTATCTCGATCCGGCGCATGACTACAGCACGACCGAGACGCACACCTTCGTGGCCGCCGCCGAGGCCTGGGAATGGTCGGTCCCGGTCCTGAACAAAGCCCTGCGCGAGTACGAGTACCGGTTCGACACCAGCTACGTCGACGGCTCGACCAAGCAGGGCGAGTGGCAGAAGGCCACCGAAACCAACATCAACGTTGGCGATGTCACCAGCAAGATGCGCAAGATCGAGGTCGTTCCGGCGCTGCTGGACATGACGAAATGGAAGCTCGTGCTGGTCAAGCTGTCCTACACGGATCCCGGCAGCGGCCAGGAACAGGAGCAGATGCTGCAGTTCACGGCGGCCAGCAACACCACCGAACCGGCGATCTGGACGCTGGCCCTGCACGACGACGACGCCACCACGTACTCGTACGAGGTGCAGGGCTTCGGCCTGGACGGCAGCAAGAAGGTCGTCGGCCCGACCAGTACCGACGTCAACCCACTCGTGATCGAGCTGTAGGGAACCCGCGATGCCTCTGGAAGCCGGTATGCCGGCCGTCACCATCAACCAGCTCAGCGCCGATCAATGGCAGCCGATCAGCCGGGTCCTGCAGTTCGACCGGACGCTGCTGGGCCAGCTTCAGCAGATCCGCCGCCCCGAAGCGGGACTGCTACCGATCGGCGAGGGCCCACCGCTGGATGCCGTCCCCACCTCGGTGGACTCGTTCTGGACCTCGGCCCAGGGCGCGGACGTCCGCGAATACTTCGTTCCGGCGGTAGAGATTGCGAAGCGGTCGCCAACGTCCGCGGTGCCCGCCGTGTTCGTGGACCGGATCCAGGGCGGTTGGTCCCTGCGCGTCGTCCTGAATTTCCGCCGGCATCCCTATTTCGCCCAGGACGAGGGTGAACCGCTGGAGGTCGGCGACCTCTCGGTCCGGCTGTACTGTCCGCTGGACGGCGGTGGCGAGGACTCGGTGACGATCACCGATCTGAGCGAGCAAGCCCCGACCGAGCCCGGGGTGCTGCGCAAGGTGGTCGCCCGGACGCCGATCATTCAGGCCTGGATCGACCGGATGAACACCGTGCCAGGCACCGTGCTGCTGGTCACCGGCATCCCGCGATTCAGCGCCTCAGCCGCCCTGGAGATGCAACTCAAAGCGCAGGGCTGGGGTGGCGATCCGGCGACGGTGATGCTGGCGGTTGAGCCCAACGGCGTGCCGCTGTTCTTCCCCGGCAACGAGGCTCCGTTCGCCCCGATCTACGCGCAGGTGAACGGAACCGGCGGCGGGAACTGGATTCTCGGCCCCGGTGGCGCCTGGCAGGCGGCGCCGGTGACCAACCAGTTCTATGCCCTGCCCAACGAGTACCGTCTGGCGTTCGACGTCGAACACGCTCAGCCGGCGGTCACCGTGCTGCTGCTGGAGCCACCCGCTGCGGCACCGAATGAGCCGGCCGCCGCCTATCGGGTCCGGATCCGGTTCAAGCTGGTGCCGTGGTTCGACCCGGAACTGGTCGAGCAATTGCGTCAGGACATCTGCGACTCCACCGGTGTGGCCTATCCCGACCTGGTTGTCGGCGGCTATCAGAGCGCCGAGTTCGCAACGTCAACGCTCTTCAACGACCTCGGCGGGACGGTGCTCGGGCAGGGTGCGGCCACCTCGACCATCGATGGACGCGGGTTCGAGCTGGTCTTCGACTGCAGCATGGAGTTCTACACGCTGATCTGCGGGCTGCTGGCCCCGACCACCGGAGCACCGACCGGCCTGGAGGGGCGGGTGCGTTTCACCCTGACCCCGGCGGCCGACGGCGGCGCACCGGCGATGGTCCGCGATGTTCCGGTGCGGATCCGGCTGGACATGCCGACCGACGACTTCCTCACCTTCGAGCAGGTGCCGTTGCCGGACCCGGCGACCTGGCCAGTCGGCTGGATCCCACCGCTCTACGCCCGGGTTCGCAACCGCGCCACCGGCGACGCCTCGGTCCGCGCCGCCGTCCCGGTGCTGCTGGTCCAGGGCCAGGAGGACCAACCGCCGGACGCCGCGATCGAGGCGACGGCGACGCCGGAGAAGTTCGTCGTCCCGGCCGCGGGTACTCCCGCGCCACCGGCGCCACCTCCGCCACCGGCACCGCCGGCCTTCCCGGGGCCGCTCGGGATGGATCCGAAGCACGACCGGCCGCAGGTCCGGGTGTTCCAGAAGGGCCTGGTCGCCCTGGGCTATCTGAAGGCCAAGGACGTGGACGGCCGTTACGGAGACTTCACCGCGGCCATGACCAAGCGACTGCAACGCTCCGTGGACCTGCCGCAAACCGGCGAAGTGGACGAAACTACCTGGAGAGCAACGTTTCCGCCGAAGCCGCCGGCCCCGCCGGCGCCGGGACCGGGGGAGGTCGTGCTGACCTTGACGGCGGCGGGTGCCGTCGATCCCAGCACGATCGGGGCGCTCGCCCTTGGTTTCGCCGGGGTCACGCTCAAGACCACGGCCGCCTCCGTGCTGGAGCGCGTGCACCAGCTGGCCGCCGCCACCGTCGCGGCCACCACCGTGCGGGTCCGCAGTTTCCAGCTCGCGCATCCGGAGAACCTGCCGCCCGCCCTTTCCGACCTGTACGGGATGGAAGTGCAGATCCGGCGCGGTGATCGGCAGCCGGTGACCGCCTACCTGACCAAAGAGGAGTCGGACAAGACGGTGACCCTGACCCTGTTGATCGGTGATCTTGTGGCCGGGGTGGACCCGCAACAGCCGACGTTCGACTGGCGGCGTCGCAACATGACGCCGGCCGGTCCGGGGGAGTTCTCACCCTGGGAGAGCGTGACCGGTCGCGAACTGTTCGCCACGCCGGTCTTGCCGGTGCCCCAAACCTGAACCCTTTCCTTCCTGAAACACCGCCTGTACCAAGCCAAGGCGTGCCCGACAAGGAGACAGACAATGAGTGCGATCGACGACAAGTGGTTCCAGTGCCAGTGGCTCGGCGCGCCGGTGGACGAAGGCGCCGGCAGCGCCGAGATGGTCATGCCGGACGGTCACGGCCGAGCCCGTGACTACCAGAACGGCTCGATCTACTGGACGCCGGAACTGGGCGCCCACGAGGTGCACGGCGACATCCGGATCAAGTGGGCTCAGGTCGGTGGGACGCGGGGGGTGCTCGGCTACCCGGTCACCGACGAACTCGGCTGCGGGCCGGGCAACGGCCGCTACAACCACTTCACCGGCGGTTCGATCTACTGGACGCCGGAGATCGGCGCCCACGAGGTGCACGCCCAGATCCGCGACAAATGGGCGGAGCTGGGCTGGCAGAGCAGCCGGCTCGGGTACCCGATCAGCGACGTGCGCAGCTCGCCCGGCCAGCTGTCCTGCGTTTTCCAGCACGGCACGATCGTGTGGACGCCGGCCGCGGGTGCCGTGGTCGCCGGAAACATCGACTAATCCACCCTCTTTCAACTTCCAGAAAGGAACCTCGCCATGCCTCCGGAGAAGACCATTAACGCCGACGGTTCGACCACCGTGCAGAACGACGACGACGGATCGGTGGTCACCAGCTGGCCCGACGGAACCGTCCAGGTTGATTACGCGAACGGCACGAGCATGATCACCTATCCGGACGGCAGCGTGCTGAACGTGTACGCGGACGGGTCGCGGGACCTGAACGACGTGAACGGGGTCGCGCTCGATCCGGACACCGGGCTGCCGCTGGGTGGCAACCCCGGACCGGTGATCGAGGGCGAGGTGGACATCGTCGAGGCGGTGCTGCACGGCGGGCACGCGCTGACCTCGCTGGTGGACGCTGCCTCCATCCTGGGCCGGGCCGAGGTTGTCGCGGTCGTCGCCGAACCGCTGGACGGTCTGCTCGCCGTGGTGGTCATGGGCTATGAGGTGTGGCAGGCGCTGGAGTCGGCGAACCGGGCGTACATCACCGCCGGTCACTGCTACGGGCTGATGTACGGCGCGCTCGACCTGGAGGGGCCGAACTACCCCAGTGGCGGTTGGTCACTCGACAGCGAGGAGACCGTCAACATCAAGAAGGCCAAGTTCGCCGACGGGGTCAACGAGGCCCGCAGAGAGCTCGCGGACGGGGCGAACGGCGTGCTGCTCAGGAACAAGATCCTGCTTCGCACGGCGAACCTCCGCAGCGATCCGAAGGCGATGATCGACCAGCTCTGGAAGGCTTCCTGCCACAACGCCAACAACGCCTTCTACGCCGACCACATGCAGCTGATGTGGCCGGACACCGGGATCACCGAACGGTAGAGCCTGCTCCTCAGTGAACGCTGCCGCTGCCGTGGACGGCGCCGGTCGGGTGCGTGTCGACCCGTTCGGGCGGAGAGAGCAGGGTGATCGGCCGAGCTGAAACATCTTCCGGGATGGGGCATCCCGCGTCGATCCAGGCCGTGACGACGTCCGCTCGCTTTCCGCCGGCGGCTCCCAGCGGTGCGCTCAGCGCCTTGGCCATCGCGTTGCGGCCGTTGATCAGGTCGGTGACGAGTTGGCTGTCCTGGGCGGAGCCGGGGGTGACCCAGCCGTTCTCTGCGCGGGCGAGCGCACTCATCAGCGCACGGGCCGGCTGCCGGAACCACCACGCCACCGAGCGGGTGACGGTCCGGGCGGGGTTTTGCGGGTCGGGGCCCTTGAGTTTCTCGGCGCGGTGGGCGCTGGCGCCGTCCTGAATCGGGCGCATCATGTCGATCAGCGCGACCATCTGTGCGCCCGGGTCGGTGGCCGGTGGGACTGGGGTTGCTGTGCTTGCGGTTGCCACTGCGGCGTTCGGCGTCGCCAGTGAGCGGCTCCAGTCCCGCCACAGCCCGATCTCGGCCTCGGTGAAGACCCGGTACATCGGCCCATCCGGACCGACGAGTTCGAAGAAGGAGCTGGCCTCGGGGTCGCCGGGAACGATCCGGCCGCTGGACACCAGGGCGGCCATCAGCTGGTCGGGGTCGGCGAACAGGTCGTTGAGCAGGGCATCGCCGAGGTGCCGGGTGCCATGGTTGAGCCGAGCCTTCGGCGCCCGGTCGCGGATCATGGCGACCACCCGTTCGCCCGGGGTGACTCGCCGTTTCAGCTTGTCGGCCACCTCCTGGCCGAGGTTGCCGGTGGTGGCGAAGGCAACGTACCCGGCCCAGACCCGCGCCCACATCGCCTGCATGGCGTCGTCGCCCAGGTCGCACCGGACCTGCTCGAGGTACTGCTGTACGGCCCGTTTGGCGATCGCGCCGTGGCCGGAGCTGGCGTTGTCGATCGCCACGTGCATCTCGTAGAACCGGGTGTCCAGGCCGAAGTGCCGGTTGAGCAGCACCTGACTGCGGAGCTCGACCGAACTCCACTCCAGGTACTGCGTCATCCCCAGCAGCTCGGGAAAATAGTCCTGCGGGAACTGCGAGACCACCAGCTGGAAGAGCGGGAGAGTGTAGGCGGCGTCGACGATTTCCGGGTGCTCGGCATAGCCGCGGGAGCGGATGTCGGGCAGGTCGATATCCACCGAATGCAGCAATTCGGTGTAGACATTGGCGTGATTGCGGTCGGGATCACCGGCGCCGATCTCGTCGGCGTAGATCGAGAACAGCAGCGCTTCCACCTCGTTCATCGGTCCGACCGGCGCGATGGTTCGCAACCACGCGCCGTCCGTCTGATTGAACGGAGCCATTTGCAGCATCCACTCGACGACGTCGTCCCGGGTCCGTCGGGTCCAGCCGCGCTGGGCCTCGTACCGGCTGACATCATCCGCGAGGCCCGCGTAGATCTCGTCCAGTCGAGTGCTGAATGCCTCGACGCTGTAGGGAAAAGCGCGCAGTTCCGGCTCGAGCGTGCCAGTCTTGAGCTTCGTCCGCGCGGCCTCGAGGAACGCCTCGGCCAAAGTTCGAGCGGTCGGCAGGAAACCCTCGTAGGAGTCCAGGTTCAGCATTATGTGGAAATAGTCGCGATCGCGCAGTTTTTCGTAGCTGTCCATGACTTCCCCGGGCCTCAGACATCACATCGGTCCGTCCAGCTTAACTTCGCCGACCTGATCGGCACCGGAAAACCGATTCAATAGCGGAGTGGTCATTTCAACTGCTGTTGTTGGGTCGGGGTGTGGGGGTGGCCGACGGTCGTCGCCGGTTGGGCAGTGGGCGCAGGGCCGCTGCACTGTTGACCTGAAGTGCGGTTGAAGGTTCAGGATCTAGGCATGACGACCATGCCTCATGTCGAGTCCGAGATCGCCGCCATCACCCAGGTGGTGGCTGCCGTCGAGCACGCGCAGCGCAACGAATTGGTCGACCAGTTCGTCTCATTGTTCCGCGAGGACGCCATCTGGACCACCGGCGGTGGCAAGCTGCTTGTTGGCCGTGACACCATCGCCGCCTTCACTCGGAAGGTTCTGCCCGGCGCGATGAAGGGCCTCGTTCCCTCGTACGAGGTGGTACACGTGCTCTTCATTCGGCCGGACGTGGCTGCGGTCAAGGTTCGGCAGCGGTACTTCTCCCTCGAGGGCGAGCTGGTGACCGAGTTGGGCGAGGGAACTCCGATGTACGTGATGTCAAAAGAGGATGGCCAGTGGTTCTTGACCGCGAACCAGAACACGGCTGTAGCTGACGAATGACGGGTGGAGGGGCCATTGAGGCACGCAGATGGCGCTGCGAACGTGGCAGGTCCTGGAGGTTTGCTCGGGATTCGCGTGCCTCAGTGGCCCTGCCCCGCAAACGATTAGGCGGTGATCATGCACGGTTGGGCGGCACGAGCGCGCAACCGTGCATGATCACCGCGGGGTTGGTGGGGTAGGGGTTAGTTGCCGGTGATGGTGAAGCCGGAGCCGGGTTGGATGACGATGTTGCCGGTGGCCGAGTTCGTGATGGTGACATTCGACAGCGTCGCGTTGCCGCGGGCACCGCTCATGGCCAGGATCCCGGCGCCGTTGTTGGACTTGTCGATCTTCACGTTGGTGATCGCGACGTTCGGCATGTTGCCGCCGCCGTTCTTGAACTGGATGCCGTCATAGGTCGAGTCATAGATGTCGGTGTCCCGGATGGTGACCCCGGTGATGTCCTTCGTGGACGGGAACAGCGTGATCGCACCGAACTCCTGATCCTCGTTCCAGAACGCGCCGCCGGTCCGGTAGAGCCCGTTGTTGGCGATCAGCGTCGTCCCCGAGAACGGCAACGGGCTGTGATCGGTCGCCAGCATGATGCCGGGGTAGTTCATCGTGTCGGAGATCAGGTTGTTCTCGATCGAGTTGTTGTAGCCGCCGTAGATGGCCATCCCGTTCGCCCGCCACACCAACTGGATGGTGTTGTTGACGAAGTGGTTGTCGTGCGCGATGTCCACCGCTTGGTCCTTGACGAACGGGTTGGCCCAGACCGCCAGCGAGTCGTCGCCGGTGGTGCGGAACGACGAGTTGAAGACTCGCGAGTTGCGGGTGCCGTTGGAGAAGTTGATGCCGTCCGCGAAGGTGTCACGGATCCGCATGCCGGAGAACTGGAGGCCGTCGGCGGGGTTCCAGTAAGCAGGCGTGTCGGAGTAGTCCCGGCCGACCCAGGCGCCGACGTTGACGTGCTCGATCCAGACGTTGCTGATCTTCGTGTTGTGGCCGAACCGGCCGTTCAGCCCGTGGCCGCGGTTGGCCCGGTTGGTGGTCATTCCGAAGATGGCGATGTCAGAGATCTGAGTGTTGTCGTCGATGTCGAAGCCGACGTTGCCCTCGTGCGGGTGGTTGATGTTGCCGACCACGTTCTGCGGTTGGGTGTTGGTGTACAGCTGGGAGTACCACATCCCGGCGCCCTTGATCACGACGTCCCGAATGCCCCGCTGATTGTACTGTCCACGCGCCGGATCCGGCGAGAGGATCTTCTGCTCCTGCCGCCACTGGCCGGCCGGGATCCAGACACAGCTGATCGAGCCGTTCTGGTCGGCCGTCACCGCCGCCTGGATGGCGGCCGTGTCGTCGTTGCCGTCGTTCGGCACCGCGCCGTACGTGGTGATCGAGGTGCAGTCGGCCGGCTTGGTTGCGGCCGGTGCGACCTGCTCCAGGTCGATCAGGTCGATGATGTAGAACGACGCATCATCGCCCGAGTCCCGCTGCAGCTTGAACTTTGTCCCCGCCGGGTACGACTGCGAGAGCAGGGCGTGCGACTCGTCGAACAGCCGCCGGGCATCCGCCGATGGGGTGTTCGACAGCGACTCGGTGTCGTCGGTGGTGCCATAGAGCCAGCTGTTGCGCGACGACAGGATGACCTTCTGAGCGAAGCTGCCGTTGATGTAAAGGCTGACGGTGGCGTCGATGCCGCCGCCGCCCGGAGCATCGGGGATGGAGTTGCGCACCACGATCGAGTTGGCGGCGCTGGTGGAGGTGAACTCGACGAACTGGCCGGCGCTGTTCAGCCGGACCGACTGTCGGCCCGAGGACTCGGTGCCGAAGTTGGTGTGACTGAAGGTTCGCAGCGGGTCGGCGGTGAGCAAAGTGCCCTGGTAGTTGGCGGATTCGGCCTCGTACTCGACCCACGGAACCGCTGCTCCGCGGCCGACCACGATGGCCTCGGAGCGGCTGTTGTTGGTCTCGTTGGTCTCGGTCAGGACGTTGGTCGCATCGGCGGTGGCCGTGATGGTGGCGCCGCCTGCGGTGGCCGTCCAGGTACCGCTGATCACCACGGTGGCCGTGGCCCCGGCCGCGATCGGCGCGGTGTTGGTGTTCAGGGTGGTGCCGCCGACCGTCAGCCGGGTGACCGTGGTGGCGTTGGCCGCGCTGATCCCGCGGTTGTTCACCGCCACGGTGAAGCTGACGGCGGCGCCAACCGCCGGGTTGGCCGGGTTGGAGCTGATGCTCAGCACCTGCAGATCGGGGCCGGGAGCCTGGGTGACCACCAGCGGCGACGTTGCGGTGAAGGTGTTGTTCGTTTCGTTCTGCTCAAAGACGGTGTTGGCCTCGTCCACCTTGGCGCTGAACGGGTAACTGCCGATGCTCTGGGTCCCAATACTCGCCGAGACCGTGGTGGAGGCGCCGATTGCCAGTGCGCCGACGGTGGCGGTGCCGACCTTGGTGGTGCCGAGGTAGAAGTTGACGTTGGTGGCGGTGGCGGTGGCATTGCCGTTGTTCTTCACGGTGGCGGTGGTGGTGATGGGGTCGGTTTCGGTGGGGGTGGTGGGGGTCCAGGTGGAGGCGGTGATGGTGAGGTCGGGGTTGGGGGCGGGGGTGCCGAAGATCTGGAATTCGGCGACTTGGCCGCCGGGGGCGCCGCTGTTGGTGGTGATGGACAGGCGGACGTCGGCGACGCGGGCGCTGAGGGTGATGGTGGTGGTGTTACCGGTGTTGGGGTCGAAGCTGTAGGAGCGGGTGGGGGCGATTTCGGTGAAGCCGGTGGCGTTCTGTTCGCGGCCGAGGACCTGGATGGTCTGGGTGCGTGGTCCCCAGGCGGGGTTGGGGTTGAGTTTGATCACGACGGAGCTGAGGTCGGCGTTGGCGCCGAGGGGGACGGTGAGGGTGCTGGGGTAGGTGTTGCCTTCGAAGTAGGTGTTGGTGTTGTCGTCGTTGGCGTTGGCTGGGACGAAGCTGGGGAAGTTGGGGCTGCCGGTGATGCTCTTGCCGAGGGCCAGGTTGGATCCGGCCGGGGGTGGGGTGGTCGGCGGTGGTGTGGTCGGTGGGGGTGTGGTGGGTGGGGGTGTGGTGGGTGGTGGTGTGGTCGGGCCGGCGGTGCCGTAGATCTCGAATTCGGACAGTTGCCCGGCCGGCCAGCCGGTGTTGGCGGTGATGGTGGCGCGCACGTACCGGGTGCTGGTGGCGGTGAAGTTGATGGTGACGGTGTTGGCGGTGGCGGGGTTGAAGGTGCGGGCGGCGGAGGCGGACAGGGTGCTGAAGCTGGTGCCGTTGGTGCTGCCGGCCAGGGTCAGGGTCTGGGTGCGTGCTTCCCAGCCGGTGGGCAGTTTCAGGACGACCTGGTCGATGCTGGTGCTGCCGCCGAGGTCGATCTGGGCCCACTGCGGGAAGGTGTTGTTCGCACTTTCCCAGTAGCTGGCCTGGTTACCGTCGTTCACCCGGTTCGCGGTGTACACGTCGGTCACGCTGCTCACCGTCGCGGTCTTACCCAACGCCAGGTTCGGACCACCCGCCGCCGAAGCGGTTGTGGTCCCTTGCACGAGGGGTATCGCGAACAGCAATAGGCCGGCCAGCGCTGCGGCCATCACCTTCGAGGTTCGATGGATCGTGATCATGAGCCTTCCTCCGTCGTCGTTGACTTGGAAACGGCAGGGCTCAGCCATAGGACGAGCCTCGGTGACACACCGCACGCGACACGCGGGCAGAACGGATCGCGCCCTGACCCCGGCCCTCCGGCGAGTGATGGCGCCGGAGCAGAACCGAGCTCGGAACGGAGTTTGCGGGTCGAAGTAGGTAAACGAATCGTTGTTTGTCAGGATTTTGCGGGTCGCATGCTCACAATTTCATCCTGATGCCCGGTCGTCAACGACTGACGTCCATCTGCCGTTGCGCATGCGCCCAACGGCGCCGGGTTGCTGATCTACGCTCGGGGTCATGCCTTCTCTGGTTGACCGCACGATCGCCGTCCTCCGTTCCGAGAGTGACGAACTGGCCGAGCTGGTCCCCGGCCTCTCCGAGGAGCAACTCATCGGTCCGTCCGGTGCCTCCGAGTGGAGCGTCGCCCAGGTGCTGTCCCACCTCGGCAGCGGCGCGGAGATCACCCGCGCCGACTTCGAGGCCGCGGTCACCGGGAGCCCGGGGCCGGGCGGGGAGTTCAACCAGCGTGTCTGGGACCGCTGGAACGCCCTGAGCCCGCGGGACCAGGCCGCCGGTTCCCTCGAGCAGAACGCCGCGCTGATCAGCAACCTCGAGGCGATGTCGTCCGATCAGCGCGAGACGCTCCAGGTGAGGCTCAGATTCCTGCCTGCCCCGTTGCCGCTCGCCTCGTTCGCGGGGATGCGGCTGACCGAATCGGTGCTGCACGGCTGGGACGTCCGGGTAGCGCTGGACCCGGCGGCCGCGCTCTCCGCGGACGCCGCGCTGCTGATAGCCGAGCAGCTCTCTGGCGGCCTGAGTTTCCTGTCCGGCTTCATCGGCAAGGCCGACGCGCTGTCGAAGCCGGCGGTGGTGGAGCTCCAGGGTTCCGGGTTCGGTTTCGTGATTGCTGACGCCGTCAGCCTCACGTCGGAGGTCTCGGACGTGACCGCCACCTTCGTCGGTCCGCTGGAGGCGGCGATCCGGCTGGTCGGCGGTCGGCTGACGCCGAAGCACACGCCCGACGGCGTGCGGGTGATCGGCAACGTGACCCTGGACGACCTGCGCCAGGTTTTCCCCGGCTACTGAGTCCTGCTGGTATCGAGTCTCTGCTGTTATTGAGGCACCGGCGAACTCGGAGGTGAAGGCGTGTCCACCGAAGTCTGGATCACGATTATCACGGCGCTTCTCGGCCTGCTCACCGCCGGGTTCCTGGCCCTGGTCAACAGTTGGGTAGGGACCCGGGCCGGGATCGACGAGAATCTGCGGACCCAGCGACTGGACGTGTATCCGGCGCTGTGGAAGGCGACGGCCGTGGTCTCCCGCTGGCCGCGAACCGACGTGACCCGCGGTGAGCTCACGCTGCTGCACAAGGCTCTGCGCGCGTGGTACTTCGACACGGGCGGGTTGTTCCTGTCCGAGTCGGCCAGGGCCCGGTACGGCGACGTGCAGAAATTGGTGGCCGCTCTGCTGGAGCACAAGGGCGATCCCACAGAGGTTCTCATCCCGGATCGCTATACGGATCTGATGGAGACCGCAAGCGCATTGCGCACCGCGCTGACCGAGGACCTTGATACCCGCAAGCGCAAATCGCTGCGCGAGACCCGGCGTCGCTCCCGCTGGCACGATACAGCGGAAAGCCAGGCCAAGGAGACCATTTCGCTGGCCAAGCAGGCGGCGTCACCGTTCCAACCCGCGCTGACGCCGCCGGTGGCGAGTGCGCAGCGTCCGCCGCTGGGCGGTGCGCGGCGGCGCTGGCGGGGCGTGCGTCGGACCCGTAGGTGAGCGGCTCCTACGGCTGACTGAGCCGGGCGCTGTCCGGTGCCTCGGAGGCCGTCACCAGGGTGCCGGCCAGGCGGATGCAGGTGAAAACCGCGACGTACAGCGGTCGCTCGGCGGGCAGGGCGAAGCCGTCGTCAATCTGGTAGCGGGTGTTGGTCACCTTCCGGCCGGTCGCAGCCGGATCGTCGGCGCGCTCGGGCGGTGCATCCGTTCGCCAGGTGACCGCGACCTCGGTGCATCCGGTCGGCCACTCCCAGCGCAGCTTGCCGCCGTCCTGCCGCAGCCCGGAGACCGGCGGCAGCGCGGCGTACCAGGTGGACGCTCCCGCGACCGCGACCTGATCGCTGGGGCCAATGCTGAGCACAACGTAGGCAGTGGGGGACTGCGGCTTGGCATCCACCGCCAGGCCAGGACCCATGCCGGGAACCAGCTCTCCGCACGAGGCCAGATCTGCGATCACGGATCCCGGCGTCGGCAGGTTCGCCCCGGTCGGCAGTCGGCGGACCTCGGCCCGGCCTTGGGCTGGGGCCGGGTACACGAGGCGGATCCGACGGCCGTGCGGGAGCAGAGCCAGGGAGGTGACCGGGGGCGGCGTGGCGCTTGCAGGTCGGGAGGTGGCGTTCGCAGGTCGGGAGGTGGCGTTCGGCGGTGCCGGTGGTGGGCCGGACGGTGGCATTGTGCCGTCCGACGTCGCGGAGAGCGCCTCGGCCGACCTGATCCCGGCCCGCCGCGCGATCACCGCATATCTCGAAAGTGGGCCTGCACCAGGCGGAAGTGCCGCCTCAAGCTCGGTGCCCTGGGTGGTGCCGAAGGCGCGCCGAGCACCGGCGGCGTCCACGTGCTCGATCCGATAGTCGATCGTGCCGGGCGAGCCCGACCGCGCCCAGCTGACCAGAACAAAGCCGCCGCTGACCCGAACCCGGACGTTCTTGGCGGGTTGGACGCCAACCGTCTCCAGGGCCGCCAGCAGGCCAGGATGGTCCGCAGCGGTGCGCAATGCCTCCAGCAGTGCGAGCTCTCGGCGGTGACCGGTCAGAGATTCGGCGGCCGCGAGCGCCGCCGCGGCTGCTTCGGTGCCCTTGCGCGCCTGGGTCAACGCGTCCGCCGCCGTCTCCCCGGCCGGACCGGGCACGTCGGCGGCGATCTTCACCAGCCGCTCCAGGGTGTGCTCGGCCTCGGTGAACCTGAGCGCGGCCAAGGACTGGAGGGCGGCGCGCCAGCGCTGATGCGCCTCGGCCAGCACCGCGTCGACCTCGTCCCCGACGGCGCGAATCGGCGGCATCAGGCCCCCGGCCAACTGCCGGGCCTGGCCCACGAGTCGTTGCGCCTCGAGCACCCGGCCGGCCCGCAGCGCGGCCCGAGCCTGGGACAGCGTCTCGTGCCAGGCCCGCGCCGATCCGGACGACGAGGCTGACCCGGCGGACCCCGATCGGGTGGACGCAGACCCGGTTGACGTCGAGGTCGGCCCAGGGGTCGGCACGGAGGTCGAGGTGCGGCCGTTGCGATGCGGTGACCGCACCCGGGGAACGGCGACCTCCAGCTCGCCGGCCAGCGCTGCCAGCACCCGTACCGCACGGGCGTGGTCCAGGCCGAGGGCCTGCGCCTCGCTGAGCAGGTGCCCGTGATCGTCCACGGTGAGCTCGTCCTCCACCAGCACCGCGGCCGCCACCCGGGACCGCAGCCGGACCGTCACTTCCTCGGCGAGTGCGTCGAGGTATGCCTCCGGGTCGTTCTCCAGCAGCAGGGTGGTGATCGCGGACAACAGGTCGTCGACCAGCGCGCGGCGCCGGTCCGGTCGCAGCTCCCGGTTGTGGGCGGCGGCGAGATCCCGTTCTCTGGAAAGGATTTCGGGCGAGGTTCCGGGCTCCAGGCCGAGCAGGTCGTAGAGGCTGACCGGGGGAGGGGTGCCGAGGATCCGGCCCAGCTCGTCCAGATCGGCGCGGACCTGCCGGTACACGGCGGGGGAGATGACCGTGGCCGCGGCCGGGCGGGAAGGCTCGGGTTCGTCGTCAACAATTCGATGCCGGTTCAGGCGTGACTCGACGCTGCGCGGATCGACGCCGGCGGTCTGCTGGGCAAAGGCGCGCAGTCCGGCCAGTTTGGATCGCGGGATCCCGCCGAAGCGCTCCACCAGTCGGGCGATCGCGCCGTCCAGTTCGGCGAAGCGGGATTCGTCGCGCTCCTCGCGGGTGATCCGGGCCTCGACGGCGAGGCGCCGACGGGAGTCGAGTTCGCCCAGTTCGGCGGCGGCTTCGTGATGCACCGCCAGTAGCGCGGTGACCAGGCCCCGGTACTTCGGATGGTCGCGTTGCTTCTGCCAGAACGCCCACACCGCCGCGATCTGCTCGGTGACCACCCGATCCTTGATGCTCTCGGCGTCCTCGATCGCGATGTCATACCACTCGAACGGATCGCTGGTCTGGATGCCGCCCCGGGTCTCGATTGCGGCCAGCACCCGCTTGCGGTAGTCGTTGCCATTGAAAGTACCGTTTGAAGCGGTCACTTCGGCTTCCCGTGGCGCAACCGGGCGACCTGCGCACGCTCCCTGGCGACGTCCGCCTGACTCAACGCCGCGCTGGTCTCGATCTGGGTCTTCAGCGGTCGGTCAACCATCCCCTCGTGCAGGGCGGTCAGCTCCAGGATCCCGTCGAAGCCCATCGCCAAGGTGATCTCGATCTGACTGCCGGCCGGGTAGCCATGTGGGATGTCGGTGATAGACGCCTCAGCGATGATCTTGCTGAGGTGCGGATCGGTCGACTCGGCGCCACCGCCCTGTTCAACCACCCGGACGGTGACGATGTCCTGGTCGTCGTGCATCGTGCCGAAGGAACGGCGGACGGAGACCGGCAGTCGGTCATTGCGGTGCACCAGGAAAACGGCTTCGAGCCCGCCGGACATGCCGACCGCCATCACCCCGAAGCCCCGGGAACAGACGTTGAGCACCTGGACCTCAACCGTCCGACGTACCTGATCCGGGGTGATGCCGAGGGCCTCGCCCAGGCGCGCGCAGGCGGCGTCCAGGTCGACCTCGGAGGCCGAGCTCACCGGCTCGCCGTCCACCAGCTGTCCTCGGGTGATCAGGTCTCCGGCGACGAGTCGCTCGACCGACTTCTTCTCGCCGTAGATCGCCGCGCCCTTCGCGACGGCCAGGTCCGGATCGGCCAGCTGGGTGGGAACGCCCAGTTCCTCGGTCAGCCGAGCGGCGACGGCGGGCATCCGGCTGCACCCTCCCACCAGCAGGACCCGATCGATCCGGCGGACGCCGCGCTCGCGGGCCGCCTTCACCGCCTGCCGGGTGAGCTCCAGGGTGCGGTCGAGCAGGCTGCGGGTGAGCGCCTCGAACTCCTCGCGGGACACCTTGACCTCGACCTCGTGGCCATCGTGGGCCACCCGGACAGTGCTCACCGGCGCCTGCGTGAGCTCGCGTTTGGCCTGCTCAGCGGCCAGGATCAGGGCCTGCGAGCCAAGGCTGTCGTCCAACGGGTCCTCTGCGTCCGGGTGCGCGGCGGTGAACGCCCGGGACAGGTGGACGGCGAGCTTCTCGTCCCAGTCGGCGCCGCCGAGCTCGTGGTCTCCGTCGATCGACACCACGGCGACCCGGCGCTGCGCCAGTTCGACAACGGTGACGTCGAAGGTGCCGCCGCCGAGGTCGTACACCAGGGCGACCTCCTCGGCGACGGCGTCGGCCGGACTGTCCAGGCGGGCGAACCCGTAGGAGAGAGCGGCCGCGATCGGTTCGCTGATCACATCGATCACGGTCAGCCCGGCGTACTCACCGGCCAGCCGGGTGGCCCGCCGTTCCTCGTCACCGAAGTACGCCGGGACGGTGATCACGACGTCCTTCACCGCAGTGGGCGTGTTCAGCGCCGTGTTGTTGACCAGCGCCTTGAGGATCAGGCTGCTCACCGCCGGGGCCGACCAGGCCTTGCCGTGGCTGACGAAGCGCCACTCGCCGTCACCCATCCGCCGCTTGGCCAGGGTGCACACGTCTTCGGGGAGCGCGCGGGCCTGAGCCCGGGCCGGCTCGCCGGTCAGATAATCGTTCGCGCCCACGAACAGGACGACGCTCGGCAGCGTGAGCGTTCCGTCCATCTGCGGCACGATCTCGGGTTTGCCCGACGTGCCCATGGAGGCCAGACAGCTGTAGGTGGTTCCGAGGTCGATGCCGTAAACGGCCCCCGTGGACTCTGGCCTGCGCGACATGCCGGAAACCCTAGCGGGCCTGCTCGGGGCGCACTTGATCTCGGGCGATGACTCCGGTGAGGGTCATCGCCCGAGACGAAGTGCCGGGCCGTCAGTAGGCGTAGGTGACAGTGATGGTCGTGTTCGGGCAGCCGGCCGCAAGACTGGTCAGGGCCGACTTTTCGGCGCTGTCGACGGTGAGCCGCCAGCGGGTCTTGTCGGCCACCCACTCGTTGACGTAGCGACAGGTCGCGCTGCTGTAGGAGGGCATCCACTCGGCGGGATCCCGGTCGCCCTTGGATTGATTGACGTTGTCGGTCACCGCCACCAGCGGGCGAGGGTCGCCCAGGTCATTGGCGTAGGCCTGGCGCCGGGTCGTCGTCCAGCTGCGGGCCCCGGAGTCCCAGGCTTCGGCGAGCGGGACCATGTGGTCGATGTCGAGGTCGGCCGGTGCCGTCCAGTAGGCGTTGTCGTAGTACGAGTACCAGCGTCCGCCGGTGAGGCTGCACCCAGACCCGATGGTGGGCGCCGTGGTGGCTTCGGCGATCAGGACCTCGTAGCGGGTGTTGCAGCCGTCGCCGTCGGCGTCGATCCAGAGCGGGAACAGGGCGCGGTCGTATCCGGTGCGGACCTCGGTCGCGACCGTCAGCCCGGCGACCAGGGTCCGGAGCGGTCCGGAGGTGCTGGCGGCCTGCGCCGGTGCGGCCGATACCCAGCCGGACACCGCGAGTGCCGCGGCGAGCAGCGGAGCGGTCAGGAAAGTGCGGCGCCGTCGAAGTGTGGGCTGCATGTCGAACCTCCGGGCTCGGTGACCATGAGTGTTCCTTTAGTGGCCCTCAGCTTTCACGCCCATTGGTCAAAAGCGATATACCAAAGGTATGAATTGTCCATTAAATGGAAGATTGCTCGCAGTCGAAATCTGCCGGTTACAAACTCTTTACAGGTCTTCGACGAAGTCCTACCGTGTTGGACAACTCGGGTGTTATGGGACCAATGGAGGCGTTCATGACGACCACTAGGGCCGTCCGTGTGCGCAACCGCTTCGAGGTGCTCCGGCAGCTCTACCGGGCGCCTGAGGTCTCCCGTCAGGAGATCGCCGACGCGAGCGGGCTGAGCTTCGCCAGTGTCTGCAACCTGGTCGGGGAACTGCTTCAGCTCGGCGTCGCCCGAGAGGCGCGCTTCGAGGATTCCGGCGGCGGGCGGCCACGCGGTCGAGTGACCGTCAACGCCGAGCACGGCGCGCTGGTCGGCGTCGACATCGCCGAGACCTACGTCCATCTTCAGTTGTTCGACCTCAGCCTTGGCCTGCTGGCAAGCGCGGGGAGCGATCTCCACCCGGAGGACAACACCCCGGAGTTGGTGGTGTCGCACGTTGCCGCCGCCCTCGACGCGGCACTGGCCGGCACGGGTCTCGACAGAACCCAGATCCTCGGGGCGGGCGTGAGCCTGCCCGGCCAGGTCCAGCGGGAGCAGGGAGTCTCGGTCTTCGCGCCGAACTGGGGTTGGCACGACGTCGCCTTCGGCGACCTGCTCGCCGATGCCCTGGGTCTCGTCGTCTATCTGGACAACCCGCTGAAAGCCAGTACCACGGCCGAACTGTGGTTCGGCGTCGGGCGTCAGCACCAGGACTTCGCGGTGATCACGCTGGGCACGGGCGTGGGCGCCGGACTTGCTCTTGGTGGGTCGCTCTACCGGGGATCAACGAACAGCGCCGGCGAGTGGGGGCATACCCGGCTGGTGCTGGATGGCCGGGTCTGCCGATGCGGCGGCAACGGGTGCGTTGAGGCCTACGTCGGCGCCCCCGGCATTCTGCAGCACGTCCGCGATCGCGCGCCGGACAGCCCGCTGCTGCGTCCCGATGACCAGACCGCCTCGATGAACGCGCTGGCCGCAGCGGCGGACGCGGGTGACCGGGTGGCGCTCGAGGTGCTCACCGACACCGCGCGCTACCTCGGTGCCGGCATCGCTGACCTCGTCAACCTGCTCAACCCGGAAGTCGTCATCCTGAGCGGCTGGGTCACCGACCGAATCGGCACTCTGCTGCTACCCGAGGTGCGGATCGCCGTCGGGCGGCACGCTCTCCGGCGTCCGTTCGAAGCCACCCGGATTCAGCTCTGCCAAGTACCGGAACCGGTTGCCCTCGGCGCCGCCACCTTGGCCCTCGAAGGCTTCCTGGCCGGCATCGGAGCGGTTGACGCTCGCACCCGCGCGGCGGCCGACCTGGCTCACCTACCGTCGGTTCGGCCCTCCGCCGCGCCAAGCCCCTCCTGAGAGGAGACCGCGCGATGATGCGTAGTCCAATCCGTGTCCACCGACGCCCGATGTCCCTGGTTCTGGCCGGTTTCACTGCGCTCGCCTGTCTGGGGACCGCGCTGACCGTGGCGGCATCGCCCGCGGTGGCGGCGACGACCGCGGTGGTCGCCGCCACGCCGGCTCAGACCATGCAGAACTTCGGTGCCTCGGGCGCCTGGTGGGTGAACGACCTGACCCGGTTCTCCACGGCCAACCAGCAGCGGGCCGCGGACCTGCTGTTCGGCGCCAACGGCCTGCAGCTCTCGGCATACCGGTACAACATCGGCGGCGGTGGGGTCGGGGTGGCAGCGGGCGATCGGGCCCCGCAGACGCCACTGGTCTCGCCGGGGGTCTACGACTGGAGCCGTGACCCGGGTGGCACGGCGTTCCTGCGCTACGCGGCCCAGGCCGGGGTGCCGGACATCGTCGGCTTCGTGAACAGCGCGCCCGCGGTCTGGAAGGACAACAACAAGAGTTGCGGCGGCCATCTGCGCACAGGCTCCGAGTCCGCGTTCGCCACCTACCTGACCGACGTCGTCACTCATTTCGCCGCCTCCGGCATCCGGATCAACTACCTCAGCCCAATGAACGAGCCCACCAACTCGTTTGACGGTTCGCCCTGCGGCCAGGAAGGCATGTTGGTCAGTGTCGCGCAGCGGGACGACATCGTCCGCGCGCTCGGGCAGACCCTGGCCACTCGCTCGCCCAGCACCAAGATCACTGCCGATGAGTCGACCTCGGTCAGCGCCTTCGCCGCCGAGGTTCCGTCCTGGATGGCGCAGAGCGGCACCGCGCAGTACGTGACCAACCTGGCCCATCACACCTATGACTTCCCCAGCGATGCCACCCTCGCGAAGGTCGCGACCATCGGCAAGCAGTTCGCCAAACCGACCTGGGGCAGCGAAATCTGTTGCTTCACCGGGATCAACGCCGGCTATGGCGCCCAGTACGACCCGACGATCACCGGTGCGCTGGCCATGACCAGCATCATCCATCGGGACCTGGCGGTCGCCGGCGACTCGGCCTTTCACTGGTGGACGGCGCTGTCGAAGGTGATGGGCTGCTCGCCGGGAGCCGATGCCGCCTGCGCGACCCGGATCAACAGCACGGGCTACAACGACGGCCTGATCTATTACGACCCGAACTACGCCAGCAACGGCAACCAGTCGCTGTACCTCACCAAGCGCTACTACGCGATGGGTCAGTACAGCAAGTACGTCCGCCCGGGCGCCGTCCGGTACAACGTGACCGGGGCGCCCGCCGGCGTGCAGGTCCTCGCCACCTCCAGCGGGGGCAACTGGACGCTGGTGGTCAACAACCTGAACAACAGCGCGCAGAGCGTCGACGTCCGGTTCAGCGCGCTGAACAACGTGACGCCCACGGCCGCGTACCGCACCAGCGGTACCGAGAACCTGGCCTCGGTCGCCATCCCGTCCGTCTCGGCCGGCACCGCCGCGCTGAGCTTGCCGGCGCAGAGCATCACCACCTATGTCTTCCGACAGAACGGCACCACGGCAACCTCTTTGGTCGGCGCGCAGTCGGGCAAGTGCCTGGACGTGACCAACGCGTCGACGGCCAACAGCGCCCCGACCGGAATCTGGACCTGCAACGGCGGCAGCAACCAGCAGTGGACCGCCACCGCCGCCGGCGAGCTGCGGGTCTACGGCACGAAGTGCCTGGATGCGCTCGGCCACGCCACCGCCGCTGGAAGCCCGGTCGGGATCTATGACTGCAACGGCGGAGCGAACCAGAAATGGAGCCTCACCGCGTCCGGGGCCCTGGTCGGCAGTGAGTCTGGCCGCTGTCTGGACGTCACTGGTGGTGGCACTGCGGACGGTGTGCCGGTTGTCCTCTGGGACTGCAGCGGAGCCACCAACCAGCAGTGGCGTACCGCCTGAATCGCCGGCCCCGACTTCGTAACGGACGGGAATTGCTATGCGTCGCATGTTCGTTCTGCTCCTGATCACGCTGCTGGCCGTCGTCCCCGCTGTGGTGCTGGCGCCGGTCGCCAGTGCCGCAACGGTGGTCGTCACCAACGCCACCCAGTTCGTCGACACCACCGGGGCGGTGGTGCACGCCCACGGTGGCGGGGTGATCAAGGTTGGTTCCTATTACTACTGGTTCGGAGAGAACCGTAATGCGGACAATACCTTTCGCTATGTCTCGGCCTACCGATCCAGCGATCTGAAGACCTGGGAATTCCGCCGAAACGTCCTCACCCAATCCAGTGCCGCCGAGTTGGCCACGGCGTACATAGAGCGACCCAAGGTCATCTATAACGTTTCCACTGGTCAGTTTGTGATGTGGATGCACAAGGAGAACGGGGTCAACTACAACGAGGCTCGGGCCGCGGTCGCCGTCTCCAGCACGATCGATGGCGCCTATACCTACCGGGGAAGTTTTCAACCACTGGGAAACATGTCCCGGGACTCCACGCTATTTGTGGACGACGACAGCAACCGGACGGCGTATTTCATCTCTGCGGCGAACAACAACGCCGACCTTCACTTCTATCGGCTCAGCGCCGACTATCTCTCGGTCGCCGCCTTGATTGCCAACCCCTGGCCGGGTGCATCCCGCGAAGCGCCGGCGGTGTTCAAGCGCAATGGTGTGTACTTCATGCTGTCCTCGACCACCAGCGGCTGGAATCCGAACCAGCAGAAGTACTCCACCGCCACCAACCTCGCCGGTCCCTGGAGCGCGCTGGCGGAGGCCGGGAACAGCACCGGGTACGGGTCACAGACCGCCTACGTGCTGCCGGTCCAGGGCACCGCGGCCACCTCCTATCTCTATCTGGGAGACCGCTGGGGCAACTCGATGGGTGGCACGGTGAACAACTCGCAGTACATCTGGCTGCCCCTGCGGTTCCCGACCACCCGAACCCTGGTGCTGCCCTGGTACCCGCAGGTGTCCCTCGACACGGCGACCGGCGTGATCAACGGCGCCGGTGGCGGGCCCTACTACAACCTGGTCGCCCGGCACAGCGGCAAGTGTGTTGACGTCAATACCGGCGCCGCGGCCAATGGCCTCCGGATCGTGCAGTGGACCTGCAACAGCGGCCTCAATCAACAGTGGCGATTCGAGGACGCCGGCGGCGGCTACTTCCGGATCATCGCCGAGCACAGCGGGCGGTGTATGGATGTGAACGGTGCCTCCACGGCCGACAGCGCGGTGGCTCTGCAGTACGACTGCGGCTCCGGTACGAACCAGCAGTGGCAGGTCCAGGACGCCGGGAGTGGGTACGTTCGCTTCGTCGCCCGGCACAGCGGCAAGTGCCTGGACGTCACCAGCGCCGGCACCGCCGATGGCGCCCAGCTGGTGCAGTACACCTGCGGCAGCGGAACCAATCAGCAGTTCGTCCGAAGCGCCGTTGTTTGATCCGGCCTCCTGTTGATTCGGTCTGCTGTTTGATCCGGTCCGCTGATCGATCCGGTCTGCTCTTTGATCCGGATTGGGGTTGGATCCGTACTCCGGCGTGAACCGCGGTGAACCGAGCTGCCGTTTGATCCGTACTGCTGGTGGATTCGTCCTGCTGGTGATCACAGAATTCTTACCGGAAACGGTCAGTTAGGTTCGTGGCCGTCAAAACTATGATTTGTGGGCGTTAACGTTGTGATTTGTAGGCATCGGCGTCGTGACCGAAGGGTGACTTAAGGCCCGATGCGTCGTAGGTTCGAAGGCATCTGCTCGACCGAGCAGATGCCCTGCCGGATGCCGAACTCTGCCGCCGCGCCGGGATCGTGACGACCGCATGGCAGGGGCGGGGGACCCATTCATCGGGCGTTTCGACGAAAAGTTGAAACCGCCCTGGGGTTAAGCCGATCGGCCGCACGTCGGCTGGTTGGCCGGGTGTAACTCCCATCCGAACCCGACAGCTCACCTCGCAGGCACCGGGAGAGGCCCCCGTTGTCCGACCGTGATCCCGCACGCCACCGAAGTCCCCAACGACCCGTCACCTTCCTTTCGGATGCGGGTGAGGCCGTCACCGGCCGACTCGCCGTGGTAGGTCGCTCCAGCGCCGTGCTGGCGGTATCCGGCGGAATGCTCGCCACCGGCGGATTGCCGACGCAGGCCCTCGGCGCGAACGCGGCGTCGGCGCCGGTGACCTCCTCGCAGACGTCGACGCCGACCATGTACAGCGTCGCCTCGACCGGCCTGCTCGCCGCCCTGCCCGGACGCTCGAGCGGCACCCCACTGACCGCACCGATGACGGCGACCGTGACCTTCGAGTCCAGCGCTTTCGAGGCTGAACCCGTTGTCCGTCGCGCCGTCGCACGCCACGCTGCCTCGGCCAAGGGCACTCCCAGCGCGGCCCGCACCGCCGCGAGCCACGCTGCTGCTGCGGTGAAAACCGCATCGAGTCGGCACGCCGCCGCTCCGGCCAAGGCTGCTCCGGCCAAAGCGGCGCCGGCCAAAGCAGCAGCCAAGCCCGCACCGGTCAAGGCGGCACCGGTCAAGGCGGCACCGGTCAAGGCGGCACCCGCCCGCAAGGCCACCCCTCGGCATCCCATCACCGCAGCCCCGCCGAAGCGGGCGCCGAAAGCCGATCCTCCGGCGAAGCGGAATCGGCACGTTGCCCCGCCGAAAACCAGCAAGCCCGTGGTCGCCAAGCCGAAGAAGCCACGGGTAACGAAACCCAAGCCCGCTCCGCACAAGACGACACCGGCCGGCTCAGTCCGCGGCTCCTCGGTGTTGGCGATCGCGGCCCGGTACGTCGGAACGCCATACCTGTACGGGGGGTCGACGCCCCGCGGTTTCGACTGCTCCGGCTACACCAGTTACGTCTACCGCCAGCTCGGAATACACATCCCGCGCACGGCAAATCAGCAGATGCACGCGACCAAGCGGGTTTCCCGTTCGCAGGCTCGTGCGGGCGATCTGGTGTTCTTCGTCTCCGGTGGAAGGGCCTACCACGTCGGGATCTATGCCGGCGGCGGCAAGATGTACGACTCGCCGCACACCGGCGCGCGAATCTCGAAGCGCTCCATCTGGGACTCCAGTGCCGTTTTCGGTCGGGTCACCCGCTGAAAGACTCAGGCGGCAAGTGCTCTCGAGCGATGACTCCCCTCCGGGTCATCGCTCGAGATTAATGCGTGGGTGTGGGTCAGCGGATGCCTCGGATCAGCAGCCATAGGCCGGTGGTCACCTCGAAGAAGAACATCGGCACGTACAGAGCCGGATTGACGACCGACGTCGCCTCCGGGAAGACGATCGTGATCAGGCTGCCCCCGGCCAGGACCAGGGAGGAGAAGACGCCCAATGCCGCCAATCGCTGCGGCACATACCGGGACCGGTACAGCAGGTAGCTGAAGACGGTCGACCCGAGGCCGAGGAACACCAGGCCGATGCTGTACCCGATGGTGTGCGAGCTCGTCGCCACCCAAGCCAGCGCCGCGACCTGGTCTCCGGTCAGAGCCCGCACCTCGTCGGCGCCGCTGAGCAGCTGGAGCACAACGATGTTGGTCACGGTGTAGCCGGCCACAATCGCGACCTGAGCCAACCGCCAGAACGCGCCGAGCAGGGCGAGACCCTGGCTGACCGGCCGGAGCAGGATGAAGTACGCCGCCGCCAGGGCAGCGTCGCCGGCGTTCGTGAGCAGGTCGACCGCGGCGCCGAGCCGGAACAGCCTTGCGGAATCGATGATTTCGCGGGCGGTATCGGTCGCCTGGCCGCTCTCACTGCCCGGGAGCTGGCCAGGGACGTAGACCTGTGCGAAGGCTCCGGTCACCATCAGCACCAGGTACAGGGATCCCACCACCCGCGCGGCGCGGCGTTGGGTGACAGTAATGGGACGGGTCGGATCAACGGTTGTGGTTGTCATGCCGGACAGCGTGTCCGCAGCGGTGGCGAGGCTACGTCCCATCGGCGGGGGCACTCCGGCTGCTCCCCGGGTGGTAGCTGAGGGCCCGGCGTACTCCGGGGGGAGTAGCCGGACTGCCTTCCGCCGAGGAACGTCGATCCGGGTTCGGCTCGCCTAAAGTTCTGGCATGACCTCGTCCAGTACGCGCTCGGGGCCGGGCCCCGGGCCCGGCCTGGCGTTGCTGACCACGCTGGTGGTGACCGCCGGCACCGCGATTCTGACCCGTGACGAGCCCGGTGCCGTCGGCGTCTTCGGGTATGTGCTGCTTGTGCTCAGCGGATTGACGCTGGCCGATCGGCACAAGTTTCCGGCCCGGAACTTCGTCATCGTGGCCGGGGCGATCCTCGTCTATCAGATCCTGAACCGGCCGCCCGAGCTGACGTTCATCGCACCGGTGATCGCGGCGTCCGCGGCGATCATGGCCGGGTATCGTCGGCTGGTCTGGGCGGTCGCGGTTGGCGGGTACGCCCTGTGGGTCGCGCTGAGTGGCACCTCGATCGACCGGGCCCTGATCGCGGCGGCAATCGTCGTCGGTCTGGGCCTGTTCACCGAGCTGGCCTCCCCGGTTGTCCGGATGCTCCAGCAGGCGGCTCGGGAGCAGTTGCGGCTGACCGAGGAGCGACGCCGTCGGCAGGCCAGCGAGGAGCGGCTGCGGATCGCCGCCGAGCTGCATGACGTGCTGGGCCATCACCTTTCGCTGATCAACCTCCGGGCCGGTGTGGGCCTGCACCTGATGGGCAGGGAGCCGGACCAGGCCCGGGTCGCTCTGGACACGATCCAGCAGACCAGCGCGGAAGCCTTGCGCGAGGTCCAATCGGTCCTCAACACGCTGTATCCGACCGGCGAGGCCGCCCTGCGGGCCCCGGCGCCGGGGTTGGACCGACTCGACCGGCTGACCGCCGACGCCGGCTTGTCGGTCGAAACCGTGGTCAGCGGCGAGCCCCGGCCGTTGCCGCCGGGGATCGATCGGGCGGCCTACCGAATCGTCCAGGAGGCGCTGACCAACGTCCGCCGGCACGCCGGCCGCGGCGCCACCGCTACCGTCACGATCGCATACCGACCGGAGGCACTGGTGGTCCAGATCGATGACAACGGCGTGGCCCGGGAACCGGCTCCGGCAGGCAACGGGATCGCCGGCATGACCGAGCGAGCCTTCGCACTGGGCGGCGCCTTGACCGCCGGACCCGCACCGGACGGCGGCTGGCGGGTCCGCGTCAATCTGCCCCTCGACCCGGACGTCGCGCCGTGATCCGGGTGCTGATCGCTGACGACCAGGCGCTGGTCCGGGCCGGATTCCGGGCACTGCTGGACGCCGAGCCGGACATCGAGGTGGTCGGCGAGGCGAGCGACGGCGCGCACGCCGTCCGGCTGGCCCGGCAGGTTCGCCCCGATCTGGTGCTGATGGACATCCGAATGCCGGGGGTCGACGGCCTGGCCGCCACCCGGCAGATCGCCGCCGATCCGGAGCTGTCCGGCGTCCGGATCGTTGTCCTCACCACGTTCGAGCTGGACGAGTACGTGGCCGAGGCGCTGCAGGCCGGGGCCGCCGGATTCCTGGTGAAGAACACCCTGCCGGCCGAGCTGATCCATGGGGTCAGGGTGGTGGCGGCGGGGGACGGTCTGCTGTCGCCGAGCATCACTCGCCGGGTGATCGAACAGTTCGCGGCCCGGACCGCGATCCCGGCACCACCTCGGAAGCTGGCCGAGCTCACCGATCGGGAACGGGAAGTCGTCGCGCTGGCCGGAACCGGGCTCTCCAACGACGAGATCGCCGCCCGCCTGGTGGTGAGCCCGGCCACGGCGAAAACCCATGTGTCCCGGGCAATGGTGAAGCTCGGTGCCCGGGACCGCGCGCAACTCGTGGTGTTCGCCTACGAGGCCGGCCTGGTCCGGCCCGGCTGGCTGCCCTGACCGGCGTGCCGAGGATCAGACGGTGCGCAGGTCGAGGGCGTGCCAGTTGACGGCTTCTTGGGTCCCGTTCGACCACCAGAGCACGCCGGCGGCATAGAACACATTGGCCGAGTCGCCGCTGAGCTCAATGGTTCGCTGGTTGGCGATCTCGAAAACGAGCAGTTGGGCGTTCCGGGTCAGATCCTGGTTCGGGCCGGGCTGCGCCACCACCTCGAAGCGATCCAGCGGCACCACGTCACTGATCGCGGGGAGGGCCAGGTCACCGGCGATGCGTTTGCGCGCGGACCCGTCGGGACGGACGAGGTCGATATGGGTGTCGCCGTTGCTCGACAGGCCCAGCACTCGGCACCAGGTGGGGCTGCAACTCGTCGTTCCCAGACCGGGCGAACGACGGATCGCGATCTCCTTCTTGGTGACCAGGTTCTGCACTCGGGTGCTGCCGCCCGGCTTGGTTGCTCCGTTGACCAACCAGGGCCAGGTGGACAGTTCCCAGGTCCCGGATTGGAGACGGTTCTGCACCGGGCCTCCGGTCAGGGCAACGGACCGGATCTGGGTGGCATCCACGCGGCTGGGGTCGGCGGCAACCCAATGCAGCCGACCATCGGCGATGGTGAGACTGAACTGCGAGTCGTTCAGGGTGGCATTGCCGGTATCTGCGGTCACCTGCCGGGGTGGCCGGCCGTCCCGGAGATTGACGGTCCATAGCCTCGGGTTCCCGGTGCCGGTGTTCTCCGCCCAGGCGAGCACGTCACCGGCCGCGGTGACGTTTCCGAAATACGGGTTCTTGTTGATGGGCAGGCGGCGCATTTCCCGCACCGATGCGTCCCGGTTCCGCCTCACCAGGCGGAGGAACTTGCCGTCCCGGCTGGGTGCGGTTCCGATGGAGCTGTGGACATCGAACCAGAAGACCGGCTTGTAGGTCGTCCCGTCCGCCAAAGTCGCTGGGATGGTGCCGGTTTGGGCTTTCGGCCAGGCGAGTGCCGCGGACACCGGCGCTGACGACGGCTTCTGGGCCGGGGCGGGCATCAGCAGCAGAACGCCGCTCGCGATGAGAGCGGCGCCCAGACCCAGAAAGCGCCGCTGCAGAGGGCGAACCAGCGTCCTCATTCGTAGGGCTGATCGGGAGTGGGGATGTCCTGCCAGGTCGTCACGTCGATGTACGGCACCACCGCGTCGTTGACCGGGTCCTTGGTGGTCTTCGGGGTGTAGGTGCCGACGATCGTCACCCAGGTGTCGGCCGGGAGGCCGGTCGGGGCGTTGCCGGCCAGGCCGACCTTGATCGGGCGGCCGTCGGCGGCGCAGCAGGCCAGGATGATGCGGGCGAGCATGGGCTCCCCATCCGCGCCCGGAGTGATGAATCCGGTCAGCCGCACGGTGTGGCCGGTCAGGGATTTGCCCTGGTCGAAGACGGCGCGGGAGGCGTAGTCGAGCATGCCGAGCGAGGCGGGATTGCTCGCCGGCAGGGCCGGGTAGTCGGACTGCGCACCTTGTGAGGCGAGCACCGAGCCGGATTGGCCGGCGGCGAACGAGCCCAGCGCCGGCGGCGCCACCAGCAGCAGTCCGAGCACCGGCAGGATCAGCAACCAGCCGACCCGCGGCTCGTGGTGGGCGTGACCGTGTCCGTCGTCGTGCCCGTCGTGCCCGTCGTCGTTCGGTTGCTCGTCGTCATCGATGGCCCGGTCGGCGTCGCCGACGGTCGCCGGGGCCGGGCGCAGGTCGTACCAGATCGTCATCACCGCCGCCGCGATCAGCAGCAGCCCGGCGATGATCAACAGCGGACGCAGGCCCTCCTTGACGTAGCGCAAAGACATGCCGGTGACGCTGGCCCTCACCACGGCACCGCCGAGCAGCAGCATCACCACCGCCTGAGCCTGCCGGGTCATCACGGTCCAGCCCGCGGCCGGGGCGGCCGGGGCTTCCGGGGTCGCTTGCGTGGTCGTTTCCGTGGTTGTTTCCGTCGTCACAGCAGCACCGCCGCAACTGCGGTGCCGACGAGGATCGCCATCACGAAGGTCGTCGGGGCGAACCGGCTGGAGAATCGACGGCCGAAGATGCCGGTCTGCATGGAGATGAGCTTCAGGTCGACCATCGGCCCGACCGTGAGGAAGACCAGCCGGGCGGTAAGGGAGAACTGGGAGAGCGAGGCGGCGACAAATGCGTCGGCCTCGCTGCAGATCGACAGCAACACCGCGAGGATGGCCAGGGCCAGAATGGACAGCGCCGGCTTGTCGGCGAGGCTCTGCAACCACTGCTCGGGGATCACCACGTTGATCGTCGCGGCGGCTGCGGCGCCGAGGACCAGGAAGCCGCCGGCGTGCATGACGTCGTGGCGGCAGGCTCCCCAGAACGCCCGGCCTTTCGACGCGTCGTCCAAGTCGGGGCGGTGCGGCAGTCGGATCCACTCGGTTTTGCCGACCCGTAGCCAGAGCCAGCCCATGAGGACGGCCACGATCAGGCTGGCCACCCCGCGGGCGAGGACCATCTCCGGGTTGTTCGGAAACGCGATCGCGGTGGCGGTGAGCACGATCGGGTTGATCGCCGGTGCGGCCAGGAGGAAGGCCAGCGCGGCGGCAGGGGTCACGCCGCGACGGATCAAGGACCCGGCGATCGGCACGGACCCGCACTCGCAGCCGGGCAGGACCACCCCGGCGACGCTCGCCACCGGCACCGCCAGAGCCGAGTTCTTCGGCAGCGCCCGAGCCCAGAACGACGGCGGGACGAACACCGCGATCACTGCGGACAGCACCACCCCGAAGACCAGGAACGGCACGGCTTGCACCAGCACCGAGACAAAGACCGTCATCCAGGTCTGCAGCCGCGGATCCGAGATCCAGGCGGCCAGCGAGTTGTGCAGGATCACCAGGAGGATCAGCAGCAGGGCGAGAGCCTCGACGGACGTGAACTCGCCGCCCCGCCGAGGTGGGCTGCTTGGCCGGCGGGCGACGCCGGACCCGGGCTTTCCGGTGAGCTTGGGTTGCGGTGTCGTCCCTGGTTTGGACGTCGTCCTGGCCGGGCTTGTCGTCCGTGGTTTGGCCGTGCTCGTCCTGGGCGGGGACATCGTCCCTGGTGAGGAGGCGGCTCGGCCGGTCAGACCGTCAGCTGCACTCACGTCGGTCAACTCCAGGGGTCGTTGCTATCGGCGGTGAGGTCTGACGTGACCTCCCTACTTCGCTCATACGTCGACGTGCGAGCGCTGGTTCATACAGCTCGTTTCCTACCAGACTGAGACGACAGTAGGCTCTCGCCCGATGTGTACCCGAGTGACCGATCTGGGCGGAACCGCGGTCCCAGCCTGGCACGGGTGTGATAGTGCGGAGTGTCGAGGGGCGGAGAGCTAGTGGGTTACGGCTTGGGTGTCGACATCGGCACCGCATCCATCTCAGTTGCTGTTCGGCAGGACGGCAAGACTCGGACTTTCGGGCTCGCCGACGACAGGATCACGCCCGCGGGACCGCAGGATACCGGTCCGACCTTCGCCGTCCGCACGCTCGCCGCGACCCTCAGGTCGGTGCTGGAATCCGTCAGCGATGAGCTGGGCGACCTCCCCGACACGGTGGTGCTGGCCCATCAGGCTCGGGCGGGACGCTACGGCCAGGACCTGATGAACGAGGCCGCACGCCTGGCCGGGCTTGACGGATTCACCTTGGTCCGCGACATCCAGGCCGCTGCCACTCACTATGCGATCCGCGAGCGCCTCGTTCCCGGCGATCAGTTCGTGGTGTACGACCTGGGAGCGAGTGCCTTCAGCGTGGTTGTGGCCGGGGTGACCGAGTCTGGTGTGACGACGGTCGGTCCCACCGAGAGCGTCAACGGGGTCGGGGGTGACGACTTCGACACGCTGATTCTCGCGGACGTCGATCGCCAGCTGGCCGGTGCCGTCTCCGGGCTCAACCTGGCCGAGCCGGTCGGAGTACGGGCACTGGAACGCCTGAGCCGGGAAAGCGAACGGGCCAAGGTGGCGCTGTCGGGTCAGGACAGCGTGGTGATGAACGTGCTGCTGCCCGATGCGCCTTCGCGTTCGGTGAGCCGGGTCTCGCAGAGCGAGGTGCAGCTGACCCGGGACGCGTTCGAAGCGATGATCGTCACCCCGCTGGAATTGACGCTCGAGGCGACGCACCGCGCTCTCAGCTCGGCGAACGTCACTCCCGACCAGCTGGCCGGTGTGCTGCTGATCGGTGGCTCGGCGCAGATCCCGCTGGTGTCGGACATGTTGTCGACCTCCCTCGGGGTTCCGGTGCACGTCGATCCCGAAGCCGTAGCGTGTGTGGCTCTTGGCGCGGCGCAGATCTCCGGTAGCGTCGCGCCGGTCGTGGTCTCCGGGCGCGCCGGCTTGCTCGGCGAAATACCCTTCGGTGAAACGCCTTTCGGTGCGTCGCCCGAGCACTTGCTGCCCGCTCGGCGGGGTTCGGCCGACTCTGGTCAAGGGCTGATGCGCCACCGTCGAACGATGGCTGCAGTGGCCGCCGCGCTGTTGCTGTTCGGCGGCGTCGGCTATGTCGCGCTGTCCCCGGACTCGCCGGTCACCCAGACTGCCGGGCCGGTGGATCCGACCCAGGACGAAAGCCAGACCGGGCAGCTGCCCAGCCCGCAGTTCACCGCGGACCCGACCACCCCGAACGGTTCAGCGGGCACGTCGAAGCGGGACAACGCGGATCGGACGGTACCGACGGCGAGCACCGGCTCCGCTCAGGACCGCTCGGGCGCGTCGCCATCGGGCTCCGGAGGTCCGGGGGATGCAACCGGCACACCTCCGGTGGCAACCTCGGGCTCGATTCCGACGTCCTCCAGCTCCTCGTCACCGACCGCCACGCCGACGTCCACTGATCCAGGCTTGATCATCCGGGTCGGTAGAAACTGCTACGACCTGGGGGGTACTCCGAACGACCGCGGCCAGTTCCCGGTCGTCCCCTGCCCTTGAGCGCGCGGCTGGGCCGTGACCTGATATCGAGCGATGACCGGGGCGCCGGGTCATTGCTCGATATCAGGTGAGCCGACAGCCCCGAGTCCGAGGTGTTGGGTGAGGAGGGCGAGCTGGTCGGCGTAGTGCTGGATGAATTCGGGGGAGCTGGGGTCAACCTGGCAGACGCCTTCGATGACGTGCGGCAGTGTGGTGGGTGCCATCGCGGCCGCCATCAGCATGATCAGCACGCAGGCAGGGTCCAGGTCGGCAGGCAAGCCGCCGGCCACCTGCAAGGCGCGGATCTCGTCGACGCTGCCCTGTAGTCGCTCCGAGCGCCGCGCCTGGTCGGGATCGGTCTGCGGACCGGCGTAGTTCAGGCCGCCCCAGGCCATCAGCCGGACACCGTCCGGGTTGCTCAGAGCCTCCAGCGCATACCGGCGGAGCTGCTCCGGCAGCGGCAGACCGGGCGGCACCAACTCGACCTCACGCTGCTGCCAGCGTTCCGACATGGCCTGGTAGAGGCCTTCTTTGCCGTCGAAATAGTACGAGATCAGCTGCTGATTGACGCCGGCCCGGGTGGCGATCGCGCTGATCCGGGCACCCGCGTAGCCGTGCGCGGCGAACTCCGCCACCGCTGCGTCCAGGATCAGCTTGCGGGTGCGCTCGGGATCACGCTGACGTTCCTGCGGCTTGGGTGACCGGCGCGGTTTCGACGGGGGCACCAGCCGATCATACCCACACCTGACAGTACCAACTGACAGATCTGGATAATCAAACAAACAGTTGACACAGTGACTCGACTGATTGATTCTGGATTGGCCGAGGCCGCTCGGCAACGGCCAGCGGTACCAACAACCCGGAACGGGAGCTTCTGAACGATGACCGATGCAGATGACGACACAACCGCCGTTCTCATCGTGGGGGGAGGCATCGCGGGCCTGTCCACGGCGCTCTTCCTCGCCCGGTGCGGGGTCCACGCGACGCTGGTCGAGCGGCACCCGTCCACGGCGCTGGTGCCGCAGGCGCGAGCGTTCAACCCGCGCACGATGGAGATCTACCGCGCCCTCGGCCTGGAAGCGGAGATCCGCGGCCGCAGCTCACTCCTGGTCGACTTCCCGGAGATGATCGGCGCGGACACGCTGAACGGCGAGGAACGCTTCCGCATCGATGTGCTCGCACACCTGCGGCCGTCGGCGACGCTCAGCCCCACCGACTGGGGACTGATTGACCAGGACGAGTTGGAACAGATCGTGCGCGCCGACGCCGAACACCACGGCGCCGACGTGCGCTTCGGGACCGAGTTGATCTCCTTGGCGGCCGGCAGCGAGGCCGATGATCAGGGCGATGGTGCTGGCGGCGGTGTGACCGCCATCGTGCGGGATCTCAAAAGCGGTACTGAGCAACGGATTCGCGCCGACTACCTGGTCGCGGCGGACGGTCACCGCGGCGGCGTGCGTCGCCGGCTCGGCATCGGCACGGACGGACCCGGCGTTCTGCTGCACGTGGTGAACTTCATTTTCGACGCCGACCTCAGCACCGCGCTGCGGGGGCGCCGGTTCATGCTTGGCTACTTCGACCAGCCGACAACGGGCACAACCCTGGTGCCACTGCGGGAATTCGGCCGGTGGTCGCTCGGCGTGCCCTACCGCCCGGAGCTGGGCGAGAGCCCCGAGGACTTCACCGAGCAGCGCTGCGCCGAGCTGGCCCGGCTCGCGGTCGGCGATTCAGACCTCGAGCTCACCCTCGTGCCGCCGGTTCCCGGATCGTCGCAGAAGGTCACCACCACCAAGATCGGTGGCTGGGTCGCGCAGCGGTACCGGGCCGGGCGGGTGTTCTTCGTCGGCGACGCGGCCCACGCCGTACCACCGTCAGGATCCTATGGCGCGAGCACCGGCATCGCCGACGCCCACAACCTGGCCTGGAAACTCGCCGCCGTGCTCAAAGGTCAAGCGGGAGAACCGCTCCTGGACAGCTACGAAGCAGAGCGCCGGCCGGTCGCGCAGCTGACCCTGGAAACGGCACTGCACCTGCTCCGCGACCGTCACAAAGGCACCGGTGACGACGTCACGCAGGTCGACGATCTGACGATGATCTTCGGCTACCGCTACACCTCCACGGCAATCCTCGCCGAGACGACGGTCTCGGAAGCGCTCGTCGCAGACCCACGCAAGCCCAGCGGGTGCCCAGGTCTGCGTGCACCGCACGTATGGCTGGACCGAGCAGGGACCAGGCTGTCCACGCTCGACCTGTTCCAGGCCGGCTTTACCTTGCTGGTCGGTGCCGATGGCGCGGACTGGGCAGCGGCAGCCAAATCGGCGGCGGCGTCCTTCAACGTCGACCTGACCGTTCAGCAGATCGGCGTCGGGCTGCACGATCCCGAAGAGCGGTGGCTGGAGGCCTACGGCATCACGAGCACCGGCGCCAGCCTCGTGCGACCCGACGGATTTGTCGCCTGGCGTGCTCGTACGCTTCCTCAGCGGCCGGAACACGAACTGCAGCAGGTGCTTACCCAGATCCTCGGGGCGGATGGACACGACCCGAGTTGACGTTCAGGGCCAGGTCCTCAGCTCGGTGATGGGGTTGGGGGCGTAGCGGGTGCCGGGCCGTACCGTTCCAGAAGTTCCTGAGGTCCGATGGACGCGGTCTTGTAGCCGAAGTCGCTGGATCCAGCTTCTGCTCCGGTACTGGGGTTCTTCACGATGTAGATCAGCGTGCCCATGGCGATGTCGGAGCGGAACCAGGTGAGCCGGTACGCATTGTCGAGGATCTTCACCAAGGCCGGCTGAGTGGTGGCCTTGCTCTCGAAGGTGATTCGGGTCTCGGGCCCGTTCCCGAAAGTGCCCTTCTGATACGCGAATGATTCGATCGTGTAGACCCCGTCAATCTCCCTCAACTGCTTGACCAGCGAGTCGATTTCGGCCTGGCTCGGATCGTGCCGCTCACCGCCGGCGCTGGTGGAGGACTGGGCGACGGGGTCGGAGAACGGCGACGTGCAGCCCGTCAACGGGAGCAGCGTGACCAGCACCAGGAGGGTGGTCAGCAGGGGAGCGGTCCGGCCGCGAGGAGAGTGCCGAGGCAGGTCGCGGGTCATGGGGTATCCCGGTGGAGCTGGTAGGTGGTGACTTTGGTGCCGCCTGAGCCGGCGAAGAACGGATCGAAGGCCGAGCGCTGCCGGACGACCGTGGGGTCGGTGGACCGGTCGATGAGGCCGGCGGTGTTGGTGTAGATGTAGTTGTCGTGGGTTTCCGCCGTGTCGTCCACCGTTTGGCCGTGCTTGTTGACCAGACCGGTGGGGTCGCGGTGGACGGTGACCCATCCCGGTCGGTCGGGGTTGTCCTGCCCGTCGAGGCGCGGCACGGCGTCCTGGTCGTGTTCGACCGACAGCACGTGAACGTCGTCGGGGATCGGGAAGCCGGCGATGGGCGCGCCGCCGGTATAGACGTTGGTGATGTTGTACTTGGCGCGCGTCGCCGGGTCTGAGGCCAGCGATGCGGCGGTGATTCCGCCCTGGGAGTGCCCGGCAAGCATGATCGGGTCGCCGGCAGGAATCCCGGCCTGCCGCATGGCTTCCCGAATGGCCTCGTTCTGCGCGGTCTGCTGCCCGGCCATCAGTCGTACGTTGTTGGTCGTGTCAACCGGGTTGTCGCCCGCCGTCGTGTCCCAATTCTGGGTGCCGGGAATCTCAACCACCCATCGCCGGGTGCCGTCGGTCTGCGGGACCTCAAAGATCCGGATCGTTCCCTTCTGCCCGCCCAGTTCACCGACGCCTCTCATCGTGGATTCCAGGTTGGTGGGCACACTGATCGCGTTCGGGTCGGCGATTTGCGGCTCCCCGAGCTTGTCGACCCTCGGCGTACCGTTCTCGAAGGCCCCGAACGCCGTGCCGAAGGCGACCACGTCGCCGGTGGCGTCCTGCACGCTGGTCGGCGGGAACGGGACTCCCTCCCTGCTGCCCGTCCAGTAGCTCAGGGCCGTGGTGCCGACTGGGCCGATACCCGCACTCAGCATCCACATCATCGCCGGAGTGTTGTTGATGATGCCGTCGACCAGCCACGGATTGTTGTACAGCAGGTTCCCGGCGTCATCCGCGGCGAGTCCGGGAAGCTTCTTCAGCCCGTCGAAATCCCAGGTCCACAGGTCGTACGCGGCCCGTCCGAATTCCCGGTTGGCCAGTCCCCAGAGCGCGACCGGGACCCCGGCGGCCTGGCCGAAGGTGGTCGCGCGGGCGAGCGCGTCGTCCAGCGTCCGGTAGGCGTCAACCGCTGTTGTGAGGGTGAGCGCCGTGGCCTTCATCGTGGCTGCCCCGACGACCAGGCCGTGCGGTCCGACGGTTGCGGCGGTGACGTGCAGGGTGACCTGCGCGGCGGTGACCGGCGACAGAACCGTCGACTCGATCAGATCGCCGTTGCGGATCACCGCGCCGATCATCGGCTCACGATCGGTGAGGCTGTTCGCGATCCGTTCCAGGCCCGCGGCGGCCGACAGCATGTCGTCGTACTTTGCGGTGACCCCGCCGGCACCGCCCGAGACCTCCAGTGAGTCCGACGTCATCGGTCCTCCTCCGCGAACCCACCGGCGACAAAAGCGCCGGTCAGTGCCAGCAGTAGGTCGGCCCGCAGGCCAAGCGCATCGCTAGGAACCAGAGTGAGGACGACGTCAGCCGGCGATCCGGGGTCGCTCGCCTCCACCGCTGGTTCAGCAGTTGGGACTGACCTGGGCTCCGCACGCACGGCGATCAGTTGCCCGCCGCACTGCAGCCAGTAGCCGAACCAGACCGGATGCTCGCCGGCCGCGTTGTCGGAGGCGCTGAGCGTGATCCGGATCGCTGCCTCCAGCGGCCGGGTCAGCTGATCCAGCAGCGGCGGGACGGCCGTCAGGTCCGCCGCGGCGAGCAGGATTCGCAGCACCTCCCGGGCCACCGGCAGCTGCTCCGAGGCGATCGAGCCGCGCCGGCGCAGCAGGGCCAAGAGCGCCAATCCTTCTTGCCAGCCCACCCGCAGGGGCTCGATGGGCACAGGCGTCGACGATGTCGTTGGGGTGTTCGTTGTGGCAGCCTCGCCGCTGGGCGGTGGTGGCGGCAACGGCGGCAACAGGCGCTCGATCGCAGCAAGCACGTCGCTGGACTCGAAGATCGCCAGTTCCACTCCGATCGCGTCCTCGGGCCCCGGGCCCGAATCGGCGCTGCCCGTGCCATTGCTGCTGCTCGTGCCATTGGTGCTGCCCGTGCCGTCGGCCCTGTCTGCGCGATTGCCGCTGTCGGTCGGGTGCGGGGCGACCCGCTGCAGCCGGGCCAGGCCGATCCCGGCATCCTGGCCGACCGCCAGATCGGCGATGACTGCCCGGTCACCGGCCCAGCTGCGGACCTCCATCCGGATTTCGGCCCGGCCGAACGCCTCGAGCGCGGCCCGCAACGATGGATGGACGTCCTCCCCGGCGGGCTCGGTGGAATCGGCGGGCTCGGTGGGATCGGGGGAGTCGGTGGGATCGGCGGGCTCAGCGGGGATCAGCAGCCCGGCGGTGCGCAGCCGCTGCCCGGCGCTCGCCCGGGCCGCTGCGAGCTGCGCGGGATCGGCCGTCTGATCCCAGACCGACGCGAAGCCGGCGGGGAGCCAGATATCGTCGAGCAGCTCACGCAGCAGGGTGAGCGAGTCCACGTCGAGAACCAGTGTTGACACCATCAGCCCGTCCAACCGCGTGACCGGGCGGCATCCAGCCAGGCTGCGTCGCCGCCGGACAGGCGCTGTACATCCCGATTCAGGTCGTCGGCCCGTTGGCGGAGATCAACCTCGAGGTCCTTGGTGTGTCGCTGCACCCAGTCCACGCCACCGCTGACGAGGTCCGACACGCCGTCAACAACGTCCCCGGCGAGGTCTCTGACCTCCTTCGCGGCCCGGTCGGCCTGGCTACGGAGCCAGCGCTCAGCGGCCGCGATCTGGTCCAGTCGCTCCTGCACAGCCGCGGCGTGCCGGGTCAGCGCGGCGGACAACTCGTCCAGTTCGCCGGCCGCCGATCGGGCCTGCCGCAGCGCGTCCGTCAACTGCGTCCGATACCGCTGTGCGGCCAGAGATTTCCATTCGATGGCGTCCGCCTGACCGCCGCGACCGGCGTCCGCCCTGGTCAGATCCGCCTCCGTGCGAACCCTTGTGGCTAGTCGCCGGATTTCTTCCGGGTTCCCGTACACCCTCGCCCCCACGCCCGAATAGATCGGATAGCGTCGAAACAATGTCAAGAAATGACCCGTTCGTCCACCCTGGGAGTCGGTGGCGGGCGCCCGGTCCAGTGGCATCATCCCTGACGAGGGGAGGAGCAGACCTCAAATCAGGGCCAGCGTGATGACAACAAGATCGCCGTCGGCCACCTTCTCAGCGGTGCGCACGGACTTCTTGACCGGTAGTACATAGGTGCCGCGCTTGCTGTCCGGGAAGATCGAGGTCTGCCAGCGAGTACCGCCCAGCGTCGCGGCCACCCGCACCGAACCGAACCCCGGGCCGGGTGCGCCCGCCCGCTCCAGGATGTCGTCCGAGTCCTGATTCGGCAGGCTGACAAAATGCCAGGCGCCACCGCTCGCGACCCACAGGGTGGTCTCAAACCGATAGGTCTCAGGCATGGCTTTCCCTCCAGCGGAATGACTCCATGATTTTGTCGGAAATCCTCCCGTAATGCGCGGCATTGGTCATAGGTTCCTGCGTTGATGGGGATTGCCACGCGATGGCATTCACGAAGCCGACGGCGTGGTCCGCTCGATGCATCGTGAGGCCCTTATGCGACAACTCAAGCCCTTCCTGGCCGCTCTGATCATGCTCGCTCCCTCCACCATCGTCCTCGCTAGCGCTCCGGCTCAGGCTGCACCCGGGGACCTACTCATCAGCAATGGTTCGGTCCGGCTTTCGTCCCTGGTGACCACACAGGGCAAGGACGGCGTCAGCGACCCTGAGTTCGCCAACCGTGAGGAAGGCGATGAGGGCGACGGCGGGGAGCCCGGGTCGCCGGCTGCCGGCCCCCGAGTCCGCTCGGCGAAGGTGCGCGCGGCCGGGTCGGCCGTCAATCTGACCTTCGCCGGGCTGAACCACCGGGACAACCGGCTGGCCAATGGTGGGAACCAGTTCTCCAGCGAGCCGCCGGACCAGGCGTTGTGCGTCGGCCCGAAACACGTGCTCGAGGGCGTCAACACGGTGATGCGGGTCTACAGCAAGAACGGCAGCCCGGCGAGTCCGACGATCTCCTTCAACGAGTTCTTCGGGTACCCGCCCGCGATCAACCGCACCACCGGCGTGTTCGGCGCCTTCATCACCGACCCGGTCTGTCACTTTGACGCGGCCACCGGGCGGTACTTCCTGGTGGTGCTCACGCTTGACCAGGACGCCGCGACCGGCAACTTCACCGGCAAGAACCGCCTCGACCTGGCCGTCAGCTCCACGTCGGATCCGACCGGGCTGTGGCAGCGGTACTCGCTGCCGGTGCAGAACGACGGCACCGAGGGCACTGCCGACCACAATTGCGACCCGGGTGACGATGCGCCGCCCGGCACAACAAACCCGTCGGCCTGTATCGGAGACTTCCCGCACATCGGTGCGGACCGCTACGGCATCTACCTCACCACCAACGAGTACTCCTTCT